>Ga0157369_10000511_pt1 | contig 51116 bp, 43 predicted proteins | sample C25metaG_FD_113461 | JGI IMG/M metagenome (GOLD analysis project Ga0157369, IMG submission 113461) | Corn rhizosphere microbial communities from Kellogg Biological Station, Michigan, USA - C2-5 metaG | ecosystem: Host-associated > Plants > Roots > Rhizosphere > Soil | place: USA: Michigan... | reverse complement strand
GGCGCGTCCTCCCCGGACGCGTTTGACGCGTTAGGACTTAGGCCGTTCGAAATGGGTTGTGCGCACGGCTTTATATCACGAAAATAGGTGCCTTCGGACTGCCGGCGCGCCGCCCGAACGGCGCACCGTCCATTGTGCACCGCAAAACGCGCGCTCCTGCCACGATTTGCCTCGTGCTTCATACGAAAACACCATGCCGCGCCCGCTTCTCGCCACCATCCATACCGCAGCCCTCGCCAACAATCTTGCTTGCGCTCGCCGCCACGCGCCCAATTCGAAAGTATGGGCCGTCGTCAAAGCCAATGCATACGGCCATGGCCTGGCCCGCGCATTTCCGGGATTGCGCGCAACCGACGGGTTCGGTTTGCTAGACCTCGAAGAGGCCGTCAAGTTGCGTGAATTGGGATGGGCCGGCCCGATTCTTCTGCTCGAAGGTTTTTTCCGGCCGACCGACATCGACGTCATCGACCGCTACAGCCTCACCACCACCGTGCATAGCGACGAGCAGTTGCGCATGCTGGAAATGGCGCGGCTGTCCAAGCCCGTCAATATTCAGTTGAAGATGAACAGCGGCATGAATCGGCTCGGCTATATCCCTGAGAAGTTTCGGGCCGCCTGGGAGCGGGCGCGCGCATGCCCCGGCGTCGGGCAAATCGTGCTCATGACCCATTTTTCCGATGCCGACGGGGAACGCGGAATCGAACACCAGCTCGCTGTGTTCGAACGCGGCGCCGAAGGCATCGCGGGGGCGCGCAGCCTGTCCAATTCGGCCGCAACGCTGTGGCACCCGGGCGCCCATTTCGATTGGGTGCGGCCCGGGATCATCCTCTATGGCGCTTCGCCCTCCGGCGTGACGGCCGCCATCGAGGGCGTGGGACTGCAGCCTGCCATGACGCTCGCGTCGGAACTCATCGGCGTGCAATCGCTGGCCAAGGGCCAGACCGTCGGCTACGGCTCGGCATTTACGGCGCCCGCGCCGATGCGCGTCGGCGTCGTCGCTTGCGGCTACGCCGACGGGTACCTGCGATGCGCGCCCGAGGGGACGCCGATCGTCGTCGACGGTGTGCGCACGCGGCTCATAGGGCGCGTATCGATGGATATGCTCACCGTGGATCTCACACCGTGCCCGACGGCGAACGTCGGCTCGCGCGTGGAACTGTGGGGCGCGCAGTTGCCCATCGACGACGTCGCGCGGGCTTGCGGCACGATCGGCTACGAGCTCATGTGCGCCGTCGCGCAGCGCGTGCCGGTTTTGGCCGAATAGCGCGGGCCGAATAGTGGGGCGCGTTCGTCCGCTTCATCCCTGGTTTAGTTTTACAAAAGCAAGAACGGCGAAGGACCGCGCGTGGCGAAACAAAAGACGATTTACAGCTGTACCGAGTGCGGCGGTCAAACGCCGAAGTGGCAAGGCCAGTGCCCCTCGTGCAGCGCCTGGAACACGCTGGTCGAAGCGGTTGCGCCGAGCGCCGGCGCCCATCGATTCCAATCACTTGCGAAAAGCGCTCCCGTGCAGCGGCTCGCCGATATCGAGGCGGCCGACGTGCCGCGTTTCTCGACGGGCATCGGCGAATTCGATCGCGTGTTGGGCGGTGGCTTCGTGGCGGGTGGCGTGGTGCTGATCGGCGGCGATCCGGGTATCGGCAAATCGACGCTGCTGCTGCAGTCGCTCGCCTCGCTTGCCGACGAGCGCAGCGCCCTTTACATCAGCGGTGAGGAGTAGGCTGCCCAGATCGGCTTGCGCGCGCAGCGCCTCGCGTTGCTCGAGCCCGGCTCGCGCGCGGCGGATTTGAAGCTGCTGGCCGAAATTCAACTCGAAAAGATCCAAGCCGCGATCGAAGCGGAGCGGCCCGACGTCGCGGTGGTCGATTCAATCCAAACGATCTATTCCGATGCGCTCACTTCGGCGCCGGGCTCGGTGGCGCAGGTGCGCGAGTGCGCCGCGCAATTGACGCGCATCGCCAAGCAATCGGGCACGACCGTGGTCATGGTCGGGCATGTGACGAAAGAGGGCAGTCTGGCGGGCCCGCGCGTGCTCGAGCATATCGTCGATACGGTGTTGTATTTCGAAGGCGACACCCATTCGTCGTTCCGGCTCGTGCGTGCGTTCAAGAACCGCTTCGGCGCGGTCAACGAATTGGGCGTGTTCGCCATGACCGAGCGCGGGCTGCGCGGCGTCGCCAATCCGTCGGCGCTGTTCTTGTCGCAGCACGAGCAGATCGTCCCGGGCTCGTGCGTGCTCGTCACGCAGGAAGGCTCGCGTCCCTTGCTCGTGGAAATTCAAGCGCTTGTCGACACGGCGCACGTGCCGAACCCGCGCCGCCTCGCCGTCGGGCTCGAACAAAACCGGCTCGCGATGTTGCTCGCCGTATTGCATCGGCACGCGGGCATCGCCTGCTTCGATCAGGACGTGTTCCTCAATGCGGTCGGCGGCGTGAAGATCGCCGAGCCCGCGGCGGATCTCGCGGTGTTGCTCGCGATTCATTCGTCGATGCGCAACAAGCCGTTGCCCAAGGGACTGATCGTATTCGGAGAAGTCGGCTTGGCCGGCGAGATCAGGCCTTCGCCGCGCGGGCAGGAGCGTTTGAAGGAAGCGGCCAAGCTCGGCTTCACGGCAGCGTTGATTCCGAAGGCCAACGCGCCGAAGCAGCCGATCGACGGGTTGCAGGTGCTCGCGGTCGAGCGCATCGAGCAGGCGATCGACCGAGTCAAGGAGCTCGAGTAGGCGTTTGCGGTTGAAACAGCAGGTGATCGCGCGCCTCCTCGACGGTGAGCACGGGCGAGACGCAGCAGTCTCGCGGCTCGAGTAGTTCCACCCAGGCGGCGAGCCGATGCGTCGCGATGTGCTCCGCCAGTTCTCGCGTCAAGGCGATTGCGTCCGGGCCACCGATGACCTGCCCCAGGCTCCAGTGGCGCGAGGCCCAATCGGGGCGGCCCAGCGCGCGGCAGAACCGCTCCCAAAACTTCAACTCCAGCGCGCCGACGGCGAGCCAGCGCCCATCGGCCGTCCGATAGACGTTGTAACAGGGCACGCCTCCGTTCAGGAGGCCATGTCCGGCCCTTAGCGCGTCGGCGGCGGCAGGCATCGAGCCTTCGGCGTTTTCGAGCGTCGCCTGCGCGACGATATTGTGAGTGTGGATCGAATGCGTCATCGAGACATCGACGAACGCGCCGTCGCCACCTCGCGATATTTGCCAAAGCGCCGCGAGAATGCGCGTCACTGCCGGCAGTGCACCGCCCAGCAAATCGGCGATTTGGATGTTGGCGATGACGGGGGGGCCGTCCGGCGTTGCGATCTGGTCGAGCACCCCCGCGTAGGCGAGGTAGTTGATGTCGTGGCCGGGCCGTTGCGAGAAGGGGCCTTGCGCGCCGTAGCCCGTGATCGCGCAATAGACGAGCTTGGGATTGATCTTGGCCAGATTCGCATAGCCGAGTCCGAGCCGTTCCATCACGCCCGGGCGAAAGCTTTCCACGAGCACGTGAGCCTCGCGCACGAGCGCGCGCAGGACCGTGCGGCCCGTCTCCGTCTTCAAATCGAGCCGCGTCTCGCGCTTGCCGCGATTGACATGGCGATAGAAAGCGCTCGGCATTCCCTTGGCGCGATCGGCCGGGGCTTGCATCATCGCGCGCGCCGGGTCGCCCCCGCCAGGCTCTTCGATCTTCAGCACATCGGCGCCCAGTTCCGCGAGCCGCAACGTCGCGAGCGGACCGGGCAGCAAGCGCGTGAGATCGAGCACGCGCAGGCCGCGCAGCGGAGCATCGGTCGTCAACGTGTCCCTCCTGTCGATCGTGGCCGGCCAGCCGTACGCTCGCAAGCGTTGCGCGCATCGCTCCCGTGAGTGCGGCTAGCCGATTTGTTCGAGTTCTTCCTGTGCCTCGAGCCATTGCACTTCGAGCGCTTCCAGGCGCGCGGCGACTTCCGCTTGGCGCTTGAGGGCGTCGGTCAATTTGGCTTTCATCGCCGGCTCGTAGCTCGCAGTATCGGCGACAAACGCGTCGAGCGCCGCCTTTTCGCCGTTGAGCGCGTCCATCTCCTTCTCCAGCTTGGCAATGCGCGTTTGCAGCGGCTTCTTCAAGTGGGACAGCTTTTGGCGTGCCTGAGCTTCCTCACGGCGTTGGTCTTTTCGGTTGCCGCCCGCTTGGGCTTCGCCATCGCGGGCGCTCTCGTTCGTCGCGACTGCGCCCGCTTGGTTCGCGGCTTTGGCCGCGGCGCGCGTTTGCGCGGCATGCTGAAGCAGCCAGTCGCGATACTCGTCGAGGTCGCCGTCGAACGGTTCCAATCGGTGCTTGGCCACGAGCATGAATTGATCCGTGCTTGCGCGCAGCAAATGCCGATCGTGCGAGACGAGGATCAGCGTGCCCTCGAATTGCGCGAGCGCCATGGTCAATGCGTGGCGCGTTTCGAGATCGAGGTGGTTCGTCGGCTCGTCGAGCAGCAGAAGATTGGGCTTTTGCCAGATGATGAGCGCGAGCGCGAGGCGCGCTTTCTCTCCGCCGGAGAACGGACCGATCGGCGAGCTGGCCGTGTCGCCCGAAAAATTGAAACCGCCGAGGAAGTCGCGCAATTCCTGCTCGCGCGTGTCGGGGGCGAGGCGCGCCAAATGCGCGAGCGGCGAATCGTCGGGACGCAACGTTTCCAACTGATGCTGCGCGAAGTAGCCGATGACGAGGCCGCGACCCGCGCGCATCGTGCCGGCGAGCGGTTCGAGCGTGCCGGCGAGCGTTTTGACGAGCGTCGACTTACCCTGACCGTTCGCACCGAGCAGGCCGATACGCTGGCCGTTCTGCACGGAAAGCGTCACCCCTTCGAGAATGGGGATCTCGATGCCCTCGCCGGTACGGTAGCCGCAGCGCACGTCTTCCATGACGAGCATCGGATTGGGGGCGGCATCGGGCGTGCGAAATTCGAAGGTGAAGGGCGAGGCGGCGTGCCCGGGGGCGATCCGCTCCATTTTTTCGAGCGCCTTCATGCGGCTTTGCGCTTGGCGCGCCTTGGTGGCCTTCGCCTTGAAGCGGTCGATGAAGCTTTGCAGATGCGCGATCGTCTTTTGCTGCTTCTCGAACGCGTTTTGCTGCAAGGCGAGCTGCTGCGCACGCAGAATCTCGAACTGCGAATAGTTGCCGCCGTAGCGTTTCACCTGCCGGTTCTCGACATGCAACGTCACGTTGCAGACCGAATCGAGAAATTCGCGATCGTGCGAAATGACGATCAGCGTGCCGGCGTAGCGGCCCAGCCAATCTTCGAGCCAGACGATGGCGTCGAGGTCTAGGTGGTTCGTCGGCTCGTCGAGCAGCAGTAAGTCCGAGCGGCACATCAGCGCCTGCGCCAAATTCAGCCGCATGCGCCAGCCGCCCGAGAACGCCGCGACGCGCTCGCGCGTTTGCGCGAGCGTGAAGCCCAGGCCCAGCAGCAGCGCCTCGGCGCGGGCAGGCGCCGTGTAGCCGTCGGCGTCGGCGAACGCGGCGTGAGCATGGGCGAGTGCTTCGCCGTCGTGGGCGGCTTCGGCGCGTGCAATGCGGTCCTCGATTTCGCGCAGGGCGGCGTCGCCGTCGAGCGCGTACTCGAGCGCCGTCTTTTCGACGGCGGGCGTTTCCTGCGCGACGTGCGCGATGCGCCAGGACGGGGGGAGGAAGGCATCGCCGCCGTCGGCGTGCAGCTCGCCGCGCAGCACCGAGAACAGCGTGGATTTACCCGCGCCGTTCGCACCGACGAGGCCGGCTTTCTCACCGGGGTTCAGCGCGAACGATGCGGCATCGAAAAGCGGCTTCACGCCGCGGGCGAGACTGAATTGACTGAAACGGATCACGACAGGGCCGGCTGCTCGAAAAGCGCTATTTTAGACGGTGCGCGGACGAGGGCGCGTACGACACGCATCGACACGCCGATTTTGTCTTCCGTAGGGTCTTTCGCATAGACTTTCGCTTTTCCTATCGAGGCGCTTCGATGAGCACGCTCTATACGTTTTCCGCTCGCACGCTCGGCGGCGAGTCCGTGGGTCTTGATCGTTACCGCGATAAGGTGGTGCTCATCGTCAATACGGCGAGCGAGTGCGGATTCACGCCGCAGTACGCCGGTTTGCAGCAACTGCACGACCGGTTCGCCGCACGCGGCTTCGAGGTGCTCGGCTTTCCGTGCAACCAGTTCGGCAAGCAGGAGCCGGGCGACGCGGCGCAGATCGGCAGCTTTTGCGACAAGAACTTCGGCGTGACGTTTCCGATGTTCGAAAAGATCGACGTCAAAGGTCCCGCGGCGCATCCGCTGTATCGCTACTTGACGAGCGAAGCGCCGGGGCTGCTCGGCACCAAGGTGATCAAGTGGAACTTCACGAAGTTTCTCGTCGATCGCCGTGGGCAAGTGGTCAAGCGGTATGCGCCCAAGACGACGCCGCAGGCCATCGCAGCGGATATCGAGGCGTTGTTGTAGCGTCCGGAGAAGGGAGCTCGCCCTTGCGCTACAGGATCGGCGAGAACAACCGAGCCACGTGCATGACGACTTGCCGCAGCGCCGACGCGTTGCGGTACTCGCCGCGCTCGACCTCCCAAGCTTGTTCGAAGTCCCGCTGCAACATCGTTTCGACTTCCGATGCGAAGGCACGGTCGATCGTCAGGACCATGATCTCGAAGTTCAGCCGGAAGGAGCGATTGTCGAGATTGGCGCTGCCGATGGCCGCGGCGACGTCGTCGATCAACACCACTTTCTGATGCAAGAACCCGGGCCGGTAGCGGAAAATGCGCACGCCTGCGCGAATCAGGTCATAGGCATAGAGCTTCGACGCTTCGAACACGACGTAGTGGTCGCGCCGGCTCGGAATCAAGATGCGCACGTCGACGCCGCGCATGACGGCGAGCCGCAGCGCCGAGAAGACGGCCTCGTCGGGCACGAGATAGGGGCTCGTGATCCAAATCCGCGTCTGCGCCGCATTGATCGCTTCGACAAAGAACAGCGAGCCGGTTTCATCCTTGTCCGCCGGCCCCGGTGCGACGACGAGGCAGTGCATATCGGCGTCGCCCGCGCTTTCGGGTTGCTCCGCTTGCGATGGCTCGAGCCGCGGCAGGCGTTGCGTCGCCCAATGCCAATCTTCGACGAAAACGAACTGCACGCTGGCGACGATGGGGCCGCGCAGTTCGATATGCGTGTCGCGCCAGGGCGATAAGCGCGGATTGCCGCCAAGGTATTCCACTCCCACGTTGTGGCCGCCGACGAACGCGCACTCTCCATCGACGACGACGATTTTCCGATGATTGCGAAAATTGAGTTGAAAGCGGTTGACGAAGCGATGGTTCGTCGCAAACGGGTGCATCTCGACACCGCCCGCGATCAGTGCCGCCACGTACCGCTGCGGCAGATCGAAACTGCCGATGCTGTCATACAGGAAGCAAACGCGCACACCTTGCGCTGCTTTGGTCAAAAGCAATGCCTTGAGCATTTCGCCGAGCGCGTCATCGCGCACGATGAAGAACTGGATCAGGACGTAATGGCGTGCGCGCTCGATCGCATCGAGGATCGCGGCGAACGTGGCTTCGCCGTTCACCAGCGTGCGCACGGCGTTGCCGCCGAGGAACGGCATGCCGGACAGGCGCGTCAGCGCGCGCACGACGTGATGACCGAGGGCTTCGGCCGGACGCCCCGAGGACGACGCGCGCGTATCCCAAGCGCTCGGATGCGCGCGCGTGCGCAGCAGTTCGCTTTCGATGCGGCGCTTGTCGACATAGCCCGAAAACTTGCTGCGCCCGAGGAACAGGTAAGGGATCAACGTGACGTAAGGCACGGCGACGAGCGAGACCGCCCACGCGATCGCCCCTTGCGAGGTACGCGTGTTGAGGATGGCGTGACCTGCGGCGAGCACGCCCAGCAAGTGAGCAGCGAAGATCAGACTGCCGAGAGAGAGCCAATCGAAATGCATAGGTGGCGCGAGGCGTTGTGCAAATGCGTGGCTCACAAGCGGAGCGCGATGCCATGAATCTTACAGAAGCTGTGGCTTCGGCGGGGGCGCATCGTTGCGGGAACGGCGGATGGCGGGCGTCGACGTCAGCGAGATCGATCATCGTGACCGAGGCGTGCGCCGCTGCCGCTCGAGCGCTGGCGTAGCGCTAGCGAGAGGTGTGTCTTCCGGCCGGTATTCCATAGAGGAGGAAACCCGTGGCAATGGACACCTGTGCGATGGCGTACGTGAACCAAATGGCGTAGGTGCTTGCCGAGAAACCGGCGATGAAACGGTCGATGCCGATCATCGCGTCGGATGCGACGAACGCTAGGCCCCCGAGCGGAAGCATGAGGCTGCGACGCCCAGCCAGCAGCGTCAAGCTGGCCATGGCGCACAAGGCGATCATATAGACGGCGACAGGCACGCTCAACGGCCCCAGATTCGGCAGGAATGCCAAGTACATCGCGATGGCCGCGGCTGCGAGAAGGGGCGGCGCGGCCCGAGCCCATACCGGCGCTTCGCGCCAGCTGGCGCGCATGCCCCGTGGGACAAGCAGCGCGCAATAGGCGAGGTGGGCCACTAAAAACGCGCTGAGACCTCCTACGAACGAGAACGCGAGCTGCGGCAGGGCGAGCAGTGCGTCGCCCACGGCCGAAGCGGCGAGCGCCGCCATGAGGATGAGACGTTCGCGCATCGGTTCGTGGCGCGCGGCCGCCAGGAACAACAATGCGCACATCAGCACTTTCGCCGCGGCTTGGTCGGGATAGGGCGCATCGCGCAGCGACACGCCGTAAGCAAGCCCCGCACCGGCGGCAATCAGCAATAAGCGCTGCGCTTGCGAAGTCGCGGTTTCCGTCTGGCTGGCGTGCCCGCTGTCGTCGTTTTCGGGGGGCGGCGTCGGGTGGTGAGCTGCCATAGGGCGGGCATGCCGTTGCTGGGTCGGACCTGGAGCGTCTGGCGCGGCGAGGCGCCAGATCGTCGAAGACTACGCCGCCGGCAGATCGCCGGCCTGAATCAAGAAGACGCTGTCATCGCCGCCGCTCGTCGATAGCCAGACGAGATCGAGCCCGCCGAACGCGGCTTCCACGTTCGCGCGCTCGTTGCCGATTTCGACGACGAGCACGCCCTCGTCGGTTAGCCAATCGCGCGCTTGGCCGATGATGCGGCGTACGACGTCCATGCCGTCCGCGCCGCCCGCGAGCGCGAGCTGCGGCTCGTGCCGGTATTCGGCGGGCAGTTCCGCCATCGCATCGCTGTTGACGTACGGCGGGTTGGCGAGGATCACATCGTAGCGGCGCTGCGGCAGCGGCGCGAAAAGATCGCCTTCGAACAACGCGATACGCTCGTCGAGCGCGTAGTCCGCCACGTTGATGCGGGCCACTTCGAGCGCACCGGCGGAAATGTCGACCGCGTCGACATCGGCGTTCGGAAACGCGTGCGAGGCCAGGATGGCCAGGCAACCGGACCCGGTGCACAGTTCGAGCACGGCGCCGACTTCGTCGGGATCGGCGACATAAGGCTGCAACCCGTCTTCGAGCAACTCGCCGATGAACGAGCGCGGCACGATCACGCGTTCATCGACGTAAAAGCGCCGCCCGTGCATCCAGGCTTCCTGCGTGATATAGGCGGCGGGCACGCGCTCGCCCGCGCGGCGCTCGATGACTTTCATCACGGCCTCGATTTCGCTGCCGAGCAAGCGCGCATCGAGAAACGGATCGAGCGTATCGAGCGGCAAGTGAAGCGTATGCAGAATCAGGTAGGCAGCTTCATCGTAAGCGTTCGCGCTGCCGTGCCCGAATGCGAGATGCGCCTCTGTGAAGCGGGACACCGCATAACGCAGCAAGTCGCGAACGGTAAGAAACGGCGTAGTCATTGCGGCATCTCCTTGGGCAATGCACGGTAATGCAAAGTGATTCGGGGCCTTGGGAAGCGCATCAAGCGATCAGCGTTTCCAGCACGCGGCGGTAGATGTTCTTGAGCGGTTCGACGAAAGCGAGCTCGATATGCTCGTCGATCTTGTGGATGCTGCCGTTCGGCGGGCCGAATTCGACCACCTGCTTGCAGATGCGCGCGATGAAACGGCCGTCGGAGGTCCCGCCCGTGGTCGAAAGCTCGGCGCTCACGCCTGTTTCGTCCTTGATCGCCTGCGCAAGCGCATTCGACAGTTCGCCGCGCGGGGTGAGAAACGGTAACCCGCTCACGGTCCAATCGAGCTCGTACTCGAGCCCATGCTTGTCGAGAATGGCATGCACGCGCTGCTGCAGACCCTCGACCGTGCTGGCGGTTGAGAAGCGAAAATTGAACGTGAGCTCGGCGCGACCCGGAATCACGTTGCTCGCGCCCGTGCCGCTATGCAAATTCGACACTTGCCAGGTCGTGGGCGGGAAGTACTCGTTGCCGTCGTCCCAACGCTCGGCGACGAGCTCGGTCAGAGCCGGCGCGAGCAGGTGAATCGGATTGCGGGCGAGGTGCGGGTAGGCAATATGACCCTGCACGCCCTTGACCACGAGCTTGCCGGACATCGATCCGCGGCGGCCGTTCTTGACGACGTCGCCGAGCGTGTCCGTGGAAGTGGGTTCGCCGACGATGCAGTAATCGAGCCGCTCGCCGCGCGCTTGCAGCGCCTCGACGACCTTGACGGTGCCGTCCGTGGCCGGACCTTCCTCGTCGCTCGTGATCAGCAGCGCGAGCGAGCCCCGATGATGCGGATGCGTAGCGACGAATTCCTCGCTCGCCACAATGAAGCCGGCGATCGAGGTTTTCATGTCGGCCGCGCCGCGGCCGTAGAGTTTGCCGTCCCGGTGCGTCGGCACGAACGGGGGCGAGCGCCACTGTTCGAGCGGCCCCGTGGGCACGACATCGGTATGGCCCGCGAACGCGAGCAGCTTGCCGCGCGCGCCATCCGTTCCGCGTTTGACGGCCCACAGGTTGGTCACGCCATGCGATTGGATCGTCTCGCAGACGAAGCCGGCGGCTTCGAGCCGCTCGATCAGTAGCTGCTGGCAGTGCTGATCGTCGGGCGTGACCGAGGCGCGGGCGATCAGTTGTTCGGTGAGGGCGAGGGTGCCGTACATGGATTCAGAGGCCGTTGGTGCTTGATAAAAAAATGCCGGCGGACGCTGGCCGGCAGGCGATGCTCGTATTGTTTCGCGACTCGGCGCGCGGCGCCAGCCTACCGAACGGCCAACGCGGAGGGTACGCCGAATCGCACGGCACTACGCGTAGAGCGCCGCGTATTCGTCGGGCGAAAAGCCTACGGAAGTCACGCGGCCGTCGACCACCACGACCGGCCGTTTGACGATCGAAGGCTTTTCGACCATCAGCGCAATCGCGCCTTGCTGCGTGTCCGCCGCGGCCTTGGCATCGTCGGGCAACGCGCGCCAGGTCGTGCCCCGGCGGTTCAGCAGGGTCTCGAGCGGCACGTCGGCGAGCCAACCGTCGACGATCGAGGCCGTGAGTCCCGCCTTCTTGAAGTCGTGGAACTCGAAAGCGACACCGTGCGATTCGAGCCAGGTGCGTGCCTTCTTGACGGTGTCGCAATTCGGAATGCCGTAGACGACGGTGCGCTTGACGCCCATCAGTCGCCCCGCAGCAACTCGTTCAGGCCGACTTTCGCGCGCGTCTTGGCGTCGACCGTCTTGACGATGACGGCGCAGTACAGGCTGTGCGTGCCGTCCTTCGAGGGCAGATTGCCGGCGACGACGACCGAGCCTGGCGGCACATAGCCGTAGGTCACTGCACCCGTTTCGCGGTCGTAGATCTTCGTGCTTTGGCCGAGGTAGACGCCCATCGAGATGACCGAATTCTCGCCGACGATCACGCCTTCGACCACTTCGGAGCGCGCGCCGATGAAGCAGTTGTCTTCGATGATGACGGGGTTCGCCTGCAGCGGCTCGAGCACGCCGCCGATCCCGACGCCGCCGGACAAGTGCACGTTCTTGCCGATCTGCGCGCAGGAGCCGACCGTCGCCCAGGTGTCGACCATCGTGCCTTCGTCGACGTAGGCGCCGATGTTCGTATACGAGGGCATCAACACGACGTTCTTGGCGATGAACGAACCGCGGCGCGCGATGGCGGGCGGCACGACGCGAAAGCCGCCTTCGGCGAAATCTTGCGCCGTATAGTTCGCGAACTTCGAGGGCACCTTGTCGTAGAACTGCGAATAGCCGCCGGCGGGCATCGGCGTGTTGTCTTCGAGACGGAACGAGAGCAATACGGCCTTTTTCAACCATTGATTGACGACCCATTGGCCGTCGATCTTTTCGGCTACGCGCAGGCGGCCCTTGTCCAGTTGCTCGATCGCTTGGGCGACGGCCTCGCGCACTTCGGCGGGCGCTGCCTTCGGCGAGAGGTCGGCGCGGTTTTCCCAGGCGTTGTCGATGATTTGCTGAATGTGTTGCGACATGGCGGTAATTTCGCTAAATGAAGTCGGAAGAAGACGGAGCGGTCGGTCAGTTACGGGTACTGAAACGGGTACTCGATGCGGCGCGCGGCGCAGGGCGGCGCGCCCATCAATCTGCAGCCGGCTGCAACGCGCGCATTGCACGTCGCGCCGTGCGGCGGCCACTGCCGCTTGTTCGGCGCCGGTCAGCGCGCGAGTTTGCGGCAGAAATCGACGATGCGTTTGGCGCCGTCGACACATTCGTCGACATCGGCAACGAGCGCCAGACGCACGAAATTGCGGCCCGGGTTGACGCCGTGCGCGTCGCGCGCGAGGTACGAGCCGGGCAGGACCATCAGATTATAGTCGGCGTACAGGCGCCGGGCGAACTCGGTATCGCTCAGCCCCGTCGGCTCGACGCTCGCCCAGAGATAGAACGCCGCGTCGGGGCGGCGCACGTCGAGCACCTGCGCGAGCATGGGCGTGACGGTCGAGAACTTCGCGGCGTAGAGGGCGCGGTTCTCGCGCACGTGCGCCTCGTCGCCCCAGGCGGCCACGCTGGCCGCTTGGTAGACGGGCGAAAGCGCCGCGCCGTGGTAGGTCCGATAGAGCAGAAAGCGCTTGATGAGCGCCGCGTCGCCCGCGACGAAGCCCGAGCGCATGCCCGGCACGTTCGATCGCTTCGACAAACTGGACAGCATGACGAGCCGCTCGAAGCCGCGTCCGAGGCGGTGCGCCGCTTGCAGCGCCCCGAGCGGCGGATGGGCTTCGTCGAAGTAGATCTCGGAATAGCATTCGTCGGACGCGATCACGAACCCGTGCTTGTCCGACAGGGCGAACAATTCGCGCCAATCGTCGAGCGTGAGCACGGCCCCGGTCGGATTGCCCGGCGAGCAGACGTAGAGCAGCTGAGTGCGCGCCCAGACTTCCTGCGGGACGGCTGCGTAATCGCAGGCGAAGTTGCGGGCCGGGTCGCTATTCGCGAAATAAGGCTCGGCGCCGGCGAGCAGGGCCGCGCCCTCGTAGATCTGATAGAACGGGTTCGGGCACAGGACGATCGCACCGGGCCGCGTGCCGTCGACGACGGTTTGAGCGAGCGCGAACAAGGCTTCGCGCGAGCCCGAGACGGGCAGCACCTCGGTGGCCGGATCGAGCGCGGGCAGGCCGTAGCGGCGCGTCGCCCACGCGGCGATCGCTTCGCGCAGCGCGCTCGAGCCGATCGTGGCGGGGTAGCTCGACAAGGTGTCGAGCGAGGCGACGATGGCCTCGCGAACGAGCGCCGGCGTTGCGTGTTTCGGTTCGCCGATGCCGAAGCTGATATGGCGAAGATCGGCGGGCGGCGTCGCGTCCTTGAACAGCGCGCGAAGCTTTTCGAACGGGTACGGCTGGAGGCGGTCGAGTAGCGGATTCACGTCGGGCTCGGCGTGTGCGTCGAGGGACAAGCGCGGGACGCGCGCCCGCTCGTACGGGATAAGAGGAAAAGGGCGCCATTATAGCTCGGCGCTCGCCGGTGCGCGGGGCGCGCATGCGCGCCGCGGCCGCATCGGCGGCCGTGCGGCCGATAGGCGATGGTATGATTGCCACTTGCTCGCGACTCGTGCGCACGCAGCCTACCGTGCGTGCATTCGCGACCCAAAAGCATCGCGGCGGCGCTCTGCCGTGCATGGCGCGCACAGTTCTATGCACGAAGCTGCCGCGCCGTGCGCGGCTCGAGCTGTCCGGCCGCGTTTTTGTTCGACCTTCTTCATCACAAAACAGCGATATCGCCGTGCGTCTGACCTCGATCAAACTCGCTGGTTTCAAGTCCTTCGTCGATCCCACGCATTTTCAGGTTCCGGGTCAGCTCGTCGGCGTAGTCGGCCCGAACGGATGCGGCAAGTCCAACATCATCGACGCCGTGCGCTGGGTGCTCGGCGAATCGCGCGCCTCCGAGCTGCGCGGCGAGTCGATGCAGGACGTCATCTTCAACGGTTCCACCGCGCGCAAGCCCGGCAGCCGGGCTAGCGTCGAGCTGATCTTCGACAACTCCGATGGGCGCGCGGCCGGCCAGTGGGGGCAGTACGGCGAAATTGCCGTGAAGCGCGTGCTCACGCGCGACGGCACGTCCAGCTACTACATCAACAATCTGCCTGCGCGCCGGCGCGATATTCAGGACATCTTCCTCGGCACGGGTCTCGGGCCGCGCGCCTACGCGATCATCGGCCAAGGCATGATCGCGCGCATCATCGAGGCGAAACCCGAAGAGCTGCGCGTGTTCCTCGAAGAAGCGGCAGGCGTGTCGAAGTACAAAGAGCGCCGTCGTGAAACCGAGAATCGGCTGCACGACACGCGCGAAAACTTGACCCGCGTCGAAGACATCGTGCGTGAACTCGGCACGAATCTCGAAAAGCTCGAGGGGCAGGCGATCGTCGCGACCAAGTTCAAGACGCTGCAGAGCGAGGGCGAGGAAAAGCAGCGGCTGCTGTGGTTGTTGCGCAAGAACGAAGCGGCGGCCGAGCAGGGCCGGCAGCAGCGCGCGATCGCCGAAGCGCAGATCGATCTCGAGGCGCAGACGGCCAAGCTGCGCGAAGTCGAAGCGGATCTCGAAACCCTGCGCGTCGCGCACTACGCTGCGAGCGACGCCATGCAAGGCGCCCAGGGCTCGCTTTATGAAGCCAATGCCGAAGTGAGCCGGCTCGAAGCCGAGATCAAGTTCGTCATCGAATCGCGCAACCGCGTGCAAGCGCAAATTGCGGCGCTCACGGCGCAGCGCGAGCAGTGGCAGGTCCAAGCGGAAAAGGCGCGCGGCGATCTCGAAGAAGCCGAGGAGCAACTCGCCGTCGCGGAAGAAAAGGCGGCCTTGGCCGAGGAAGCGGCGGCGGCGAAGCACGACGAATTGCCGGCGCTCGAAGCGCGCTGGCGCGACGCCCAGGGGCAGCTTAACGACGAACGCGCGGGCATCGCGCAGACCGAGCAGGCCCTCAAGCTCGAGGCGGCGCACCAGCGCAACGCCGATCAGCAGCTGCAGCAGCTGCAGCAACGGCACGAGCGACTCAAGGCCGAGGCGGGCGGCTTGGATGCGCCCGATGAAGCGCAGCTCGAAGAGCAGCGCATGCAGCTTGCCGAGCAGCAGGAAATCTTGAGCGAGGCTCAGGCGCGTCTTGCGCAGGCGCAGGACGCCTTGCCGCAGGTCGAGGCGCAGCGCCGCGAGGCCCAGGAGCGCGTGCAAAAAGAAAGCGCGCAGATCCACCACTTCGAAGCGCGCCTCATCGCGCTCAAGCAGTTGCAGGAGAACGTGCAGACGGAAGGCAAGATTCAGCCCTGGCTCGAGAAGCACGAGCTCGCGGGCTTGCCGCGTCTGTGGAAGAAGCTGCATGTCGAAGCCGGCTGGGAAGGCGCGCTCGAATCGATCTTGCGCGAGCGCCTGGCGGCGCTCGAAATTTCCAACCTCGACTGGGTGCGCGCGTTCGCGAGCGATTCACCGCCGGCCAAACTCGCCTTTTTTGCCCCGCCTGCGGCCGGCGCGTCCCGCGAAGCGCCTGCTGGCCTGACGCCGCTCGTTTCGCTCGTGCGCATCGACGATGCGGGCTTGCGGGCAGTCCTGAACGAGTGGTTGGGCCAAGTCTACGTCGCCGACGATCTGACGCAAGCGCTCGCCATGCGCGCGCAACTGCCCGAAGGCGCCATGCTGGTCGTCAAGGCGGGGCACGTGGTGACGCGCGTCGGCGTGCAGTTGTATGCGGCCGATTCGGAACAGGCAGGCATGCTCGCGCGCCAGCAGGAAATCGAGAATCTCACACGCCAAGTTCGCGCGCAGACGCTGCTCGCCGACGAAGCGAAGAGCGCGGCGGTGCGCGCCGAAGCGGCGTACACGCAGGCGTCCCAAGCGCTCGCGGATGCACGGGCGCAGGTCGAACGCGCCACGCAGCAGGTGCATGCGCTGCAATTGGAGGTGCTCAAGCTCACGCAAGCTCACGAGCGCTATACGCAGCGCAGCACGCAGATCCGCGAAGAGCTCGAGGAAATTGCCGCCCAAATCGAGGAACAGCGTGCGCAGCGCGCTGAATCGGAGGCGAATTTCGAGCGGCACGACGGCGAACTCGCGGAGTTGCAGGCCCGTTTCGAAGAGAATCAGCTCGCTTTCGAAGCGCTCGACGAGACGCTCTCGGCCGCGCGCACGCAGGCGCGCGAACTCGAACGCGCGGCCGCCGATGCGCGTTTCGCCGCCCGCAATGTGGCCACTCGTATCGATGAGCTCAAGCGCAGCATCCAGGTGGCGCACGAGCAGAGCGAGCGCGTGGCGGGGTTGCTGGAAGATGCGCGCGCCGAACTCGAAACGATCAACGAGCAGACTTCGCACACTGGGTTGCAAGAGGCGCTCGAAGTGCGTGGGCAGAAGGAAGCGGCGCTGACGGCGGCGCGCCACGAGCTTGACGATCTGACGGCCAAGCTGCGTCAGGCCGACGAGATGCGCCTGACGGCGGAGCGCTCGCTGCAGCCGCTGCGCGATCGCATCACCGAATTGCAGTTGAAGGAACAGGCGGCGCGCATCGCCGGCGAGCAATTCATCGAGCAGCTTCAGGCCGCGGGTGTGGACGAAGCGCAGTTGCAGGAAAAGCTCACGCCGGATATGAAGCCGTCGTATCTGCAAGGCGAAGTCACGCGTATCAACAACGCGATCACGGCGCTCGGGCCGGTGAACATGGCCGCGCTCGACGAGCTTGCCGCGGCGAAGGAACGCAAGGCCTTCCTCGACGCCCAGTCGGAAGACCTGACGCGCGCCATCGAAACGCTCGAAGACGCGATCCGAAAGATCGACCAGGAAACGCGCACGCTCTTGCAAGGTACGTTCGACGAAGTCAACCGGCATTTCGGCGAACTGTTCCCCCGTCTGTTCGGCGGCGGGCAGGCCAAGCTGATCATGACCGGCGACGAGATTCTCGATGCGGGCGTGCAGGTGATGGCGCAGCCGCCGGGCAAAAAGAATTCGACGATCCACCTGCTCTCCGGCGGCGAGAAGGCCTTGACTGCGACCGCGCTCGTGTTCGCGATGTTCCAGCTCAATCCCGCGCCGTTCTGCTTGCTCGACGAAGTCGACGCGCCGCTGGACGACGCCAATACGGAACGCTTTGCGAACCTTGTCCGGGCAATGTCGGACAAAACCCAGTTTCTGTTCATTTCGCACAACAAGATCGCCATGGAAATGGCGCAGCAACTGATCGGCGTGACGATGCAGGAGCAAGGCGTTTCGCGCATCGTGGCGGTCGACATGGAAACGGCTGCCGGTTTCGCCCAGAATACCCTCTAACGAGCGGCCCGCGCTCGCTGGCGCGAGGCGCCCGGCGCGGGGCCGCGACACAGGATTGCTTCATGGAGCGTGCATGGACGAGTTGACACTCGGATTGATCGGCGCTGGCGCCGTGGTGGTGGGGGGCGTGGTGGTGTTCAACGCTTGGCAGAGCGCTAAAGTTCGCCGCAAAATGCCGCGGCCGATGCCGGCCGACGCGGAGCAAGGGCTTGCGCGCCACGACCACGAGGAAGAGCGGCCCTTCATCGAGCCGGCGCGTGGGGGCGCGCGACGCGAACCCGCGTTGTCGGACGTGCCGCGAGAAGACGAGGCGGCGCGGATCGAGCCGAGCTTTGGCGGCGTGTCCGCGCCGCTCGACATCCCGGCCGATATCCAAGCCGAAACCACGACGCCGAACGGCTTCACGCCCGAGACGGCGCCTTCGGACGGCGCCGAGCCCAGGGCGCCGGGCACGGCGGTGGAAAGCGAGACGGTCGCGCCGGCCGCCACCACCATTTCGGGCGCGCCGCCCCATGTCGTCGATCGGCGCATCGATTGCGTGGTTCCGATTCGTTTGGCCGGTCCGATCCACGGCGAGAAGGCGTTGCCGCTCGCGCAGCGGCTGCGCCGCGCAGGCAGCAAGCCGGTCTACATCGAGGGCAAGTCCGAAGGAAGCGAGCGCTGGGAATTGGTGCAAAACGCCCAGCGTTACGAGGAATTGAGGGCGGCCGTGCAACTAGCCAACCGTGGTGGCCCGCTCAACGAGCTCGAATTTTCAGAGTTCGTTTCCGGCGTGCAGCAATTGGCCGATGCGATCGACGGCGCGCCCGAATTTCCCGACATGCTCGAAACGGTGTCGATGGCGCGCGAACTCGATGCGTTCGCGGCGCAGTGCGACGCGCAATTGTCGATCAATGTCTTGTCCGACGGCGCGCCCTGGTCGGCCAACTACGTGCAAGCGGTCGCCTCGCAAGACGGCCTCCTGCTCTCGCGCGACGGCACGCGTTTCGTCAAGCTCGACGCCAAGCAAAGCCCCGTCTTCATGTTGCAGTTCGGCGATACCAACTTCTTGCGCGACGACTTGACTTACAAAGGCGGTCAGATGATCACGCTGATCTTGGACGTGCCCGTGGCCGACGAAGATATCTTGCCGTTTCGCCTCATGTGCGACTACGCCAAGTCGCTGGCCGAGCGGATCGGCGGGCGCGTGGTCGACGATCAGCGGCGGCCGCTGCCCGAGCAAGCCTTGCTCGCGATCGAAAAGCAGTTGATGACGCTTTACGCCCGGCTGGAAGAGGCAGGCATTCAGGCGGGCTCGGCAGCGACGCGGCGTCTGTTCAGCCAATAAACAGCTAGTAAAGCACCGGCCGCCACACGCACGCAACGACGAAAAACTCACGACATGCCTCGCAAGCACGCCGAATCGCCTCCGCCCGCCGACCAACCGGCCGAACGCGCCGCTTGGTTGCGCACAGAACTCGAGCGGGCCAATTATCAGTACTACGTGCTGGATCAACCGCAGATCCCCGACGCCGAATACGATCGCCTGTTTTCGGAGTTGCAGTCGATCGAGTCCGAACACGCCGATCTGATTACGCCCGAGTCGCCCACGCAGCGCGTCGGCGGGCAAGTGGCCAGCGGCTTTGCGCCGGTCGTTCATGCGTTGCCCATGCTGTCGCTGAACAACGGTTTCGCCGACGAAGACGTCATCGCGTTCGACAAGCGTGTCAGCGATCAGCTCGATCGCGCGCCTGTCGAATACTCCTGCGAGCTGAAGTTCGACGGCCTGGCGATCGCGCTGCGCTACGAAGACGGCCGCTTCGTGCAGGCGGCCACGCGCGGCGACGGTTCCACGGGCGAGGATGTGACGCAAAACGTACGGACCGTGCGCTCGATCCCGTTGCGGCTGAAGGGCAGCCGGATTCCGCGCGTGCTCGAAGTGCGCGGCGAGGTCTTGATGTTCCGGCGCGATTTCGATCGTCTCAACGAGCGGCAGCGCGAGGCTGGGCAACGCGAGTTCGCCAATCCGCGCAATGCGGCCGCGGGCAGCCTGCGCCAACTCGATTCGAGCATCACGGCGCAACGGCCGCTGTCGTTTTTCGCATATGGCATCGGCGCGCTTGAAGGGGTGGAGATGCCCGACACGCACGACGCCGTGCTCGATTGGTACATCGAACTGGGCTTGCCCGTCTGCGCGGAGCGCGACGTGACGCACGGCGCACAGGGCTTGCTGTCGTTCTATCGCCGCATCGGCGAGAAGCGCCTGAGCCTGCCGTACGACATCGATGGCGTGGTCTACAAGGTCAACCGGCGCGTGGATCAAGATATCCTCGGCTTCGTCTCGCGTGCGCCGCGCTTTGCGCTCGCACACAAGTTCCCGCCCGAGGAAGCGCTGACCCAGCTCATCGACATCGGCGTGAACGTCGGGCGCACCGGCGCCATCACGCCCGTGGCGCGGCTTGCTCCCGTCTTCGTCGGCGGGGTGACGGTGACCAACGCCACGCTGCACAACGAAGACGAAGTGCATCGCAAGGACTTGCGCGCCGGCGATACCGTCATCGTGCGTCGCGCCGGCGATGTCATCCCGGAAGTGGTCGGTCCTGTGCTCGAACGCCGCCCGGCGCACGCGCAGTCGTTCGTGATGCCCACTACCTGCCCGGTCTGCGGCTCGGCCATCGAGCGCCTGCCCGGCGAGGCCGTGGCGCGCTGCACGGGCGGATTGGTCTGCCCAGCCCAGCGCAAGCGTTCGCTCGAGCACTTCGCGCAACGCCGCGCGCTCGACATCGACGGCCTCGGCGAAAAGATCATCGATCAGCTCGTCGAGCAAAACCTCGTGCGCACACCGGCCGATCTGTTCAATCTCGGTTTCTCGACGCTTGCCGCGCTCGATCGCTTCGCCGATAAATCGGCGCAGAATCTGATCGACTCGCTCGAAAAGGCGCGGCATACGAGCCTTGCCCGGTTCATTTTTGCGCTCGGCATTCCCGACGTCGGTGAATCGACGGCCAAGGATCTCGCGCGGCATTTCGGTTCGTTCGATCCGGTGTTGAATGCGTCGGTCGAAACACTGATGGAAGTGGAAGGTGTCGGGCCTGTCGTGGCAGAATCGATTCATCAGTTCTTTAAGGAAGACCACAACCGCCTCGTGATCGATCAATTGCGGGAAAAGGTCACCTGGCCCGAGGGGCCGCCGGCGCCGCGCAAGCCGCAGGGCGTGTTGGCCGGCAAGACGATCGTGCTCACCGGGATGCTGCCGAACCTCGCGCGCGAGCAAGCCAAGGAAATGCTGGAAGCTGCCGGCGCCAAGGTGGCCGGCTCGGTGTCGAAGAAGACCGACTACGTGGTGGCTGGAGCCGAGGCCGGTAGCAAACTGGCGAAGGCCGAGGAACTCGGCATCCCGATTCTCGACGAAGACGGTATGCGCAAGCTGTTGGAGGGCGACAATCCATGATCCATGAAATTCTCAAGATGGGCGATCCGCGCCTCTTGCGCATCGCTCAGAGCGTCGAGCACTTCGATACCCCGGAGCTGCACGCGCTCATCGCCGATATGTTCGAGACGATGCACCATGCGAACGGGGCGGGACTGGCCGCGCCGCAGATCGGCGTCGATTTGCAGCTCGTCATTTTCGGATTCGGGCACAACGACCGCTACCCCGAGGCGCCGCCCGTGCCCGAGACGGTACTCATCAATCCCACGATCACGCCCGTGTCGCAGGACATGGAGGAGGGGTGGGAAGGGTGCCTATCGGTGCCGGGTATGCGAGGCGTCGTCAATCGCTTTTCGATGATTCGCTATCACGGGTTCGATCAATACGGCCAACCGATCGATCGCGTCGCCGAAGGCTTTCACGCGCGCGTAGTGCAGCACGAATGCGACCATTTGATCGGCAAGCTCTATCCGATGCGGATCACCGACTTTTCGAAATTCGGTTTCACCGAGGTGTTGTTCCCCGATCTCGATCCGAACGCCGACGACTGAGCCGCGACGCCTGCCGCGCGCCGAGCCTGACGGATGCCGTCGAAGCAAGGAAAGACGCCCGCGTGATGCGGGCGTTGTCATGTCGGCGGCGCTGCGCTGTGCTGCGGAAATTGGAAAACGGCGAACGGCCGACGCGCAGCGGATGCGGGCGCGGCCGCCCGCGCGCTCAGAACGCCTCGTCAGGCAGTAGGTAACGCCATTTGCCTTGCGGCAATGCGCCTAGTGAAATGCGTCCCATTCGAACGCGCTTCAAGCCGACCACGTGCAGGCCAACGAGCTCGCACATCCGGCGAATTTGACGTTTCTTACCCTCGCGCAGCACGAACCGCAGCTGTTCGCCGTTTTGCCAACTGACCTTTGCAGGCTTGAGCGCAGCGTCGTCGAGGGACAGCCCGAAGCGCAGCAGCGCTAGCTTGTCGGCGGGGAAATGCTGGTCGATGTTGGTCGTGCGATCGCCGTAGGTGACGCGTACGAGGTATTCCTTTTCGACGCCCGAATGCTCGCCGATCAGCTGTTTGGCGATGCGGCCGTCTTGCGTCAGCACGAGCAGGCCCGTCGAATCGATATCGAGGCGACCCGCCGGTGCGAGCGTGCGCAGGTGGCTGGGCGCGAAGCGCGTGGTCGCACGGTCGCCTTCCCAGCGATTGGCCGCGGTGATCAACGTGATGGCCGGCTCGTAGCCGTCTTCCGCTTGGCCGGAAACGTATCCGACCGGCTTATGCAGCAAGATCGTGACTTGGCGCGATTGTGCGACGTGGGCGTCGCGTGTCACTTCGATGTGTTGGTCGGGGCGCACGCGGGCGCCGAGCGTGTCGATGCGTTCTCCGTCAACGCGTACCCAGCCGTTTTCGATCCATTCGTCGGCTTCGCGGCGAGAGCACAGTCCCAGTTCCGACATCCGCTTGGACAGCCGGACGAGACCTTCGGTGTGTTCGACGTCCGGGGCGCCGCTTGCACCGGCCGCTCCTTTGACGGGCGCCGCGCTGCGCTTTGCCGGCTTTGCCGTCGTCGCGCTCCTGGCCGCATCCTCACGCTTGCGCGCGGGCGCTTTCGCGCTTTGCGGCGGGCGGCCGCCGGCGCGGCTTCCTTCGCTACGCGTTGTCGGTCCGCGCGACGATGCGCCGCCGTACTTCACCGGGTTTGCGATCTTGCGTGAGCTCGGCTCGCGTCCGGTGCGCTCGGTGGCGCTTCGCGCAGGGCGGTCACCACGGTCGGTTGCCCTGCGGGCGGGACCATCGGTGCGCTCAGCGGGGCTGCGAGCGGGGCGAGCGGGGCGCTCGGCGGCGCTTCTGGCTGGCCGATCGCCACGGTCGGCTGTGACCCCGCGAGCGGGACGGTCGGTGCGCTCGGTCGTGCGTCGGGCGGGACGGTCGCTCCGCTCGGACGCGCCGCGCGCTGGGCGGTCGCTTCGCTCAGCCGTATTTCGGACGGGGCGGTCGGCCCGCTCGCCCACGCTACGGGCAGGACGGTCACCACGTTCGGTGGCGTTGCGGCTCTTCCGGTCCGCTTGTTCGGCAGCGCTGCGGCCTGGACGATTCGTTCGCTCAGTCCTCGGGTCGCGCTCGGCGGAGCCGCGGTTGCGTGGGCCCGGTGCGTCGCCCAGCTTGCCCGCAGAGCGGGGGCGATTCGTATCACGCGGCGTACGCGCTTTTTCGCCGGATGGCGACCGCGCGTCGTGGGCCTGTGCGGGCCGCGGCGAGCGACGCACGCTCTCCTGTCCCGCGTGCGGCACCGCCTTGGCGGCCGCGCTCGCGCGCTTGCCCGGAGCCGCGTCGCGCGGCTTTGCGCCCGCGCCGCTGCGCTTTGGCGCGGGGGAAGCGGGCGCCGCGGCGTTATTGCGCGCACCTGTCTTGGCCTCGTTACCGGAGGCGGCCGGATGCGCTCCCGCCGAGGTCCGAGGGGTCTTGCGCGCCGACGGGCTGCCGGTACGAACGGGGGCGCGGCTCGGCGATGCCGGGCGCGGATGCTTGGCTGTCAGTTTGACGCGCATAAAGTCTCACACGGCGATCGCGCGCAGCAATTCGGTCTCGACCTGGATTTGCAAGCGGTTATCGGAAAGGCCGCGTCCGTCCAACAGGAACACGTCCTCGACGCGCTCGCCGAGCGTATTGATCCGCGCCGCATGGACGCCGACCCGATGCTCCGCCAGCACGCGCGCGATCGAATAAAGAAGCCCGGGCCGGTCGTTGGCCGATACGGACAGGATGTAATACTGCCCCCGCTCGTCGGCTCGCAAGTCGACGCGGGGGGTAATCGGAAAAGTTCGAGAAAGCCGCGAGAGGCGGCCTTTGGAGGGCTCGGGCAGCGGCGCATCGGACGAGAGTCGAGCGGCGAGTTGCAGCTCGACGAGATTGGCGATATCGCGGTACTGCACGTCGTCGTGCTCCGTGTGCGCGACGATGAAATTATCGAGCGCGTAGCCGTGGCGTGTCGTGTTGATGCGCGCGTCGAGCACCGATAGGCCGTTGCGGTCGAAATAGGCGCAAATGCCGGCGAACAGGTCCGAGCGATCGCGTACGTAGACGAGCACCTGCAGCGCCTCTCCGATCGGCGACGGACGCGCGCGCACGATCGGCGTCTCGGTGCGAACGTGCCGATGGAGCACGCGCGTTTGCCAGGCGATGTCGGCCGCATCATGGCGCAGGAAGTAGCCGACGTCGAGTTCGTCCCACAGGGCGCACTGCGCATTGTCGGGCACGGTCTCGAGACGCAACAGCGCGAGCGCCTGTTCCTGCCGGGTCTTCAGCTCCGAGTGCTCATCGGGGCTCGCGCCGCCCAACACGGCGCGGGTCATCCGGTAGAGGTCTTCGAGCAGCTTGCCTTTCCAGGTGTTCCATACCTTTGGGCTCGTGCCGCGGATATCGGCGACGGTCAGCAGATAGAGCGCTGTGAGCCGGCGCTCGTTGCCGACCAATTCCGCGAATTGCTTGATGACTTGCGGATCGCTCGTATCTTGTTTTTGCGCGACTTGACTCATCGTCAGGTGATGCTGAACCAGCCAGACGACGAGAGCGGCATCCTCGCTATCGATGCCGTGCTCGCGGCAGAAACGCCGCGCGTCGGCCATGCCTAGCGTGGAATGATCGCCGCCGCGGCCCTTGGCGATGTCATGAAACAGCGCCGCGACATAGAGCACCCACTGCCGCTCGAAGTTGGCCATCAATTGGCTGCAGAACGGATACTCGTGCGCATGCTCGGCCAGTGCGAAGCGGCGCAGGTTGCGCAGCACCATCAAGATGTGCTGATCGACCGTGTAGACGTGATAGAGGTCGTGCTGCATTTGCCCGACGATCCGTCGGAAATTCAGCAGATAGCGGCCGAGGACGCTCGTTTGATTCATGAGCCGAAGCGCATGCGTGATGCCCTGCGGCTGCTTGAGAATTTCGATGAATTGGCGGCGATTCTCCGGATCGCGCCGCCAGCGCGTATCCATGATTTCGCGCGCGTTGTAGAGCGCGCGCAGCGTACGTGCCGACAGGCCTTTCGTGCCTCGCGTGGTCTCGTAGAGCAGAAACGCTTCGAGGATCGCCGTGGGCGTGCGTTCGAAGACGTCGTCGCTCGCGATCTCGATCATCCCTTGCTTTTCGACGAAACGCTCGGACAACACGCGCGTGACCCCGCTCGTGCGCGGGAACAACTGCGCTTCGATGTTTTGAATGAGAATCGTCGCGAGCTGCGTGACCGCCTTGGCAGCCCAGTAGTAACGCCGCATGAGTTGCTCGCTCGCACGGCGCGCCTGGGTGGCGGTGTAGCCGAAGCTTTCCGCCGCGGCCGTTTGCAAGTCGAACACGAGCACATCCTGGCGCCGCCCGGCGATCACGTGCAGCCGCGCGCGCAGCATTTTCAGGAAGCCTTCGTTGCGGCGCAACTCGCGCGCTTCGCGGGCCGTAATGAGGCCGCGCTCGTCCAACTCGCGCCAACTGCGACCGAACCCCGCGGCGCGCGCGATCCATAGGATCAACTGCAGATCGCGCAATCCCCCCGGGCTTTCCTTGACGTTCGGTTCGAGGCTATAGGGCGAGTCCTGAAACTTCGCATGGCGCTGGCGCATTTCCAGGACCTTCGCCTGGAAAAACGCCCGCGCATCGAGCGCCTCGTTCAGGCGCAAGACGAAACGCTGAAACAGCGCCGTGCTGCCCACGATGCGCCGCGCTTCGAGCAGCGACGTGCGGACGGTGATGTCGTTGCCCGCCTCCTCGATACACTGGGTGACGGTGCGCACGCTGCTGCCGAGTTCGAGCCCTAGATCCCACGCCATGCCGATAAAGCGTTCGATGCGCGCGTCCAGTTCCGGCGGCGCGCCGTCCGGCAGCAGCACGAGGATGTCGATGTCGGAGTAGGGCGCGAGTTCGCCGCGTCCATAGCCGCCGACGGCGACGAGCGCGCACGACGCCGGCAGCTCGCAGCTTTGCCAAGCGCGGCGCAGCGCGTCGTCGGTCGTGTGCGAGAGCGTTTGCATCAGCGCGTCGACACGGCTCGCCGACTTGAACTTCGCGAGCAATTGCGCCTTGGCGGCGCGGTAGTCTGCTTTGACCGACGCGGGATCGGCAACGACGGCGGTTTCGCTCATAAGGCGGCGCGAACCGCCGCTCACGCGGCGACGGCGATCGAGGGCTTGGCCGGCGTGCCCGCCGACACCGTGAGGACGTCATACCCCGTATCGGTCACGAGCACCGTGTGCTCCCATTGGGCAGAGAGGCTGCGGTCTTTCGTCTTGACCGTCCACTGATCGGGCATCGTGCGAATCTCGCGCCGGCCGGCGTTGATCATCGGCTCGATCGTGAAGATCATGCCCTTTTGCAGTTCGAGCCCGGTGCCGGGGCGGCCGTAGTGCAAGATTTGCGGATCTTCGTGGAACACCGTGCCGATGCCGTGCCCGCAGTATTCGCGCACCACGCTGTAGCCGCTGGCTTCGGCGTGGCGCTGGATGGCGTGGCCGATATCGCCGAGCCGCGCGCCGGGGCGCACCTGCTCGATGCCGAGCCACATGCATTCGTAGGTCGTTTGGGCGAGGCGCTTGGCGAGGATCGAGCCCTCGCCTGCGATGAACATGCGGCTCGTGTCGCCGAAGTAGCCGTCCTTGATGACGGTGACGTCGATATTCAGCGCGTCGCCCGCCTTCACGATTTTCTCGCCGGGAATCCCGTGGCAAATGACGTCGTTCACGGAGATGCAGGTGGCCTTCGGGTAGGGCGGGTAGCCGGGCGGCTGATAATTGAGCGGCGCGGGGATCGTACCCTGCACGTCGAGCATGTAGTTGTGGCAGAGCCGGTCGAGCTCTGCCGTGGTCACGCCTGGTTTGACGAACGGGGTGATGTAATCGAGCACTTCGCTCGCGAGGCGGCACGCGACGCGCATTTTCGCGATGTCGTCTTCGTTTTTGATCGTAATAGCCATGGATGCGAGCCTGAAACGGTATGTACGGGAAAGGTGCGGTTAGCCGACAATGTCGCGATTATCGCACCATATGCGCGCTGTGGCAGGCCGCCGCGGGGCAATCCCCTCCACGGCGGGGCTCGAGACCGTCGCGCGGGCCCGCAACCGCCCGGATCATGCGGTGGCTTGAGAGGGCGCGCCGTCGCGTGATATACTTTCGGGCTAGTCGTAACTAGTAGTAGTAAGTAGTTAGTAGTAGTCACTCGCAAGCCGGCGCACCCAGGGTGCCGGGTTGCGCTACTCGGACGTTCAAGGAACGTTTCGCGCAGCGCGCCCCGGTACGGCAGCCGGCTTAAGACCCAACCCTCGCGGAGAATTTCATGGCAGTCACTATGCGTCAGATGCTGGAAGCCGGCGTCCACTTCGGTCACCAAACGCGCTTCTGGAATCCCAAGATGGCCCCGTTCATCTTCGGCCATCGCAACAAGATTCACATCATCAACCTCGAAAAGACGCTGCCGATGTACAACGACGCGCTGAAGTACGTGCGTCAATTGGCGGCCAATCGCGGCACGATCCTGTTCGTCGGTACGAAGCGCCAGTCGCGCGACACGATCGCCGAAGAAGCGCTGCGCGCCGGCATGCCGTACGTCAACGCGCGCTGGCTCGGCGGCATGCTGACGAACTTCAAGACGCTGAAGGTGTCGATCAAGCGCTTGAAGGACATGGAAGCGGCGGTCGAGGCCGGTGAACTCGAGAAGATGAGCAAGAAGGAAGCTCTGCTGTTCGAACGCGAAATCGCCAAGCTGCAAAAGTCGATCGGCGGCGTGAAGGACATGGGCGGCATTCCCGACGCGATCTTCGTCGTCGACGTCGGCTACCACAAGATCGCCGTGACCGAAGCGAACAAGCTCGGCGTGCCGGTCATCGCCGTGGTCGATACGAACCACTCGCCCGAAGGCATCGATTACGTGATCCCGGGCAACGACGACGCCAGCAAGGCTGTGGCCCTGTACGCGCAAGGCGTGGCGGACGCGATCCTCGAAGGTCGCGCGAACGCGGTCAATGAAGTCGTGCAAGCTGCACGCGGCGCCGAAGGCGACGAATTCGTCGAGGTGGGCGGGGAGCAGTAAAGCAGCCCCGCTGCCGGCAAAAAAGGGGGCTTTCGATAGGCCCCCTTTTTTTAAGTGTCGGCGCAATGCGCGGCGCGCTCCATGCGCCGCGAACGAATGCCTGCCGTTCGCATCGAAAGCGAGCGGCGTATGAAAGACAGACTCAAGGAGCGAATGATGGCGGCAATTACCGCAAGCATGGTTGCAGAACTGCGCGCGAAGACCGACGCGCCGATGATGGAATGCAAGAAGGCGCTCACGGAAGCCGACGGCGACATGGGTCGCGCCGAAGAATTGCTGCGCGTGAAGCTCGGCAACAAGGCGAGCAAGGCAGCCTCGCGCGTCACGGCCGAAGGCGTGATCACCGCGCACATCGGCGCGGGCGCCGGCGCGCTCGTCGAACTGAACTGCGAAACCGACTTCGTTGCCAAGAACGACGATTTCAATGCGTTCGCCAAGCAAGTGGCTGAACTCGTCGTGTCGCAGAACCCGGCAGACGTGGCTGCGCTGTCGGCGCTGCCGCTGAACGGCTCGACCGTCGACGCCGTGCGTCTCGCGCTCGTGGGCAAGATCGGGGAAAACCTCTCGATTCGTCGCTTCGCTCGTTTCGAAACGTCGAACAAGCTGGCCGCTTACCTGCACGGCGCGCGCATCGGCGTGCTCGTCGAATACACGGGCGCGGACGAGCAAGTCGGCAAGGACGTCGCGATGCACGTTGCGGCCATGAAGCCGGTTTCGCTGTCGGCTAACGAAGTGCCGGCCGAGCTGATTGCCAAGGAGCGCAGCATCGCCGAGCAAAAGGCTGCCGAATCGGGCAAGCCCGCCGAAATCGTCGCCAAGATGGTGGAAGGCAGCGTTCAGAAATACTTGAAGGAAGTGTCGCTGTTGAACCAGCCGTTTGTGAAGAACGACAAGCAGACGATCGAGCAGATGCTGAAGGCGGCCAACGCGTCGGTGCAGAAGTTCGCGTTGTTCGTGGTGGGCGAAGGCATCGAAAAGCGCCAAGACGACTTCGCCGCTGAAGTGGCTGCGCAAGTGGCCGCCGCGAAGCAGCAGTAAAGGTAGTTGCCGTACCCGCGGCGGGCGCCAGGCTCGTCGCGGAGGTTCGCCCTTGGCGAAGTCAGGGTTAACCCGGTTCCACGCCGCAATTGCGTTCGACTCCAGTTGCGCAGTGGCCGAGCTTGCCCCGTCGTACGTTTCACCCCTACAGTTCCACATTGTCGTGATCTCTTCGACGCGATCGGATACCGCTATGCCCACAGCCTATAAACGCGTTCTTCTGAAACTCTCCGGTGAAGCTTTGATGGGCGACGATGCGTTCGGCATCAATCGCGCAACGATTGAACGGATGGTGGCCGATATCGCCGAAGTCGTACGGCTCGGCACGCAGTTGGCCGTCGTCATCGGCGGCGGCAACATCTTCCGCGGCGTTGCGGGCGGTGCAGCGGGGATGGACCGCGCAACGGCCGACTACATGGGCATGCTCGCGACGATGATGAACGCGCTCGCCCTGCAAGATGCGATGCGTCACGCGGGCATCGAGGCGCGCGTGCAATCGGCGCTGCGGATGGACCAAGTCGTCGAGCCGTATATCCGGCCGCGCGCGATTCGCCAGCTTGAAGAAGGCAAGGTCGTTATTTTTGCTGCCGGCACGGGCAACCCGTTCTTCACGACCGATACGGCCGCCGCACTGCGCGGCTCGGAAGTCGGCGCGGAAGTCGTATTGAAGGCGACCAAGGTCGACGGCGTATACTCCGCGGACCCGAAGAAAGATCCTGCGGCAACGCGCTACTCCTCGATCAGCTTCGACGAGGCGATCGGTCGCAATCTGCAAGTAATGGATGCGACGGCTTTTGCGCTGTGCCGCGATCAGAAGCTGCCGATTCGCGTGTTCTCGATCGTCAAGCCTGGCGCGCTCAAGCGGATCGTACAAGGTGAGGACGAGGGCACCCTCGTCCACGTGTAAACTCCCGGAATATCGGCGGGGCCCGTTGTCCGCGGTGCGATGCCGCGCGGCGGCCAGGGCAATCCGCACAGTGATGAAGTTTTGGAGGTTTAAATGAGTGTGGTAGAGATCAAGAAGGGCGCCGATCAAAAGATGCAACGTTCGATCGAAGCGTTCAAGAGCGATTTGGCGAAAATCCGCACCGGCCGTGCCCATACGGGCTTGCTCGATCACATTCAGGTCGACTATTACGGCTCGAACGTGCCCATCTCGCAGGTGGCCAACCTGACGCTCATCGATGCGCGCACGATCGGTGTTCAGCCTTGGGAAAAAAAGATGGTTTCCGTGGTCGAAAAGGCGATTCGCGAGTCCGACCTCGGTCTGAACCCCGCGACGCAAGGCGACCAGATTCGCGTGCCGATGCCTGCGCTGACCGAAGAGCGCCGCCGCGAGTTGACGAAGGTCGTCAAGAGCGAAGGCGAGACGGCCAAGGTCGCCGTGCGTAATTTGCGCCGCGATGCGAACGAACAGCTCAAGAAGCTCGTCAAAGACAAGGAAATTTCGGAAGACGACGAGCGTCGCGCGAGCGACGAGGTGCAAAAGCTCACCGATAAATACGTTGCCGAAATCGACAAGCTCGTTCATTCGAAAGAAGCCGAGATCATGACGGTTTGACGCTGTCGGTCTCGCGCGTTCTTCTTTTTCAAGCAGTCTAAGTCCCGGCGGCCATGACCTATACCAGCTCTACCGTTCGCGTGCCTGATGTTGCGGCCGTGCCGCGACACATCGCGATCATCATGGACGGCAACGGCCGTTGGGCGACGCAACGCCGCTTGCCCCGCGTGGCCGGTCACACGCGCGGCGTCGAGGCGGTGCGCACGGCGGTCGAGGCCTGCGCGCGTGCAGGCGTCGAATATCTGACGCTGTTCGCCTTCAGTTCCGAAAACTGGCGCAGGCCCATCGAAGAGGTGTCGTTTTTGATGCGCCTGTTCGTCACCGCGCTCGAACGCGAAGTCGGCAAGCTGCACGCCAACGGCATTCGCTTGCGCGTCGTCGGCGATTTGTCCCTTTTCGACTCGCGTATCCAGGATTTGATTCGACGGGCCGAAACCAAAACGGCCCGCAACACGCGGCTCACGCTGACCATCGCGGCCAACTACGGCGGGCGCTGGGACATCATGCAAGCCGCCCGTAAGTTGGCCGAGCAGTCGGTCAGCGAAGGGCGAGTCGTCGAGATCGACGAAGCTTCGCTCGCCCAGCACCTCGCGCTCGCTTACGCGCCCGAACCGGATCTGTTCATCCGAACCGGCGGTGAAACGCGCATCAGCAACTTCCTGCTCTGGCAGCTGGCCTATACCGAGCTTTATTTCACCGACGCGTACTGGCCCGATTTCGACGCCAATACGCTGTTCGACGCTATTGCCTCGTACGCACGGCGCGAGCGCCGGTTCGGCCGTACGAGCGCGCAGCTCGAGCCCCAACGGCACGACGAGCCTTCGCAAAACGCCGATTCCCTTCCATGCTGAAAACTCGGGTCATCACCGCCGTGATCCTGCTGGCGGTGCTGCTGCCGGTTACGCTGTTCGCGCCGGTGGCCGCTTTCGGCGCGTTGATCGCGCTCGCGCTCGTATTGGGGGCTTGGGAATGGGCACGTCTGCTCAAGCTGCCGGGGCTGGCCGCCGTCGGTTATGCGGTCCTGGCTGCCTTGGCGTTGGCCGCTAGCACACGGCTCGGCATCGGGGTTCGCGCGGCGCGGCCGCTATTTGAAGCCGCCGCCGTATTCTGGATTCTGGCTGGGCCGTTCGTGCTCATACGTAAGCCCACGCTCGCCCATGGCGCCTGGCGTTTGTTTTTGATCCTGACCGGGCTCGTCGTACTGGTCGCCTGCTGGCATGCCCTCGTCGCGGCCCGCGCGCTGGGCGTAGCCTTCGTGCTTTCCGTCCTCGTCGTCGTTTGGTTGGCCGATATCGGCGCATACTTTGCCGGAAAGGCGTTCGGCAGGCACAAGCTCGCGCCCGCGATCAGCCCGGGCAAGACCTGGGAGGGCGCCGTGGGCGGCTGGCTCGCCGTCATGATCGTAGCCATTGCCGTCCTGGCGTCGCATGCATTCGCTCCGACGCTCGTGTCGCAACTCGCGCTGCGCGTCGGTCTCGCGCGCACGCTGCTCGCGTTGACCGTACTCGTCGCGTTCAGCATCGTCGGCGATTTGTTCGAATCGATGCTCAAACGTCAAGCGGGCGTAAAGGATTCGAGCGCTCTATTGCCGGGGCACGGCGGGGTGCTCGACCGCATCGACGCACTGCTGCCGGTGCTGCCGCTTGCGATGCTGCTCATCGGTTAGAGATAGAGATATGAAGAAACGTTTGACATTGCTCGGCTCCACCGGCTCGATCGGCGAAAGCACCCTCGACGTCGTCGCTCGCCATCCGGAGCGTTTCACGGTGCACGCGCTCACCGCGCATCGCAATGGCGAGAAGCTCGTCGCCCAATGCTTGCGTTTCAGGCCCGATGTCGCCGTAGTCGGCGACGCCGAGACTGCCGCGCGCGTCGAGGCGGGGCTGCGCGATGCCGGCTGCGGCACGCAAGTGGCCTATGGCCCCGAAGCGCTCGTGCAAGCGGCCCAAAGCGGGCAATGCGATACGGTCGTCGCGGCCATCGTCGGCGCGGCGGGCCTTGCGCCCACGCTGGCGGCGGCTCGCGCCGGCAAGCGCATTTTGTTGGCGAACAAGGAGGCGCTCGTCATGTCGGGCGCGATCTTCATGGACGCGGTGCGCGATCATGGCGCGACCCTGTTGCCCGTGGACAGCGAGCACAACGCCATCTTCCAATGCTTGCCGCGCGATCTGGCCGAGCATGGCGGCGTGACGAAAATCATCCTGACCGCGTCTGGCGGGCCGTTCCGGACGCGCGAGCCCGCCTCGCTCGTCGACGTGACCCCGGAGGAAGCTTGCAAGCATCCGAATTGGGTCATGGGGCGCAAGATTTCCGTCGATTCGGCCACGATGATGAACAAAGGGTTAGAGGTCATCGAAGCTCATTGGCTGTTCGGCTTGACGGGCGATCGCATCGACGTGCTGATCCACCCGCAAAGCGTCATTCATTCGCTTGTGTCGTACGCCGACGGCTCGGTGCTCGCGCAGCTCGGCAATCCCGACATGCGCACGCCCATCGCCCATGCGCTGGCCTTTCCCGAACGGGTCGACTCGGGCGTGGCGCAACTGGATCTGGCGCAGATCGCCTCGCTGCAGTTCGAAAAGCCCGATTACGAGCGTTTTCCGTGCCTCGCGCTCGCGATGCGGGCGCTCGGCGTGGGCGGGGTGGCGAGCGCGGCGCTGAACGCCGCCAACGAGGTTGCGGTCGACGCCTTCCTCGAACGTCGTATTGGCTTCACGGACATTGGGCGCACGGTGCAAGCGGTGCTCGAAGACTTGTCCAACTACACGCCGAGCGGCCTGGACGACGTGCTTGGCGCCGACGCCGATGCTCGGCGCGCGGCCAACGCGTTCATTGCGGGCCGTCCGCACCCAACCCCGCCGGCCAATCGCACGAGCTCGGTCAATCGCGCCGTGCAGTGAGAGCGTGATGAACCTGCTGATCGAAGTCGCAGCATTCGCCGTCGCCATCGGCGTGCTCGTGGTGGTCCATGAATATGGCCACTACAGCGTGGCGCGGTTATGCGGCGTCAAGGTCTTGCGCTTTTCGATCGGCTTCGGGCGGCCGCTCGCGAGTTGGGTCGGACGCAAATCAGGCACCGAGTGGACCCTATCCGCGCTTCCGCTCGGCGGCTACGTCAAGATGCTCGATGAACGCGATCCCGGGCCCGGGATCGCGCCTGCGGACCTGCCATACGCGTTCAACCGGCAGCATGTCGTCAAGCGGATCGCGATCGTGTTGGCCGGACCACTGGCCAATTTTCTGTTGGCGGTGGCGTTGTTCTCGATCGTCTTCGCGACCGGCGTGGTCGAGCCGGTCGCGCGGCTGGCGACCCCGCCCGCCGGCAGCGTCGCGGCGCGCGCGGGGTTCGACGGCGGCCAGACGATCATATCGATCGGCGACACGCAGGGCGCGGACGTCGAAGCGGTGCGGTCGTGGTCCGATTTGCGCTGGAAACTGCTCGATGCGGCGTTCGACCATCGACGCGTCGTGCTGCGGGCCCACGATGGCCGCGGGACATACGATTTTCAAGTCGATTTGCGCGGCATGGCCGAGCGCGACCTCGACGACGATTTCCTGAGCAAGCTCGGCTTTGATCAAGGCGGCACCTTGTCGGTGGCCGCCGTGGAACCGGGCAGTGCCGCCGAACGAGCCGGGCTCCAGCCCAGCGATACGCTGCGCACGGTGGGCGGCGCAGCGATCGACGGCGCGCAGGCGTTCATCGCCTATGTGAAAGCGCACGCCGGGCGTCCGATCGTACTCGGCATCGATCGCGGCGCGCCCGCGCAGCGGCTGTCGCTGACGGTCGTGCCCGATTCGCGCGAGGACGCGCAAACGGGTGCGGCGACCGGGCGCATCGGGGCGGCGCTCGCGACCCAGGTGCAAACCGTGAACGTGCGCTATGGCTTGGGGCAGAGCGTGGCGCGCAGCGTGCGGCGCACGTGGGACATCGCCGTCTATTCGCTGCGGATGTTCGGCCGCATGCTGACGGGGCAAGCTTCGCTGAAGAATTTGTCCGGGCCCGTCACGATCGCCGACTATGCCGGCAAGAGCGCCCAACTCGGTTGGGCGCCGTTTCTTTCGTTCCTCTCGCTCGTCAGCATCAGCCTGGGCGTACTGAACTTATTGCCGATTCCGGTATTGGACGGGGGGCATCTGTTATATTATTTGGTTGAAGCCGCAACTGGCAAAGCCGTGTCGGAACGCTGGCAACTCGTTCTGCAACGGGCTGGCCTCGTGTGCATCGTCGTGTTGTCGGCGATCGCGCTCTTCAACGATCTGGCTCGTTTAATCCATTTTTAAAGTGTCCGGCGGCACGCGCAAGCGCGAGCCGCGGCGGACAGATGTAGCTAAAAACACTGGGGAAGCACGTTGTTCAAACCTCATCGCTTTGTTCCTAAGTCGGTTGCGGTCGCGGCGCTCGCCGCTCACGGACTCGTCGCGCACGCGGCGACGGCGCCTTTCGTCGTAAAAGACATTCGGATCGAGGGCTTGCAACGGATAGAGCCCGGCACGGTGTTCTCCTATCTGCCGATCAAGCAAGGCGATACGTTTACCGACGACAAAGCGTCCGAAGCGATCCGCGCGCTTTACGCGACGGGCTTCTTCAGCGATGTGCGGATTGCCACCGAGGGCGATGTCGTCATCGTCAACGTCGCCGAACGTCCGGCCATCGGAGCCATCGATTTCTCCGGCCTGCATGAATTCGACAAGGACGCGCTCGATAAAGCGCTCAAGGGCGTCGGATTGTCACCGGGCCGTTACTACGACAAATCGCTCGTCGATCGCGCGGAGCAAGAGCTCAAGCGCCAATATTTGACGCGCGGCTTTTACGCCGCGGAAGTCACGACCACCGTCACGCCGCTCGACAGCAGCCGCGTGTCGATCTTGTTCGCGGTGAACGAAGGCCCGAGCGCGAAAATTCGCCAGGTCAATTTCATCGGCAACAAGGCGTTCAGCACGGCCACGCTGCGCGACGAAATGCAGCTGTCCACGCCGAACTGGTTCTCGTGGTACACGAAGAACGACCTTTATTCGAAAGACAAGCTCACGACCGATCTCGAAAATGTCCGTTCGTTCTACCTGAACCGCGGCTATCTCGAGTTCAACATCGAGTCGACGCAGGTGTCGATTTCGCCCGACAAGAAGGACATGTACCTCACGCTGACGGTGCATGAAGGCGAACCGTACACCGTGTCGAGCATCAAGCTGGCGGGCAATCTGCTCGATCGCGGCCCCGAGTTGCAAAAGCTCATCACGGTCAAGCCCGGCGAGCGGTTCTCGGCCGCCAAGCTGCAAGCCACGACGAAAGCGATCGTCGATAAGCTCGGTGAGTACGGTTACGCGTTCGCCAACGTCAACGCGCAGCCCGAGATCGACCAAGTGCATCACAAGGTCGCGCTGACGTTGCAGATCGATCCGAGCCGTCGCGTCTATGTCCGGCACATCAACGTGGTCGGCAATACACGTACGCGCGATGAAGTCGTTCGCCGCGAGATGCGTCAGCTGGAAAGCTCGTGGTTCGATTCGAGCCGCCTTGCGCTGTCGAAGGATCGGATCAATCGCCTCGGTTACTTCACCGACGTCGACGTGACGACGGTGCCCGTGACAGGCACGGCCGACCAGGTCGACGTCGACGTCAAGGTCACGGAAAAGCCGACGGGCGCGATCACGCTCGGCGCAGGTTTCTCGTCCACCGACAAGGTCGTGCTTTCGGCCGGCATTTCGCAAGACAACGTGTTCGGTTCCGGCACGAGCTTGGCCGTCAACGTGAACACGGCGCGCACCTATCGCACGCTTACGGTCACGCAGGTGGATCCGTACTTCACGGTCGACGGCATCAAGCGGATCACCGACGTCTACTACCGTACGACGCAGCCGCTTTACTACTCGACCAACTCGAGTTTTCGCATCATCACCGCGGGCGGCGACCTGAAGTTCGGGATTCCGTTCTCGGAAGTCGATACGGTGTTCTTCGGCGCGGGCTTCGAGCAGAACAAGCTCGACGTCGATTCGACCACGCCGCAAAGCTATAAGAACTACGTCAACGAATTCGGTCGCGTATCGAACAATATCCCGTTGACGGTGGGCTGGTCGCGCGACGCGCGCGATAGCGCGCTCGTGCCGAGCCGCGGCTATTTCACGCAGGCGAACGCCGAGTACGGCACGCCGGTGGGCGCGACGCAATACTACAAGGCCGACGTGCAAGCGCAGTATTACTACTCGTTCGCGCGCGGCTTCGTGCTGGGATTGAACTTCCAGGGCGGTTACGGCAACGGCCTCGGCGGCAAGCCGTTGCCGATCTTCAAGAATTACTTCGCGGGCGGTATCGGTTCGGTGCGCGGCTATGAGCCGAGCTCGCTCGGTCCGCGGGATACATCGACGAACGACCCGATCGGCGGCTCGAAGATGGTCGTCGGCAATATCGAACTCACGTTCCCGCTGCCGGGCACGGGGTACGATCGCACGCTGCGCGTGTTCACGTTCTTCGATGGCGGCAACGTGTGGGGCGATACCGCTCCGGGTATCAGCACGACCGGGTCGAACGGCTTGCGTTACGGCTATGGCGTGGGTCTCGCGTGGATTTCGCCGATCGGGCCGCTCAAGCTCAGCTTGGGTTTCCCGGTGCAGAAGCACAACGGGGACCAATACCAGAAGTTCCAATTCCAGATCGGGACGGCGTTCTAATAGCGCGCCGCGCTCTGTCCAGCAACGAGAGGACGATTTTGCAAACCGGTATGTTTATCAAACGCGCGTTGGGTGTGGTGGCACTGACGGGAGCGCTCTTGGGCGGCGTCGCGCAAGCACAAGAGGCCCGCATCGCCGCTGTCAACTCGGACCGCATTCTGCGCGAATCCGGTGCCGCAAAAGCCGCCCAAGCCAAGCTCGAGGCGGAATTCGCCGCGCGAGACAAAGACTTGCAGGCGCTCGCGGCAAAGATGAAGAAGCTATCCGATCAGATCGACTCGAGCGGCAACTCGATGTCCGCAACGGATCGCGCGCAAAAGCAGAAAGATTTGGCGCAACTCGACACGGATCTTCAGCGCAAACAGCGCGAGTTCCGTGAAGATTTGAACCAGCGTCGCAACGAGGAATTGGCAGCCGTCTTGGAGAAGGCCAACAAGGTCATCAAGCAAATCGCCGAGCAGCAGCATTACGATTTGATCGTGCAGGAAGCCGTCTACGTGAGCCCGCGTATCGACATTACGGACCAGGTGCTCAAGGCGCTGGCGGGCTCGAACGGGACGAACTGAACGACGGAGCAGCACGGTAATGGCATTGACGCTCGGGCAGATCGCCCAACGCTTAGGCGGTGAAGTCGTGGGCGATGCGACCCTGGAGGTGGCGGGCCTGGCTCCGCTCGATCAGGCTCAGCCGCATCAACTGGCGTTCCTCGCCAATCCCAAATACCTCTCCCAGGTCGATACAACGCAGGCCGGCGCGGTGTTGATCGCCCCTGGCGATCTCGACAAGCTCGCTTCGCGCGCGGGACGCACCTTCATCGTCACGGCGAATCCCTACGCCTATTTCGCGCGAGTCGCGCAACTGTTCATCGATTTGGCCGCGCCGAAAACGCCCGCGGGTGTGCATCCGAGCGCCGTCGTCGATCCGAGCGCGCGGGTTGCGGCCAGCGCCGTGATCGGTCCGCATGTGGTGATCGAGGCGTCGGCCGTGGTGGGCGAGCATGTACGGCTCGACGCCAACGTCACGATCGGCCGCGGCACGAGCATTGGCGAGGGCTCGCATCTTTATCCGAACGTGACGGTCTATCACGGCTGCAACATCGGTCCGCGCGCCATCGTGCACGCGGGTGCGGTCATTGGCTCCGACGGCTTCGGGTTTGCTCCCGACTTCGTCGGCGACGGTGACGAACGCACCGGAAGCTGGGTCAAAATTCCTCAAGTGGGCGGCGTGACGATCGGCCCCGACGTCGAAATCGGCGCCAACACGACGATCGACCGCGGCGCGATGGCCGATACGACGATCGAAGCCTGCGTGAAGATCGATAACCTGGTACAGGTCGGCCATAACTGCAAGATCGGCGCGTACACCGTAATCGCGGGTTGCGCCGGCATCGCGGGCAGCACGACGATCGGCCGTCACTGTATGATCGGCGGCGCGGTGGGCATCGCAGGGCACGTGACGCTTGCCGATTACGTGATCGTCACGGCCAAGTCGGGCGTATCGAAGTCGCTGCTCAAGCCGGGCATCTACACGAGCGCCTTCCCGGCTGTCGACCATGCGCAGTGGAACAAGAGCGCGGCGTTGATGCGCAACCTCGATAAGCTGCGCGAGCGCATCAAAGCGCTCGAAACCACCCTTGCCCAGCAAGGGGGCGAGGGTTGAGACCCACCGGCGCGCCGCGCTTGGCAAGCGTGAGCGCCGGCAAGCCGGCGTAGTTCGCCGCGATCCGCATCCGTAGTAATTACCCGCGCGAGGCAGCTTGCGTGGAGCAGACACACCATGAGCACTGAAAAAATCAATCTCGACATTCATCAGATTCTTAAGTTGCTGCCGCATCGCTATCCGATCCTGCTCGTGGACCGGGTGCTGGAACTCGAGCCGCATACGCGCATCAAGGCGCTCAAGAACGTGTCGATCAACGAACCCTACTTCATGGGGCATTTCCCGCAACGCCCCGTGATGCCCGGCGTGCTGATCATGGAGGCGCTCGCACAGACTGCGGCGCTCCTTACCTTCGCCGAGGAACCGCACGATCCCGAAACGACGCTGTACTACTTCGTCGGCATCGATGGAGCGCGCTTCAAGCGAGTCGTCGAACCCGGCGATCAACTGATTCTCAATGCGACGTTCGAGCGCCGCATGCGCAACATCTGGAAATTCAAAGCCCACGCTGAAGTCGACGGCGTGATTGCCGCCGAAGCCGTGTTGATGTGTACGGTCAAGCACACGAACGAGTGAGAAGGGCCAAGAACGCATGAGCAGGATTCATCCCACCGCGATCATCGAGCCGGGCGCGCAACTCGGAGAAGACGTCGAGATCGGCCCCTATGCGATCGTCGGCGCCAACGTGACGATTGGCGCACGCACGACGGTCGGATCGCATAGTGTCATCGAAGGTCACACGACGATCGGCGCCGATAACCGGATCGGGCACTACGCATCCGTCGGCGGCCGCCCGCAAGACATGAAGTACCAGGGCGAACCGACTCGGCTCGTCATTGGCGATCGCAACACGATTCGCGAGTTCACTACCATCCACACGGGCACCGTGCAGGACGGCGGAGTGACCACGCTCGGCGACGACAACTGGATCATGGCGTATGTCCACGTCGGGCACGATTGCCACGTCGGCAGCCACGTGATTTTGTCCAGCAACGCGCAGATGGCGGGGCACGTCATCATCGGCGACTGGGCGATCGTGGGCGGCATGTCGGGCGTCCATCAGTTCGTGAAGATCGGCGAGCATTCGATGCTCGGCGGCGCATCGGCGCTGGTGCAGGACATTCCGCCTTTCGTGATCGCCGCGGGCAATAAAGCCGAACCGCATGGCATCAACGTCGAGGGGCTGCGGCGACGCGGCTTCTCGGCCGATGCGATCTCCGCATTGCGCAGTGCCTACAGGTTGCTTTACAAGAACGGTCTGTCGCTCGAAGAGGCGAAGGTGCAGCTCACGGAACTGGCATCGGCGGGCGGGGACGGCGACGAGCCTGTGCGTAAGCTCATCACCTTCATCGAATCGTCGCAGCGCGGCATCATTCGCTAGGCGATGACGCCTCAATCGAATGCGTCGCGCATCGCCATGGTTGCCGGCGAGCCGTCGGGCGATTTGTTGGCGGCCTCGCTGCTCGGGGGCCTCGTGCACCGGTTGCCCGAAGGCACGCGCTACTTCGGCATCGGCGGCCCGCGCATGGCGGCACAGGGCTTCGAAGCGCATTGGCCGATGGAAAAGCTCTCCGTCCGGGGCTACGTCGAAGCGCTGCGCCATATCCCTGAAATTCTCGGCATCCGCAACGAACTGAAGCGCCAATTGCTGGCCGAGCCGCCGCACGCATTCATCGGTGTGGATGCGCCCGATTTCAACTTCGGGCTCGAGCACGCGCTACGCCGGGCGGGCATCCCGACGATTCATTTCGTTTGCCCGTCGTTTTGGGCATGGCGCGGGGGGCGCATCAAGACGATCGCGAGAGCGGTCGATCACATGCTTTGCGTGTTTCCGTTCGAGACGGCGTTGCTCGAAAAAGCTCACGTGCCGGCCACCTACGTCGGTCACCCGCTCGCGGACGAAATCCCGCTCGAACCCGATGTCGCCGGTGCGCGCGCCATGCTGGGTCTGCCCGCGGCGGGGCCTGTCGTGGCGGTGCTGCCGGGCAGTCGACGCTCGGAGATCGGCCTGATCGGCCCCACATTCTTCGAGGCGATGGCGATCATGCAGCGTCGCGAGCCTGGTTTGCGGTTCGTCATGCCGGCGGCCACGCCCGCGCTGCGCGCGTTGCTGCAACCGCTCGTGGCGGCGCATCCCGAACTGGCCCTGACGATCACCGACGGCGACGCGCAACGCGCGATGACCGCCGCCGACGCCGTGCTCGTCAAAAGCGGCACTGTCACGCTGGAAGCTGCGCTGCTGAAGAAGCCGATGGTCATCTCGTACAAGGTGCCCTGGCTGACGGGACAGATCATGCGCCGGCAAGGATATTTGCCGTACGTCGGCTTGCCCAATATCTTAGCGGGCCGCTTCGTCGTTCCGGAGCTGCTGCAGCATTTCGCGACGCCCGAGGCGCTTGCGGACGCCGTGCTCGTCCAGTTGCACGACGATGCGAATCGGCGCACGCTGACCGACATCTTTACGCAAATGCATTTGACGCTGCGCAGGAATACGGCCGAATGTGCGGCCGAAGCCGTCGCGCGCGTCATCGAAGCGAGGAAGCCGCGGCTATGACGACTTCGCGACCATCGCGCGCAAAGCAAGGGGGCGAGATTTTCAATGCGCCGGCCAGTGCGCCGTCGCGCGGCAAGCCTCGCACGGCGTCGACGCAAAGCGCGCTCAATTTCGATTCGCCGCTCGACATCGTCTGCGGCGTGGATGAAGCCGGCCGTGGGCCGTTGGCCGGCCCCGTCGTTGCCGCGGCGGTCATCTTGGATCCGAAGCGGCGCATCCGCGGGCTCGACGATTCCAAAGTGCTGACGCCGAAAAAGCGCGAGGCGCTCTACGAGAAGATCGTCGAGCGTTCGCTGGCTTTTTGCGTGGCTTCGGCGAGTGTCGAGGAAATCGACCGGCTCAATATTCTGCACGCGACGATGCTGGCGATGAAGCGCGCCGTCGAGGGCCTGTCGATCGTGCCGACGCTCGCTCGCATCGATGGCAATCGCTGTCCGATGCTCGCCGTGCGCAGCGAAGCGGTGATCGGCGGCGACGCGCTCGTGCCGGCCATTTCGGCTGCGTCGATACTGGCGAAAGTCACGCGCGACCGGATGTTGCACGAGCTGCACGCGCAGTTTCCGATGTACGGTTTCGATGCGCACGTCGGCTATGGCACCCCTCGGCATTTGGCCGCCCTCGACGAACATGGGCCGTGCGAGCATCATCGGCGCTCGTTTGCCCCGGTGCGCGCCGCCTTCGAGCAACGGGGCATCCGCGTGACGCTGCCGAGGGCGGTGAGCGTGGCAGCGATCGAGGAGGTTGTCGACAGTGACGCCTTCGGCGAAACCGCGTTGTACGACCAAGCGTTCGGCGCCGATATCGAAGGCGCGGGCGCCGACCAATGAGTCGACGTGCTCGCCTTGGAATGGCGGCGAGCGCGTTTCAAGTTCTTAGGCCTGCAAGGCCGCCTCTCTGGCTGTCAATCTCGTGAAAGCGATCACCTCGCGCGACAACCCGCTCTATAAGCGCCTCAAAGCGCTGGCTGCTTCGACGCATCATCAGAAAAAGAGCGGCCAGGCGCTGCTGGAAGGCTTTCATCTTGCATCGGCTTACCTGGACGTCGCCGGCCAGCCCGAAACCTGCGTCGTCACCGATGGAGCATTGCGGCACGACGAGGCGCAGGCGATCGTCGCGCGTGTCGATGCGCAGCGCATCGTCACGCTGCCCGACGCGCTATTCGGGCAGTTATCGAACGTGGTCAATGGCGTCGGGATGCTCTTCGTCGTGAGCAAGCTGTGCGCCCCACTGCCCGAGCGCGTGGATACGACATGCATCGTGCTGGACGGCGTGCAAGACGCGGGCAACGTAGGATCGATCCTGCGCAGCGCCGCGGCCGCGGGCGTCAAGCAGGTGTTTTGCGCGCCGGGGACGGCTTATGCATGGTCGTCGAAGGTGCTGCGCTCGGGGATGGGCGCGCATTTCCTCCTCGATGTGCATGAAGACGTCGAAGCGGCGACGCTGATGCCTCGCCTGGCCGTACCGGCGGTCATGACCGATTCGCATGCGCCGCAGGCGCTTTACGATCGCGATTTGGCCGGCCCGATCGCCTGGATCTTCGGCAACGAAGGGGCGGGCGTCTCGGCGGCGTGGCGGGCCGCAGTCGCTTATCGCCTGACGATTCCCCAGCCGGGCGGCATGGAGTCGCTCAATGTGGCGGCGGCCGCGGCGATTTGTCTTTTCGAGCAGTGCCGCCAGCAACGCATTTCCCGCTGATCGGCCTGCGTACCGGTTTCCCCGCGCACCGGTGGGCGGCCCGCGCGCGATTCAACCGCAGGCCTGAACCCGCGCTGAGCGCGCGCGTTCTCCGCTCAATAAGTGGGCCGATCGAGCTTGATTTCCTGCAGGATCGTCGTCGCGATTTCCTCGATCGACTTATGCGTCGAGGACAGCCACTTGATTCCTTCTCGCCGCATCAGCGCTTCGGCCTCGTTGATCTCATAACGGCAATTTTCGGGCGCAGCGTACTTGCTGCCGGGGCGGCGTTCGTTGCGGATTTCGGATAGCCGTTGCGGGTCGATCGACAGGCCGAACAACTTGTCCCGATGCGAGAGCAGTGGGGTGGGCAGTTTGCCGCGCTCGAAATCTTCGGGAATGAGCGGATAGTTGGCAGCCTTGACGCCGTATTGCATCGCGAGATAGAGGCTTGTCGGTGTCTTGCCGCTGCGCGAGACGCCCACGAGAATGACGTCGGCGCCGGCGAGATTGCGATTGGACTGCCCGTCGTCGTGCGCGAGCGAAAAGTTGATCGCCTCGATCCGCGTCTTGTATTCCTCGGTGTCGGCGTTCTGGTGCCCGCGCCCGATGGCGTGCGTCGACTTCATTTCGAGCTCTTGCTCGAGCGGCTCGACGAACTGCTGGAAGATGTCGAGCACGAGGGCGTTGGAGTGCTTGACGACCGCGTTGGAAGCGCTATCGACCAACGTCGTGAAGACGATCGGCCGGCGCCCGTCGAGCTCGGCCGATTCGCTGATCTTTTCGATCGTGGCATATGCCTTGTCGATTGAATCGACGAACGGCACCCGGACGAGGCGGAATTTTTGATCGAATTGGGACAGGATCGAGTGCGCGAACGTTTCGGCGGTGATTCCCGTTCCGTCGGACACGATAAATACGGTAGGCGGCATCGGCTAACGCTTCTGAAAGCAGCGGGCGCTGCGGGAGGAAACGCGATTTTCGCGCGTTTTCGCGCGCAGTGGGCCGCGTTTGACATGCGACCGTCGCAGCAGACTGGCGGCCGGTTAGAAGCAGGGTAGAATAGCGGCAACCTGTTGGATAAGCAATTGCAATCGGCTGTGCGAAGCGATTGCTTCTCCAACAGGTTGCGCGTGCTGCGCGTCCCGGGTCCCAATGGCCCCGCGCGCACCAAGCCCACACGCGCGACCGAGTATTTTTTTCACACTTAGGGGCTTGTATGACTAACGTTGCAAACATCACGAAGGATCAGGCGTATGTAATTCCGTTCGAACAGCTACGGATGACCGATGTGGAGATCGTGGGCGGCAAGAATGCGTCGCTCGGCGAGATGATCAGCCAACTGGCGGAGGCCGGCGTGCGCGTGCCCACGGGCTTCGCCACCACGGCATTGGCATTTCGCGATTTCCTCACACACAACAATCTGACCGAACGGATCGCCGCTCGGCTCGAGACGCTCGACATCGACGACGTCAAGGCGCTTGCAGCCGCCGGCAAGGAAATTCGCGCGTGGATCGTCGACGCGCCGATGCAGCCGCGCCTGGCGGCGGAAATCCGCGAGCAGTTCGAGACGCTGCAAAAGAGCTCGCCCGAGGAACTGTCGTTTGCCGTGCGTTCGTCGGCGACGGCCGAGGATTTGCCGGACGCTTCGTTCGCCGGTCAGCAAGAGAGCTATTTGAACGTCGTCGGCATCGAGGACGTGCTCGATCGCATGAAGCACGTGTTCGCGTCGCTCTACAACGACCGTGCGATCTCCTATCGCGTCCACAAGGGCTTCACGCATGCGGAAGTCGCGCTGTCGGCCGGCGTGCAGCGCATGGTGCGCTCCGACGTGGGCGCGGCGGGTGTCATGTTCACGCTCGATACCGAATCGGGCTTCAAGGAGGCCGTGTTCATCACGTCCAGCTACGGTCTGGGTGAGACCGTCGTGCAGGGCGCCGTGAATCCGGACGAGTTCTACGTTTTCAAGACCACGCTCGAGCAGGGCAAGTATCCGATCATCCGCCGTTCGATCGGCTCGAAGCTGATCAAGATGGAATTCACGAAGGCGGGCGAGCCAGGCCGCGTGAAGACGGTCGACGTGGCGCACGAGCAGCGCAATCGCTTCTCCATCACCGACGAAGACGTGATCGAGCTGGCCAAGTACGCCGTCATCATCGAGAAGCACTACCAGCGTCCGATGGACATCGAGTGGGGCAAGGACGGCCGCGACGGCAAGATCTTCATCCTGCAGGCGCGTCCCGAAACGGTGAAGAGCCAAGGCGCGGGCAAGGTGGAGCAGCGGTTCAAGCTGCGTGGCCAATCGCAGGTGCTGGCCACGGGACGTGCGATCGGGCAGAAGATCGGCGCGGGCCGCGTGCGCGTGATCCACGATCCGTCGGAGATGGAGCGCGTGCAACCGGGCGACGTGCTGGTGGCCGACATGACGGACCCCAACTGGGAGCCGGTGATGAAGCGCGCGTCGGCGATCGTCACGAACCGCGGCGGCCGTACCTGCCACGCCGCGATCATCGCGCGTGAGTTGGGCGTGCCCGCGGTCGTGGGTTGCGGCGATGCCACCGACGTTTTGAAGGATGGTGCCCTCGTGACGGTGTCGTGCGCCGAAGGCGACGAAGGCAAGATCTACGATGGCCTGCTCGAAACGGAAGTGACGGAAGTGTCGCGCGGCGAATTGCCGCCTATCCCCGTCAAGATCATGATGAACGTCGGCAACCCGCAGCTCGCCTTCGACTTCTCGCAATTGCCGAACGCCGGCGTTGGCCTTGCGCGGCTCGAGTTCATCATCAACAACAACATCGGCGTGCACCCGAAGGCGATTCTCGAGTATCCGAACGTCGATCAGGATCTGAAGAAGGCGGTCGAGAGCGTCGCGCGCGGGCATGCGTCGCCGCGAGCGTTCTATGTCGACAAGTTGACCGAAGGCATCGCGACGATCGCGGCGGCTTTCTATCCGCGGCCTGTGATCGTGCGTCTGTCCGACTTCAAGTCGAACGAGTACAAGAAGCTCATCGGCGGTTCGCGTTACGAGCCCGACGAAGAAAACCCGATGCTGGGCTTCCGTGGCGCCTCGCGCTACATCGCGCAAGATTTCGCGCAGGCGTTCGAGATGGAATGCTTGGCGCTCAAGCGCGTGCGCGAAGAGATGGGCTTGACGAACGTCGAGATCATGGTGCCGTTCGTGCGTACGGTCAAACAAGCGGAGCGCGTCGTCGGCTTGCTCGACAAGTTCGGCCTCAAGCGCGGCGACAACGGCCTGCGGCTCATCATGATGTGCGAAGTGCCGTCGAATGCCATTCTCGCCGATGAGTTCCTGCAACACTTCGATGGCTTCTCGATCGGCTCGAACGATTTGACGCAGCTCACGCTCGGCCTCGATCGCGATTCCGGCATGGAGCTCTTGGCGGTCGACTTCGACGAGCGCGACGAAGCCGTCAAGTTCCTGCTCAAGCGTGCAATCGAAGCGTGCCGCCGTTTGAACAAGTACGTCGGCATCTGCGGTCAGGGCCCGTCGGACCATCCCGATTTCGCGCAATGGCTGGCCGACGAAGGGATCGCATCGATTTCGCTCAATCCCGACACGATCATCGATACTTGGCAAGCTTTGGCCAAGGCGGCGAAGTAATCGCGTCCGCTTGCGGGTCCGCCGCATGAAGGCGGACCCTGCTTCGTGCTATAACGCCCCGGTGTATCCGGGGCGTTTCTATTTCGGGGAGACCAAGCATGACGCCGAACGATTTTCTCTGGTGGATCGGCGCCGGAGCGCTGATCGTCGCCGAATTGCTGACGGGCACGTTCTACTTGCTGATGATCGCGCTCGGCTTCATTGCGGGTGCATTGGCGAAGTGGGGCGGGGCGAGCCTAGCGGTGCAGTATCTATCCGCAGCGCTCGTCGCCTTGGCCGCCGTCGTGCTGCTGCGGCGCTCGCGGTTCGGGCGGCGTCGCGAGCGCCGCGATGCATCGGCCAATCCTGACGTCGTGCTCGACGTAGGGACCGCGCTCGAAGTGGTGGGCTGGCGCGACCGTTGTGCGCGCGTGCCTTATCGCGGCTCGCAATGGGATGCCGAACTCGCGCCGGGTGAGCGGGAAGACGCTCGCTTCTACGAGATCGCAGCCGTGCGCGCCAATCGTCTCGTGCTGGTCGAGAAGGGCCATGCCTCAAAACGCACGCATCATTCGGTGTCAACAACAAAGGAGTAAACGATGGATATGACAATCGTCGGGGCCGTGCTGCTCGTCGTCGTGATCGTGATCGCCGCGCAAACGGTCAAGATCGTCCCGCAGCAGCATGCGTGGGTAGTGGAGCGCTTCGGCCGCTATCACGCCACGCTGGCGCCTGGGCTCAATATCGTGTTGCCGTTTGCCGATCGCGTCGCCTATCGCCACGTGCTGAAAGAAATCCCGCTGGATGTGCCGGGGCAGATCTGCATCACGCGCGACAACACTCAGTTGCAGGTCGACGGCGTGCTGTACTTCCAGGTGACCGACGCAATGAAGGCCTCGTACGGTTCGAGCAACTACGTGTTCGCGATTACGCAGCTGTCGCAAACGACGCTGCGTTCGGTCATCGGCAAGCTCGAACTGGACAAAACCTTCGAAGAGCGCGATCTCATCAACCACAGCGTCGTATCGGCGCTCGACGAAGCCGCGTCGAGCTGGGGCGTCAAGGTGCTGCGCTATGAAATCAAAGACCTAACGCCGCCCAAGGAGATTTTGCACGCCATGCAGGCGCAAATCACGGCCGAACGCGAGAAGCGGGCGTTGATCGCGGCCTCGGAAGGCCGCAGGCAGGAACAGATCAACATTGCCTCGGGCGGGCGCGAGGCGGCGATCCAGAAATCCGAGGGGGAAAAGCAGGCGGCGATCAACCAGGCCCAGGGCCAGGCCGCGGCAATCCTGGCCGTGGCCGAAGCCAATGCGCAAGCGATTCAGAAGATCGCGCAAGCGATCCAATCCACCGGCGGGATGGATGCCGTCAACCTGAAGGTGGCCGAGCAGTACGTGAGCGCGTTCGGCAATCTTGCGAAGGCGGGCAATACCTTGATCGTGCCGGGCAATCTGTCCGACCTGGGTTCGATGGTCGCGTCGGCCCTTGCGATCGTCAACCGCGGCAAGAGCCCCGCCGCCGCGGAGATGCGTTGATCGGGCCCTGAGCTAACTCGCGGTGCGCATGATGCGCGCTTTCTCGCGCTGCCAGTCGCGCTGCTTTTCGGTCTCGCGCTTATCGTGCAGCTTCTTGCCCTTCGCGAGGCCGATTTCGCATTTGACGCGGCCGTCCTTGTAGTGGAAGTTCAAGGGGACGAGCGTATAGCCGCGCTGTTCGACCTTGCCGATCAGCTTCTTGATTTCGTCCCCGTGCAGGAGCAGCTTGCGCGTGCGGACCGGGTCGGGGGTGATGTGCGTCGATGCTTCGGGTAGGGGGCTGATGTGCGCGCCGATCAGGAACAGCTCGCCGTTGCGTACCACGACGTAGCCTTCTTTGATCTGACCGCGCCCGGCGCGCAGCGCCTTCACTTCCCATCCTTCGAGCACGAGCCCCGCTTCGTAGCGTTCCTCGATGAAGTAATCGAAGAATGCTTTTCTGTTGTCGATGATGCTCATGGATATGGACGGCGCCCAACTCGTTTAAAATCACAATTTTAGCAAAGCGGCGCCTCCCGATCCCGCCAAGCTCGCCCCTTTTTCGCCGCGCGTCGTGCTTTTTATGGCTGATGTTCAGAAAACCGTCCTCATTCGCCACTCGGCGGAACAAATGTTCGATCTCGTCACGGACGTGGCCGACTATCCCAACTTCCTGCCTTGGTGCGGCGGCGTCGATATCCGTCGGCAGGAGGCGCACGAGATGGAAGCGCGCATCGACATCAACTTCAAGGGCATCAAGCAGCACTTCGCCACGCACAACACGCAAGAGCGGCCCACACGCATCGACATGCACTTCGCCGACGGCCCGTTTCGCAAGTTCACCGGGTACTGGCGCTTCACGCCGCTGCGCACCGACGCCTGCAAGATCGAGTTCGCCTTGCACTATGAATTTTCGAGTTTGATCCTCGAAAAGCTCATTGGGCCGGTGTTCAACCACATCGCGAACACGTTCGTCGAGTCGTTCGTCAAGCGCGCCGACGAGCGCTATGGCCGATCATGAGCGCCATGCTTTCGATCGAGGTTTGCTACGCGCGCCCCGAGGCGCAGACGTTGGTCGCGCTGTCGCTGCCGGCCGGCGCGACGGTGCGCGACGCGCTCGCCGCCAGCGGCATGTCGAATCGCCATCCCGAAATCGATCCGGCTGCCGCGAAGGTCGGCGTTTTCGGCAAGCTCGCAACGCTCGATACGCCGCTTGCCGATCACGATCGCGTCGAGATCTATCGGCCCCTCATCGTCGACCCGAAGCTCGCGCGGCAACGCCGCGTGGAAAAGACGCGCCGCGCCGGATCGATCGAAGGCCGTAAGTGGCTGCACAAGGATTCGCGCTGAACGCCGTTCTAGCGGGGCCATCGCCCGCGCGCGGGCGGCGTTTGCCCGTCGTCGTTCTCCGGCCCCTACGGTCTAGGCGTTTTGACGTTTGCCGGGAGCGGCGCCGCATGGCCCGGGCCATCATCGTGACGTCGTACCGACCATGTGACCCCGGCCAGCAATAGCACGATCGCTGCCGCTTCCAGCGGGCGCGGCAGCCGCGCGTCGTACATGAAGCCATAGAGGAGGGCGAAGAGCGTCTCGAAGACGATCAACTGCCCGGACAACGTCAGCGGCACGCGCTTGGAAGCTGCGTTCCACAGGCCTGTGCCCAGCCACGACGCACCGAAAGCGAGCCCCAGATTGAGCAGCCAGAACGCGTGCCAGCGGGTTTGCTCGGGCGGTGTCGGCAGCGTAGCGCCGGGGATGAGGGGGCAGGCGCTCCACAGCAGCGCGCCGAGGATGCCCGTCGCCAGTCCGAGTAGGACGGACCACTCGTTGCCGTCGAAATGCGGGTTGCGCCGCAGGTAGCGGGCGTTTTCCACGGCAAACCAGGTCCAGCTCGCCAACGCGCCGGCGGCGCAAAGCAGCCCCAGGAGCTTGTCCGCCGCCCCGGCAGCGCCGGTCTGCGCAGGCCCGGAGGCAAAAACGTCGACGTTGATGCAAATGATGCCGGCGATGACGAGCAGCAAGGGCCAAAGCAGCCGCTCGAGTGCGACGGCTCCGGCGTCGCGCCTGCCGGCAAGCGTCACGGTGACCGGCAGCACGCCCACCACGAGCGAAGTCGGGCCGATGCCGATGCGGTGCACGCCCGCGGTGAGGAAAACGTAATAGACCAAATTGCCGACGAGCGCGAGCTTGCCCACGGCGACGAGATCGGCGCGCGTGAGCTTGGCTGCGAGGCGGCGGGCCATTGGCAGAGCGGCGGCCAGCGACACGAGGCCGTACATCATGCAGCGCGCCGCGCCCAGCATCATCGGCGGAAAATCGGGCAGCAGGCGCGGCACCAGAAAAACCGTGCCCCATATCGCTCCCGCGAGCATCCCGTACATCACGCCGCGCCTCATGCTGGCCCTTTCGTTTCGTCAGTCGAGGGGGCAGATTACGTGCGTGGCGCGGATCGGTCTTGTTCGATTCTGCAATCGCGAGCCGAGGCAGGGGGCGGTGTGGCGCTTGCAACACGTTTCCTTGACGCCTTCCGCCCAGATTTTCTTGCGTTCGTGACTGCGAACGCGCGCGGCGGCCAAACGAAACGCGCGCGAACGCGGGTCGAACCGAAAACCGAAACGCGGGGGCCTGGGCGGAGGCAGAAAAACGCCTAACTTACTGTTCGTGCAGTGAAAAGCAGGGAGGTATCGCGTATAATTCGCTTTTGCGCCTATAGGATTTGCCATGCGTCTGATCCAAAAAGCACTCACGTTCGATGACGTGCTCCTCGTCCCGGCGTTCTCCGACGTT
>Ga0157369_10000510_pt1 | contig 51123 bp, 44 predicted proteins | sample C25metaG_FD_113461 | JGI IMG/M metagenome (GOLD analysis project Ga0157369, IMG submission 113461) | Corn rhizosphere microbial communities from Kellogg Biological Station, Michigan, USA - C2-5 metaG | ecosystem: Host-associated > Plants > Roots > Rhizosphere > Soil | place: USA: Michigan... | reverse complement strand
GGTGATGGTCTCGTATCCCGGCAATCCGGAGATGTTGACCGACACGTTATCCCCTGCATGGGGCACGCTCACGCTGACGCCCAGCGCGACCTGTCCACCCGGGCTGACCGACAGCGAATGATCGGCCACGGTGAGGGTTGGTGCAACCGGAGTCGTCGGCGTGCTCGATCCGCTGCCCGATGAAGCGGTGGTGCTGCCCGACGACGTGCCACCAGTTGGCGTGGTTACGGTGGTCCCGCCCGATGTCGTGCCGGACGAGGAGGTGCCGCTCGACGACGTCCCGCCCGAGGCAGAAGTGCTGCTCGACGATGTCGGCGTGCCCCCGCTCACCGCCTGGAGCAATGGAAGGAACGAATTCACGTCCAGACGGAGGGCGTTCATCGTCGTCGCATCATAGGCGTTCGCCTGGGTGCGAATGGCGGTCTGGGTGCCTCCACTGTCAATGACGTAGGCGCCGTATTGCTGGAGGGCGCGGAACACCTCCTGGCCGAGCGGCGAAAGGCCGGAGGGCATCGGCGTCCCGGGCGCAATGGCCAGAAGCTGGCCTTCCTGCAAGGTGCCGTTGGAATTGGAGCCGTCGGTGCTAATGGCGGGGGCGATGTAGCCTGGTTTCAAGAGCGAGGAGTCGACGGCAAGCTGCAGGGCATGATCGATCGTGCCTGTGTTCGTCTGCGCCTGGACCAGGAGGCCGCCGAGCTCGCTCGCGCCGGCCGCAGTGATGCCTGCGCCCTGCGAGGAGGTGCCCCAACCGGTGCCCGTGGCCACGTTCGCCTCGCCATACGACTGGGCGGTTGCGGTCGTGTTGCTCGTGCGGTTGAATCGCCAGAAATTGTAGGCAATGTCGCCGTCGACGATGACGACCGGGGCGTCCGTGCCGCCGCCGCCGGTCGCCCCGGTCGGAACATGGACGCTGACGGTCCCGCCGGGCCATCCCCAGCTGGCGGGAACAGACACCTGCACGACCGGATCCGACGACGAGGCGACGTAGACTGGCACCGCGCCCCAGCCCGTGCCGTAGTTCCATCCGGTCGATGTGGGCCAGTTGACCGCCGTATATGTTGCTCCCGTCGGGACCTGCAGGTTCCAGGCCGAGGCCGACGAAAACGGAGTAGATGACAGATTGAACGACATGCCTATCCTTTCGTGGTGGTTTGACGCATCACGAGTCTGGTAACGTACCAAGGCGCTCGCGACGTTTGAGCGGTTGGCCGCCCTTCTGTTTTTTGTACACCCGTCAGTTTGTTCGAACTTTGCTCCGAATGGGACGGACAGCCAGCCGAACAACGGCCATTTCGTACGCTGGCAATACCGATGCATCGCTACTCTCATACCGACGAGGCCCAGCGCCAGGAAAACGATCAATTGGGGAAAGGCGGGAGAATCTGGCGGGCTGGCCAATTGCGCAATTCGCAAGCCCGATACGCGTGCGTTCGCGAGACTCGTGTTGATCCACTCTTCGGTGGTCCGCTTCGCATAACCCTCGGTCGCGAGGGACGCGGCCTGCTGCGCCTCGAGTACGTCGTCCACGCGTGAAGCGCCTCAATGAGATCAGCGCAGCGCAATGCGATTTACAGTCGCATTAAAACACGCGGAACAAAGCGTTGAAGGAGGTAGACCAAAAGAGGTACCACCCCAAACGCGCAGACAAGAACATCCGACAGCGCAGATTGCTTCCGCGCTTAGAGAACATCCGTGTCGGCTGGCGTTCCTGCCTTCCTCGAATGCGCACTTGCGCGCCTCGGCACCAACGTCGCATAGGCGGCGAGGAGGGAACGCTTTTCGATCTCCCACTGAAATTCGCCGTAGGCACGCTCCCTGCCGTAGTTCCGCATACGCTCGCGCCCGGCCTCGTCCTCAAGCAGCGCCACGATTCCTTCGCCGAGCGCCTGCGGCGTCGGCTCCGCCACCACCAGGCCGGCGTCGCCTGCATCACCCCTCGCCTGTGCCAAGTCGAACAGGACGAACGGCAGCCCGATGGCCATGTATTCAAAGACCTTGATCATCGACATAATCACGTTGCAGGCATTGGGCGGATCCGGAACGACGCCGATATCGCAAGCCGCCAGCATGGCGGGAAGCGGATCGCCCGTAATGTAACCGGCGAATTCGACATTGTCGCCGATCCCGAGTTCGCCTGTGAGCGTCCTGAGCCGACCTGCCTCCGGCCCGTCGCCGATGATCAGGCAGCCGATATCCGTTCGATGCAGGCGCTTGACGATGTATCCCATCGCCTCGACCAGGAGATCTACACCGTCCTGCTCGGCAATCACTCCCACATAGCCGACGAGATATCGAAAGGTCCGCCTGACCGACAGTTCGGGCTTGACCTGCCTGAAGCGCCCAACATCGGGGACGCTTCTGACGATCCAGACCCTGTCTGGCGGCATCCCGCCTCGCTCCACGGCCTGCTGCTTCAGGGTAGGATTTGTCGCAAGGCTTCCGTCGGCCGAACGAAACGTCCAGCGTTCAAACAGGAGCAGGAGACGATAGAGGAAATCCTGGCGGCCGAACTTGACCTCATAAAGTTCAGGCGCGGGATCATGCTGATCAAACAGAAATTTCTTGCCAAAGAAGAACTTGTAAAAAATCGCGATCAAAAAGATCAGGTCCGGTGGATTGCACGCCTGAAGAATATCGAAGCCGTGCCTGCGCGCCACCTTCAGCGAGAGAACGAATTGCCAAAAGAGAGCGACAGTATATTCGAGAAGATAAGTCACGGCGCTCGAGCCTTCCACACCCCGTGGATGGCGGTAGATATGCACACCGTCTATCTGCTCGTATGCCTCGTCATATCCCCTTCCTTTCGGACAGATGACCGAGACAGTGTAACCAGCCTGGCGCAGCGCTGTGGCCTGCGGCCAGACCCGGCGATCGGCCGGCACCGGGAGGTTCTCGACGATGATAAGGACCGCGCCGACCGCATCACCTGCCGCAGATGTGTTCGCTGAGAGAACCATTGCGCCTACCTCGGTCAGTGGGAACACGGCGAGCTTTCGTATAGGACTTCCCAAAGAGGAGCACAATCTCGAGGTCGCGGACGATCCGCAGCTGCGGCAGTAAGTCCTGACCTTGCCCCCATGCCCAGGTCCTGGTCCGGCCAGAACGAACTTCAAACCGGAGTAAGCCAAAAGGGGCAAGGTCGATCCAGCATGACGCTATTATAATGAGGCGACGCGAGCTCGTCTTGCTCCCCGACGCAGCGAACGTGTGGCCGCTCCTTAGGAAGGATACGCATGCTAGAGCATATCGATGAGCAGCACGAAATGTGGCGCGCGATTGCGCATCACCCGTTAAGCAGCTTGTTCTCCTCGCAGCGTTGGACGGAGGCGGTAGCCCGGACCTACGGGTTCAAGGTCTCAGTATCTATGAAAGGTACTCAAAATGACGGCAAAGCAGACGGGGCCATCCTATATTGTCATCTCTCCGATCTGAAGGGCGAGCGGATTGTATGCGGACCATTTTCAGATTACTGCGATCCACTGATTAGTGATGTCGACACTTGGCGCGAGCTTGTTGCCCCGCTGATTTCCTTGGGTCTTCCGATCACGCTTCGCTGTCTTGGTAATCAATTGCCCGCAAAAGACGAGCGCTTTGTGAAGGTCAGCGAAGCGGCCTGGCACGGCGTCGACCTCGCTCGGCCGGAGCGTGAAATATGGGACGGCTTCTTGGGGGCAGCTCGTCAGAATGTCAGGAAGGCTGAGCGGAGCGGCGTCAAGGTCCGTGCGAGCCAAGAGCTCCATGATCTTCGTGTCTTCTATGAGATGCATTGTCATGTTCGAAAGTCCAAATATCGTCTCCTACCGCAGCCCTTTGCTTTTTTTGAGAACCTGCATGCTTCATTTGCAAAAAATGATAACCTGACGGTTCTTCTTGCCGAGATTGACGGATCCCCGATCGCCGCCACTGTATTCCTCGAATGCAGGGACACGCTGTATTATAAGTTCAATGCCTCCCTGGAACGCGGCTTGTGTCCGAATGATCTTCTTGTGTGGGAAGGCATCAGAATTGGACAGCGCCGTGGCCTCAAGCTGCTCGACTTTGGCGCATCTGACCTCGATCAACCGGGATTGCTTCGATTTAAGCGCAAGTTCGCTACGGTGGAGCGGCGAATTTTCCGGCTGCAGTTTGAGCCGGAGGGCTATCTCGATCGGCGAGCCTCGGCGATCAACAAGACGCTGAGTTCCCTTACACACTGGCTCACCGATCCAAGCGTGCCAGATCAGATCACTCAGGCTGCGGGAGCCGACTTGTATGCCGCGTTCTGCTGAATGTACAGCTTGACCGAATTACCTACCGGCGGACGCCCCCAAAATTCCGGAATGTATTTGGCGGGATCCGGCGAGTACAGCAGGACCGAAGGGGTTCGGATCATGATCCGATGCCGCGAGATAGGAATGGCCGATCTTGACGCCATCGCCGATCTTCTGACGCGCGGCTTTGCGCCCCGCTCGCGCGACTACTGGATAGCCGGGCTCCGGCGCCAGGCCGTGCGCGATGTCCCCGGAGGTTTGCCGCGCTTCGGCTACATGCTGGATCATGGGCGCACGCCTGTCGGCGTTCTGCTGTTGATCTATACCGCACGGGACGATGGTGGCGAGACCTCTATCCGCTGCAATGTCTCCAACTGGTATGTGGAGCCTGATTTCCGCAACTACGCGCCGATACTGAGCGGGGTCGCGCAGCGCCACAAACACGTCACCTACGCCAACGTCAGCCCGAAGCGCCGGACGTGGCGGACCATCGAAGCCCAGGGATTCCGTGCTTATTGCGGCGGCCTGTTCTTCTCCTTTCCGGCACTCTCGCGTCCTGCGAAAGGCATGCGCGTCGAAGTCGTCCCGCAGGACGCGCGCGCGATCGACGGCCTGTCCGAAGTCGACGTCGCGCTGCTTACGCGCCACGCGGCCTACGGCTGCCTCAGCCTGGTGTGCCGCGCGGCCGACGGCCGCAGCTTTCCATTCATCCTGCGACAGATGCGCATTCGCAGCGGTCAAATCGCGCCACCAGCGATGCAGCTGATCTATTGCCGTGACATCGCCGACTATGTCGCCTGCACCGGCACCATCGGCCGCTATCTGCTTGCCCGCGGCAAGATCGCGGTCGCGCTCGACGCGAACCGGCACATGGACGGGCTGACCGGCTTCTACACCGAGGTGCGCGGCCGCAAATATTTCAAAGGCCCGCAATGCCCACGCCTTGGAGATTTGTCGGATACCGAGCTCGTGATTTACGGGCCGTAATCTCCAATTACTCCGTCATTGCGAGAAGGGGAGCGACGAAGCAATCCAGGGCCCCGCGTGCGACCCGGGATTGCTTTACGGAGCCTGTCATCGCGCCGCGCTTTGCGCGGACCCGTTGGCTCGCAATGACGAGGATGTCACGCTGACAACTTCGCCGCATGAGCAAAATTCCTGTACGTCGAACACGATGGACGTGTCCTTCTGCCTGGCTACGCTCGAAGCCGCACTGGCACGCCATGGCAAGCCGGAGATCTTCAACACCGACCACGGCGCGCAGGTGCTCGCTGGGGAGCTACACGCTACCTCTCCCGCTTGGCGAGCCATCCAAGGCGTCCAGCCTGTCAATACACTGGATGTGTACGTCGCGTCCGCCGTGTCAGACGGACGCTGCGGAGCCATTGCTCCAGCACGACGATACTAAATAGTATCTTGTGGTGGTCGGCCCGGCCTGCCGCGTGGTCTCGCAGCATGGACTGCACCGCAGCCGGCTCCAAGAACCGGTAAACCTGTGACTGCGGATCGGCCAGGTATTGCCGGATTCGTCCGTCGAGGGATTGGCGGAACCACCCATCGACCACATTCACCGCAAATCCGCGCTTCTTGCGACGGATGATTTCCGACGACAACAGCCGCTTGCTCACTTCGCGATGAAGCCACTTGCGAACGCCATGACGCACCTTGAAGGACGCGCCCAATTGCTGGACGTACTCGACCACTTCGCGATCGAGATAGGGTACGCGAACCTCGAGGGAGTGCGCCATGGACAACTTGTCGCCATACATGAGCAACTCGTCCGGCAGCGACGAGCGCAGCTCGATTAACTGAAAGGCGTTCAGCTCGTCCAGGTTTTCAAAGGCCGGCCGGTATTCCTCCCAGCAGCGGGCCGCCACGGTGGCTTCCCCGTCAGCGATCAGCTCGGGGCGAAAAAGCCCCTGCATCGCGTTTTCCGAAACCAGGGAGAATACCTGCTGGAAGCGACGAAGCCGTTCGGGCTCGTGCAGCGAGTAAAGGCCACGCTTGATCGTATCGTTCCGCGGGAGGGCGCGCGCGAGTACGGCACTGGGTGTCCGCAACCAGCCGGGCAGCGCGCGCCACGCGGCGCCATAGTGCACGCCGAGGTGTCGGGTGTATCCGCCGAACAGCTCATCCGGCCCCTGGCCGATGAGCGCCACCTTCACGTTTTCACGAGCCCGCTGGCAGACGAAGTACATGGGCACGATCGACGACGAGGCGACCGGTTCCTCGAGGACGTCCACGATGCGGGGCAGCACGTCTTCAAACGTTTCCCGGGTGAGGTGAACCGCGTCGTGCTTGGCCCCGTAGGTCCGAGCCGTTTTGGCGGCATCCTCGAGCTCATCATCGCCGAACGACGATCCATACCCGACGCTGAACGTGTGCCAGTCGCGACCATAGAGGCTCATCAGCGCGAGCAACAGGCCCGAATCCAGGCCGCCGCTGAGCAGCAGTCCGAGCGGAACGTCGCTGATGAGATGCCGCTTCAAAGCCGCCTTGTAGAGCTCGATCAATTTTTCCGCCGCCTCCTCCGGACGGGGCTGCGGGGCGAATGGCTCCGGGACGAACTCGTAGTAGCGCGAGACGTGCACCTGGCCGTTTTCGACGACGAGTTTTTCACCCGCGGCAAGCTTCTGGATGCCCTTGAACATCGTGCGCGGGGCCGGCGTGTAGCGATAGCGCAGAAAAAGAGCGACGGCTTCGGGATCAACGCCCGGCGGCTCGCCGAGAGCAACGCAGACCGGCCGGATCTCCGAACCAAAAGCGAGCGATCCATTGCGGATTGCGTAGTAGACCGGCTTGATGCCCATCGGATCGCGCGCCAGCAGCAGCCGGCGCTTTTTCACGTCCCAGATGGCGAGGCCGAACATGCCGTTGAAGCGGCGCAGCACGGCGTCACCCCACTGCTTGTAGCCGTGCACGATCACCTCGGTGTCGCAGTTGGAACGAAACACGTGGCCGTGCCCCTGCAACTCCTGCCGGAGCTGCTGATAGTTGTAGATCTCCCCGTTGAAGACCACCCACACCGTCTGGGCTTGGTCTGACATCGGTTGGTGGCCGGCGGGTGACAGATCGATTATCGCCAGCCTGCGGAAACCCAAACCGAGATTCCCGTCCAAATGCTGGCCGGCGTCGTCGGGGCCGCGATGGATGATCGTGCCCATCATCGCTTCGATGGTGGAAGCGCTGACGGGCGCACCGCTGCCGAAGTCAAACTGCCCGCAGATGCCGCACATGGTGGAGTCCTTTGGCGTGCTCGATCGCCTCGTCAATGACAAACCAGCAAGACAGAAAACGCGCTCGCATTGTCTGGTTGAGATCGCCCGGCTCGGCGATTATCTCGCCCGCGCCAGCGATCCGCCGCCCGGCAACACTGTCATGTGGCGCGGGCTGCGACGCCTACCGACATCGCGCTGGGCGCCATTATCGGAGGAGAAAACCTGTAGGTAATTGAAAGCTTCACCGGATGGATACGCGAAGATCTTCGTTAACACCTTTCATATGGAGGGTTTCCCAAATCGTTTCTTCAATCCCTGGCGCCGGCGTGACCATCGGCGGTGAAGTGTTCGTCGGCGACGGCGCGCTGTTCATCAGCGATCGTCATCCGCGCGCCCCGCGCCGAGCTCTCTCCTCCAGCTTCACGAAAGAACCCGCTCGTACAAAGATTGTATTCGCCTTGCGACCTTTGCAAGCGAAAGTTCATCGACAGCGGCATACCCGCCGGAAAGACGCTTTCCACGGGCCAGTACCTTCTCTACAGCTTCCGCGATAAAGGTCGGTTCGTCAGGTACGATGTAACATCCTTCGAACTCTTTAATTCGCTCGGCCACGTCGCCAACATCGACGGAAACTATCGGTAGATTGCAGGCAAGAGCTTCTTTGACGATGTTCGGAGAACCCTCATGAGCGGACGTAAGCAGCAAACAATCCACGGCGTTCAGGAATCGCGCTACTTCTTGTTGAGGTCTCTTATCAAGTGTGACCAATTGGGCAGATGGATTGGATTTTCGAACCAACTCAAAAGCGGCTTGGGCGAGCGGGTATCTCTTATACCCCCCTGCTGAGCGCCTGCCTGCAAATAGGACGTGCTGCTCGTCTTCCTTTAAACCCACTTCGTGCTTGGCGACCGTTCTGGGATAGAAGATATCAAGATCCACCCCATTGGAAATGATGGACGTTGTTTTGGGGCGAAGATATTTTGCAAGACCGGCGCTCTTCGCAATATTGTGAGCCGTCGCGCACGATAGCAAACGGGAGAATAGTCCGTGCAACACTCGATTGGAGAATCGATATTCTCCCCGCTCGTTGCAATCTCCATATACGTCGTTGCCCATAAAAGACACAACGAGCGGCAGGATAGTAGCGAACCTGGCTGTCCAGCCTGAGTACATATAGTGCGCATGAACGATATCGTACTGCCTCGAGCGCACAGCCTTCCGTACTTCAGCAATGCCCCTGGTATATTTGCCAATGCCAGTGCCTTCGAGCAGGCAAACATCAACATCAATCCCAAGCTTCGCCAGCGACTCCACTTGAGTGCAGATGAACACGCCCGCAGACGGATTCTGTTCAGTAGGATATGCACCCGTGACATGCAGAACAATCATCGCAGCTTGCTCCTGTGGCCTCCGGGAATGGCGACCGCCTGATAATTCGCTCACCCGATGCGCCTCAAAAACCCCGTTTGATGGCCAAATAGGGAATCAGACCCAGCTCGACTATCGCGGGCAACGGGTCCTCAGGGCTGAACACCGATTCAACGCCGGCTCGTCGCAGCGAACGAAAGTAAGCCCAGAAATCCTGCCGACCCCGCAGGATTTCCAAAGCCGCCGTCGGCGCGTCAGTGATCAGGCGAACCCAGTTGACGCCGGCCCGGCCGCGGCAGGGTTTCACCGTTTCTCCAAGCAGGTCCGCAAAGAGGAGGTAGGGAAAATCCACGCCGGCACCCGAGCCGAGGCTGTGATAGCCCCAGGTACGTGCGTTGACATCGAGCAATTTGTACTGGCCGTCGCGCGGGTCCAGTTTGTACTCCATCTCAACCAATCCGTAGTAGTTGATGGCGCGCAGGAAGCGTTCGGACATGGTCTCGAGCAGGGGAAGGTCGATCGTCTCAACGTAGGTGCTGGCCCGCCCGAATTCGGGCGGGTGCTGCCGGCGCCGGCGGACGACCATACTTCCGATCGCCTGGCCGTTTTTGAAAAAGGCGCAATAGGCGAACTGCTGGCGGCCATCGCCAGGAATCAATTCCTGAACCATGACTTCTTCCGGGCCGACCTGAGCGGCCGCCCGCCCGAAGAGTTCCCGTAATTCGGCGTGGCTGTCGGCGCGCCAAGCCTTTGCTTTGGTTGCGTAGATGAAATGCTCTTTGATGGCCGGCTTGATGGCGAACGGCGGGTTGGCGGTGACGTCCGGCAACTCCGCCGTGCTGCACGCATACCAGGTCGCGGGCGTCGCCAGCCCGAGTTCATTCGCCAGACGGTACGTGTTCCGCTTATCCCAGACCCACTTGATCGTTTCCCAAGCCGGCGTCGGCACGCGAAAGAATTCGGCCAGCGCGGACCGGTACCGCGAGAGCGCCGCAACGGTCTCATCCCGTGTCGGATAAACGACCCAACCTTTCAGGTCCAGACGATGGCCAAGGTCCAGGATGATATCTGCGGCCTCCTTTTCTTCGCGCAGACTTGATACCGCGACTGAACGGGTCGTGTAGCGGGAAAAACGGGCGATGGAGATTTCGTCATCGATGACGCAGACCGGAATGTTGTGGCGTCCGAGGCTGCGAGCGATGCCCAGACCCTGGTAGTCGCCCCCGATGACGAGGGCGCCCACCGGCTGTTTTGCAGACTCGGCCGCCACGCGGCGCGTGGTCAGGAACTCGGGATTTGCGGCAAGCATCAGCGTTATCTGGTTTCAGCGGGAGCGAGGCGGGTTTGCAGCGATGCTCGGACCAGTGCGTGAGATGCATAACGTGCACCGGAGACAAACTGCATGAGCGGGCCGAAACTCCAGCGGGCCGGGGCGCCGAGGATGTGAAGGCCCGGGACCGACGTTTCAAGCCCCGGCTTCAACCGCGGGTAGCCGTTGAAACGATCGATGGAACGAACGAGGCCCGGGGCGAGGAAATTGTACTTGGACACATCGACCCGGTAGCCGGTGGCGAGCAGGATGTGATCGACGGTGCGCTCGCTATGATCATCCAGTTTAACCTTCACCTTTTCCGCAACCGGTGTGACCCTCACGACCACCCCCCCGAGCCTGATCCTGATCGGGGTATTTTTGAGCCGGTCCACGAGCCAGCGGGCCCCGGCGGGCCGGACGGCACGTTTTGTGAGCTTGTCCTGCAACCCGCGCGGCAACTGCCTGACCAAGTGGGGACGGGCCAGGAGCTGGCTCAGCACCGCCGGCCCGACGTCCGTCGGCGCGTAGAGCAGGTTCCGCGTAAACATACCAAGCCGGTGGTGCAGCGTTTTGGAGGCCCACCCGCCCAGCCAATGGATGCGAGGCGAACGCGCGACGATTTCAACCTCGGCCCCGCCTTCGTGCAGCAACGCCCCCGATTCCAAGGCGCTCTGCCCCCCGCCGACGATCAGCACCCGTTTTCCTGCGAACTTCTGGAAGTCGCGGTGCTCTGAAGAGTGGGAAGCCAGGCCGGTGGGCAGGCTCTGAAACTGCGGCGGCCGCCAGACGAACGACCCGATGCCGGCCGCGATCACCACGCGCCGGGAAAGAAGTGCATCGCCGTCGGCCAGAAAGAGCCGGAACCCCTTCGGATGCGATTCGAGATGGGTGACTTTCCGATGATCAAGGTCAGGCACCGCCTGTCGTTGGTACCAAAGGCCATAACCGACGAAGTGCTCGATCGGCACTGGTAAGGCGAACTTGATGCCATGCGCCGCCTGGTACGCTTCCAGGGTCAGCTGATCGCCCGGATCCGCGATCTGCGTAGCCGTCCAATTCGAGCGGAGAAACATGCCGACGGGCATGTTCTGATCCCAAAACGACATGGGTTCGCCAAATACGCGAAACTCCAAGCCCTTGACGGTGCGAAGGTGTGCCGCCGCAGCGAGTCCGTAAGGGCCCGCGCCGATGATCACGACATCAAAGATCGTCATTTTGTAGGTACTTCAAACGACATTTGGCAATAGTGTGCGCGTCCCCGCCGATCTGAAGCCCGCAAAACCACCGGCCTATTACTTTTTCGGAGTCTTGCGGCATCAGTTCAATCGGAACCGGCAGTTGATATTCTCGGCATTGCACGATCTGGTATTTACCACCACGGACCTGACCGAGGAAATCTGCTTTCGGGGTATCCCGTTCGGCGTAGGCCGCAGGATCACTGCTCGAGGTATCCAGGATTCTCTTTGTAGAACTCGATAAGTTCGATCACGTTTTCGATTCCGAAATCGGTGAACGCCTTGACGCCGTCTTCTCCGACGCCATAGACCCAGATCACCCCGTCCTCGATCTCCATTTCAATCGAGATATCGCGCAGCCAGTCTTCGCCGAGGTCCTTCGCAACCCGAATGATCACCGGTTCTGATTGCTGCAGTGAGCAGGTTCTCGACTCCTGCTCCCTCATCTTGCCAAGACCAATAAGCTGTAACCGCCAAGAATTCGGACTGTCAGATCTTGATGAACGGCAAAACAGATGATCCTGGGCAAGCGCGCAATTTTTTGTATGGTCTCCTTTGCGAGCTCGATGCATCGAGGCGTGTAAAAGTGGTCCAGCACCTCATAGCCCGTGTCTTTCAAACTTTCCAAAGCTGTCTCGGTGGTGAAATAGTGGATGTGTCCGAACGACTCCCGGCGCTTCAGGAGTCCTCGCTTCCGCAGAACGGCTTGTACGCTCAGGTCCAAAGGAAAGTGAAAGATCTTGAGATCGCTCTTCGGACGCATGCCCCTCAAAAATCCGAAGTAGTCTTCGACATGCTCTATAACGTCAAGGACCAAAATCATGTCAAAGAAGGTGTCTTCCTCCCGACTGATATCCGCCAGTTTAAACTGGAGCTTTTCATTTGCCTTGCTGTCGCACAATCTCAGGGCCTGCGGAGAGATTTCATAACCCCAGAACCGGCAATCGCTATTCATCTTCCCTTGTAATCTTCTCAGCACTTCCCCGGCACCGCATCCGACTTCAGCGATGGTCTTTGGTTTCAGCCGGTTCCTCTCCAGCATCCGGATGATCTGGGCTGCCTTGAATGGCGCTTCGTCGCTATGCCACAGGGGATTCTTTTCAAGGTATGTACCGTCGGTGTAAATACCCGTTGCCGAGATTTTCCAGGGACACTAGCCATTTACTCCTCCCTGTTAAATCGAGGGATCGGCCCGACGCTTTGATCCTCGCGTCTCGTCCTCCTTGACCGGATTAAAGGCCTGCCGTGACCCTCGTCCAGATTTTTGCGCGGGCGTCGCGATCAATGAGCGGCAGAAACGGTGTCCATCTCATAAACAAGTTTATCATTCACCCGGATCGCGTACGCAACCCTGGCTCGTTCGCTCCCTTTACCGATAATCCTCCAGGAGCCTTCCGAGTTAACGAGCGCCAACTCACTGCGGACCTTCCACCATTCCGCGATTTGGCCGGGCAAGGCGATGCAGAGCTTGCCCAGGGCGCGCAACTTGGAAAGGTGTGCGAGCAGCTCGAGGTAGACCCTTCGCGGGGCCGGATCGATCACGTAATCCGGGTGAACAATGAAGCTGATCAGGCCGTGCTTGGCACCGATCCGGTCGATTTGCTGCTGCCAGAGCTGGGTCGAATAATCCTTGAGGATGTGAAACAAAGAGTAGTCCTGCGTCGTGGTCACCGGCAGTTCGACGGTTGTACCGACGAAAAAGGGAAAAACGGTGCAGCACCCGCCACGCTGAGGGTCAAGGTGCGCCACATTCGGGATTGACATGTCATACGCGAAACCGAGTGAATCGCACCAGTCCGCGTTCCGGTAGAGCACCGCCGAGCGGAAGCCCGAAGCCTTGAATTCCCGCGCGTAGTGTTTGATCCGTTCGGCCCGGCGCAGAAACTCCTTGTGGTTGGCAAAAAGATGGCCGTCATGGTTCAGGTCGTGGATGTTCACTTCGAACCCTCGCTGACGGATATCGTCCAGAACCGTGCGCGGCAGCGGGTATCGCTCTTCCGGCACAAGCTGGAACGAGGATTTGACGCCAAATGAATCGTTCAGATCCATGAGTTGCGGGCAAAAATTCAGCCCAGCGCGCGTTTCGACGTCATGCGTTACCATCGCGCAACTCTGGTGGCCATCCGGCCAGAACCAGATGAACGGGACGCTTTCGAGATTCCGGGATTTCATCGCCAGAATGAGCAATCGCTCCAGAATGTTCTCGACCGTCATATCCACCGGCCAGGAAGGAAACGGAATCCTTTCCCAACCGCGCAAGTACCAGGATTGCAGGTGTTTGCGTATCGCGACGGACATCAATGGGCGCGCTGAGTAGTACAGGTTTCGTACGATGTTGCGAGTCCAGGGCGTACCGTTGCGCGCTGCCGGCATGCCGTTATACCGCTCCAGGCGCAGGTTATTCACCACCTGGACCGGGTCGAAAGGAAGTAAAACCGTGTCAGCCTGCGCGCGCACGTGCCCATAAGCGTCGGAAAGATTTCTCGCCGGCAAAGTCGACGAAACCTCGAGAGAGCATTGCCCGAAGCAGACCGTTCCGGATCCGAACTGAAAATAACCCGATGTCTGCGGAAGATCTCGTGTGACTGAGAATTCGGCAAGATCGTCGGGACAACGATAGTGACCCGACAGGAGCGCGTTGGCGTTGATTTGTATGGGGCGCACTGTCCCGTCAGCGATGTGCCCTTGTGTCATGCACGGCCTCCGGCTGCGCAGCGAGACTACGGTCGATCAAACCTGCCATCCCACACATAGCGACCAATCCCTCTCAGCAGTCTCCAAATATGATCGTTCGACCAGGCTGAGGCCCCAGCTCGCAATCAAACTTCAAAAGAAAGCGCCCTATTCCCGCTTGCCAGTCGCCGAAACAGCTCAACATGCTTCTGCACCATTTGCTCAATCCCGAACTTCTGCTCGACGAGCGCCCGTCCTGCACGACCGAACGCGCTTCCAATGTCAGGACGGTCGACAATTTCCCTTATCCGCGACGCCAGCGCATTTTCATCTCTGAACGGAATCAGGAATCCGTTCTCTCCGTCCTTGACAATTTCGCGATTGCCCGCCGCGTCTGTAGCTATGACCGGCTTTTCCAACGCCATGTACTCCATAATTACATTGGAGATTCCCTCTCCGTTTGTTGAAACCAATACTCCGATGGAAAACGTCTTTATGACTTCTTCGACCCGCTTTCTGACTCCCAGAATGCGTATATTCGACTGACCGTCGCGCTTCAAACGCGCCATGAAGCTTTCCAGATCCGGTCCTTCGCCCACAGCAACGAATGTAATGTCGTTGCGCTCGTTGCACAGCAATTTTGCCGCTTTGAAAAACGTACTATAGTCTCTCTCTCGATGAAATCTTCCGACCATACCGACTACGTGTTTGGTTCTTATGTCCAACGAACGCTTGACGTCGTTGACGTCCGGAAGATTACTTATTCGATCAAAGTTAAAACCGTTTCGTATACAAAGACCTTTTTTGCCATCGACTCGAAAGGCTCTAAGTCCCGCCAATGAATTTGCCAATATTACAGTTGAAAATGGAGCTGTCAGAAGTAAACGTCGGTACGTATAATCTTTCAAATTCAAAAAGAGCGGCGCGTTTTGTATCATCCCGTTGATCAAAGCCGATCTAAATATCAACGCAATTGGTGACGCATACACCGAACACATCGACTCCCACGAATATATTATATTCGGTCGGTATCGTCTCGCCAGGCCATATAGCTTTTCGAGAATACGGAAATCCCATCGCCGGCTTCTTCTGAAGATGTGTATTTTTATTCCCAGTGATCTAACTTCATCATAGTGGATGGTATCTGAAAGAACGACCAGTTCGTTAATGAACCCATCCATTTTGTTGAACCCGCGCAGCAGTTCGACCAGTTGTCGCTCCTTCCCCCCGGAGGCCAACGTGTCGGTTATATGCAGCACCCTGATCGCGGGCCTTGACGAATTCAGCATTCCATCACCCCGACGGTCATGACGGCAGTCAGCGTTCAACCAAAATTAGGACTTTGATACGTGTTGGCGACGCAGAGGATCCTCACGATTAGCATTGCCTCGACGCGTGGCAGCAACTGCCATCGCCTCGCTGGTCTGCGCCGCCAGCCGCGTTGAGCCGTCGTAGGATCCCGCCGGGACACGCAGCGCGGCGCGCGAATACGTTGGCTTTCGCCGTAATTTCCCGTGACCGTCCCACTCGGCCGCGGCGCGCGCAATCGCGGCGATGCGGCGCACCTGGTCGCGTGCGAGCTCGGGGAACATGGGCAGGGACAATGATCGAACGGCCATCGCTTCGCAGCACGGCAAGTCGCCACGTCTGTAGCCAAGATGGGCGAGAGCAGGCTGTAGGTGAAGCGGCAACGGATAGTGGATCCCGGTCGCCACGCCGGCCTCGTCGAGCTTATTCCGCATTGCGTCCCGCTCGTTCGTGTCGATCACATACAAATGGTAGACGTGCGTCGACCCCTTTCGAACGTACGGCGTCTTGATCCCCGACTGCGCCAACTCCGCGGCGTACCACTCCGCGGCGCGCCGCCGATTGGCGTTCCATTCATCCAAGCGCCGGAGCTTGATCTGCAGGACTGCTGCCTGGAGAGCGTCGAGCCGGCTGTTGAATCCGATCTCGGCGTGGCTGTAGTGGGTGGTTCGACCATGGTCGCGCAGTCGTTCGATCCGCTCGGCGATCGCGGCACTGTTGGTGGTGACCGCTCCGCCGTCGCCATAGGCCCCGAGGTTCTTCCCCGGGTAAAACGAGAAACATGCGACATCGCCGAGCGCCCCGGTTCGGACCCCCTGATATTCCGCCCCATGCGCCTGGGCCGCGTCCTCTACTACATAGAGGGCGCGCCGCCGTGCGATCTCCTTGATTGGACCCATGTCGGCCGGCTGGCCGAAGAGGTGGACTGGCACGATCGCTCTTGTACGACCCGTCAGGGCGCGCTCGATCATGCTGGGATCGATCGTGTAGGTGTCCGGATCGATATCGACGAACACGGGCCGCGCTCCCGTCGCCACGATGGCGGCCGCGGTGGCGATGAAGGTATGGGCGGTTGTAATCACCTCGTCGCCATGGCTAATGCCCAAGGCCCGCAGCGCCAGGTGAAGCGCATCCGTGCCGCTCGCCACGCCGCGCGCATAGCGCACCTGGCAATACGCTGCGAAATCTCTTTCGAACGAGGCAACCGCCTCGCCGCCGATGAACTGCGCGGAGTGGAGAATGCCCCGAATTGCTTCGGCCACCTCGTCCTTTAGCGTTTCATATTGCGCTTTGAGATCGACGAACGGAATGCGCATTTCTCCAACCTCACGAGAACCGTCTCTGTTACTCATCGGGCACCGCGCGCCCACAGCACCGCGGGAAACGTCAGGGCAATCAACTTCAGGTCGGTCCATAAGGTCCAGTTCATTGCATACTCGACATCCATCTCGAGCATCTCCTCGGGGTCGAGGCGCCCCCGGCCGCGCACCTGGCAAAGTCCGGTTATTCCGGGCTTCACAATGTGACGTTTATGGTGCCAGTCCCGGAAGTATTCGAGTTCATATGGAATCGCCGGCCGCGGACCGACGATGCTCATTTCGTCCCGCAACACGTTGAAGAGTTGCGGCAGCTCGTCGAGGCTGGTTCTCCGAAGCCACCGGCCCACGCGCGTCACGCGGGGATCGTCTGTCAGCTTGTATGGGGCATCGGGGTCGTCCGAGAGGGGCTCGTGCGCCCAACACCGCCGGATCGCCTCTCGATGGACGTTTTCGTCGGCGTTGTGGCGGAGCGTCCGGAATTTGAAGCAGTTGAACGGCTTCTCGTCTCGCCCGATCCGACGCTGCCTAAAGACCGCAGGTCCGGGACTATCGAGATGGATCGCTATCCACACCGCCATGAAGACGGGGGCCAGCACCACGATCGCGAGAATGCTGATCACGACGTCGAGCGCCCGTTTGCCGAACTCCCGCAAGATCGCCTTCCGTCGAGCGGCTTCATGTGACGACAATTTCGGGACCTCCCACCGACACGGTCCGCCGCAAAAAAGCCCGTTGATCCTTACCGTTGCTAGGGCGTTTGTGGTTGCGCCGTAGACACGCCGATGCTGCCTCCAGCGCTTCGACAACGCGAAGCCCATGCACTCCGTCCGCGCGCGGCCGTTCACCGGTCATGATCGCGTTGACAAAGTCGAGTACCTCGAGTTTCAGCGGCTCGCTGTTGGATATCGCGGGGATATGAACGTCGCCATGATGATAGGCCGACTGGAAGTCGGCGTAAGAGTCGCCGTCGATCCGCGGCCTGAAGCGCTTCTGATAAACGCGCACTTTCTCGGACGGTTGCACGTCGTCGAACACCAGCATCGCATCGCTTCCGACGACCGTGATCTGGCGCACCTTGACCGGGTCCAACCAGGAAACATGCACATGAGCCGTCGCGCCGCCCTTGAAGCCCATCTTGGCGTAAACAACGTCCTCAACATCGGGCAGAACGTGCGCGCAACCCCAGGCGCCGATGGTTTGCGCCACCTCCTCCAGCAGGAAGAAGATGATCGAGAGGTCGTGCGGCGCCAAGTCCCAAAGGACATTGGCGTCCTGCCGGTAGAGACCGAGGTTCAGGCGCCGCGAGTCAATGTAGTAAAGTTCGCCAAGAGAGCCGCTCTTGATCATCTGCCGCATGACACCCACCGCCGGGTGATACTCGAACGTGTGCCCGACCATCAGCACACGCTTGCGCTCTTCGGCGATCGCATTCAACTCGCGGCATTGCGCGCTCGTCATAGCCAACGGCTTCTCGACGAGCGCGTGCTTTCCGGCCTGGAGCGCCGCCCGCGCCAATTCAAAGTGCGTCTCCACAGGAGTGGCGATAATGACCCCGTCTATCGAAGGGTTATTCAGCACCGCGCCGATATCACGCGAAACAGCGACAGAAGGATATTGTGAACGGATATATTCCAATCTGTCAGAGCGCAGATCAGCGGCCATCGACAGCCTTGCGTCGCGTATATCGCAGCTGACACGGATGTGTTTCGCACCCCAGTAGCCACAACCGATGACGGCGAGCGACGGGCCGCCTTTCGCGGTCTGAATTTCCGCGTCCTCATTTCTCATATTGGCTCCCTGTTTGAAGGCCCTCATCGTGCGTTCATTCAGGATAAACGATCGGTCGCGCGGGCTGTTGAAGAACGTGGATAGTGATCTACGGTCTTTCGGGGTACTACCAAGCTCAGCGCCGGAAAAATGATCGGTTGGGGAAAGACGGAATAATCTGACGGACTGGCGAATTTGCGCAATTTGCAAGCCCGATACGCGTGCGTTCGCGAGACTCGTGTTGATCCGCTCTCTTCGGTGGTTCGCCTCACATCGACGAGAGAGAGGCAAGCTCGTTGTTTACACTCGGGAGCTCTGCGCCAAGGTGTGCCTCCCGTTTGCTTGCGACGGCAAAATCCGCGTCAACCTTGAAAAGAGCAGCCATTATGTCCTGATAAGCTGCTCGACTTTGGCGCATGTGACCTCGATCAACCGGACTTTCAAGGTTCTGCGCGACCGCAACTTCGCCGCCAAGATACAGGACGCGGTCGGGCTCTATCTCAATCCTCCCGACAAAGCGCTGGTCCTCTGCGTCGATGGTGCCACCGAAACCGAGAGTTCCCGCGCTTTCTCAAACTAATCGGTTAGCGAACCCCGGGTGAACTCAAGCTGTATTTGATCGTCGATAACTATACCACTCATATGACACCGGCGGTGAAACGCTGGCTTTAGACACATCCGCGCTTCCACCTGCACTTCACACCGACCTCCCGCTTCCCGGCTCAACATGGTCGAGCGCACGCAGGCGGTGGTCTTGCGCGCCGTCGCGAGCACGTGTCGGAGAAGTCAAAAGGATTACCTCCAATTCGCAGAGTTCGCGCAGTATCGGACGCTTGCATATGAAGCATGAGACAGCGAATCTCGCGCACGATCTCAATCTGGTCACCAATGACATCAGCTACCGGCGATCGATAATACCGGTTCGATCGACGGCGAGAACTTCCGGATTCTTCGCACGTACGTCGGCGTATTGCACTATGGCTAAGCACGTTATTTGTCCGAGCATGATCCTCAAGAATGAAACACGCTCCTCGCCGGCATTCCTCCGATTGGACCGTACGAAATTGTTCGGGTCGGTTCTCACCGGCCGATGGCGGGGGATGCTTGTGTCGAGCTTAGCTCCTTTTTTTGCGCTCCAGATCATGGGCTGCGCATCCCGTCCGCCACGAACTCTCCATTCCACAACTGCTTACGATCACGATCTCCTCGCGGCGCTATCCGTGACGTCGCGGACGATGACGGCACGCAAAAGGTCATTCGACAAACATGGCCATCGATAGATGAACGGCTCCCGCTCGAATTCCAGCTCCGTCGCGCCGTTGCAAGCCGATACTTTATTCTTGATTCTCATCGGGATATTTGCCGCGATCGGAGGCGGATTGACGGCAATGGTCGGGGGAGCGACTTCCCTGGCTCTTTATTCGTTACCGATCGCCGCGGCGATGGTCCTCGCCGACTACCGGAATGGAGTCTGGCTGTTGGTGTTGCTGTTGCCCTTCGCGGCAACCCAAATGGTTCCGCGTCAGATGTTCGGGGTCACGGGACTTAATTCGGAAAATTGCCTGCTCGTGCTCACGTTCTCGTCGTTGTGCCTGGCTTCGCTCCGAGAGGCCGTTCGGTTTCCCCGTCTGCCGCTGGCACTCCTGGTTTATGTCGCACTGATTGCGCTTGCCGCCTACACGGGCTCCGGTTCGGCAGAGCACGCAATCACGCTTCCAGGCGAGGAGCCTTTAACCGTGACTAGATACCTGCTCGACAGTTTCGCCAAGCCGATGATTATCCTTGTTGTGGCTTGGCTGGCGGCTGTGGTCTCGCGAAATGGAAATGGGCAAGCTCTGATCTGGGCGCTCGCAGGTGCCCACGTTGCCTTCTTCGTGCTCGTCGTGGGTGACATCGTTGTCAACGGCATCAGCCTGGACAGTCTCGCGTCCGCACGAGAGCGCGGTTTTCTCAGTTGGACTGGAATGCACGCCAATGAGATCGGCCTCATGGCGAACTTGGGATTTGCGATCCTGCTCTACACGGCGGCCGCCACCGCCCGACCGTTTCCGCGCCTGACGCTTTTTGCATGCGCCATCGCCGCCGCCGCGACGGCGGCGCTGACTTTTTCTCGAGGCGCCTTTATCGGCCTTGCCATCATCGTTGGACATTATCTGATCACCCGGCGCCGAACAGGCCAGATTGTTCTTGCACTGTCGATCACCGTCGGTGTCGCCTTGATATTGCCCGACGCATTCGTCGAACGGGCGACGACGGGTTTCCACACAGAGGATGCTCACGCAATCTCGGCCGGTCGCCTCGACATGATCTGGCGCCCACTATTGCCAACGTTCTGGGAAGCGCCCATCCTCGGGCATGGCCTCGGTTCGACCCAGTGGGCCACTCCCAATATCCGCGGAGTCATGCTGCCGGTCGGACATCCCCATAGCGCCTATCTCGGCGTTCTTCTTGATCTGGGGATGGTGGGCGTCGCAGTCGTCGCAACCTTCTTCTGGTCGGCATGGGCCATGTTCAGGAACCTCGCGAAGAACCATGCTGATCCCCTATGGCGCGGGGTTTTCCAAGGGGGGGTCGTTTGTCTGATATGCCTCGCCGTCCAGGGATTGACGGATGACCGATTTGTGCCGACCTACCCGCAGGTGGCCCTTTGGCTGTGTTACGGGCTCGCCCTCGGCCAGGCCCAATCAACCTGTTCGACCAAAAGAACGCAGCCATGAATGTGTGTTTCGTCGGTCTTGAAAACCTCCCGGTCCTTGCCCCCGAATACAATCATCATGGTATTGGCGGGGAGGAGGTCCAACAGACGCTGCTCGCGAAAGCACTCGTTGCTCGTGGATATCAGGTTTCCATCGTCGTCGGGGATTACGGTCAGTCCGACGCAGCAGCCTGGCACGGCATCACAACCTACAAAACGTATCGTACGGATGCGGGTCTTCCGGCACTTCGTTTTGTTTATCCCCGTTGGACCGCAACGTGGGCGGCGTTGATGCGGGCCGATGCCGACGTCTACTACACGAGTTGTGCCGGCATGCGTGTCGGCTTGGTCGCGATGTTCTGCCGCCGGCATGGACGTGGCCTCGTCCACCGATTGGCACATGACACGGATGCCGATCCGGAGAAGTTGCTGATACGCTACACGCGAGACAAAAAGCTTTACGAATACGGATTGAGGAGGGCTGATAAAGTCCTTTGCCAGCACGCCGGCCAGCAACGCGCTCTCTTGGAAAATTACGGATTGACGAGCGTGATCGCTGAAATGCTTGTGGATCCTCCGGATCGACAGCTGGATCGTGATCAGCGCGACCTGGAAATTCTTTGGGTCAGCAACCTGCGTGACTTCAAGCGCCCCGAGCTCGCCGTCGAGTTGGCGCGTCGCATGCCTTCCCGACATGTCCACATGGTTGGCGGTCCACAACCGGGTTATTCCGACCTGTACAGCAAGATCGAGTCTGCTGCGAAGCGACTGCCGAACCTGACGTTTTGCGGTCGCGTGCCCTATCACGACGTCGGTGACCTCTATGACCGCGCCAAGATTTTCGTCAATACCTCGCACACGGAGGGTTTTCCCAATTCGTTTCTTCAGTCCTGGCGTCGCGGTGTTCCGGTAATATCATTTTTTGATCCTGATGGACTTATCAAGCGCGAAGGCCTGGGTGCCTCGCCCCAGTCCATCGATGAGATGGCTTACGTTGCCGACCACTTGATTGCCGATGAAACAGAATGGCGCAAGACGTCCGAGCGATGCAGGAGTTACATGGACCGGATGCATGGCGATCAAGTGGTGCTGAAGCCCTATGTCGCAGCAATCGAGGAAGCGGTTCGCCGAGGGAAGAAATGACGCGCGTCGAGCAAACCGGTGTGGCGATGAGGCTCCTGATCGATGGCGATATATACTGGAGGGAGGGCATGCAAGCGCGTCAGCGCGTCCATGGCCTCATTTCCTTATGACCGATGCGGTGGAAGCACGAAAGCCTGCTGGACGAGGCCGCACAGAGGGGGGCGCGCGCGGCCTGACGTCAGGGATTCGCCGCAAGGCAGGTTTTCTGGCTGCTGCAGGGCTGTTCGAGTATGCCATGCAAATGGCGCTGCCGGTCATCCTGGTCCGCCACCTGACCAGGCAGGAGTTTGGGGACTACCGCCTGATGTGGTTGGTTGCCTCGACAGCGTTGATCCTGTTTCCCCTCTTCTTGCCGCAGTCCCTGGTTTATTTCCTGCCGCGCGCTGCTCCCGGAACTCGGCCGAAGCTGGTGGGGAATACGCTCCTAAGCCTGTGCGCGCTCGGCGGTCTTTCGGTGCTCTTGCTTCTGGTGCTGTTGCCCGTCTTGCCTGGTTCGATCGCCGGCTTGCAGCGCTACTCGCCACTCGTGCAGATTTTCGTCGGCACCTGGATTATAGCGTCGATTCTCGACGTATTGCCGAACGCGGATGGAAAAGCGGAGTGGCAGGCCTGCGCAGCGGTCGGCCTTGCGATACTCAGGGCGGCGGCATTGGCAGGTTCGGCAGTCGCATCGGGCGACGTGGCCTGGGTTCTGGTGGCCATGTGCGGCGTGGCTATGGTGAAGGTCGGGATAGTGCTCGCCTATGCCCTGTTTGCCGCGCAGGAAACCGGACTCGGATTCGACGGGCAGCTCGCACGCACGCAATTGAACTATTCGTTGCCCTTTGCTGTCGCCCAAGGGTTTTTCCTTTTGCGCGTGCAGGCCGACCAATGGGTCGTGGCGGCGAACTTTCCGAACACGGCCTTTGCACTTATCTCGATTGCGTCGACGGTTCTGTTGGTCGGAACGTTGACCCGCCAGCCTCTCAATGATGCTCTTCTGCCCAAGATCAATTCCCTGGTCGGCGCGGGCAAGCTTGATGACGCCCGCGCCCTGATACAGAAAGGATACCTCGTACTGGGACTTATGCTGCCCCCAGTTCTCGGGTTGCTGATCTCGACCGCGAACGAGCTCGTCGAATTCATATATACGCGCGAGTATCTGGGGGCGGTGCCGCTCATGCGCATTTATCTCTTGGGACAGATGGCAACCGTCTTCGCGGCGGGCCATCTGCTTCAGGTATTTGGATTCGGCCGGCAGGCTGCAATAGTCGGCGCAATATCTCTTCTGTTATCGATTGCTTTGAGCATTCTTGGTCTCCAGTTTTTCGGACTTGCCGGCGTGGTAGCAGGAAGCATCACAAGCCTTGTTCTTTGGGAGTGCTGGGCCTTGAACAAGGTCGCCAAAGCACTGGGAACCAGCATCGCTCAAATGATACGGCTCGATCAGATTTGTAAAGTCATCGCTGTGGTCGCAGTCGGCGTGCTCGTCGTCCACATCCTCTGCTCCGGGCTGGATACATCCGTCTTTCTCCGCCTCGTCGTGAAGTCCTCGGTCTTTGTGATGACCGTGCTGCTTGGGTTTGTGCTCACGAACATGCATCGGCCGCTGATATCTCTCCTTCGTGAGCGGCGGAAGTGACGCCCGATGGCCGAACCGGCTGGACGCCGACATTCAGTGGGGTTTGCCTGGTGGTCGAACACACACCAACAAGAGCGAGCCAATCGTAGCACTTGAAGTTCATTGCAGACGGAGGGTGTATGGGAGAACAACGACCGCGTGCAACAGCCGTTCGAGCGACGACGATTCGCACGAGGCGGTGCGGTCCGTTCATGGTGCGGGGCGCTGGTGAGCGGGCCGGAAGATATGTACCCCCGGCAAAGAGTGCCTGGAGCGCATGGTTCATTCGTCGAGCGTGTCTAGGAGCGCTGTTGGCGGCTTTGAGCTTCGCCGCCGGGCATGCAGGCGGTGTCAAGAGCGAGCCATACGTCTGGACAAACGTGAAGTGGGGCGGCGGTGGGTACGTCACCGGGATCGTCGCGCATCCATCCGCACCCAACTTGCTCTACATCCGCACCGACGTCGGCGGATGCTACCGGTGGGAAGCTGCCAACCAGCGGTGGATTCCGTTGCTCGACTGGCTCCCACTCTCGCACGAGAATCTATTCGGCGTAGAGAGCATCGCGATCGATCCATCTAACCCCAACAACGTCTACATCGCTGCCGGGATGTTCAATTGGTGGCGCGGCGGACCGTGGGATGTGCTCAAATCTACGGATCAAGGCAAGACATGGGAGCGCACCAATCTGAACGTCGTAATGCACGGCAACGATGGCCCCGGCGCGCTCAACGGGGAGCGGCTAATGGTAGATCCGAACGACGGCAACGTCCTTTACTTTGGTTCACGCAACGACGGTTTGTGGAAGAGCACCAACGCCGCAGCAAGTTGGCAGCGGGTCGAGAATTTTCCGAAAGGCACGGCGGGAGTCGGGATCACCTTCGTGGCCATCGATGGCACGACAGCCAAAGCGGGGTCGCCTTCTTCAACAATCTATGCCGCTGTACGTGGCCACGGAGTCTACCGAAGCATGGATGCAGGGCTCTCGTGGGCCCTCATGGCCGGCAGCCCGGTTGACCCTCACCGTGAAGCCATCGCCTCTGATGGAACCCTCTACGTGACCCACGACGACGGCGTCGCGAAATTTTCCGGAGATGCCTGGACCAACATCTCGCCGCCTCAGGAGAGGCGCAACTTTTCGGCCATCAGCGTTGACCCGACCAATCCAAACGTCCTGGTGGCGATGGAGCACCACTACGGCTGGTACCACTCCACGAATGGCGGCGCCAGTTGGACCTTTTGGAACGTGAGCGCCACTTCTTCTGTTCCGTGGCTGCCCAACAGCGAGTTTGCCGATGGGCCGTCGGCGATGGTAATTGATCCCGCCGATCCGAAGCGGGTCTGGTTCACGGACACCGGTGGGGTGTGGCGCACTGACGACATCAGCGCGAAGCGCCAGATTTGGCACAGCTACGTAAACGGGCTGGAAGAGATGGTCGTCTTCGACGTCAAGTCCCCGCCCCGGGGCGCTCCACTGCTCTCCGCTGTGGCTGACCATATCGGTTTCCGAAACGCCTCTCTTACCACGCCACCGCCCAACGAGTTGGGATATACGCCCTTCGGCAACTCCACCGGAATCGATTTCGAGGAGGCGGATCCAAACTTCGTGGTGCGGGTGGGGCATCCTGGAGACACCTCGCCGGCCGGTGGCTATTCCATCGACAATGCGCAGACCTTCACGGCTTTTTCATCCAACCCAAACAAAAACCTCGACGGCCGAGTGGCGGTTTCGGCAACGTCACGGCGGATCGTATGGCTGCCGAAAGGAAGCGCTCCCTACTACTCGACCGACCTGGGCGCCTCGTGGACGCAGTCGGTTGGAGCGCCATCGGCCGCCGTCGAGGGAAAGGACTACTGGAGCAAGAACAAGCCGCTGGCCGCGGACCGCACAGATGGAAGCAGGTTCTACCTGTACGACTACAACACCGGGCATTTCTACCGCTCGACCGATGGTGCGGCGACATTCGAGAACATCTCAACTATTCCGTCGTTGGGCTGGCGACAACAGGTCGTGGAGGCCGCTCCAGGAATGAACGGGGAGGTTTGGATGAGCAACGGTGCCTCGGGCCTTTATCGTTCGTCGAACGCAGGTGAGACCTTCGCCAAGGTTGCCAACGTCCGCACCGCCTTCATGTTCAGCTTCGGAGCGCCCCCGAACGGATCGAAAGTCCCGACGGTCTTTCTCTACGGCACAGTGGAAAACACGACGGGGATATTTCGGTCCGACGACATGGGCACCAGCTGGATTCTCATCAACGACACCCTGTACCAGATGAGCGATCTCGTAAACGGAGCGGGGGCCATGGCGGGCGACCGGCAGGTCTGGGGCCGCGTGTACATCGGGACCGACGGACGGGGCGTCTTCTACGGTGTACCGTCCGATGCAGTCCTAAGCTCGCGGATGCAGTGATTGATTTTTGTCCGCTCGTTTACCCGTGGATATTTGACGAAGAGCGCCACTTCTCTCTAATCTCGCAATAATTCTAGTATCTTTCTTTTCGCATAGAAAAACGATCGGGCAAGCATGTGCGGAATTGCCGGTATAATCGAGGCCGAGAAGCCGGTTAGCTTTCAATTGGTGCAAAGGATGTGCGATGCACTCGCCCATCGCGGCCCGGACGACGCTGGTACCTGGCTCAGTCCTGATCGGCGGGTAGGCTTAGGTCATCGGCGCTTAGCCATAATCGATCTCAGCCCTCTCGGTCATCAGCCAATGTGCTCGGATGATGGCCAGATAACAATCGTTTTTAATGGTGAGATTTACAATTTTCAGGAGGTTCGAGCCGAACTTCAGGCGCGCGGCAATAATTTTCGCAGCGCAAGCGATACCGAGGTCGTGATCGCCGCGTATCGAACGTGGGGCCCCGCGTGCCTCGACCGTTTGGTCGGAATGTTCGCGCTCGCGATCTGGGACGGCGCCAAACGACGCTTGTTCGCTACTCGCGATCGGGCCGGCGAAAAGCCTTTATTCTATTTGCACGAGAATGGCCGGTTCGCTTTCGCGTCCGAACTGAAGGCTATCCTCGTTGATCCGAGCATCCCACGGAGGGTCAATCGCGAGGCGCTCGACGATTACTTGGCGTATGGTTACGTTTCCGGGTCACTTTGCATCCTCGACGGATTTGCAAAACTACCGCCGGGGCATTGGCTGATTTACGAACCCGATCTGGATCGACTGCAGATCAGCAGATATTGGGACCTACCGGTACGTGCCACCAACACCGCGCGGAGCGATCTGCAAGAGCTCACGAGCGAACTCGAAGTCCTGCTGATGCAGAGCGTCCGCTGCCAGCTCATCGCCGATGTGCCGATTGGCGTCATGCTGAGCGGCGGTCTTGATTCGAGCCTCGTGGCCGCCGCAGCCGTCAGGAGTTCGGAACGGCCCATTCGCACTTTCAACGTCGCCTTTCCAGACTATCCGAGCTTCGACGAGTCGCACCACGCGCGTCGGGTCGCTGATTATCTCGGTTCAAACCACACTGAACTCGTCGGTGAGCCGGGCTCGGGCGAGTTCCTGCCTTCACTCATCCGTCAATATGACGAGCCAATCGCTGACAACTCAGTGCTTCCCACCTATCTGGTGAGTCGCGCAATTCGTAAGGAATGCGCTGTCGCACTGGGAGGCGATGGCGGGGATGAACTCTTCGGCGGCTACACTCATCATCCTTGGCTTCTGAAGATCGCGCAACTGCGGAAATTTGGTCTGCATCGGCTCGGATTGGAGGCACTCGCCGCAAAATCGATACCGTTGGGAATCGAAGGACGCAACGCGATCTTGGGACTACTCAGCTGGAATGAACCACAAACAGCGCTGACGCGACTACTTGATCCGATTACGCGCTCGCAACTGACGGGCTGGCCTATGTCGGTTGCCCCGGAACTTCGCCGCGCTGGATTGGAAGCAGCCTGCGGTGGCATAGATGCGATCTGTGCCACCGAGTTCCGCAGCTACTTACCCGATGACATTCTCGTCAAAGTCGATCGGGCCAGCATGCTCACATCCCTGGAGGTGCGCGCGCCCCTACTGGATCATCGAATCGTTGAGTTTGCTTTTGGGCGATTGCCCGGAAGATTCAAAGTCGAGGACGGTCGGCGAAAAATCATCTTGCGTGCTCTTGCACAGCGCTGGCTACCTCCCGACTTTGACAGTCACCGAAAGCAGGGGTTCTCAATCCCTCTGCATGAATGGTTCCAGGGGCCTTGGAGACCGCTCGTGGACGATCTCGTCGCGACGGGCTCGCCACTTTTCGACAAACGGTTTTTGGCGCGCCTCCTGTCAAGACTTCGGTCGACTGAGCGCGGAAGTCGCCGTCTATTTCAGCTCATGATGGTCGAGATGTGGCGCCGTGAGTATCGTGCTTCCGTACCACAATAGCTTGCACCTCGGTTCGAGCGTGTTCACCAGCGGCGCCTGCACTTTTGGTGGATCCTGGCGCCGGAGTGCTGCGGCAGTGCCGGCGCTGGGCTCACACTTTTTAATTTGCCGTTGACGTAACCGCCTGCGAGAATGACAGCCCAGAAACGCCTCTGGGGGGCCGGGACGCCGAAGATGCGATCTAGGTCTGCAGAATGGTGGATGGGCACGGCGCTTGGAGCCAATCTGTTTTTGGCCGGCGTCATACTTGCGACTAGTGGCCCTGACGTTCAGGGCACTTCAAAAGCGCTCGATGCGACGGCGCGCGTGGCTTTTCTGTGGTTCTGGGCCGCATATACCGGAGGGGCACTGACGACCCTGTTTGGCGCGACGTTTCTGCCGCTAAAGCAACTCGGCCGGGAACTTGGCCTCGCATTCGCGGCCGCGCTCTTAGCTCATCTCGCTCTAGTCGGTTGGCTTTGCTGGATTGGCTCAGCGCCCTCAGTCAATGTATTCGTCTTTTTCGGACCCGTTGCAGCACTTGCCTTCATTCTCGCGCTCTTATCCTTTGGAAACCTGCACAGGATGCTTGGTCCGACGCTGTGGCGGCTGCTGCGGACGGTCGGCATGAATGTCATACTCTACGCGTTTCTCAGGGATTTCATGCAAGATCCGTTGCATGGTGGGGTCCGACATGTCGTTGATTATCTGCCCTTTACCGTAATGGCTATCGCGGCTCCTTTGCTGAGGCTCGCTGCATGGGGCTTGCGCCTGCGAGAAACACGATTTGCATTCTCGGCGAACTCAACCAACGGGCCGCATGAATAACTCATTTGGGCGCGCGACCGGTCGGGAGGACGCGGCCGAAGCGTTTTGCGCGTCCAGCGCAAGCGCATCCTGACCCACACCACGACTTGGGTGGGTCGCTAGCCGCAATGTCCGCGCCGCCTGCAGTGGCTCGATACCTGTACCGAACAGCGCCTTCATGCCGGTCGCGATCAATCGGAACGGGTGGTCGCGATCATCGGGATGCGCAACGAGGGGGTAATCCTTCGGGACTGTTGCACCGGACGCTCGGCGAAGGTGAGCTGGAGGGGCCGCCATAGGCCGATATCCGAGACGAACAGACAATCCACGAGATCATCCGCGATTGTGGCGTCGAAGCGGTCATTCAGCCGGCCGGACTGAAGGCCGTTTACGGGACCCCCTGTCTCGTCACACGACGACGGCCCCATGGCTTGGAAGGAATGCTCAGATGCGTATTGCGATGATAGGAGCGGGTTACGTTGGGCTTGTATCTGGAGCCTGTTTTGCCGATTTCGGGCATCGCGTGAGCTGCATCGATAAGGACGCCGACAGGATCGCAGTCCTTGAGCGTGGCGAAATCCCCATCTTCGAACCGGGACTCACCCAATTGGTTGCGAGCAACATTGCCGCCGGCAGACTTGATTTCGCCATCGACCTAAAACGGGCGGTATCGGAGTCGGACGCGGTGTTCATAGCCGTCGGCACTCCGTCGCGGCGCGGCGACGGCCATGCCGACCTTTCTTATGTTCACGCCGCCGCGCGCGAAATCGCCATGAACCTGAACGGCTTCACGGTGGTCGTTACCAAATCGACCGTGCCAGTCGGTACCGGCGACCAGGTGGAACGCATCATCAGGCAAATCAACCCGACAGCAGATGTGGTGGTAGTCTCCAACCCGGAATTTTTGCGTGAGGGCGCAGCGATCCGGGACTTCAAGTACCCGGACCGCATCATAATTGGAACCGACGACGAGCGTGCACGCAAAGTGCTCGCCGAGATATACCGACCGCTCTACCTTAACCAGGCGCCAATCATGTATACGTGTCGGCGCACCGCGGAATTGATCAAATACGCCGCCAATGCGTTCCTGGCCACCAAGATCACCTTCATCAACGAGATCGCCGATCTGGCTGAGCGCGTCGGCGCCGATGTGCAGGAGGTCGCGCGCGGCATCGGCCTCGACAATCGGATCGGCCCGAAATTCCTGCATGCCGGTCCGGGCTTCGGCGGCTCCTGCTTTCCGAAGGATACTCGCGCCCTGATGAAGACGGCGCAGGATCGCGACGTGCCGCTGCGGATCATTGAGGCAGTGCTCTATGTCAATGACAATCGCAAACGCGCCATGGCTCGCAAGGTAGCAAGCGCCCTCGGCGGCAACGTCCACAACAAGATCATCGGCGTCCTCGGCTTGACCTTCAAACCAAACACCGATGATATGCGAGAGGCTCCCTCAATCTCCCTGATCGCCGCACTCGTCGACATGGGCGCCATCGTGAGAGCCTACGATCCGAGCGGAATGCAGCAAGCCAGGAATGAGCTGCCGGAAATCATCTATTGCGAGGATCCTTACGGAATGGCGCGCGGGGCCGACGCGTTGGTGATCGTCACCGAATGGGAGCAGTTCCGCGCCTTGGATCTGAAGAGGCTAAAGGAGGTGATGGCGCAACCAGTCATCGTCGATCTGCGGAACATCTACAGACCCGAAGAAATGTCCAAGCACGGCTTCATCTATGAAAGTATCGGCCGGCCGCGCTGCTGAGCACTGGTTAACGTCGCTGGCGGTGCCGACCTCACTTCAATGATGTGGATGGCCCCGCTCCAAGGGGTAATCCTTCGGAGCGATTGCACTCGGCCTTTGACGAGAGTGAGGTGAAAGCCGTGATTGTCGTCTGCCGACCGGCAAACGACGCATTCCAAGCCAGGCCTGCAATTGGGCCGGGGCTGCACCGTATCTGGCTGGACGAATACGGAACGCTTCGACATGATTTTGGTGACCGGCGGCGCCGGCTACATTGGCTCTCATGTCTGTATAGCGTTGCTCGACGCTGGCCTCGATGTCGTCGCCGTCGACAATCTCTCCAACAGCAACCAGGCTTCTCTTCAACGAGTACAATCCCTGTGTGGGCGGTCGCTGCTCTTTCGGCTGACCGATATTCGGAATGAAGGGGCGATCTACGAAATAATTCGCGATTGCGGAGTCACTGCCGTTATTCACCTCGCGGGGTTGAAGGCGGTGGGAGATTCGAACGTTCGACCGATGAGCTATTACGAGAACAACGTCGTGGGGACGATGCGGCTCGTATCGGCAATGACAAAGGCAAACGTAAAGACGCTGGTCTTCAGTTCGTCAGCGACAGTTTACGGGGTACCGAGCTATCTTCCGCTCGATGAAAAGCATCCCCTCGGACCGACAAATCCCTACGGCCGGACAAAATTCTTCATCGAGGAAACGCTGAAGGATATTTACGTATCCGACGCTGAGTGGCGGATCGGAATTCTGCGCTACTTCAATCCGGTTGGCGCGCATGAAAGCGGGCTCATCGGAGAAGACCCGATCGGCGTCCCGAACAACCTGCTGCCGTTCGTGGCACAAGTGGCGATTGGACGACAAGAGAAGCTGAAGATCTGGGGAAACGACTACGATACTCCGGATGGCACCGGAATCCGCGACTTCATTCACGTTGTCGACCTTGCATCCGGCCATCTGGCCATCTTGAACCACCTGAAACAGCCGGGGGTGCTCACGTTGAATCTCGGAACAGGCAGCGGCAGCAGCGTTCTGGAGGTAATTCGGACGTTCGAGGCCGTGAGCGGCAGGCGAGTTCCCTATGAAATCAGGGAACGGCGGCCGGGTGATGTCGCTATCTGTTATGCCGATCCGACTCTTGCGGGAGAAACCTTGGGTTGGCAATCGGCGCGATCGTTGTCGCAAATGTGCGCGGACCATTGGCGTTGGCAATTGAAGAATCCCGATGGCTACCGTGATTGTCAAAACACGATGAGATCAGCTCGAGCCTTACGAGCTTTGGGTTCTTGATTGAGCATGAGCTTCGAACTCAAGCCAGTACTCGACTTCCTGCTCCGCTTCTCGCATCGCGATATGAGTTCATCATCGAACAATGCCTTCTACATTTTCGCCTCTCCCTCGAAACGCATTAAGATCGGCACTCCTCGCCCGTGGTCGAGATCAGCGGTATGGGTAAGAGCTTAAGGTGAATAGGCTTGGCGGTGCCAATCCTTGCCATTGGAGGTGCGATGCAAGCATCGACTTGTTGACTTCGGAAGGCTGCGACAAACAGCTCATTGGGCACAATTTCGACTTGAACAGGTCGTTTTGCACGCCCGCTTTTCTGCCAGTCTTTTGAATAAAAGGAGATCCCTTCCGGTCCCGTCCGAGCGGCCGGCCGGTCGCCAGCAGCGTTGTGTTCTGAGTGCTCGCCCGACAGCCAATTGAGGCTATGCCAATGCCACACTATCGCGTCCACATCCTGGATCGACTCGGTAACCTGCTCGGCGCCGTCGACCTTGACTGTCCAGATGATGAAGCGGCGGAAAAACGCATCGAACAGATACTGGTAGGCCAGGGCGGAGAGCTTTGGCGACGCGTGGCCGTATTCCAGCCGAACGAATCATCTGAACGGTCGCTTCAGCGCCGAGGTACGCGCATACGAGACCACAACCAACGGACAAAATCACATTGATTGCCGCGTAAAACGCGACCCCGGAAGTCACGGATCCTCCTGGCAATCGCAGGCTGTGTGGCTCGAGCCGCTGCGAAGTGCGACGGAGAAGGCAGTCGAAAAATACGGGGTCGTCGCCTCCCCTTCCCCATCAGGAGTAATCAAGACATCCTTTCGAGCAGTTGTCTGCCGCCGAGCTTGGCGACAGACTGGCTTGGCTCGCGACACCGTGCCCCGGCACGGTCCTCCGCGCGTTCGCGCGCATGGCGGGGCGCTCCGTCTCTTCAACAGGGGTAATGCAATGAGTGCGATTGCTTGCGATTACCGGGCCGAGGCAAGAGCGGCCGCGCAGATAGCCGAAGCCGCGACGAGCGAGATCGACCGATCCGACTGGTTGTTCCTTGCTCTCGCGTGGCAGGCACTCGCGCGCAGCCACGGTCCCGAATTGGACAGGCCTGCTCCGGCCGCCGCAGAAAATCAGCCGCGGCGGCGCGCAGGCCGTCGCCGTCGACCACGCTGAGCGCCCCCTGCATTTGAGCCCGGTAAGGCATCGAGCAGCCACGCCACTTCCTCGACGCTGATACTGGCGGCAGCTTGCGCGGCTGCAACGGGGCGTCGCAGAAGGAGTATCCCAAGGCGCGAATGGACCAGGCAGCCGCGACGTGCAGCGGCAGACGCAAGGCTTCAGCGGCCTGATATCGCGGGTCCGATCGGCAGAGCAAAGCCCCTGGGCAACCTGAGTCGTCATTCAGTTGGGAAATATCGATTTGCGATTCTGGTTGCGGCAGGCGCAACGTTTCGTGCTACGCGCCCCGACGCTGTTGGTCGAAGATGATACGGCGAGCCTTTGATGAAGAAAGGCGGTCAGTTTCTTGACCTGGAAGGCAAGCTCTCCGAGATCGAGGAAACCTGATCGGACGCGCTGGAATTGGGCACAGGAGAAAGCGGCCTGCGAAGCTGGCCACGCAAAGCTAAAGTTCGCGACATGAAGTCTGTTGAGCCTTGTGACAGAAGCGTTTGACAAGAGCCAAAATCCGGCCGGCGCTGGCTATATGAGCAACAACCATCTGGCTTCGGTCACGAGGTGACCTGCTTTCGTTTCACTTCGTCTGCCAGAAATAAACGCAGGGCTTCGCGGATGGTGGCTCGTCTTACACTGAAGGACTCCGCGAGCTCGTGGAATTTGCATTTGTAGACGAGGAACAGACGGCGGAATGAACGCATGGTTGCCTCTATGCCTGATTGTCTTCATCTAAAATGCCAACACTCAGACTTGACCAGGAATGGCCGTTCACGTGGTTACATGTCTCTCCTCTATTTGCCTCCCGCGCGCGTAGGGCGCGGGAGGCATCTGTTCTCGTGCTCGGTCAGACGATGTCTTCGAGAGTTATGTCCTTGGTTTCCGTTCCGAATACGATCATGGCGATCGTGGCAATGACGGCATCGGCGCAGAAGACCGCCATCGTGATCTGCAGCCCGAACCTGTTGAGCAACAGCGGGAAAAGCAGGATGCCGACGATGGAGCCGAGCCGGCCCGCTGCCGCCGCGACGCCTGTTCCAAAGGACCGGATGTGCGTCGGAAACACTTCCGGCGCGACGACGCCGACAAGGCCCGCCGGTCCGATCCAGACGAAATACTGGAACAAGCTGAAGAGCGTGAGGAGGACCGGAAACACCACATCCTTGCTCACCAGGACGATGCCGAAATCGACCAGTGCGAGCAAACCGAACCCTGCAACGGCGAGGGCCTTTCGGCCTACCCTTTCCACGAGCAGGAACATCGTAACCGCGCCAGCGACGGAAAATAGCGAGACGATCATGCCACCGAGCAGCGAGAGTTCGGCCGTGAAGCCGAGGCTCTTGAAGATGTACGGCGTGAAATACGAAACACCGTAGGTATTGAATGTCACGCAGAACCACATGAACACGATATAGAGCGTGCGGTAACTCTGCTCGCGCGAGCTGAACAGTGCGCCCCACGATACCTTGTTCTCGGTCGTGGGTTTGGCGATCTTTCCAATCTCCGCGTTTTTGATTCCGGTTGCTTCCGCAATTGCCGCCCTGGCCTCCTCGACGCGGCCATGCTGAATCAACCAGCGCGGAGATTCGGGCAACTTCCGGCGACCGATCAGGACGATCAGCGAAGGAATAAGCGCGAGTGCGAACACCACACGCCAGGTCTCCTGGTGCAGAATCGGGTTGAGCACGTAGCTGAGAATGTAGGCGGATGCGCTGGCGACCGTCCACATGATCCATGTGCTGGCATTGAGCTTTCCGCGCACTTTCTTGGGTGCAAACTCGGCAATGATCGTGAAGCTCAGCGCCTGATCGGCACCGATCGCGTAGCCGAGACCGACGCGGGCAACAACGAGCAGCCAGAAGTCATTTGACAGGGCGCTCGTCAGCGCGAACAACGCGTAAAGGATGATATCGGTCATATACATGAATTTCCGGCCGAAGCGGTCGGAGAGATAGCCGATGCTCAAGGCGCCTAAGATCGTGCCCACATGTGTGGAGACGGCAAGAATTGCCGTGTGTCCGGGCGTCAGGCTGAAATACGGAACGATGAACACGAGTGCCGAAGCAATATTCGTGAAGTCGTATCCCTCCAGAAAAACTCCCATTCCGGATAGCCATGTGACCCGCTTATGAAAGCGGTTCATTGGCGCGGAGTCCATTGTTTCAAACGCTGTCATCAGATAAGCCTCCCAGGTATGATGAATTGCGGATCGATCATTTTTTTAATTTTTGCGTCCCAAAGCGCACCGGCAGAGCACGTCCCGGGTGAGACCGGTCATCGGCAGGGGCATGTCTTGCGCAAGAGAGACGGACGTCACGGCGTCCTTCCACGCCGCGAGGCTCGAGGACGAGATTTTCCGGTGCGGATCGTCCAATAGATGCGTTTGGATGACGCGGCTCGCGCCGCTGCTGGCCTGCAGCACTTCAAGGAAATCGCGTGCCGCGAGTCCCGAGGCCTCGGCGATGGCGATGAATTCCCGCGTACCGAGAAAGATCATCGCCACAAGGGCGGTAACGAGATCAACCTCATCGATATGCTCCGGCGCCATGTATGATCGTCGCTGTTGCCCCTCGATATGCGGGAAGAGGAGCGTGTTGTCGCCGTCCGGATTCGACGGTGAGACGACGTCGTAGAAATCCACCACGCGATGCAGATATGGGCGAGGCAGTCCGGTTTCTGCGCCGATCAAGGCGGCGATTCCGACATCTTTTCGCATCAGGCCGAGCGTGAAGCGGGAGTCGAATCGCCGGGTCAGCACGTATTTCGGATAATGATGCGCCGAGACGAAGCTTGCCGCTGGGCCATTGTCGATTTCGGCAGCAAGTTTCGTGCGGTCGAAGCCGAGCGCAAGGCCAAGAGCCATGATCTCGGCGGTCGCCATAAAATTCACGCCCAGGACACCCATATTCAGCGCCTTGGCGACATGACCGGAGCCAAGCGCGCCGGTCCGAATGATGTCCGTGCCGAACATCTTGAGAATCGGGAGCGCGCGATCTACGGCGCGCCGCTCGCCGCCCACCATGATGGACAACGTGCCGTTCTCGGCAGCCGGCACACCCCGGCTGACCGGGGCGTCGACGACTTCAGCGCCGCGCGTCGCGAGAGCGGCCCCGATTTTTCGAGAAACCGACGGAGTCGACGTCGTGGTCTCGATGATGAGTGAATTTGGCCGAATGGTTTCCACGATGCCGTTCGGCCCCAGCACCACGGCCTCGACCGCTGCCGGCGTCGTCACGCAGGTGACGATCACGCTGCACATCGAGGCGAGTTCGGCGGGACTTCCGACGATCCTAGCTCCCGCGGCGGCGAGCGGTTCAAGCACGGCCGGGTTTATGTCGAAAGCGATGGCGGTCAGATCGTGCGCGAGAATCCTCCGTACGAAGCAGGCTCCGATCGCGCCGGCCCCGATCACTCCGATATTGCCGTGATCAGTCATGGTTTGGCGTCTTCCAGAATGAGGGCGGAGGCTTTCTCGCCAATCACCAGCGCCGCTGCATTGGTGTTCGAGGTCGCCATTGTCGGCATGATCGAACAGTCGGCGACGCGCAGACTTCCGATGCCTTGAACCTTCAATCGATCGTCGACCACTGCATTTGGATCATGGCCCATCCGGCAGGTGCCGATCGGATGCCACGAGGTCTGACCGGTATTTCGTGCGTAGGCGATGAGTTCTTCATCCGACGTGACCTCGGGGCCGGGACGCCGTTCTGCGACGATGATGGAAGCGAAGGCCGGCTGCGAGGCGATCTTGCGGATCATGCGCAGGCCACGAAGACAGGTCGAGATGTCGTCGGGATGGGTGAGATAGTTGGCAGCGATTATCGGCGTGTCGGCCATGTGGGGCGTCTGCGCATGCGTGCTGCCACGTGACTCCGGCCGTAGACCGAATACTCCGATCGAAAAGCCGGAATACGGATCGATACCGAGCGACTTGGATCTCGAATAGCGGTCGGCGCCGCTGATCTGCGCGATCTGAATTTTTACATCTGCGCGGTTCGAATCGGTTTCCGTGCGGGCGATTGCATGAGCCGTAGAGGAAGTGGTGCTGAGAAGGCCGCGGTGGGTGAGCACATAGCGCAGCCCGGCCAGATAGCGCTTGACCGCGCTGTTCATCAGATCGTTGATGGTCGGAACGGTGCACTCGTAAGTCAGGCGAACCTGAAGGTGATCGATGAGGTTATTGCCCACGCCGGGAAGATGATGCGCGACGGGAATTCCGGCGGACTTCAGGCCTTCGCCGTCACCGATACCGGAAACCTCGAGCAGTTGCGGGCTCTGGATCGCGCCGCAGCACAGGATGATTTCGTTTCGACAGCGATAGCTCTCGCGGATATTGCCGCGCAGGACCTCGACGCCGACCGCGCGTTTTCCCTCGAGGATGACCCGTTGTGCGAGGGCATTGGTCAGCACGTGAAGATTGGCGCGTCGTCGAGCGGGCTTGAGATAGGCATCGGCGGCGCTGCAGCGGCGGCCGCGATAGGTCGTCTGCTGGAGGTAAGTCACACCCTCGAAGGCGCCGGCATTGTAATCGGCAACGGGCGGAATGCCGGCTTCCACACACGCGGCGATGTAGGCGTCGGAGAGGGGATCGGGATCCCAACTGCCGCGATTTCCGATCCGCACGGGGCCATTGTGCCCGCGCAGCTTGGGGTCGCCCTCCGGATAAGATTCCAGTTTCATGAAGAACGGACGGAGGTCATCATATCCCCAGCCGCGATTGCCCAATTCGCGCCAGCAATCGTATTCGTCGACGTCGCCGCGGGTGTAGACCATCCCGTTGATCGAACTGGAGCCGCCGAGCACCTTGCCGCGCGGCCAATACATGCTCTGTCCGTTCAACTCCGGCTCGGGCCTGGTTGTGAAGGGCCACGCATATTTACTGTTCTGCAACAACCGTCCGACACCGAGCGGAATATGAATCCAGATGTTGCGGTTTTCGCCGCCCGCCTCGATCAGCAATACGGAATGCTTACCGCTTTCGGACAGCCGTGCGGCCAGGACGCATCCAGCCGAACCTGCGCCTACGACGATGTAGTCGAATTCTTTCATGTATTTCTCTTGCTTCTTGATGAGCAGCGAAGGACCTATTTTCCGGCGCGGTGCTTGAACGAATCCCGGCGGAAGCTGTAGAGCGCGGCGGGATCCATCTGGATATCGACAACGGCGGGCTTGCCGCACTGAAGCGCGCTGGTGATAGCGCGTTCGATCTCTTCAGGGCGTTCGACACGGAAACCACGCGCGCCGTAGAGTTCGGCGAGCTTGTCATAGGGCGGATTAAACACGTCGGCGCCGATGTAGCGGCCGCCGAAGAAATCGCGCTGATAAGCCTTTTCGGCGCCCCAGCACTGGTTATTCATGACGATCGTCACGGTATTCAGTCCGCACGAGACCGCCGTCGCCAGTTCGGACGAGGTCATGCCGAAACCGCCGTCGCCCATCAGGCTCACGACCGGCCGCTCGGGCGCCGCCGCCTTCGCCCCGAGGCCGCACGCGAACGAAAAGCCGACGAGTCCGAAATCGAGTGGCGTCAGGAGCGCAGGCGTCTCGAAATAATTGAGCTTGTCGGTGGCCTGCAGGCAGAGCGTGCCGGCATCCATGGTGATGATGGTGTCGCGCGGCAGAATTCCCCGCAATGCACGGAACAGAACATCGGGCTGGATCGGGGTCTTTGTCATGTCTGCGGGGTTGTCGCGTTCCTCGATCAGCTTTTTGCGTTCCTGCTGAAATTGCCGCGTCCAGGCGTCGCTCGCCGCACCGGAGCGAAGTCGCTTGATCTCCGCGGTAAGCTGCGCTGCGACCTTGCCAGCGTCGCCCCAGATTCCGATGTCCACCGGGAAGAAGCGCCCGATCGCGGTCGGCTCGATCTCGATCTGAACGATGGACGCAGCGCGATTGATGTTTTCGTAGGAATAGAAAGTCGTATTGAAGCCGAGCCGGGTACCGAGCGCGAGAATCACGTCGGCTTCCCGTGCGAGACGCGAAGCCACGACATTGCCGCGGGGACCGACCTGGCCGGCATACAGCGGATGATCGCAGGGAACGGCATCGCCGTGCCCCGGCGAGGTCGCGATCGGTGCATTGAGGATTTCCGCAAGCGCCAGCGCTGCGGCGGCGCTCAGTGTCTGCTTGATTCCGCCGCCGGCAATGATGAGCGGCTTCGACGCGCTGCGGAGCATTTCTGCCGCGCGCGAAATCAGATTTGCATCGCCCTGCGGAGGCTCCTGCACCCGGTAGCGCTCCGGCGAGCCGAAATCGTCGAAATCCGCCGCATCCGAAAGAATATCGCGCGGCACATTGATCTGGACCGGACCGCGGCGCGGTGTCAGCGCGGTGCGGAAACCTTCGCGGATCATTTCCGGCACGCGCGCGGTTTGCGTGACCGTCCAGGTCTTTTTGGTGATTGGCTTGAATAATGATTGCTGATCGACTTCCTGAAAGGCGTCGCGATATTGGTGCGCAGAGGAAAGCGAGCCGGCGATCGAGACCACCGGCGAATAGGCGGCGGAGGCCTGCGCCAGTCCGGTCGCGAGATTCGTGGCGCCAGGGCCATTCTGGCCTGCCAGAATGACGCCCGCCTGGCCGGAAACCCGGGCGTAGCCGTCGGCCATGTGCGTGCCGGTACGCTCGTCGCGCACGCCGATAAAGCGCACGTCGTTAGCGTCATAAAGAGCGTCGAACACTTCCATTGTGGCCGAGCCGATCAGCCCGAAAACGCAGCGCACGTCCTCGGCGCGCAAGGCTTCGACGACGGCTTTTCCGCCAGTCATGTTCTTCATGGGATATCCCTTCCGTTAGTCTCGCCAAGATTTTGGCGGCGATCATGTTGACCAGATTGTCGACATTTTTGGCAAAAAAACAGAGGTCGCGGACCTCTGCCTCTCCTCGTTTGGGCTAGATTACAAACTCCTGATATTGCTTAACTTGTTCGCGCGCGCTCACGATGATGTGGCGCTTTATCCGCTCGGCCTCGTCGGGGTCGCGGGCGATGAAGGCTGCCAGCAACTGGCGGTGGAGTTGCATTCCGAGCTGGGCGCGTCCGGGAAGAATGACGACACGGCGCGCGATTCCTTGAGCCTTGTCGTAAACAAGGTCGAGCATATTTTCCGCGATCGAATTGTCGGCGTAATGGATCATTCGCTCGCGCAATCTGACAAGCGCGTTCAGATAGGCGATGAAATTGCCCGCTGCGATTTCTTTCTCGAGCAGATCTCCGAATTGCTCGACAAGATCATCCCACCCTCCGTCGGGCGCATTGATCGCCGCGGCGCGGGCGCACAACGCTTCGAGCCGTTCGCGAACGTCGAAGATTTCAAACACCTGTTTCGCGTCCAGTCGTGTGACCATTGCGCCGCGATTGGCGATCCTGATAATCAGGCCCCGCTCCTCCAGCACACCGAAGGCTTCGCGGATCCGCGCGCGCGACACCCCAAGCTCGTCGGCGAGGTCGTTTTCGCGGAGGCGGCTTCCCGGCGCAAGAACATGAGAGGCGATCCGCTCCCGCAAGATCTCAAGGACGGTCGCGCCCTTTTTCTTTGGCGATTTGACGGCGGTATTGGATGAAGCGACGGCGTCCGCGTTGTGCGAAACGACGCGCAACTTGCCGAACTTTTTTTGCCGTTTGCGTTTCGCCGCAGCCACGGGATTTTCCCTCGTGCCAGTCATGATCTTATCTCGCTCACTGCTGCATACCCCATTTACGGATAGTATGTCTTTCCACGACCTGGAAAACACCATTTTCCACGGCCACGCCGATGATCATCACGACCAGGAGACCGGCGAATACGTTCGCGGTCATGAGATTCTGGCTGTTTTCGAAGATGAACCATCCGAGGCCGCCGCTGCCCTGGTTGGCGCCGAATACGAGCTCGGCCGCAATCAATGTACGCCAGGCGAAAGCCCAGCCGATCTTGAGGCCGGAAAGGATGGAGGGAAGAGCCGCCGGAATCAGGACCTTGTAGACGAACGGAATGCCCTTGATGCCATAGTTGCGGCCAACCATTCGATAGGTCTCGCTGACCGACAGAAACCCGGACTGGGTATTGAGCGCGATCGCCCACAACACCGAATGGGCGACGACGAACATCAAGCTGAATGCGCCAAGACCAAACCACAACATGGCAAGCGGAACGAGCGCGATCGCGGGCAGCGGATTGAACATCGCGGTCAGCGTGCTCAGCACGTCGCGCCCGAAAACGCTTTGGACGGCGAATATCGTCAACAAGCCCGCGCAGCCGAGGCCAATGGCGTAACTCTCGAGCAAGGTGAGCAGCGAAAGCGATATCCGTCCAGGGAGTTCTCCGTTCGAGAGCGAGTGAACGAGAGCCGCGATCGTCTCGCTGAAGGTCGGAAAGATCAATTCATTGACGTGATCGAGCGTCGTATAAAGCTGCCACGCCACAATGGTGAGCAGGATGATCGTCGCCTTGCGGATCGCCGCACTCTGCTTCATCCGCGCGAACGGCGACAGACGACGCGAGACCGCATTCTCCGGAGTATGCGGCGCAAGCGGGATTTCATACTCCGGCCGAACGACCAAAGCGCCATCAAGGTGAAGCGGCGCGTCGTATGTACTCATGACGCCGCTTCTTCCACGGGCAGACGGTGATCGAACAGCATTCCGTAGATGCGATCCCGTATCTCGGCGAAAAGCGGAGCGGACGCCTGGCTACGATCCATTTGATGCGTATTCACCTCGGCACGAACACGCCCGGGATGCGGGCTGAGGATCAGGATGCGGCTTCCGAGAACGATACCCTCGTCGATCGAGTGCGTCACGAAAATGACCGTGAACTTCGTCTCTTCCCAAAGCTCCAGCAATTCATCCTGCATCTGGCGGCGCGTCAGCGCATCGAGGGCCGCAAATGGCTCGTCCATCAGCAGGATCGACGGCTGCATGGCGAGCCCACGGGCGATCGCCGCCCGCTGTTTCATGCCTCCGGATAGTGTATGCGGATAGGAATTTCGAAACTTCCAAAGTTTGACCTTCTCGAGATAGCGATCGGCGATCTCGACGGCCTCCTTGCGGGATCTGCAGCGCCTTCCGTTCGTCAATGCGAAGCACAGGTTTTCGGACACGGTCATCCACGGCAAAAGTTGATCGAACTCCTGGAACACAAAGACCCGGTCCGGGCCGGGCTCTCGGATTCGCTCTTTTTTCAGACGAATCTCGCCTTCCGAAGGCGCGATGTACCCGCCGATCGATTTCAGCAGCGTCGACTTTCCGCAGCCGGAAGGACCCAAGAGGATGAAGCGGTCACTGGGGAAAACGGAGAAAGAGACGTCCTCCGCCGCCACAATTTCCTGTGTCGAAGTCTGATAGCGGATCGTGACGCTATCGACTTCAAGCAATGGCTTCACATTGCAGATCTGTTGATCCATCGGCCCATCAATTTCCAGGAAGCTGCGTGATACTTTCCCAGCAATAGTCCTTCCAGCTCGCCGGAAGCGCGCTCAGGTCGCCGATGCGATGCAGGAACTCCGCATAGACATATGTGCCCTGCATGTCCGGACGATATTCGACCCCGCTCTTGTCGGTGATCATCTCCAGGATTTGTGTCGCATCATATTTTCCGTTTGCGGTCTGGACGAATTGCGCTGCGGCCTCTCGCGGGTGCTTATTGATCCAGTCATGCGCTTCATAGAAGGCCTCAACGACTGCCTTGAACAATTTGGGATTCGCCTCTTTCCACTTGCGCGTGTTGTAGAGGACGACGCCGGTATGGGGGCCGACCAGGTCATAAGACGAGAACACCAGATGAACCTTTGGATCGCGCGCCAGCTCATAGGAGAACGGCAGTGTCGCGAAATGGCTCTTCACAGGAAGATTGCCGCTTTCCATGGCGGCCAAGGCCTGAGGATGCGGCATCGAGACCGTGAGCGGATCGAGAGCGAAAGCTTTTCCCGCTCCCAATTTTTTCTCGGCCGCCATCTCCAGTGTGACGGCCTGGGTCGAGACCTTCACCGACGGCAGGGCAATCTTGGCGTCCGGCGTATTCAGATAGTCCTTGAGCGACTTGACGCGCGGATCGATCGTGAAAAGCTTGTAGGCCATGTGCGTCAAGGCGATCATCGCCCTGACTTCGCTCGGCGTGCCCTTCGTCCGATCCCAGATCTTCAGCAGGGGAGGAATTCCACCCGCTGCGATATCGACACTGCCGGAGAGAATCGCCGTGTTGACCGCTCCGCCGCCGCTAAATTTATGAAGCACGACACCGACGTCGCCGAGACCATCCGCCTTTGCATGTTTTTCGATGAGCTTCTGATCGACGACGATCCGCAACGGCAAATACAAAAGACCGATCTGATCTGCGATGGTGACTTGATTTGCTTCCGCCGCGGCGGGAGCCCCGGACAGGCAAAGAGCCAAAAAACTGGCGCACGTGACGGCCGACGTCACCCCGATCCAGCGGCGTACATTTACAGATAGCTTCACCGCGCTGCCCTCTGCTGCTTCCTCTCGCCTGGCGTTCTTTGGCGCCCGCTTTTCTGCACGCTTTCATTTTTCAACATTATTGTCAACAATCGTGTCGACGAATAAAGAAGGCGTATTCCTGCGACTTTGGTGGCAGAGACCTCCTCTCGGCGTTGACTACTGAACGCTGGCGCGCGTGCTGGCCGCGGCTGACCTGACCGGGCTTTTGGGGCGATGGTGCCGTACGAGCGGCCGCGTGGCCCGCAAGCACTTCCTCGCGGCGAAAGAACATCGGATCTGAAAGGCGCCACTCGCTGAGTATCCCGACAGCGCCGGCGTATCCTCCGGCGATCCTGGCTCCAGGCGCGGGACAGACACGGGCAGCGCGCCCATGCGGGAATGCAGGGATCGCGCGGATATCTCCTCGGTCAGCTCTTCTCGAGGATGCGGCCGAGATACATGATCGCCACTGGGCCACTACATGCGCTTGACGACGGAAAGGTCGAGATTAGAGCTTCGCGGCATTCCACCTTGGCGAAGCTTCAGTGTGCGCAATAGCCGTATCGATCACCTGGTCTTCCTGATCAACGGCAACAGCAGAACCCCGCACGCCAACACCAGGCATACCAGTGAGATCGGATGGGTGAGGAACACGGTAAGGTCGCCTCCCGAACCCACCAGGGCGCGACGGAAATTGGATTCCGTCAGGTTGCCCAGAACCAGCGCAAGCACGACCGGCGCCGGCTCGATGTCGATCTTCTTCATGAGATAGCCGACGATGCCAAAGAACACGGTGAGCCAGATGGCAAAGATGTCGTTCTGCGAAGCATAGCTGCCCAACAGACACATGGCGCAGACCAATGCCGCGATCACGCCACGCGGCACCTGGGTCACCTTGACCCAGAACCTGACGCCACCAAGCCCGACGGCGACCATGAAGGGCATCGTGACCAGCAAGGCGATAAAAATCGAGTATGGGATCTCCGGGTTCTTCGCGAACAATAGCGGGCCGGGCTGCACTCCGTGCAGCATCAGCGCGCCGATCAGGATGGCGGTGCTGGCCGAGCCCGGGATCCCGAGCGAGAGCATTGGCGCAAGCGCGCCGGGCACCGAAGCGTTGGCGGCGGTTTCGGCCGCAATGAGGCCTTCAGGATTCCCCTTGCCGAAGCTCTCCGGCTTGTCCGACAAGCGCTTCTGCACGCCGTAGGATACGACGGCCGAGATCACGGCGCCGTGCCCGGGGATGACGCTCACGAGGTATCCCATCAGCGAGCTGCGCATGAGCACGCGTAGATAGGGGCGCATCAGCCCGAACTGTCCGGACACGCTCGGCAGATGGCGCAGCGGCGCGACCTTGGCGCCTGATTTCTCGACCATCATGAAAACGCCTGACAGGGCGAACAGGCCGATCAGGGCCGGCAGGAAAGTCACCCCGCTGAGCAGGCCGTCGGTGAAGACGTAGCGGGCGACGCCGTCCAGCGGATCGATTCCGATCACGCCGACGGCGAGGCCGAAGAACAAGCTGAGGAAGCCTTTCAGCATCGATGCCCCCGACAATGAGGACACCAGGCTGAGACCGAGCACCGCGAGACCGAAATACTCGCTCGGCCCGAAGGCGAGCGCGAAGGACGCCATATAGGTCGCGCTGACGATGAGCAGCAATGTGCTCGTGATCGATCCGAAGGCAGCGCTGAGGATCGACATCGTCAGCGCGGTGCCCGCCTCGCCGCGCAGGCGCATCGGGTAGCCGTCAAGCGCCGTGACCGCCGCGGCTGGCACGCCCGGCGTATTGACCAGGATCGCCGGAATGGCGCCGGCATATTCGGTCGCCATATAGAGCGTCACCAGCAGTACGATCGAGACAACCGGCGACATGGTGAAGGTGAAGGGGACGACGAGGGCAATCCCGATGCTGGAAGTCAGCCCGGGAATGCTGCCCAGGCAGTAGCCGATGAGCATGCCGAGCGCCATGCCGAAGACGACGTTCCATGACGCCATTTCGCGCAAGGCAATCAGAAAGCCGCTCAGCATCGACGTCTCCTCAAGGTAAGGGCGTGCCGAGCACGATCTCGAAAAGGATCTTGGTGAAGGTTAGAAAACCGATCGTACAGGCCGCGATGATGATAGGCCGCCGAACCCCTGCTGCCCAAAGCAGGCAGGGCAAGAACAGTGCGGTGGCCGGATAATAGGTCAAGCGGCCAAGCATGGACGCGTAGACGATCACGATCACCATCGCCGCAAGCACGCTGCCCGGGCGCTGGACCCAAATCGTCTTGTCCGGGCGGATCCCAAACAGCTTCGGCACGAAACCCTGGAGCACGAGAAGCAAGGAGCCGCCCGCCATCAGGAGCGCGATGGCACGCGGGAAGAACGCAGGCCCTACTCCGCCGGACGAGGTCGTATCGATGTCGGCAGCGCCATGCCAGAGCCACGCGGCCAGAGCGAAAAAGGTGACGCCGGCCACGACGTCCAGCTTCCTCTCGGAAATCTCGATCACCGGCGCGACGTGATCCGCGTCAGGCTCCTCATGCGAATCCGTGGTCATTCAGCTTTCCTCGAAGCTGCGATGGACCGGAACGAAGCGCGGATTGCGACCGCCATTCACTTCGTCATGCCGAGTTTCTTGAGCCACTCGATGGTGAGTGCATCCTGCTCATGCGCAAAGTCGGTGGATTCCTTCGGGCCGAGGTAGCTGTATTCGAGCGAGGCCGATTTCAGGAAGGCCTGCATGTCGGGCGTTGCCAACGCTTCCTTGATGGTGTCGGCAAGCTTCTGCTTGATCTCGTCAGGCATGCCTTTGGGCCCGATGACGCCGCGCCACTGCTGCCACGAGGAGGGCACGTCGAAGCCCTGTTCCTTGAATGTCGGCACATCCGGAAACTGCGCCAGCCGCTTGTCGGTCATCACGCCGATGACGCGCAACTTGCCGGCTTCCACATTGTCCTTGACCAGATCGACATAGGCGACCGTCGCAACCCCATGGCCGCCGAGCACCGCCGTGACGCCGTCTGCAACGCTGTCATAGGGAACCCAGTTGGCCGCATTGCCGGGCAGGCTGGCCGCTTTCATCAGCATCTCCCAGGCGATATGGGAGCCCGAGCCGCGCGTGAAGCCGGCGACGACCGTCTTGCCCGGATCCGCCTTGATGGTGTCGACGAGGTCATGGAGCGACTTGATCGGGCTGTCACTTCGCACCACGATCAGGTAAGGCTCGGCGACCAGCTTGGCGATCCAGTCGACGCTGTCGACCGTGTATTGCCGCAAGGTCTGATGGAAGGCGGCGATGTGGGTGTTGGTAACCGAGCCGATCGTGTAGCCGTCCGGCTTCGCCATGCGCAACTCGGCCATCTGCGAGGCGCCGCGGCCACCTGCCCGATTTTCGATGATCAGCGTCTGCCCGAGGAGCGCTTGCAACGCGGTACCAAGTTTGCGCGCCATGATGTCCGTTCCGCCGCCGGGCGACACGTGCAAGACATCGCGGATCGGCTTGTCGGGATAGCCTGCCCTCGCGGACACTGTCGCCATTGCGAGGACGGCCATGCAGCACGCAACACGGGCCAAGAATACCATGCTCTTCTCCTCGCGTTTCCCAATCCCTCGACCGAATGATCGGGCGGTTGTTCTATGCCCTGCGATCGTTGAGGACGCTCAGGATGCTTCATAGTTGTTGTTTATGCAACTACTTATTCCTTGCCAAGTTGCGAGGTTCCGTCATCACTTCGTATTGCCGGTTCTGCCGGAAAGTGCGGGTCGTTCCAGGCTTCGAGCCAGTGCGTTCCGAAGATAATTAGTTGTTGTTATTGCAACAACTAATTATCTGTACTACGTTGCGCATCAATGTTGTCTTTAGGGAGGATGCAGGAATGGCGATCGTGGACGTGAAGACAGAGATTACCGGCACCGTGTGGAAGATCGAGGCCTCTGTCGGCGCATCCCTCGGCGAGGACGATCCCATCCTCATCCTGGAATCGATGAAAATGGAGATTCCCGTCGCCGCGCCCGAGAGCGGAACGCTCGTGGAGATTCTCGTCGCTGAGGGCGACACCGTCACCGAAGGCAGCGTCGTCGCCAGGATCCAGGCATGAGCGGAGCGGGTAACATCCGGCGGGTACTTGTCGCCAATCGCGGAGAAATCGCGAGGCGCGTGTTCCGGTCGTGCCGGGCGCTGGGCTTGGAAACCGTGGCGGTCTATTCCGAGGTCGATCGCAATGCTGCCCATGTGTCCGACGCCGGCCGCTCGGTCCATATTGGCCCCGCTCCAGCGCGCGACAGTTATCTGGCCGCGGACAAGGTGCTGGCAGCCGCGCGTGACAGCGGAGCGGACGCCATCCATCCCGGCTATGGATTCCTTTCGGAAAACGCCGGCTTCGCCGAGGCCGTGCTTGCCGAAGGACTGGCCTGGATCGGGCCGCAGCCTGATGTCATTCTCGCCATGGGCGACAAGCAACGCGCACGCGATCTCGCGAGCGCGTCCGGCGTGCCGGTCGTGCCGGGCAGCGGCCGGTTTGCCGAAGGCGAGACCGACGGGCTCGCCGAAGCGGCCGCGCGCGTCGGTTATCCGCTGCTGGTCAAGGCGGCGGCGGGCGGTGGCGGCATCGGCATGCGCCGGGTCGACAACGAGGCGGACCTCGTCAAGACGGTCGCGGCGACGCAATCGATGGCCAGCAAATCTTTCGGCGATGGCTCGATCTTCCTCGAGCGTTTCGTGCCGAAGGCGCGGCACATCGAGATCCAGGTGTTTGGCTTCGGCGACGGCTCCGCGATCCATTTGTTCGAACGCGATTGCTCGCTGCAACGGCGATTCCAGAAAGTCATCGAGGAGAGCCCTGCCCCAGGGCTGCCGGACGCAGTCCGCGCCGCCATGGCCGAGGCGGCGCTGCGGCTGACGCGCGCCGTCCGCTACGCCGGAGCCGGAACGGTGGAGTTCATCGTCGATGCGGAAAGCTTCGAATTCTTCTTCCTCGAGATGAACACGCGCATCCAGGTCGAGCATCCCGTCACCGAAATGGTCACCGGCCGCGACTTGGTGGCGATGCAGATACGCCTCGCCGGCGGTGCGCAGCAGCCGATCGCACAGTCCGATATCGCCTGTCGGGGACATGCCATCGAGTGCCGTCTCTACGCCGAGAACCCGGCCAAGATGTTCATGCCCTCGCCCGGCAAGCTGGAGCGTTTCGCGCCGCCCGCAGAAAGTGGACATTTGCGGATCGACAGCGGTTACCGCCAGGGCGACACCGTCACGCCGTTCTACGATCCGATGCTGGCCAAGGTCGTCACCTTCGGCGGCGACCGCGCGCAGGCACGCGAACGGGCGGTCGCGGCTCTGCGTGCCTTCGAGGTCGAAGGCCTACGCTGCAACCGCGATTTCCTGATTGCCTGTCTGATCGATAACGCTTTTGCGCGCGGCGACCTGCATACCGGTTTCATCGATGCCAACAAGGCATCGCTGGTCGCCGCATAAGCCGCGGGCACGCGCGCGTCCGCCGGCTCGCGTCTTGCGGCGTCAGGGCGATCCGCCTAGGTTGACGGAAAAGCGGAGGCGCTCGCGTGGTTGACAAGCTAACGGTTTCCCTGGCCGACCCGATCGAAGACACGGGCGATCTCAAGCGCATCGGCTTTACGGACTACGAGGCACGCATCTATGTGCAGTTGCTGCGCCAGTCGCCGGCCACCGCCTATGAGATTGCCAAGCACGCGGGCGTGCCGCGACCCAACACCTATCAGGCACTCGAGGCCCTGACGCAGCGACGCGCCGTGCTGCCGGTCAGCGAAAACCCGGCACGCTATATCGCCGCCGATCCGCAGCAATTGTTCGACAGCATCGCCCGGCAAACGCGATCGCTCTGTAGCGATCTTGCCAAGCGCCTTTCCGCCGTCACCGCCCCGCCCGAAGATCAATATGTCTGGACGCTGAGGGGCGACGCCAGCGTGCATGACAAAATCGACGCGCTGATCGATGGTGCCCGCGAGGTACTCTGGATCAAGGCCGCCGACGAGGTACTGCGTCGGCACGCCGATGCGTTGCGCGCCGCGGCGCAGCGCGGCGTCGAGGCACTGATCGTGCTGTTCGGTTTCGACACGACCGAGTTTCAATATAACGACCGCTGGCGTGTCTACATCCATGAGGGCAGCGGCGTGCGGATGGGCACCGCCGACAACCTCTTCACCATTTCGATCGACCGCACCGCGATGCTGACGGCGCAGATGGACACCGAAGTGGTGGCGGCTCACACCCGCAACAAGCCGATCGTCAACCTCGCCCAGTCGTTGGTGCGCCACGACTATTATATGGCGGAGATTTTCTCCCGGTTCGGACTGCAGATCGAGGAGGCTTTCGGGCCGCATTTGCGCGACCTGCGGCTGGCCTGCTTTTCGGCGGCGGAAGCCCGCTCCTTCAAGGAACGGACCGGCCTCGGTTAGGCGATGCGGCGCGCGAGCCGCATCTCAAGGTAGCGGACAGCGGCCAGCACCGATGCAATCGGCGCGATCTCGTCGAACACCGGAACGCCGGCGGCGCGCGCGTTGTCGCGGTAGTTCCGCCGACGGTCATCGAGTTCGGCCGATCCATCGCTACGCAGCGCGAGCAGGAAATGGGCGCGGCCCGACCACTTTGCCTGAGTCTGCGCGACGATGTTCAACAATGTATCCACCGGATCGGAGCTGCCGCGGCCGACAAACGCGGCGAGATTGAGATGCATAACGATCGCATCCGGCTTGGCATGCTCGTAGATGATGTCGAGGATTTCGCCGGCGACGAGCCCGTCCCGCTCCTGCAGGGTCCGCACGGGCGTGTCGATCGGATTCGCAACACTGGTGCCCGGTGGCAGGCCGAGCGCCTCGAGACGCTCGCGCGCGGCTCCGGTGTAGGGCAGCACGTCCAGCCCAGCCGCTGCGAAGGCGTCGGCGCCTAGCACGCTGGAGCCACCGCCATTGCCGAACAGCGTCACGGCACGGGTCGGGCGGTCGGGCCGCGGCGTCAGATGCTGCAGTGCCAGCAGCGTATCGATGAAGGTATCGACCGTGGGAACCATGACCACCGGAGCCTGCTGGGCGAGCGCGTCCCACGCCCTGTCATCGCCCGCCAGCGCGCCAGTGTGAGAGGCCGCGGCGAGCCGCCCTTGCCCTGAGCGCCCACCCTTGAGAATCACGACCGGCTTGGTGGCTTTCTCCGAACGTAGCAGATCGAAGAACGCGCGCGCGTCCTTGACGTCCTCGATGTAGAGGCCGATCGCCTTGGTCAACGGATCTGCAAGATAATAGGCGAGTAGCTCATGCGGCGCGACGTCGACGCTGTTGCCAATCGTCACCAGTCCACTGAACCGCAGGCCGCGCCATTGGCCGCGCTTGATGATATCCGTCGACAGGCCGCCCGACTGCGATACGACGCCGATCGACCCTAATTCCTGCGGTGCGCCGGCGGGAAAAGTGAGCTTGCCGCGCGGCGAATAGGTGCCGAGACAATTGG
>Ga0157369_10000509_pt1 | contig 51146 bp, 55 predicted proteins | sample C25metaG_FD_113461 | JGI IMG/M metagenome (GOLD analysis project Ga0157369, IMG submission 113461) | Corn rhizosphere microbial communities from Kellogg Biological Station, Michigan, USA - C2-5 metaG | ecosystem: Host-associated > Plants > Roots > Rhizosphere > Soil | place: USA: Michigan... | reverse complement strand
GATCTCCCCGCAGACAACGCCGCGGCTCTCCCGCCACTCAACCTCATGGATCAAAAGAGCCGTCGGTGCCCACCCTCGAGGCGAGTTCCGCACAAGAGAGCGGCCGTAGGCCAAATAAGTACACATGCCGCGCAGCGGCATTCTGCACCGAACGCGGAGGACCTGTCTGAGCAGCGAGGGTGGGCACCGACGGCTCTTCGCCTCAAGCCCGCACGAGCGAGGCGGCGCAAGCCGCTAGTTACAGGCATTCGCGAAAGCGAATGAACCGTTTCACTAGCGCGAACCCGAAAGCGAGCCTAGAAACAAAAAAGCCCGGCTAGAGCCGGGCTTTTCGTCGATCAGTAATCGCGCTTGCGGCGCGGCGGCTTGCCGCCACCCGGTGCGCCCGAGCGGGCACCCTGCGGGCGGAAGTTACCGCGGGGGCGCTGCGGCGGGGCGCCGCTCTGCGGCTGCTCCGTGCCATCCCACTCGCTGATCTTCAGCTGCTGCTGCGCCACCCACACCTTCTTCAGGTGATTGAACGTTTCCGCCGGCATGCCATCCGGCAGATCGATCAGGCTGTAATCGTCACGGATGCTTACACGGCCGATGAACTTGGCTTCCACGCCGCCTTCGTTGGCGATCGCGCCCACGATATTGCCCGGCTTCACGCCATGCTCGTGGCCCACTTCGATACGGTAGGTCTTCTTACCCGATTCCGTGGTGTGCGGACGCGGCTGGCGCATGCCTTCGCGCACCGGGCGGCGATCGTTGAAATCGCCGCCATCACGCGGGCCGCGGTCGCGGTCGAAATCGCGCTGCGGGCGCTCACGGTCGTACTCGCGCGGCGGGCGCTCGGAGTACTCACGCTTGGCCGGCGGCTCGAGCAGCAGCGGCTGGTCGCCCTGGGCGATCTTGGCCAGCGCGGCGGCGATCTCGATCGCCGGCACGTTGTGCTCCTGCTCGTACTTCTCGACCAACTGCTGGAACAGGCCGAGGTCGCCCGACGCCAGCGTATCGGTGATGCGCTGGTTGAACTTGTTCACGCGCGTGTCGTTCACCGCCTCGATGGTCGGCAGCTGCATCTGCTCGATCGGCTGGCGCGTGGCGCGCTCGATCTGGCGGAGCAGGTTCTTCTCGCGCGGGGTGACAAACAGGATGGCCTCGCCGTTGCGGCCCGCGCGGCCGGTGCGGCCGATGCGGTGCACGTACGACTCGGTGTCGTGCGGGATGTCGTAGTTCAGTACGTGGCTGATGCGATCCACGTCGAGGCCGCGGGCGGCGACGTCGGTGGCGATCAGGATATCGAGCTTGCCGTTCTTCAGCTGCTCGATCACGCGCTCGCGCTGGGCCTGGGCCATGTCGCCGTTGATGGCGGCGGCCGCGAAGCCACGTGCCTGCAGCTTGCTGGCCAGTTCTTCGGTAGCCGACTTGGTGCGGGCGAACACGATCATGGCATCGAAGCTTTCGGCTTCGAGGATGCGGGTAAGCGCATCCAGCTTGTGCACGCCGCTGACCCACCAGTAACGCTGGCGGATGTTCGCCGCGGTGGTGGTCTTGTTCTTGATCGTGATCTCGACCGGATCCTTCAGGTACGTCTGCGCGATGCGGCGGATGGGTGCCGGCATGGTCGCGGAGAACAGGGCCACCTGGCGGCCTTCCGGCGTGGCCTGCAGCAGCTTCTCGACATCGTCGATGAAGCCCATGCGCAGCATTTCGTCGGCCTCATCGAGCACCACGAACTTCAGGGCCGAAAGATCCAGCGTGCCCTTGTCCAGGTGATCGATGATGCGGCCGGGGGTGCCGACCACGATCTGCGCGCCGCGCTTCAGGCCCTGCAGCTGCGGGCCGTAGCTCTGGCCGCCGTAGATCGGCAGGACCTGGAAGCCAGGCATGTAGGTGGCGTACTTCTGGAACGCCTCGGCCACCTGGATGGCCAATTCGCGGGTCGGGGCAAGCACGAGGGCCTGCGGCTTGCCCGGCCTCACGTCAATGCGTGAAAGGACCGGCAGCGCGAACGCCGCGGTCTTGCCGGTGCCGGTCTGGGCCTGGCCGATCACGTCGCGGCCTTCGAGCAGCGGCGGGATGGTGGCGGCCTGGATGGGCGAAGGGGTCTCATAACCCACATCGGTCAGGGCGCGGACGACGTTAGCGTCGAGCGCGAGCGCGCTGAAACCGGGCAGGGCCGGAGCGTTGTCAGTATCGGGGGATGTCATGGCAGCCTCGGGGAGGGGCGCGGCGGCGGATTCGGCGCCGGGCAGTAACGGTATTGTAGCAGCGATCAGGGGCTTACGTGGCACGCCGTGGCTGTTTGTCACGCCGGCGTTACACTCATCGGTCAGTTTCCAGAGGGGTAAAGGCATGGCGGCGATTGATACGGTGTCGGAGCAGCGCTGCTTCGGGGGGATACAGGGCTTTTACACGCATGTTTCCGAGGCGTGCGGCGGCCCCATGAAGTTTGCCGTTTACCAGCCACCTGCGGCGGAAAAGGGGCCTGTGCCAGTCCTGTGGTACCTGGCCGGCCTGACCTGCACGGCGGAAACCTTCACGATCAAGGCGGGCGCCCAACGCCTGGCCGCGGAACTGGGCCTGGCCCTGGTCATGCCCGATACCAGCCCGCGTGACACCGGGATCGCCGGTGCCACGGGCGACTGGGAATTCGGCGAGGGCGCCGGGTTCTACCTGGATGCCACCCAGGAGCCCTGGGCGGCACGGTTCCGCATGTACAGCTACCTCATCGATGAGCTGCCGCGGCTGGCGCAGGAACGATTCCCATTTGACATGGGCCGGCAGGGCATCTTCGGGCATTCGATGGGCGGCCATGGCGCACTGACCCTGGCCCTGCGCAACCCGGGCCGTTATCGATCGCTGTCGGCGTTCGCGCCCATCGTGGCGCCGGCGAACGTGCCATGGGGCCAGAAGGCGTTTCCCCGGTACCTGGGCAATGACAAAAAAGCCTGGCGCAAACACGATGCCACTGCGTTGATCGAAGACGGTGCCCGCTTCAACGGCACCATCCTGATCGATCAGGGCGAGGCCGATGGTTTCCTGGTGAACCAGCTGCAGCCGCAGCGTTTTGAAGCGGCCTGCGAGGATGCGAAGCAGGCCCTCGAGCTGCGCATGCACGCCGGCTACGACCACAGCTACTACTTCATCCAGAGCTTCGTGGAAGATCACCTGCGCCACCATGCGAAAGTGCTGACCGCATGAGTGAACCCGTCCGCATGCGCACGTCGCGCTTGCTCATCCGCCTGCTCGATATCGAGGAGGCGGAGCTGCTCCTGCGCTACCGCGTGGAGAACCGCGAGCACCTGCGGCCGTGGGAACCCTTGAGAAACGCATCGCATTACACGCTGGAGGGCTGCCGCCAGACGATCGAAGCCGGCCTTGAAGCGGCCCGCTCCGATCGCGGGTTTCCCTTCGTCATGCTGACGCCGGATAGCAGCGAGATGGTTGGCAGCTTCACCTTCGCCAACGTGGTACGCGGCGTTTTCCAGGCCTGCCACCTCGGCTATGGCATCGGCCACAAGCACGAAGGGAAGGGGCTGATGTTCGAGGCCCTGGATGCGGCGGTGCGTTACGCGTTTGGCCCGCTGGATTTCCACCGGGTCATGGCGAACTACATGCCGCGCAACGACCGCAGCGGCCGCCTGCTGGAACGGCTGGGCTTTGAAAAAGAAGGCTACGCCAAGCGCTACCTGAAGATCGAAGGCCTGTGGGAAGACCACGTGCTCACGGCGAAGATCAGAACGCAGGGGTAAACGGCGACGCCCCCGTGGGCGTGGGTTTCTTGCCATCGGCGGCGAACAGGGCGGACCACGCCGCGCGTTCTTCCCAGGCCAGCCAGAGATAGATCGCCAGTACGAAGATATGCGGGCCAAACGCCTCGCCTTCGGTCACGAAGTGGAAGCCGAAGATCACGACGACCGGGGCGGCGAGCAGCAACAGGGCCAGTGCCGTCATGCGGTGGGCGATGAGTGCCACGCCCGCGTAGGTAAACAGGACGCCAAGCAGCGGCATGATGAATCCGCTGGCATCCAGGCCGGCGATAAAAGCGCGCCCGGCATTGGTGTGCGGTGCCGGAGGCTCCCAGAACCCGAAGATGTGGTTCAGGCCGGCGAAGATGAATAGCAGGCCGAACAGGGTGCGCAGGGTGTGCGTGGTGTAGCGATGGAAACGGGTCATGCGGGGTGGTACCTACATCGGAAAGGGCCTGCCAAGCCCCGCATGATCCCGATTGCCGCACGGGCGCACCATCGCCCATGCGGCTAGGCCATCAGGCCTTGTTGGTGGCCGGGCCGCGACGCTGGCGACGGCGCTTGTGGTTGCCGGTGTTCTCACCCGTACCTGCGGCCGAATGGCCGTGCGGGCGGTGCGAGGACGGACGGCCGCCGTTGCCCGGGCGGCCCTGGCCGCCTTCGCCCTGGCCATTGCCCGCGTGGCGCTGGCCACCCTGGCGCTGACCACCCTGGCCCTGGCGCTGGCCACCGCCACCGCCACCGCCGGCCTGGCGCTGCTGCTGCTTCGGACGCGGCGCACCGGCATCCAGGCGCAGCGGCGTGCTCGGCTCAAAGCCTTCCACGTTCACCAGTTCAAGGTCGGATTTCAGCAGGCGGCGGATATCCCGCAGCAAGCCCGATTCATCGTGGCTGACCAGCGATACCGCCTGGCCCTCGGCGCCCGCGCGGCCGGTGCGGCCAATGCGGTGCACATAGTCCTCGGCCACCATCGGCAGGTCGAAGTTGATCACCACCGGCAACTGGTCGATATCGATGCCGCGGGCGGCGATATCGGTAGCCACCAGCACCGTGGTGCGGCCGGTCTTGAAATCCGACAGCGCACGGGTGCGGGCATTCTGGCTCTTGTTGCCGTGGATGGCGGCGGCACGCAGGCCGGCGGCTTCCAGGAAACGTACGAGTTTGTCGGCGCCGTGCTTGGTGCGGCTGAACACCAGGGTCTGGCGGCGGCTGTCCTGCGCCAGCAGGTGCAGCAGCAGGTCGCGCTTCTTCGCCGCATCCACCGGGTGTACGCGGTGGGTCACTGTGTTGGCCACGGTGTTGGCCGGGGCCGTGGAAACCTCGCGCGGCTCACGCATGAACTGCTGCGCAAGCGCCTTGATTTCCGGCGCGAACGTGGCCGAGAACAGCAGCGTCTGGCGCTTCTGCGGCACGGCGGAAAGGATCCGCTTGAGCGCCGGCAGGAAGCCCATGTCGAGCATGCGGTCGGCCTCGTCAAGCACAAGCACTTCGACCTTCGAAAGGTCGACCGAGCGCTGCATCATGTGGTCGATGAGGCGGCCCGGGGTGGCGACGACGACTTCAACGCCACGGCGCAGGGCGTGCAGCTGGTTGCCCATGCCAACGCCACCGAAGATCACCGTGCTGCTGATGCGCACGTACTTGGCGTAGTCGGAAAGGTTGTCCTGCACCTGTGCCGCGAGTTCACGGGTGGGGGTGAGGATAAGCACGCGGATGGGGCGGCGGCCCTCGAGCATCGGCGTGTTGGCCAGCTTATGCAGCACGGGCAGCAGGAAAGCGGCGGTCTTGCCGGTGCCGGTCTGCGCGGCGGCCATCAGGTCGCGGCCCGCGAGGACCTCGGGAATGGCGGCGGCCTGGATCGGGGTCGGCTTCTCGTAGCCGGCCTCAGCAAGCGCGCGCAGCAACGCGGGCGCTAGGCCCAGCGATTCAAAGGACATTGGGGGTGACTCCTGTGTGCCCGGGCGTTCCCTGGAACCGCGCCGCGAGCGATGAATTCGGCGGCCGCGCGTGCCAAGAGGGGCAACGGGCTGGCCGGTGTCGTGCGCGCTGTTCGGGGGTGGGGGAGGGGCGCGGTCCTACGGTTCAGGACCGGCGCCGAAGCTCCGCAAGGGAGTCGATAGCGACGGCACGACTCGCCGATTCTAGCACGTTTTGCGGCGCAACATACGCCGCCATGGTTTCAGCGGTTCTTGGCCATGTAAGCGCGATGCTCCCGTTCATCTTCAGGCCGCATGGCGCGAGGCTGTCATCAGCCAGCTGTTGTAGGGGGTGCGGCCGAACAGGGGGCGGAAGCGGACGTGGATGCCGCGCGGCTCCAGCACCTGGCGTATATCGCCCTCGGTCGGAAAATATTGGGCACCCCCGGGGATCCAGCCCACGGCCTTGATGAAACGCTCCTCGAGCACCGTGGCGCGGTAACGCCACGAGCCATCGCGGATGACACTGCGCAGGATCAGCACGCCGTCGTCGGCCAGGTGGTCCACCGCGTTGGCCAGCAGTTCCGCCTGGCGATCCTCGGGTAGGTAATGCAGGACATCCAGCAAGGCCACATGGCCGCGAAGGCCCTGCGGCGCTGTCGCCTCATCCTGGCGAAGGGTCAATTCGCGCGCGAGGCCGGCGCGCTGCGCGGCTTCGCGACCCATGGCGATCTTGCGCGGGTCGTTATCCAGGCCCACGTAACCTTCCAGCGCATCGATGGCGTGCAGGTAATGGCCAAGAAGGCCCAGCCCGCAGCCGATATCGAGCAGCGGCAGGCGCCGGCCGGCGATAGCGGCGGCGCACGCGGAATACACCGGATCGGTGGCCAGTTTGCCGTGGATATAGAAGCGATCGCCGCGGCGACTGAAGCGGGAGGCGATGCGTTGCCGCACGTGGCGGTCTGGAATCATGGTGTGGGTGCCATCCATGGGTGTGGCGGGGCAAGGACATGCCCCGCCAGGTTGAGAGCGATCAGTTCTGTGGCGGTGCGCTGCCCTTGTTGACGTAGGCATTGTATTCGGCGGCGTTCAGTCGGCCATTGTGGTCCAGGTCGGCTTCGCCAAAGTGGGCGCGGAGTTGCTTCAGCGCTTCGTTGTCTTTCGGAATCTGGCTACGCGTAATGCCCTTGCCATCCTTGTCGAGGTCGGAGAAGGCCGGTGCGCCGCTGGATTCACCCGATGCGCCGGGCGTGGAAGCATGTGGGCTTTGCCCCGTGGCCTCCACCTGAGGATGCGCCGCGGGTTGTGGCGACGGCTGCGGCGCGGCCTGGGCAAATGCTGTCCCGGTGGCGAGCGCGCTGGAGAGGCAGAGCGAAACGATCAAGCGCGGAAACTGCATGGCGTCCTCCGTTGGTCGTGGTGGTGTCGTTGCTGACAGCACGGGCAAGTGTAGCGGCGCCCTGTCATGGGGCCGTGAGCCCCATGTTGGTATTTCGCGCTGTGCTAGCCTCTGCCGCGGTCTGTCATTGAGGAAATTCTGATGCCGTTGCCTGCCGCGCTGCGCGAACTGAACCACACCCAGCGGCACACGGTCATCGCCAGTTTCCTGGGCTGGACCCTCGATGCCTTCGACTATTTCCTGCTGACCTTCGTCATCCTGGCCGTGGCGCACGAGTTCAACGTGCCCAAGGCCGAGGTCACCTACGGCTTGTTCCTGACCCTCGCGGCGCGTCCGCTCGGGGCGCTCATCTTTGGCCGGCTGGCCGATCGCTACGGCCGCCGCCCGGTTTTGATGTTCGATATCGTGCTTTTCTCCGTGCTCGAGATCGCTTGCGCGTTCGCGCCCAGCCTGGCCGTGCTGCTCGGGCTGCGTTTCCTGTTCGGCATTGCCATGGGCGGCGAGTGGGGCATTGGCGCATCCCTGGCCATGGAGTCCATTCCGGCGAAGTCGCGCGGCTTCGTATCGGGCCTTCTGCAGAGCGGCTATCCCTGTGGCTTCTTCCTGGCCGCGCTTGCCAACTGGTTGCTGGTGGATCACATCGGCTGGCGCGGCCTGTTCATCGTGGGTGCGCTGCCTGCGCTGCTGGTCCTGTATATCCGCCGCAAGGTGCCGGAATCGCCGGTGTGGGAGGAGCGCAAGAAGCAGCCGCGCGAGGGCGTCATGGATTCCATGCGCGGGCATTGGAAGCTCTTTGTCTACCTCATGCTGCTCATGGCCGCATTCAACATGTTCAGCCATGGCTCGCAGGACATGTACCCAACCTTTGTGCAGGAGACGCTGAAGATCCCGGCGGGCTCAGCGACGGCCTTCCTGCTGACGGCGTTGTTGAACCTGGGCGCGCTGGCGGGCGGACTCACGTTTGGCTCAATGTCCGAAAAAATCGGCCGGCGCAAGGCCATCATCATCGCCGCCCTGCTGGCTATCCCGGTCATCCCGCTGTGGATGTACGGCGGCTCGCTGCTGTTGCTGGGCCTGGGCGCCTTCCTTATCCAGGTCATGGTGCAGGGGGCCTGGGGCGTCGTGCCCACCCACCTCAACGAGCTTTCCCCGGATGCCGTGCGCGGCACGCTGCCCGGTTTCGCCTACCAGATGGGCAACCTGCTGGCCGCCATCACGGCGACGGCGCAGACCTGGCTGGCCGACCAGCGTGGAGGCGATTTCGCCTTCGCCATGTCGGTGTGGATCGCCGCCGTCGCCGTGCTGCTGGCGGTGCTGACCTGGCTGGGTCCCGAGGCCCGGGGCAGGGGCTTTGGCCGGGATAGCGGGGCGGCGTGACGCCGGGCCCGGGGCCCGGTAAAATGCCCCGTTTTCATCCGGTAGAAACCATCATGCAGGCTGGCAAGGACAAGGTCATCTCGTTCCATTACACCCTCTCCGTCAATGGCGAGAAGGTCGAAAGCTCGATCGAGGGCGGTGATCCGCTGTGGATCCTGCTGGGCCACGGCCAGCTGATCCCGGGCATGGAAGCGGGCCTGGAAGGCAAGTCGGCCGGTGACAAGTTCGATCTGGAAATCGCGCCTGAACAGGGCTACGGCGAGCGTCGCGAAGGCGCCACCCAGCGCGTGCCGAAGAAGTACTTCCCGAACCAGGGCAAGGGCCTGAAGGCTGGCGACACGACCGTTCTGTCACTCAAGGAAGGCGGCCAGCAGGCCGTGGTCGTGCAGAAGGTCGGTTCCAGCGTGGTCGATATCGACACCAACCACCCGATGGCCGGCAAGACCCTCACCTTCAACATCGATGTGCAGTCGGTGCGTGATGCGTCGGAAGAAGAGATCGCACACGGCCACGCCCACCCGAACGGCGACGGCGCGCACTAAGCGCCACGCTTTCGGTGCAACTAAAAAGGCGGCCATCTGGCCGCCTTTTTTTTCGCACCCCTACAGATGTCTCTCGTATCAGGTGAGCCGTGGCCAGCGCCAGGCGGTTACCACCGTGGCAAGGCTCAACAGTACCTCGATCACGCCCAAGGTCAGGTAGAACGCGGGCGCACCTGGCATGGTGAGCAGCATGATGGCGGCGTAAACGACGCCGAGCACGATATTCATCCATTTGCCGAGCCCAGCTGGCAGTGCCATCGAGCCGAACACCATCAACGCCGGAACCGCCATCATCAGGCTTACGCCGACTAGCACGCCTGCAGTCGTCGGCCCAAGCGGCCCGAAGCTACCATCGATCATTTCCTGCAACTTGCCCTTGCCGTACAGCCCGAAGTAATCGCCATACACGTAGCAGAACATCAGCGATGTCCATAGGGCGGCGAGGCGCACGCGCACCGGAACCCTTGTGTCTTCAAGCCTTGCCATTACGCGAGCTCCTTCTGGCGGAAACCGGGGCGGGCGCCCAGGGCGATCAGCCAGAGCGCAAACGCGATCTCGCCAAACTGTACGGGGGCGCATAGGGAAGAAAGCGTGGGCGCGAACGAGGGCCATGCGAACCCTGCGATGCATTGCGCGATGTAGGCGATGCCGTTGAGCAGAAGCCAGGCTGCAAGCAAGCGTGGCAAGAAGCCCGAATGCCATACCAGCATGGCCAGGGGTAGAAGCCACAGGCCCCAGAAAAGCTCGGCGGCGACGACCATGCGATCGTGGAGCCGGAGGAACAGTTCAGCAAGGGCGAATCGCTGGGCCTCGGAAAACGCATCAAGATAGGGCGCGCCCTTCGAAAGGATGATCGCGGCCGCATCGTCACCCACGTTTACTACGTAGAGGGCCGCCGGAAGAATCCCACCCAGGATCACCAGCGTATTGGCTATATCGCGGTGCACGCCGATGAGCAGCCGCCGCAGCGAGAACGTCAGGAACAGCATCGCGACGCCCGACAGCAGATCGGTCAGTATCCCTGCACGAAAGAGTGCGAGGTGCTCGATGACATCACGTGCCGACCCATCGGGAACGACGACTAGCCGCACGGGGGCGGCGAGAATAACAACGAGAAACCAAAGCCCGGCGATGCGGGCCTGCTTGTCCAACGGTGTCATGCCCCATCCCTGTGTCGTGGCGTTGGCGCACTGTGCGCCACGCCCGGCGACATTCCCTGTGCCGGAAGATGGGGGCGTGGTGCCCCCATCCGGTGGAAGGCTTAGGCGAGTGCCTTGCCGTTCACGCTCACGTCCACATCGATGTTGCCACGGGTGGCGTGCGAGTACGGGCAGATATCTTCGTGGGCGGTCTTGACGATGTCCTGGGCGGTGGCGTCATCCACACCCGGCAGGCTCACGGCCAGCTTCACGTTGATTGCAAACCCCGAACCCTGGCGCGGACCGATGCCGACTTCGCTCTTCACCGACGCGCCGTCGACCTTGACCTTCTTCTGGCCAGCCACGAAGCGCACGGCGCCTTCAAAGCAAGCGGCGTAACCGGCCGCGAACAGCTGTTCCGGATTGCTGCCGCCGCCGTTGCCACCCATTTCCTTCGGCAGGCGCAGCTGCAGGTCGATCAGGCCGTCGTTGCTCTTGACGTGGCCCTCGCGGCCGCCGGCGACCTCAGCGTGGGCGGTATAGAGGACCTTTTCGATTTTCGACACGTTGCTCATGGAAGCTTTCCTTTCTGGCTGACAGGGGAGGAAGCACCGGGTCGTCCCGGGCCGTGAAGCTAGTAGAGCACGCAATTAAATAGCGCGCAATCTAATTTATGCGGAAGCAGGGTCTATGTTGCCTTTCGTTCAGTTTAGAACGCGTCGACCGTAGACAAAGTTTTCCTTCCAGTAGGCGCCATCGAGCTCATCCAGGCGCACCGTGCCGCCGGAATTGGGCGCATGCACGAACCGGCCCTTGCCCACGTACACGCCCACATGCGTGACGTGACCGCGGCCGAAGAACACCAGGTCGCCGCTCTCGAGGTCGGATTCGCTCACCTTTGGCTTGTCGAGCGACGCCATCTCGGTCGATGTGCGCGGCAGCCGCAGGCCCGTGGAAGTCAGGTAGATGTAGTTAACCAGACCGCTGCAATCGAAGCCGCCCGCGGGGGTATTGCCACCCCAGCGGTACGGGGTACCTACCAGGCCGATCGCGCGGAACAGCACATCGTTCGCGGCATCTGCCGGCGGCGCGGCGGCGGGCTTGGTCGACCAGTTAAGGTTTTTGGCCAGCGGCACGGCCGAGGCGGGGTTGTTCCGCTGCGACGACGAAGGACGATGCGGGCTGCTGCCACAGGCGGCGAGCAGCGCCAGCGTGGCGCCCAGCGCGACGCACCCGATGGCGCGAAGCGGGGAAAGGGTGGGTATCACTGGCTGCATCGGGCGTTTCCCCTGTCAGGATCGGCACAGGGAGGGTATCAAATCAATGATTTGCGTGGAACACCTCTCAATCTGCGCGAATTTATCTCCGGGACAGGGCGCCACAGCTGGGGCTGCCCGTTAAACTGGCGCCATGGATAGATCCCGAAGTGATGTGCTGATCATGGGCGGGGGCGTGGTCGGCCTGGCTTGCGCGCTTTACCTGCTCAAAGCTGGCGCCAGTGTGCGCGTACTCGAACAGCACACGCCTGGCAGCGGCAGTTCGCACGGCAACTGCGGCACCATCACGCCCAGCCACGCCGGCCCGCTGACCATGCCGGGCATGGTGGGGACGGCGTTGCGCTCCATGCTGCGCAAGGACGCCCCGCTGTACGTGAATCCGCTCCCGGATCCGGAGCGCGCCCGCTGGTTGCTCGGCTTTGCGCGCCGATGCACGTGGCGCGACTACCAGCGCGCCGGTGAGGCGCGTGGTGCCATCCTCGCTCGATCGCGCGCGCTGATCGGCGAGCTGATCGCCACCGATGAGCTGGCTTGCGAGTTCGAGGATGTGGGCGAGCTGTACGTCTACCGCGATGAACGCGCGCTGCAGAACGACCGGGCGCATGTAGAGCTTTTGCGCCGCCTGGGCATGGACGTGCGCGTGCTCATGGGCGACGACGTGCTGGCGCTGGAGCCTTCGCTGCGCGATGGTGTGGTCGGCGGGCTGCTGCACCCCGGTGATGCGCGCCTGCGTCCCGACCTTTACGTGGCCGAACTCGCCCGCCGCGTGCGAGAACTCGGCGGCGCGATCGAAACCGGTGCACGCGTCGATTCCTTCGTGACCGATGGTGCGCGTATTACCCATGTGCGCACGACCGGCGGTGTGTTCAGTGGCGACCGCGTGGTGATGGCGTTGGGTGCGTGGTCGCCGCTGGTAAGCAAGTTGCTCGATATCCGCCTTCCGATGCAGCCTGGCAAGGGTTACTCCCTCACATGGGAACGGCCGCCAGTGAACGCGCCGACGCACTCGCTCGTGCTGCGCGAGGCGGCGGTCTGCGTTACCCCATGGGTTTCCGGCTATCGCCTTGGCAGCACCATGGAGTTCTCGGGCTTTGCCGAGGGCTTGAACGAGGTGCGCATCGATGCCTTGCGCCGCGGCGCCGCCGAATACCTGCACGAACCCGAAGGGCAGGGCGAGGTCACGCCATGGTGGGGCTGGCGGCCGATGAGCGTGGATGAAGTGCCGATCATCGGGCCGAGCTCGCAGTGGTCGAATCTCGTGTATGCCACGGCGCACGGCATGCTCGGTATCAGCATGTCGGCGGCGACGGGCGAGCTGGTCGCGGGGCTGCTGGCCGGCCCCGCACCGGTGCTGGATGCCGCGCCTTACTCACCTGCGCGCTTCGGGCTGTAACGGGGCCGCGAATTCACACGCAACGCTAGGACGACTTTGTTACGGTGTCGCCACCCCTTGTCCCACTGGAGCCACGCATGTCCGACGAAGCCTTCGACCTCATCGTGATCGGGGGAGGCTCCGGTGGCCTGGCATCGGCGATCCGCGCGGCAAAACACGGCGCGAACGTCGCCCTGGTGGAACCACGTGAACTGGGCGGGCTGTGCGTGAACCATGGCTGCGTGCCGAAGAAAGCGATGTGGTACGCCGCACAGATGGCCGAGGCGCAATACATTGCGCACGACTACGGTTTTACCGATAAGCCCGGCGAGCTCGACTGGCCGGGCTTCATCGCCCGGCGGCAGGCTTACATCGAACGCATCCACGGCAGCTACCGGCAGCAGCTGGATAAGTGGAACGTGACCCTTGTCCATGCCACGGCGCGCTTCATCGAGCCGCATCGCCTCGCGGCCGGCGATCGGATCCTGACGGCACCCCACATCATTATCGCCACGGGATCCTCGTCTAACCGCCTGGACAAGCCCGGCTTTGATCTGGGCGTGTCGTCCGATGGTTTCTTCGATTTGCGCGCGTGTCCGAAACGCACCGCGATCGTTGGCGGCGGCTATGTCGCGGTCGAGCTTGCCGGCGTACTGCGTGCGCTCGGGAGCGAGGTGGATATCTATGTCCGCAACCGGCTCATGGGCGGGTTCGACGAGGAGATGGCTTACCAGCTCGGTGAGGAGATGACCAAACACGGCATCGCGATCCATTACGAATGCCAGATCGACGCGGTGCACGGCACGCCCGGTGCGCTGGTGCTCGATTGCGACAAGGGTACGAAGCCCGGCCCGTACGACCTGCTGATCTGGGCGGTCGGCCGGCATGGCAATACCGCCTCACTGGACCTGGGCGCCATCGGCCTGGGCACCAACAGCGATGGCCAGATCGAGGTCGATGATTTCCAGGAAACCGGCATACCCGGCGTATATGCCGTGGGCGATGTCACCCAGTGCATGGCGCTGACGCCGGTGGCGGTGAATGCCGGGCGCAAGCTAGCCGATCGGCTTTTTGGCAACCTTCCGCGCGCGAAGCTCGATTACCAGAACATTCCCAGCGTGGTGTTCTCGCATCCGCCGCTCGGCACCGTGGGCATGAGCGAACAGGAGGCCCGCAGCGCCTATGGGGACGAGGTACACCTGTACAAGCAGACCTTCGTGCCCATGCAACTGGCGCTCGCCCACCGGCCTATGTATGTCCGGTTCAAGCTCATCTGCGTGGGCGAGGATTCGCGCATCGTGGGCATGCAGATGCTGGGCCCGGGGGTGGACGAAATCCTGCAAGGTTTCGCGGTGGCCGTGAAGATGGGCGCCACGAAGGGCGACCTGGACGCCACCATGGCCATCCACCCGACGTCGGCCGAGGAAATGGTGACCATGGGTGATCGCGTCCCCGGTTGAGCATTACACTGCGCCCATGACCCCGTACTCCCTGCACCGCGGCACCGCGCCGCTCCTGATCAGCCTGCCGCACAACGGCAGCGTCATCCCCGATGAGATCGCCGCGCGCATGAAGCGGCCGGCGCGCCGTTCGCCTGACACGGACTGGCATGTGGCGGAGCTCTATGACTTCGCCAGGGGCATGGGCGCGAGCGTGATCCGCCCGGTGGTGTCGCGTTACGTCGTGGACCTGAACCGCCCGGCCGATGGCCACGCGCTTTACCCGGGCAAGAAGGAAACCGGCCTGGTGCCGACCATCATGTTCGATGGCCACGACATCTACCGTGGCGGCGCCGAGCCGGAGGCCGGGGAAATCGCCGACCGGGTGAAACACTGGTGGAAGCCCTACCACCGCGCCTTGTGGGATGAACTCAGCCGGCTGCGGAAGCTGCACGGCCACGTGGTGTTGTGGGATGGGCATTCGATCCGCAGCCATGTGCCCATGCTGTTCGACGGCAAACTACCGGATCTCAACCTGGGTACCGCCGATGGCATCAGTTGCCATGGCGCCCTGCAGGCGAAGGTCGCCGCCATCCTCGAAGCGCAGAGCGATTACTCGTTCGTGGTGAATGGCCGGTTCAAGGGCGGTTACATCACCCGCAACTACGGCAAGCCGGAAGAGGGCATCAGCGCGATCCAGCTCGAGCTGTCGCAGATCACCTACATGGACGAAGACAGCTTCGAATACCTGCCCAAGCAGGCCGCCCGCGTGCAGCTACTGATCAGCGACATGCTCCAGGCCTGCCTCGATGGCGCGAAGGAAATCACCTTGTAGGAGCGCGCTTGCGCGCGATCCGCCGTCAGGCGGCCAGCTCGCCGCTCCGTAGCAAACGCATCGCGCGCAAGCGCGCTCCTACACCGGTAGCGCTGCCACGCATTTTAGCTCGATCGCGATGGGCGTCGGTAATGCCGTGACGCCGACCGTTGTCCGGCACGCATCCACGCCCGCGAACGCTTCTGCGTACAGCCGGTTATAGGTCGCGAAATCGCGGTTCATATGGGTGAGGAACACGGTGACATCCACCAGATCCTCCCAGCGCGCACCGCTGGCTTCTAGCACGGCACGTACGTTGGCGAACACCTGCCGGCACTGCGCCTCGATGTCATAAGCCACGAGGATCCCATTCGCATCCATCACATTACCGGGCACGGCGTTCGTGCCTGGCATGCGCGGGCCAACGCCTGAAAGGAATAGCAGGTTCGCCACGCGGCGCGCATGGGGGTAGGCACCCACCGGCGCGGGGGCGCCATCGGTGCGGACGATGTCAGAGTCCGTGGTCAATGCAGACATTCCTTGCTTCAGTGAAGAAACGCATGGCATCGAAGCCGCCTTCGCGGCCCACGCCCGATTGCTTGCTGCCGCCGAATGGCGTGCGCAGGTCGCGCAGCATCCAGCAGTTAACCCACACGATGCCGAAATCCAGCTTCGCCGCCATGCGGTGGGCGCGGGACAGGTCACGGGTCCACAGCGAAGCGGCCAGCCCATAGGGCGTGCCGTTGGCGATCGCCAACGCCTCATCCTCGGTATCGAAAGGAATAAGCGTCACGACCGGACCGAAGATCTCTTCCTGGTTCGTCGCGGCATCGAACGGCAGGCCGTCGATCACGGTGGGTGCCACGAACCAGCCCTCGGCGCAGCGGCCACCCACGGTAACCTGTTCGCCGCCAGTGAGGATGCTGCCGCCTTCGGCGCGGGCGCGCTCGATGCAGCCCATGACCTTGTCGAAGTGCGCCTTCGATACCAGCGCGCCAAGGTCGCTGCTCGCCTCCTGGGGATCACCCACGCGGAGTGCTCGCACGCGTTCGAGATAGGCATCGCGGAACCGCTCGTAGATGCCGCGCTGCACGAGCAGCCGCGACCCGCACAGGCAGATCTCGCCCTGGTTGGCGAAGCCCGAGCGGACGATCGTGGCCATCGTGGTGTCGTTGAAATCGAAATCATCGAACACGATGGCGGGGTTCTTGCCGCCCAGTTCGAGCGATACCTTCTTGAGTCGCGGAGCGGCGGCCGAAGCGATCGCCACGCCGGTGCGCGTGCTGCCAGTGAAGGACACGGCTTTCACGGCCCCGTGCACGACGATGGCTTCACCGACGGCGGGGCCGGTGCCATGCACGATATTGAAGATACCGTCGGGAAAGCCTGCCTCCCGTACCAGTGTGCCGAGCAACCACGCCGTGTGCGGAGTGACTTCGGAGGGCTTGGCGACGACGGCGTTGCCGGCGGCCAGGGCAGGGGCCACTTTCCACGTAAACAGATAGAGCGGCAGGTTCCACGGGCTGATGCAACCGACCACGCCGAGCGGCAGGCGCAGGGTGTAGTTGATGGCGCCGTGCTCCATGGCGTGCGATTCACCGGCGAACTGGGTGGCTGCGGCCGCGAAGAAGCGCAGGTTGGCAATGGCGCGGGGAATATCGAGCGTGCGGGCCAGGGCAAGCGGCTTGCCGCTATCCTGCGACTCTGCAGCGGCGAATGCCTCAAGCCGTGCTTCGATCAGGTCGGCCAACCGGTACAGGCAGCGGGCGCGGGCGTCGGCGGGCAGGGTTGACCAGCGCAAATGCGCCCGGGATGCCGCCGCCACCGCATCGGCGACGTCCTCGGCCGCGGAATCCGGGCAGCGGGCATAGGGCTGGCCCACGGCGGGGTCGATCACATCCAGGTAGCGGCCGCTACGTGGGGCCCTTGGCTCGCCATCAATCAGATTGCTGAGCGTGAGCATGGGCGCGCGCTCAGTTGAGGCTGCGGGTGCGCCCGCCATCCACGGCCAGGCTCACGCCATTGATATAGCCGGCGGCCGGGCTGGCAAGGAAGGCGATGACCGCGCCCACTTCGGCGGGATCGCCAAACCGCGCCGCGGGTACGCTTGCGAGCAAGCCGCGCTCCACCTCATCGCGGCCACGGCCGGCCTTCACGCTGGATTCGACCAGCGCATCCAGGCGCGGCGTGCGCGTGTAGCCCGGCAGAATGTTGTTCACGGTGACGCCATCGTGGGCCACTTCCCCCGAAAGGGTCTTTGCCCAGCCCGCCATGGCGGCGCGCACGGTGTTGGAGACGCCCAGGTTGGGAATGGGCTCCTTCACCGAGGTGGAGATGACATTGACGATGCGGCCGTAGTGCGCGGCGCGCATGCCCGGCAGGCAGGCCTGGGCCAGGACCTGGGCGCTGACGATGTGCTGGCGGAACGCCGTGAGGAAGGCTTCGGTATCGGCTGTGTGGACCGCGCCCGGCGGCGGGCCGCCGCTGTTGTTCACCAGGATATGCACGGCGTGGTCTTTCACCACGGCCCCGACGGCGGCGGCGAGGGCCTCGGTATCGAGCATGTCCACGGCAAGGTAATCGTGCTTCTGCCCGGCCTGAGCGGCCGGTAGTTCCGAGGCCAGGGCCTTCAGGGCATCGGCGGAGCGGGAGAGCAGGGTAACGCTGGCGCCGAGCTCGGCCAGCTCGAACGCCGTGGCCCTTCCTATGCCTTGCGAGGCGCCGCAGACCAGTGCGTGACGTCCGGTGAGGCGAAGATCCATGCGGCGCTCCTTGGTGGGTGGCGGGCGGTCAGCCCTGTTTCATCGCCCACCACTGTATCGCCATCGCGGCAAACCAGCACGGCCAGGCCAGCCATGGGGTGCGTCGCCACCAGGCCTGCCAGCGGTTCAGGTCGGCATCGTTGAACAGGGCGGGGGCATCGGAGCGGAGCACCCGGCGCACGCGCAGCCAGTTGGCCATGCCATTCGGGCGCCCGGTATCGGCCTCGGTAATGGTTTTCCAGTGATCGGGGTAGCGCTTCTTCAGCAGGCTGGAAAAGCGCCACTGCGACACGAAATGCAGCACGAAGAACAGTACTGCACCGATAAGGAGCAAGAGGTAGACATAAACCGCAGCGACCATGGTGCTTAGCTACCCTTTTCCTTCTTTTGCGCATCCTTGCCGAGCAGATCGGTGCTGACCACATCCTTCAGGGTGTTGATCACGCCATTGCCCGGCGCGGCCTGGCCACATACGGCGTTCTTCAGCGCACTCTTATAGGTGTCGTTCTCAATGCCGACATACACCACGCCATCGGGGCCGTGCTGGATCTTGAAATTGCCCGCCGAGTTCATCTTGATCGGCGCCTCGGCCGAGAACGTGGTGGGCGATTGCTCCCAGTATGTCTGGGCCTTCTGCTGCTTGGCCGAGGAATACACCACCATGTAGCGCGCGCGGTCGTCTTCCACCTTGAACTTGCCGAACGCGCCCGTCGTTTCGCTGGTCCAGCCGATGTACTCACACAGCTGGATATCCTCCGCGTGCAGCGGCTGGAAGGCATCATCCAGGATGACCACCGTCGGCGCGAACAGGTAGCTGGAGCTGAGCCAGCGGCCGTTGAGCTCGGACTTCATGGCGATCGTGTAGGGCGTCTGCGCCCCCTGCGGCAACCGGAACGCGAGGAAGTAGCTGCGGTCGCCGTTGAGGTTGGCGACCGGCGTGTCCTTGGTCAGCTCGAAGCGCTTCGGTTGCCACGGCAGCATGTCCTGATAGGACAGGTCGGCGAAGCTGCCGCAGCACGGATCGGCGTTATCGAGCGCCTTGCGGGCGAGATCCACCGTGACCGACGGATTTTCCGGCGGCCGGAAGTTCGGCGGCACGATCGTCTTGCAGCCGCCCAACACGGTGAGGGCGACAGCAAGGGGGAACAGGCGGGTAAGTATGCGGGGCATGATCGATTCGGTGAATTAGAACTCGGCGCTCCCTGCCGCACGGGGGTAGGGGATGGCATCGCGGATGTTGCCCAGGCCGCACACGTACACCAGCAGGCGCTCGAAGCCCAGGCCGAAGCCGGCGTGGGGCACGGTGCCGTAGCGGCGCAGGTCGCGGTACCAGTTGTAGGTGTCCTTATCCAGCTTGAACTGATCCATGCGGCGGTCCAGGTAATCCAGGCGCTCTTCGCGCTGGGCGCCGCCGATGATCTCGCCGATGCCCGGGGCCAGCACGTCCATGGCGGCCACGGTCTTGCCATCGTCGTTCAGGCGCATGTAGAAAGCCTTGATCTCTTCCGGGTAGTTCATGACGACCACGGGACGGCCCACATGTTCCTCGGCGAGGAAACGTTCGTGCTCAGTCTGCAGGTCCACGCCCCAGGCGACCGGGTGCTCGAACTTCTTGCCGGACTTCTGCAGGATGCTGATCGCATCGGTGTAATCGATGCGTTCGAAAGGCTTTGCGATGAAATCTTCGAGGCGTTTTACGGCGCCCGGCATCACGCGTTCGTCGAAGAACGCCATGTCATCGGCGCGCTCGTCCAGCACGGCCTTGAAGATGCCCTTCAGGAACACCTCGGCCAGGTCGGCGATATCGCTGAGCGTGGCAAAGGCGACTTCCGGCTCCACCATCCAGAATTCCGCCAGGTGGCGGGTGGTGTTGGAGTTCTCGGCGCGGAACGTGGGGCCGAAGGTGTACACCTTGCTCATCGCCATGGCATAGCCTTCGACGTTGAGCTGGCCGGATACCGTAAGGAACGCTTCGCGGCCGAAGAAATCCTTCTTCCAGTCGATGCCGCCCTTGTCGTCGCGGGGCAGGTTCGCCAGGTCCAAAGTGGACAGGCGGAACATGTCGCCAGCGCCTTCGGCATCGGAGGTGGTGATGATCGGCGTGTTGATCCAGAAGAAGCCCTGCTCCGTGAGGATGCGGTGGATCGCCATCATCATGGTGTGGCGCACGCGGGTGACGGCGCCGAACAGATTGGTGCGCGGGCGCAGGTGCGCCACTTCGCGCAGGAACTCCATGGAGTGCTGCTTAGGCTGGATGGGGTAGGTGAGCGGGTTTTCGACGAAACCGGTCACTTCGATCTTCGAGGCCTGGATCTCGAAGGCCTGGCCCTTGCCCTGCGAGGGCACCAGCTTGCCGGTGGCGATGACGCCGGCGCCGGCCGAGAGATGCTTCACATCGGTCTCATAATTGGCGAGATCGGCGGTGGCCACGACCTGGATCGGGGCGAAGCAGGAGCCATCGCTCACGTTTACAAACGAGAGGCCGCCCTTGGATTCGCGCAGGGTGCGCACCCAGCCACGTACCGTGACTTCCTGATCCGCCGCGGCCGTGCCGCCAGCGAGGGCCTGCTTGACGCTTACCACCGTCATCGATTGAAACTCCAGAAAGGGCGCCGCATATCGGGCGCATAGGAACGCGACCCTGTATAATAAAGTAACGGTCGCGTGAACGGCACCGTTCCCCGGTATACCACGGTAAGAAAACGCTTTCATGAGCATCCAGATCACTCCCGCCGCCTCCGACCGCATGCGTGCTTTCCTCGCGAAAGCGCCCGAGGCCGCGGGTGTCCGCTTCGCGGTGAAGCGCATGGGCTGCTCGGGTTTCGGCTACGTGGTGGACCTGGCCGGTGTGGTGGGCCCGGAGGACCAGGTGCTCGATATCGACGGGATCCGGGTCGTGGTCGACCCCAAAAGCCTCATCCTGGTCGACGGCACCGTCATCGATTTCCAGCGCCAGGGGCTGAATGCCTCGTTTGTGTTCCACAACCCCAACGCCACCGGGGAATGTGGGTGCGGCGAGAGCTTTACCGTTTCCTGAGGCCAGGCCGGTTCGCGCGCAGGCGCGCTGCCACAGGGTGTGTTTTCCCCCTGTGTTGACCTAACTCCCCGTTTCTTCTTAAAATGCGCGGCTACCTCTCCGTCCGGAGGGGTTTCTTGCCTCACCGGTACGTACGTCCGGGAGGCTGCCATCCCCGCAAGGGGTGCATCCACAAGGAGCCACCATGCGTCATTATGAAGTCGTGTTCCTGGTCCACCCGGACCAGAGCGAGCAGGTGCCGGCCATGATCGAGCGTTACAAGACGCTGATCGAAGGCGACAACGGCAAGATCCACCGTCTGGAAGATTGGGGCCGCCGCCAGCTGGCTTACCCGATCGAAAACCTCGCCAAGGCTCACTACGTGATGCTGAACATCGAGGTTTCGCAGAACGCCCTGAACGAGCTCGAGACGGGTTTCCGTTTCAACGACGCCGTCCTGCGCCACCTGGTCATTCGTCGTGACGAAGCCGACACCGAACAGTCGTTCATCCTGAAGAGCAAGGAAAAGGATGAGCAGAAGGGTTCGCGTGGCCGCCGTGACGACGACAGCGACGACCGTGGCGTCAACGACAACGATCGCGACAGCGACGATTAATCGGGGAATACAGACATGTCCAAGTTTTTCCGCCGCCGTAAGTTCTGCCGTTTCACCGCTGAGGGCGTGAAGGAGATCGATTACAAGGATCTCAACACCCTGCGCCAGTACATCACTGAGAACGGCAAGATCGTCCCGAGCCGCATCACCGGCACCAAGGCGCGCTACCAGCGCCAGCTGGCGACCGCTATCAAGCGCGCCCGCTTCCTGTCGCTGCTGCCGTACACGGACAACCACGACGTCTGATCAGGTAGCCCTCCCTCGCATGGGGGAGGGCTTTCCGCTTCAGGCACATTTCGGACAACCGTCCTGGCTGCGCGGGCCACACCCGTGCTAACGAAAGGAATACCCCATGGAACTCATTCTCCTCGAGAAGGTGAAGAACCTCGGCAACCTCGGCGACAAGGTCAACGTCAAGCCGGGTTACGGTCGTAACTTCCTCCTCCCGACCGGCAAGGCCGCTCGCGCCACCGCCGCCAACCTGGAAGCGTTCGAAGCGCGTCGCGCCGAGTACGAAGCCAAGGCGAAGGAACAGCTGTCGGGCGCCGAAGGCCGCGCTGCCAAGCTCGAAAACGCTGAAGTCACCATCGAAGTGAACGCTTCGCCGGAAGGCAAGCTGTTCGGCTCGGTCACCCCGCGTGACGTTGCCGAAGCCCTCACCGCGAAGGGTCTCGAAGTCGACAAGAGCGAAGTCATCCAGGCCGAAGGCCCGTTCCGCAACACCGGCGAATACGATGTCACCATCGTGCTGCACGCCGACGTGTCGCAGACGGTCAAGGTCAAGGTCGTCGGCGCGTAAGCTCCGCACTACCTTCAGCGTTACGAAACGGGCGCCCCCAGGGGCGCCCGTTTTTTTTGATCCTTTGTAGGAGCGCGCTTGCGCGCGATGGGGTCGCCGCAAGCTCCCATCGCGCGCAAGCGCGCTCCTACATTTCTCATGCAGGCTTGTGCCGGCGAGGACGGGCCAAATTTCGAAGGCCGCGCCACGCAAGGCCTGCAGCTCTGCCGCCTTGGCGCTGCACACCCGCCTGCCTACATTTACCGATTACGTTGCAAAGCAGGGTCGGTTGGTAATGAAGCAGTGGTGGTGGCGGTCGTGCATGGGCATGGCTGGGAGTTCGATGGTGGGGATGTCGGCGGTCGCAGCCGAAGCGCCCCAGGAGAGCGCGCCGTATATCGAGACGCGCTACCGGTACAGCAACCTGCATTCCGACGGTAAGCCCAAGCGGGGCCACGCCAACACGCAGCGGCTACAGTTGGGCTACCTGTGGGCGATCGGCGATGGCTGGAGTGCCTACGGTGAAGGTATCCGCACCTGGTCGCTGTTTGGCCGGCAATACGATGATGGTTCGGCACGCATCACGCCTTACCCGGCCGAAGCGGATCCGGCCTCCACGGGCATCACCAACGCGTGGGTCCACTACGAGAAGGGTGACATCGCCGTGCGTGCCGGGCGGCAGTACGTCCGCATCGATAACGGCCGCTTCTTCAGCAACAACCCGTGGCGGCAGAACCTGCAGTCGTTCGATGGTGCACACCTCACCTGGAAAGCCTGGCACGGCGCCCAACTCGAGTACTACTGGTTGGGCCGGGTAAACCGCACCGTCGGTACGGATTTCCGCGACCGCGACCAGCGCCGTTGGAAGCTCAACGCCCACCTTCTGCATGCCGATCAGGCACTGCCCGTAGGCAAGCTCACCGCCTACGGCTACTTCGTGCGAAATGACACGGTCGCCGCGAATTCAGTGAAGACCCTGGGTTTACGCTACACCGGCACGCAGGAACTGGGGCAGGGCGCCCCCACCCTGGCCTGGACGGCAGAGGTGGCGCGGCAATACGACTACGCCAATAACCCGGCCCGCTTTAGCCTTGGCTACCACCTGTTGGACGCGACGTTCGGCTACAAGCCGCTATCGGCGCGGGTGGGTGAGGAAATGCTGCAGGGCAATGGCCGTAACGCGGTGAATGTGGCGTACGGCGCCGCCCGAGCGTTCAACGGCTGGGTTGTCGCCTTCCGTATTCCCAACAGCGGCCTGCGCGAGCGCTACGTGGGGCTGCTCGGTATGGTGGACGTGGGCCGTCCCGTCACCTGGCAAGTGACCTACCGGCATTTCCGGCCGGTGCAGGGGCGCGCCATGCTTGGCGATGAAGTGGATGCTGGCGTGCTCGTGGATCTCGGGCGGGGGTTCTCGGTGGAGGCCCAGTTCGGTGACTACCGGGCGCACCGGCACGGTGTGGACGAACGGAAATTCTGGCTTATCGGCGAATATCGGTACGGCAAACCGCCGAAATAACCCGTTTACGGCCTTTCCCACAAGTTATCCACAGACTTATCCTCTCAACGCGTGCGACCCCTGCGCGTATCATGCCTGTACGGCAACCCGGGCCCGGGTGAGCGCCGCCTGCATGACGAGGTAATCCATGTCCTTCAATCCCGAGCGCGGCAACCGCGGCGATCGTGGTGAGCGCGGTGAGCGCCGCCGCCGCGAGCCATCCGCCATCGATGCCCTGCGTGTCCCGCCCAACTCCATCGAAGCGGAGCAGGCGGTGTTGGGCGGCCTGATGCTCTCGCCGGATTCGCTGGACAAGGTGGCCGACAAGCTCACCGACGAGGATTTCTACCGCAAGGATCACCGGATGATCTGGCGGGCGATCAACGAACTGGCGGGGAAGGGCATGCCCTGCGATGCCATTACGCTCGGCGAGTGGTTCCAGTCCAACGATCTCGATGAAATGATCGGTGGCCCCACATATCTGCTGGAGCTGGCCAATTCCACGCCCAGCGCCGCGAACATTGCTGCCTATGGCGATATCGTTCGCGAGAAATCCGTGCTGCGTAAGCTGATCGATGCGGGCACGGCGATCACTGAGGATGGCTTCCGCCCCGAGGGCAAGAGCGTCCAGGAAGTGATGGAGCTTGCCGAGCAGCGCGTGTTCCGCATCGCGGAATCCGGTGCGCGTGGCAAGAAAGATATCGTGTCCATGCGCGAGGCCGTGGGCGACGCGTTTCGCCAGCTCACCGAGCGCTACGAGAACCGCGGCCAGCTGACCGGCCTTTCGACCGGCTTTACCGACCTGGACGAGCTCACCGCCGGTCTGCAGCCCTCCGACCTGATCATCGTTGCGGCGCGCCCATCGATGGGTAAGACCGCGTTCGCCCTCAACCTGGCCGAGGCGGCCGCCATGCGTTCGAAGAAGGCGGTGGCGGTGTTCTCCATGGAAATGTCGGCCTCGCAGCTGGCGTTCCGTCTCATTTCCTCGCTGGGCCGCATCCATGCGCAGCACCTGCGCAATGGTGATCTGGCTGAGGAGGACTGGCCGCGTGTCACCTCGGCCATCACCATGCTGTCCGATGCCAAGATCTTTATCGATGACACGCCCGCGATGTCGCCGGTGGAAATGCGCTCGCGCTCGCGCCGCCTGCAGCGCGAGCATGGCCTTGGCCTGATCGTGATCGACTACCTGCAGCTCATGCAGATCCCCGGTCATAGCGAGAACCGCGCGACGGAAATCTCCGAGATCTCGCGTGGCCTCAAGGCTCTCGCTAAAGAGCTGAATGTGCCGGTGATCGCGCTGTCGCAGCTCAACCGCTCGCTGGAGCAGCGTGCCGACAAGCGTCCGATGATGTCGGATCTTCGCGAATCCGGCGCTATCGAGCAGGATGCGGACGTCATCATGTTCATTTACCGCGATGACTACTACAACAAGGAATCGCCCGATAAGGGCCTGGCCGAAATCATCATCGGTAAGCAGCGTAACGGCCCCACCGATACGGTGAAGCTGGCCTTCCTGGGCCACTACACCAAGTTTGAGAACTGGGCCCCGGATTCCTACGTAGGCACGTTCGATTGATCGGCGTACCCTCGTCGTATCGACGGGGGTGCGCATGGCCAGCGAGCACTTCGATGTCCTGATCATCGGCGCCGGGCTATCCGGCATCGGCATGGCGTGCCGGTTGGCCATGGCCTGCCCGGGCAAACGGGTGGGCATCCTGGAACGGCGGCGCGCGATCGGTGGCACCTGGGACCTGTTTCGTTACCCGGGTGTGCGTTCCGATTCCGACATGTTCACGTTCGGCTTTGGCTTCCGGCCGTGGAACGCGCTGAAGGTGCTGGCCGATGGGCCGGCCATCCTCAAGTACATCAACGAAACGGCCCGCGAGTACGCCATTGAGCGCCTGGTGCGTTTCGGCATGCGGACGACGCATGCGTCGTGGTCGTCATCGGCCAGGTGCTGGACCGTGACGGCGTTGGACGAGGATGGCGAGGCGCATGCATTCCGCGCTGATTTCCTGGTCGGCTGTACCGGCTACTACGCTTATGAACAAGGCTACGTTCCCGAGTTCGCCGGCCTCCACGAGTACCAGGGCCAGTTCATCCACCCGCAGCACTGGCCGGCCGATGTGGATTGGGAGGGAAAGCGCGTCGTCGTCATTGGCAGTGGCGCGACGGCGGTCACGCTTGTTCCTGCGCTAGCCCAGAAGGCGGCGCACGTAACCATGCTGCAGCGTTCGCCTGGATATGTGCTTTCCGTGCCGTCGCGCGATGCCATTTCGGCGGCGCTCCTGCATGTGCTGCCGGCGCGGATCGTTTACTCACTGGCACGGCGCAGGAACATCGCGCTCCAACGAGCGCTCTACAAAGCCGCCATGCGCTGGCCAAGGCGCATTCGCGCGCTGCTGTTGGCCGGCGTACGCCATCGCCTGGACGGTGCCGCTTCACTCGCTGATTTCACGCCTGCCTACGCACCCTGGACACAGCGTCTTTGCGTCGTACCCGATAACGATCTGTTCGATGCCCTGCGTGACGGTAAGGCATCGGTCTGGACGGATACGGTGGCTCACTTCACCCCCACCGGATTGACCCTGGCGTCGGGCGCCACCCTCGATGCGGACATCGTGATCAGCGCGACCGGCTTCCAGCTCCAGGTATTGGGCGGCATGACGCTGGATGTAGACGGCGAGCCACGTGACCCGGGACGCCTCATGACCTACAAGGGCGTCCTACTCGAAGGCATTCCGAACGCGGCCGTGTTGTTCGGCTACATCAATGCCTCATGGACGCTGAAGGTGGACCTGGCCGCGCAATATGTCTGCCGCCTGCTGCAGGCCATGGAGGCGCAGGGCGCGCATGTTGTCGTTCCACCAGCCTCGCCGGGGCAGGCTACGGATGCCTGCATCATGGATTCACTGCACGCCGGCTACGTCATGCGCGGTGAGGCCCAGCTACCCAGGCAGGGCAGGAGCGGCCCCTGGCACGTTACCCACCGCTACGAGGCCGACCGCCGCGTGCTGCTCGACGACCCCATCGACGACGGGATCCTCGCCTTCCAATAGGCCGACTTTGCCCGGATGCACGTCCCGTTGCTCGCGCGGCTCCTGTGGGCGCGCGCTTGCGCGCGATCCCTGCGAAGCGTACCCCTCAACGCAAATACGGCCCCACCTTGAGCTCGAGCAACGCCACCAACTCCGGCTGCATATAGTCGTACTCATGAGGAGGACACGTGTCATGAGGCTTATCGTAGCGAAGTTGTGACCCCGCCCCGTTGCACATGGGGCGCCCCTCGCCCAGTATCGGCGGATAGCCCGCGCCGGGCCGAAAGGGAGGAGGGGACTCATGCTGCGTAAGGTCATGCTTGCGATCGCTTTGTCGGCGGCTTCGGCTGCTGGCATGGCAACGAATAACGAACGCCAGGTGCTTCCCGAGCACCCCACCGCGGATCAGAAGGCGGATATAGAGCAGCGCCTGAACGACTGGCCCCTGCTGGCGCGTTTCGCGAAAGACAACGGCACGTACCCGCCGTTGAAGCCGGGCGAAAAGCGCGTGGTTTTCATGGGCGATTCGATCACCGACGGCTGGGGCCGCCCCATTGGCGAATTCTTTCCAGGCAAGGGTTACATCAACCGGGGTATCAGTGGCCAGACCACGCCGCAGATGCTGGTGCGCTTCCGTGCCGATGTGATTGCGTTGAAGCCCTCAGTGGTCGTCATCCTTGCCGGTACCAACGACATCGCCGGCAATACGGGTCCCTCGTCGTTGCAGATGATCGAGGACAACCTGATGTCGATGACGGAGCTGGCGCGCGCGCACGGCATCCATGTGGTCATCGCCACGTTGCTGCCGATCAGCAACTATCACGACGCCACCTCGAGCACCCGGCGACCGCCAGCGGATATCAACACGCTGAATGCATGGATTCGCGATTACACCACACGCGAGCACCTGGGCTACATCGATTACTTCGATGCCATGTTGGATAAGAGCGGGCAGCTGCGTGCCGACCTGAGTGACGACGGCCTGCACCCCAACGCAGCGGGCTACAAGGTCATGGCGCCGCTGGCGCAGAAAGCCATTGATGCGGCACTCGCTGATACGAAGTCCTGATTTGTCGGTGTGCGCCCACAACACATCGTGGGCGATTCGTACGCACTTTTAGGAGTTCTCCTAATCCAGTCCTTGCGCAGCGACCGATAGCATTTCCCGGTCTCGCGACAGCCTGTCCGTCCACGCGCCCGTAACCCGGGCAGGCCTTTTCTTCCGGGCGCGCAAGGACAGGGATTACTCATGGAATTCTTCAGCAAGACCGCCGCCATTACGGTGGCGGCCATCGGCGCGTCGTTCATGCTGTCGGCGTGCACTGCGGCGAACCCGTTGGTGACCAAATCGCAGCGTGAACACGAGGCCAAGGTGCAGGCCATTCCCAAGTGCGGCAAGAAGCTCGGCAGCATTTCGGTGATCGAGCCGGAGGGCGGCGTGCACTGGTGGACCCAGCAACAGCTGCCGTCGCCGACAAGGCTCATCAAGGTCTTCGTGCAGAAGTCCGGCTGCTTCACGCTGGTCGATCGTGGCATGGGCATGGGCGCGGCCATGCGTGAGCGCGAGCTTGCGGCGGGTGGCGACCTGCGCGGTGGTTCGAACCTGGGCAAGGGGCAGATCAAGGCGGCTGATTACGTGATGGTGCCGGATCTGGTGGCAAGCAATCGCAATGCCGGCGGAGCCGGGATCGGCGCGCTGGTCGGCGGCCTCGTGGGCGGTACCGCCGGGCGCCTGGCCAGCAACATCACGATCAATTCGAAGACGGCCGATGTCGTGCTCACGGTGACGGATGTGCGCTCCTCCGAGCAAGTGGCCATGACCGAAGGTCACGGCGAGAAGAACGATCTTGGGTTTGGCGCGTCGGGTAATTTGTGGGGTTCCGATGCATCGGGTGGCGCCTCGGTCGGTGCGTACGCCAACACCACCCAGGGCCAGGTCATCACCATGGCCTACCTCGATGCCTACACCAAGCTGGTCGACGAGTTGGGTGGCCTCCCGTCCAATGCCTCGAAGGCGAACACGCGCCAGTCCGGCACCATCAGCAAGCCGACAGCCATGCGTGCCCTGGCCCAGCCGAAATCGAAGATCGTCCGTTCGCTGGATCCCGGCATGACCGTTTATCCAACCGGCGAGAAATCGGGCCTTGCGTGGGAGGTGGAAGACGAGCACGGCAACCGCGGCTGGGTGTCGTCGGAACACTTCGATCTGGCGAAGTAAGTTCGTCGCGCGGGCGGCTTCCCGCCGCCCGCCATCATCGTGCCATGCGGGTGCCCCGGCGCGGCGGGTACACTTGGGCGCTTGTCCCAGCCGGGAAACGCGCGCAAGCGCGCTCCTATAGAGAACGCGTCCCGTATGAGCCGTACCACTGTCGCCACCATTCACCTGGGTGCCTTGCGCCATAACCTTGCCCGCGTGCGTGCGCTTGCCACGGGGGCACGGGTGATGGCTGTCGTTAAGGCGGATGCTTACGGGCATGGGCTTGAGCGCGTGGCACGCGCTCTCGATAGCGAGGCCGAAGCGTTCGCCGTTGCAGCAATCGCCGATGGCCTGCGGCTGCGGGCAGCGGGCCACCGGCAACGCATCGTCGTGCTTTCCGGTCCCGATACCCCCGCCGATATCGCCGAAATGCAGCGCCTGAAGCTGGAAGCTTTGATCCACCACGACGCCCAACTGCCGTGGCTCGCCAAGGCCGACCCGGCGCGCGGGGCGCTCACCGTGTGGATCAAGGTCGATACCGGCATGCACCGTCTCGGCTTTGCCCCGGCGCGGGCGCGTGAGGTGCACGGCCTGCTGAAGAGCATGCCGGCTATCGCTCCTGAGGTGGGCCTCATGACCCACTTTGCCTCATCGGAAGAGTTCGAGGGCCACGACACCGCGGCGCAGATCCAGCGCTTCCGTGAAGCTACCGACGGGCTGGATGGCCCTCGTGCGCTCTCGAATTCCGCGGCGGTGCTCGGCTGGCCCGATGCCCGCGGCGACTGGGTCCGTACCGGCGGCCTGCTGTACGGCCTGTCTGTCGTGGAAGGCCGCAGCGGAGCGGATTTCGGCTTTCGCCCCGCGATGACACTGGCGACCCGCCTGGTGGCGATCAACCACCTCGCGAAGGGCGAGCGCGTCGGTTACAACGGGACCTATACCTGTCCCGAAGACATGGCGGTAGGCGTCGCAGCGATCGGCTACGGCGACGGTTACCCGCGCAGCGCCGCGCAGGGCACGCCGGTGCTGGTGAATGGCAAGCTGGCACCGCTAGTAGGCCGTGTGTCCATGGATCTCATCACCCTCGATTTGCGTGGCGTCCCCGATGCGCGCGTCGGGGATCGCGTCACGCTGTGGGGCGAAGGCTTGCCGGTGGAAACGGTGGCGGCCTCCGCCGGCACCATCTCCTACGATCTCACCTGCGGCATGACGCGTCGCGTACTCTTCGTGGAAGACGAGGGCTAACGCCCCAATATCGCCCCGTGCGACGCGGGTGCGCTATACAGCCCGCCTGCCTTTCCAGGAAACCCAAGCACATGGCCAAGGCCAAGACCGCCTACGTCTGCACGCAGTGCGGCGCCGAACACAGCAAGTGGCAGGGCCAGTGCGCCGAATGCGGCGAATGGAACGTGCTCTCCGAGTTTGTCGTTCAGCCGGCGAAGCCTAACGCCGTGGCCACGACCGGCGCGCGCCGTGGCGGTTACGCCGGCAACGCCGCAGGCGCCCCGCAGATCACGCCGCTCACCGAGGTGCTGCTCACGGCGGAAGCCCGCACCAACACCGGTATCGGCGAGCTCGACCGGGTATTGGGCGGCGGCCTGGTCGATGGCTCGGTGGTGTTGATCGGTGGCGACCCAGGCATTGGCAAATCAACGCTTCTGCTGCAGATGCTCGGCACGCTGGGTGCCGTTTTGCCCAGCCTGTACGTCACGGGCGAAGAATCGCTTGCCCAGGTGGCTGGTCGCGCACAGCGGCTCGATCTGCCGCTCGCGCCGCTGCATGCGCTTGCCGAAACCTGCATCGAGCGCATCCTGGAGCAGGCCGCCGCAGCGCGGCCGCGTGTACTGGTCATCGATTCCATCCAGACCATCTGGACGGAGATGCTTACGGCGGCCCCAGGCTCGGTAAGCCAGGTGCGCGAATCGGCTGCCAAGCTCACCCGCTTCGCCAAGGAGACCGGTACCTCCGTGTTCCTCGTGGGCCACGTGACAAAGGAGGGCGGCATCGCGGGTCCGCGCGTGCTCGAGCACATGGTCGACGCGGTGCTGTATTTCGAAGGCGAATCCGGCAGCCGTTTCCGCGTGCTGCGTGCTTTCAAGAACCGCTTTGGTGCGGTGAACGAGCTGGGTGTTTTCGCCATGTCGGAAAAGGGCCTGCGCGAAGTGCCGAACCCGTCGGCGATCTTCCTTTCCGCGCATGCCGGGCCGACCCCGGGCAGTGCGGTGATGGTGACCCGTGAGGGCACTCGCCCGTTGCTGGTCGAGGTGCAGGCGCTGGTGGATCAATCGTCGTTGGGTAATCCGCGCCGCGTGGTGCTGGGTCTGGAGCAGAATCGCCTTGCCATGTTGCTTGCGGTGCTCCACCGGCACGGCGGCGTCGCCGCCTACGACCAGGATGTGTTCGTGAACGTCGTCGGCGGCATTCGCGTGCAGGAGACTGCTTCGGATGTGCCCGTGCTGATGGCGGTGCTATCGAGCCTGCGCGATCGGCCGCTGCCGGAGAAAACCATCGCCTTCGGCGAGGTGGGCCTGTCGGGCGAAATCCGCCCCGTGCCAAACGGGGAAGAGCGACTGAAAGAAGCCGCCACGCATGGCTTCCGCCGTGCCGTCGTGCCCGCTGCGAATGCACCCAAGCGCGGCCGCGTGGGCGATATGGAAGTCATCGGGGTGGAGCGCCTTTCCCAGGCGATTGATGCGTCCAGGGAGTAGCGATCGGCCACGTGACTGCTGGTGTAGGAGCGCGCTTGCGCGCGAAAACCCAACGAAGCGGTGACGCCGTTCTCTCAGGCCGTGCGATGCAGGATCAGCTCAAGGACCAGCTTCGTGCCGAAAAACGCCAGTAGCAGAATGCCCATGCCGGTGAGGGTCAGGTTCACCGCGCGGATGCCGCGCCAGCCATGACGCCAGCGGCCCCACAGCAACACCCCGAACACCACCCAAGCCACGATCGATAGCACCGTCTTGTGCACCAGGTGCTGGCTGAACAGGTCGCCGACGAATAGCGCGCCCGTGACCAGGGTGAGGGTAAGCAGCACGAAACCGACGGCGATCAGGCGGAACAGCAGCACCTCGGTCAGTGTCAGTGGGGGCAGGGCGCGCACCCAGTGCCCAAACCGGCTGCGCCGCAAGGCGCGCTCCTGGATGGCAAGCAGGATGGCGAGGGCAGCCGCCAGGGAGAGGAAGCCGAACGCGAACACGGCGATCGTCACATGCATCTCGATCTGCCAGGTCATCGCCATCGGCGCGGTGCGCGGAGCGAGGAAGGCATCGATCGCCAGGAAGGCCGCCGATAGCGGGAAAATCAGGATGCCCAGGCCCGCAACCGGCCGGGAGACGTTCACCACCAGGGTGAGCGCCGAGGCGATCCACGCCACCAGTGAGAGCGCGGCGAAGAAGTGCAGATCGAGCGTGCCACGGTGAGCGCCGAGCAGCGCCCCGGCATGGGCAAGCGCGGCCACCAGCGCGAGTGCCATGCCCCAGCGGGCCAACGGTTGCCCGCCCGTCACCAGCGGCCTGGCGAGGACGCCGGCGGCAGACAGGTAAAAGAGAATGGCGACCAGCGAAAGGGTGACGATCATGGACGCGCAGTGTGGCATAGCGGGGTAGGGGAGCGGAATGCGACACAGTGGCATTTGCCTGCGCCGCTCCTACACAGCGGTTACCGGCTATAATCGGTCGTTTACGGCATCCCCGACGGCTCTCGCCATGTTTGAATCGCTCAGCCAACGCCTCTCCGATACCGTCAACCGCCTGCGTGGTCGCGGCCGGCTGACTGAAGAAAACATCCGCGAGACCCTGCGCGAAGTACGTATCGCCTTGCTCGAGGCCGACGTTGCCTTGCCGGTGGTGAAGGCGCTAGTCGAGCGTGTGAAGGTGCGCGCCGTTGGCCAGGAAGTGATGAAGAGCCTGTCGCCGGGCCAGGCCCTGGTGAAGGTCGTCAGCGACGAGCTGACCGCCGTCATGGGCGCCGCCAACAGCGAGCTGAACCTCGCCACGCAGCCGCCCGCCGTGGTCCTCATGGCCGGCCTGCAGGGCGCGGGCAAGACCACCACCGTGGGCAAGCTTGCCCGCTTCCTCAAGGAGCGCAAGAAGAAGCGCGTGATGGTGGTCAGCTGCGACGTCTACCGTCCGGCCGCTATCGAACAGCTGCGCACGCTCGCCTCGCAGGTCGATGTCTCGTTCTTCCCGTCCGAAGCGGGCCAGAACCCGGTGGATATCGCCAAGGCCGCCGTGGCCGCCGCTCGCCGCGAGGTGATCGACGTGCTGCTGGTGGATACCGCCGGCCGCCTGCACGTCGATGAAGCGATGATGGAGGAGATCAAAGCCCTCCACGGTGCCATCAACCCCATTGAAACCCTGTTCGTCGTCGATTCGATGACCGGCCAGGATGCGGCGAACGTCGCCAAGGCGTTCTCCGATGCGCTGCCGCTTACCGGTGTGGTGCTGACCAAGACGGACGGTGACGCCCGTGGCGGTGCCGCGCTGTCGGTGCGCTATGTCACCGGCCGGCCCATCAAGTTCCTTGGCGCCGGCGAAAAGTCCGATGCCCTTGAGCCGTTCCATCCGGATCGCGTTGCCCAGCGCATCCTCGGCATGGGCGACGTGCTCTCGCTGGTGGAAGAGGTCGAGCGCAAGGTCGATCACGAGAAAGCCCAGAAGCTGGCCGAAAAGGTCATGAAGGGCAAGCGCTTCGATCTCAACGATATGCGCGACCAGCTCGAGCAGATGAACAATATGGGCGGCCTGGCTGGCCTGATGGACAAGCTACCCGGCGTCTCCAGCCTGCCTGAGAACGTGAAATCGAAGGTCAACGACGGCGAGCTGAAGAAAATGGTCGCCATCATCGGCTCCATGACCAAGAAGGAGCGCCGTCACCCGGATCTCCTGAACGGCTCGCGCAAGGCCCGCGTCGCGCGTGGCTCGGGCACGCAGCCGGCCGATGTGAACCGCCTGCTGAAGCAGTTCATGCAGATGGAAAAGATGATGTCCAAGCTGTCCAAGGGCGGCAGCAAGGGCCTTATGCGCCAGATGCGTGGCGCGATGAAGGGCATGGGCGGCATGGGTGGGATGATGCCGCCGCGCTAAACCGGCCTTTGGGCCACGGAAGTACCCGCAGGTACTTCCATTTCTGAAAACTTTGGCTAAAATGTCCGGCTTTACCGCGCCCGCTTCTCGCGCGCGCCTTGCCGGCATCCGGCACTCTGGAGCACGTAACTTATGGTCAAGATTCGTCTTTCGCGCGGTGGCGCCAAGGGCCGTCCGTTTTATCACATCGTTGTGACCGACCAGCGCAGCCCGCGCGACGGTCGTAACATCGAGCGCGTTGGCTACTACAACCCGGTCGCATCGGGCGCTGATAAGCGTCTCGAGCTCGACGTCACCAAGGTCCAGGCCTGGGTGGCCAAGGGTGCCCAGCTGACCGATAAGGTCCGCGCGCTCGTCAAGGAAGCCGGCAAGCTGGCTGCCTGATGGCGACGGAGCCTGGTCGGCGCGTCCGCGTAGGGCGCATTGTCGGGCTCCACGGTGTGCAGGGTGAGGTCAAGCTCGAAAGCTGGACCGAACCCCGCCTCCAGATCTTCCGGTACCAGCCCTGGCTGCTGACCGCGCCGGGCGTGGAACGGGAGATGAGCGGTATCCGCGGTCGCGCGCAGGGCAAGGGCATCGTTGCCTCCCTGCCGGGTATCGAGGATCGCGACCAGGCGGCAACGCTCATCGGTTGCGAGATTACGGTCTCGCGCGATGTGTTTCCGCCCGCCGCGCCGGGTGAGTTCTACTGGTTCGATCTCGAGGGTCTCGAGGTGGTTACCACGGAATCTGTCTCGCTCGGCAAGGTAAGCCACCTTTTCTCCACCGGCGCCAACGATGTCATGGTGGTGAAGGATGGCGAAAAGGAGCGTCTGGTCCCGTTCGTCCAGGGCCCCTACGTGCAGTCAGTCGATATCGACGCCGGCCGCATCGTGGTGGACTGGGACCCCGAGTTCTGAACAGCGGTATCCGAAGATCATGCGCATCGACGTGGTAACGCTGTTTCCCGATTTCGTCCGCCAGTCGGCCGGTATCGGGGTGGTAGGAAGGGCGCAGCAGCGCGAGCTGCTCCAGGTGGAAACCTGGAACCCGCGCGATTTCGCCACCGATAATTATCGCACCGTGGATGGCCGCCCCTTTGGCGGTGGGCCAGGCATGGTGATGTTGATCGAACCCCTGCGGGCGGCCCTGGCGGCCATTCGCGAAGCGGCACCGGAGCCGGTGCACGTGATTTACCTCAGCCCGCAAGGTGCGCGGCTGACGCAGAAACGGGTGGAAGCGCTGGCAAATATGCCGCGAATTGCCCTGATCTGTGGACGTTATGAAGGTGTGGACGAGCGGCTGGTCCAGCACGAGGTCGACGAAGAGCTCTCAATCGGCGATTATGTGCTGTCTGGCGGCGAGCTTGGCGCAGCGGTGGTTATCGATGCGGTGGGTCGTCTGCAGGAAGGTGCGTTGAACGATGCACAGTCCCATCAGCAGGATTCGTTCTCGGACGGTCTGCTGGATTGCCCGCACTACACCCGCCCCGTGCATCACGATGCGTGGGGTGGCGTGCCGGAGGTTTTGCTCTCAGGCGATCACGCGGCCATTCGCCGCTGGCGCAGGAAGCAGTCGCTAGGTCGAACCTGGCTGCGCCGGCCGGATTTGCTAACGCAGCTTGTCCTGGATGATGAATCCAGGGTTTTGCTGGATGAATTCCGCCGTGAATATGCACGGCCAAACGGTGCGGCCGGCGACGACCGCCGTAACAAAAATTGACAGGTGTGTGCCATGAACAAACTTCTCCAACAGTTCGAAGCCGAGCAGATCACCCGCCAGCTGCCGGATTTCGGCCCTGGCGACACCGTGGTCGTGAACGTCAAGGTCAAGGAAGGTAACCGCGAGCGCGTCCAGGCGTTCGAGGGTATCGTCATCGCCAAGCGTAGCCGTGGCCTGCACTCCGCCTTCACCGTCCGCAAGATTTCGCACGGCACGGGCGTCGAGCGCGTGTTCCAGTCCCACAGCGCCGCTATCGACTCGGTCGAAGTGAAGCGTAAGGGTAAGGTCCGCGGCGCCAAGCTGTACTACCTGCGTGGCCTGGAAGGCAAGGCTGCCCGCATCAAGGAAGATGTGGCCGCCGCCGCTGCCGCCAAGGTCGCGAAGAAGGCTGCCGCTGCCGCTGCCGCCGAGTAATCGGCTGCCGCAAGGCATACAAAAAAGCCCGCGAGCGATCGCGGGCTTTTTTGTGTCCGTCAGTGCCCGTTGTTAAACGGGCAGGTATTCCTCAGCCAGCACCTTCGCCGGCTCCTGCAGGAAATTGCCCTGCACGAAATCGACGCCACAGGCGAACAGGAGCGAGGTGCTCACCGCATCCTCCACCCATTCCGCCACGGTCTGCTTGCCGGTGGCATGGCCTTCCTTGCAGATATCCGAAATACGCTTCTGGTTTTCCGGGTGCTGCGGCAGGTCGGTCATGTAGCTGCGGTCGATCTTCAGGAAATCGGCCTCGACATGGGTCAGCATCTGGAACGAGTTCAGGCCCGAGCCGAACTGCTCGATGGCGAACTTGCCGCCCGACTGACGCCAGCCCACGGAGAACTCCTGGGCCTTGCGCAGCATGGTGAGTACCTTCGATTCCGGCATGGCAATGACCAGCTGGCTGCGGCGTAGCTTGGCCGTTTCGAGGCGGCGCTTGAGCCAGGGCAGCAGGTCAGGGTCTTCCAGCGATTGCGCGGTAATCTTCACGAAGTACGTGGTGGTCAGGCCATCGTTCTCGCGGTGGGCGAGGGCGTCGATGGCATGGCCCAGCACCCAGCGGTCGATCGCCGGCAGCAAGCCATTGCGCTCCGCCACGGGGAAGAAATACGACGGCAGCACGTCGCCCTTGGGCCCGCGCATGCGGACCAGGATGTCGTAATACTCGCCTGCGGCATCCTGCAGGCTGATGATCTGCTGGTGGTACAGGCGCAGGCCATCCTGGGCGAGCGCTTCGCGAACCAGGTCCAGCCAGTACTGCTCGCGCTCGGCGTCCGCTTTTTCACGCGCGGCCGGATCGTGCAGCTCCACCCGGTTGCCGCCCTGGTTCTGCGCGTTGCGCAGCGCGGCGCTGGCCTGGTCAAGCACGGTTTCGGCGTTGGCGTTCTTCTCGGCCAGCAGGGTGCCGCCCACAGTGACCGTCACGGTCAGTGAGCGCGTACCCGCATCGACAATCGCATCGGAAATGCTGGCGCGCAGGCGTTCGGTAAGGGCGGCGTGCTCCAGGTCGCCGCGCGGCGACAGCACGATGCCGAACGTGTGGTCACCCAGCACGCCAGGTACGTCCTCATCATCAAGCGCTTCCTTGATCCGCGTTGCCAGGTTCGCCAGCACCTGGTCGGCGTTGGCGATACCTGCGCTGGCGACCAGTTCCTTCCAGTTATCGGGCTCGATCAGGAGTACCGCTTGTCCCGCGCGGCCCGCCGCGGCCGCGGCTACGGCCTCGTCGATGTGCTCAAGCGTACGTGCGCGGTTGAACAGTCCGGTGACGGGGTCCTGGTAAAGCTGGGCCACCAGCGCCGGGTCCACGGTCTGCTGGCGGAACACGATTTGCAGGCAGGCCTCGCCTTCGAAGGTGGCCTGGGCAAATTCCGCCACGGCCTTGAACGTGCTGCTGTCGTCGCGGCGGGCGAGCAGGTCCATCGGCGGCGGGGTCTTTTCCCCCTTCGATACGGCGCGCAGCGCGTTCTTGAAGTCATCCGCGTGGGTGCCGGAGATCAGGTCAAGGATCGGCAGGCCGATGATGTCGTCGTATTCGTTGAACCCGAACGCCTCGAGGTACGCCTGGTTGACGCGGACATGCATGCCCTCGTGCACGTAAGCGATGGCGTCACGGGACGAATCCAGCAGCGAATCGCAGCGGCGCTCGGTTTCGCGCAGGGCGGTTTCCAGGCGGCGGACCTGGCGGCGCATGGATAGCGACTGGAACTCGCGATGCACCGTGGCCAGGATCTGGTCGTGGCGCTTGCGCAGTGCCACGCCGCGCACGCCGCCGGCGAGGAGGTCGGAGACCTCGTCGTCGTCCAGGTGCTCAAGCACGGCAATGGCGGCCAGGTCGCGGCCGCTGGCGTCGAGCTGGCGGAGGACCCCGGCGGCTTCGATGCCCGGCACCGCCGGGTTCATCAGCACCAGGTCGGGCACCTGTTCGTCGAGGCAGGCCTGGATCTCATCGGCGCTGGTGGCGCGCGACGCGCGCACGGCGATACCGCCGTTGCGCAGGACATTGATCAGTAGTTCCGCCTCTTCCACCGATGCTTCGATAAAGAGGACGCGAATGACGTTGTCGTGTTTCATGTTTCTTCTTGGTTACCGCAGTTCCACCCAGCACGCCATGTACCGGCATGCTCCCCCTGTCTCGCGGTCCCGCCGGGCTGGTGCCGACCGGATGGCACCATACTAGCGCGCGAAATCGGCAATGGGACGCTTTGAGGGGTCGCCGGGCAATTCACGAACGAGTTTTGGGACAAGGTACCCAGGTAAGCGTGCGCGCAGCGTCTCCACCAGGGCCAGGGCCTGCTCATCCGGCACTTCGAAGTGGGCGGCGCCGGTCACCTTGTCGAGCTGGTGCAGGTAGTAGGGCAGCACGCCTGCGGCGAACGACCGCTCGCAAAGCGCCGTAAGGGCGTCCGCGTCGTCGTTGACCCCCCTTAGCAGCACGGACTGGTTGAGCAGGGTGGCCCCCGCCTCGCGCAGGCGAGCGCACGCGGCGTCGACCGTGGCATCGAACTCGCTGGCATGGTTGGCGTGGAGCACCACGACCTTCTGCACGGGCAGCGCCGCCAGCCAGGCCACGAACGCATCGTCGATCCGCTCGGGCAGCACGACCGGCAGCCGGGTGTGGATGCGCAGCCGGATCACGTGGGGCATGCCGGCGAGGCCGCGGGTGAGCTCGTCGAGCTTGTGGGTAGCCAGCGAGAGCGGGTCGCCACCGGACAGGATGACTTCCCGGATCGAGGTGTCGGCGGCGACATGGGCCAGTGCTTCGCGCCACTGGGCGGCCGCGGCGATTTCCTCGCCGTAGGGGAAGTGGCGGCGAAAGCAGTAGCGGCAGTTCACCGCGCAGGAGCCGCTGGCGATCAGCAGGGCGCGGCCATCGTACTTGTGCAGTAGCCCATGGCCGGCCTTGGCGGCCATGTCGCCCACGGCGTCCACGCTATAGCCGGCTGCCTGCGCGTGCTCGGCGGCCCGGGGCAGCACTTGCAGGAGCAGCGGATCGGCCGGGTCGCCCTGGCGCATGCGCGCCACGAATCCGCGCGGCACCCGCAGCGGGAAGCCCGCGTCATCGGGCGGGAGCAGGTCGGCGCGGTGGCCCAGGCCGACGGCCCGGAGGAGTTCCCCGGCATCGGTAATGGCCTCCCGCCAGGCCTCGCGCCAGCCCTGGGCTGGCGTCGGTAGGCGGGGAGTGGGGCTTGCGGTTATCATGGTGGGCCTTGGGGCGGGCCTTGGTGCCCGTAACAGACCCCTATTTTAGCCGCCCGGCGGGCGGATTCACCTCTGGAGCATGCAACACATGGCAAGCCTTGGCCTCAATGACGTCAAAACGGGCAAGAAGATCCTGCACAACGGCGATCCCTGGGTCATCACCGAAGCGGACTTCATCAAGCCGGGCAAGGGCCAGGCGTTCACGCGCATCCGCGTTCGCAACCTGAAGGACGGCCGCACCACCGAGCTGACCCTCAAGTCGAGCGATTCGTACGAAGAGGCGAACGCCACCGATACCGATGCCAGCTTCTCGTACATCGAAGGCACCGGCGATGACCGCGAGTGGATCTTCATGCACTCGGAGACCTTCGAGCAGTACCGGGCCAACCTGGCCGCCATGGGCGATGCCTGGAAGTGGCTGAAGGGCGACGAGCAGTGCGTCATCACCATCTTCAACGAAACCCAGATCATCGCCGTGCAGGCGCCGAAGTTCGTTGAGCTGAAGATCGTCGAAACCGATCCGGGCGTCCGTGGCGATACCTCGGGCGGTGGCGGCAAGCCGGCCACGCTAGAGACCGGTGCCGTGGTCCGCGTGCCGTTGTTCGTCAACCAGGACGAAATCATCAAGGTCGATACCCGCACGGGCGAGTACGACAGCCGCGTCAAGTAAGGCGGCTTCGCTCGACCCAACGCGACGGCACGGCCGCCCCCCGGGCGCCGTGCCGTTCGCTTATCAGGCGCAGGGAAATCGCCGTGGTAACCCTTTTCGAGAGGCATGCATGAGTTCCGATGACATCCGACAGATCGACCTCCTCATCGAAGCCCGCTGGGTGGTTCCGGTCGAGCCGCATGGCGTGGTGTACGACGACCACGCGGTCGCGATCCACGGCGGCGAGATCATCGAGATCCTGCCGGCCGATGAGGCGCGTAAGCATTACAACCCGCGCGAACGCGTATCGCTGGCTGAGCACGCCCTGATCCCGGGCCTCGTCAACGCGCATACGCACAACCCCATGACCCTGCTGCGTGGCCTGGCCGACGACCTGCCGCTGATGGTGTGGCTGCAGGAACACATCTGGCCGGCCGAGGGCCGCGTGATGGGCCCGGACTTCATCCGCGATGGCGTGGAACTGGCCGTTGCCGAGATGATCCGCGGTGGTACCACCTGCGCCAACGAGAACTACTTCTTCCCCGATGTGATCGCAGCGACCTACCGCCAGATGGGTTTTCGCGCGGTCATTGGCCTGCCGGTGATCGATTTCCCCACGCCGTGGGCGAAGACCTCCGATGAATACTTCCTGCGTGCCGAGGAAGTGCACGACAGCCTGCGCGGCGAGCCGCTGCTCACTACCGCGTTCGCGCCGCACGCGCCCTACACGGTGTCGGACGAGAACTTCGAGCGCATCCGCATGCTCTCCGAGCAGCTCGATATCCCGGTCCACCTGCATACGCACGAGACCGCGCAGGAAGTGGAAGAAGGGAAGGCGCGCGATGGCATGCGTCCGTTTCAGCGCCTGCAGAAGCTGGGCCTGGTCAACGAGCGCCTTATCGCGGTGCACATGACCCAGCTGACCGATGGCGAGATCGCGGCGTGCGCAGCGGCCGGCGTTTCGGTGGTGCATTGCCCGGAATCGAACCTGAAGCTCGCCTCGGGCTTTTGCCCGGCGGAGAAACTGCGCACCGCTGGCGTGAACGTCGCGATCGGCACCGATGGCTGCGCTTCCAACAACGATCTCGATATGTTCGGCGAGATGCGGACCGCCGCCATGCTGGCGAAAGCCGTGGCTGGCGATGCCGCCGCGTTCGACGCCGCGAGTGCACTGCGTGCCGCGACGTTGAACGGCGCGAAGGCCATTGGCCTGGGCGAAAAAATCGGTTCGATCGAGCCGGGCAAGCGGGCCGACCTGGCTGCTGTGCGTCTGGATGATCTTGAAACGCAGCCGCTGTACCACGTGGCGTCCCAGCTGGTGTACGCCACGGGCCGCCACCAGGTCAGCGATGTATGGATTGATGGCAAGCGCAAGCTCGCCGACAAGACCCTGGTAGGGATCGATGTCGAAGCCATCCGCGACAAGGCGCGCGGCTGGCGTGAGCGCATCGCCGCCGAGGACACTGCGGAGGACACCCCGTGAGCGATACCGTCCACCTCTACCTGGTGATGGCCATGCGTAACCCCGGGTTCCAGGCCTCGGCGGGGCAGGAGCACATGGTGTTCCTCGACAGCCTGATCGAACGCGGCCTGCTGGAAATGACCGGCCCGTTCACCGATGGCAGTGGCGGTGCTTACCTCCTGCGCGCGGCCGACCTGGAAACCGCCACGCAGATCGCCCATGGTGATCCGCTGCATGTTTCCGGCTCGTCCACGCTTACCGTCCACGAGTGGCGCGTGCGCCGTTTTCCCTGAGGCAACCACTATGCAAACCAACGCCAACGTCAGCGCAGAAGAAATCGCGCGCTTTGAAAAGCTCGCCGCACGCTGGTGGGATCCCGATGGCGAATCCCGCCCGCTGCATGACCTGAACCCGGTGCGCTCGGCGTACGTCGCCGGCCGCGCCAACCTGCGCGGCGCGAAGGTGGTCGACGTGGGCTGCGGCGGCGGTCTGCTCAGCGAGGCCCTGGCCCGCGCTGGCGCCAACGTCACCGCCATCGATCTCGGCGCCAAGCTGATTGAGATCGCGAAGCTGCACTTGTTCGAATCGAACCTGCAGGTGGATTACCGCGTGCAGTCGTCTGAAGAACTCGCCGCTGCCGAGGGCGAGTCGTTCGACGTCGTGTGCTGCATGGAAATGATCGAGCATGTGCCCGATCCGTTCGTGCTGATCCGCGACCTTGCGGCCATGCTCAAGCCGGGCGGCCAGCTGTTCCTGTCCACGCTCAACCGCACGCCGGCCGCGTTCGGTGCAGCGATCGTCGGCGCCGAGTACGTGATGCGCCTGCTGCCGCGTGGCACGCACCACTACGCGCAGTTCCTGAAGCCCTCGGAAGTCGCGACCATGCTTCGCCACGTCGGGCTGGAACTCGAAGACATCTCGGGCCTCGCCTATAACCCGCTCACCCGCAACGCGAGCCTCACCCGCAACACGGCAGTGAACTACGTGCTGTCGGCAAGGAAGCCGGCGTGAGCAAGCTGCCCTTCAAGCCCGAAGGGGTCTTCTTCGACCTCGATGGCACGCTACTCGACAGCGGGCTGGATCTCGACCACGCCCTGCGTCTGTTGTGCGCGGAGCAGGGCGTCGAACCGCCGGCGTACGAAGCGGTGCGCCCGGTCGTGTCGCGTGGTTCGCGTGCCATCATCAGCGTGGGTTTCCCACATCTGGATGAAGCCGGCGTCCTCGCGCTGGTGCCGCGCTATCTCGCCTTGTACGAGGCGAACATGGCTGCGCACACGGTGCCGTTCGCGGGTATCGAACCGATGATTGCCGGGCTGGTTGGCGCAGGCATCCGCTGGGGCATCGTCACGAACAAGCCGGGCTTTCTCACCGATGCGTTGCTGCCGCAGGCCGTGCCGCACTGGCAGCCGGCCGCTGTGGTCTCGGGCGATACCTTGCCGGTAAAGAAGCCCGACCCTGCGCCTGTGCTGCTGGCGTGCGAGACCGCCGGGTGCGCCCCGGCACGTTCCGTTTTCGTGGGCGATGACCGTCGCGACATCGTGGCGGGTCACGCGGCGGGCCTCTTCACCGTGGCCGTGCGCTGGGGTTACCTCGATGGCGGGGACCCGGATGCGTGGGGTGCCGATGTCGTGGTCGACCACCCGCATGACCTGGCTGTGTTGCTGGGTGTGGGCGAGGTGCCGGCATGAGCGATGGCGCGACCCAAAGCTATATCGACAAATGGCTGGCGGTGCAGCCGCAGCAGCGCGTGGCGCTGGGCTTCATCGACCCTGCCGTGCGCGATGAGCGCGTGGCGCTCGCGGCGTTTGAGCAAGAGCTGATCTCATCCGCTTACGGTATTCGCGAGCCCCAGGTGGCTGCCGCGAAGCTTCAGTGGTGGGCGGAGGAACTCTCCGGTGCCGGTGCCAGCGGCGGCCGGCATCCCCTGACCAAGGCCCTGTTCACGAGCGAGCGGGCGAAGATCGTCACGCCGCAGCTCTGGATTGCGCCTGTCCTCGCGGCCATGGCCCAACTGGAGCAGGGCACGCCATCGGATTTCGCCGCGCAGGTCGTCGCCTCGCGCAATATGCACGGCGCGTTGGCCGCACTGGAGAACGCCTGGTGGTTTGGTCCCGAGGCACCCAGCGAGGCCGCCGCCGACATCGCCACGTTGTCGCACCTGGTGTTTGCCCTGTCCCGGCTCGAGTTCGATGCCGACCGTGAGCGGCTGCCGCTGCCCATGTCGCGCCTGGCGCGGCACGGCCTGAGCCGCGGGCAGCTGAAGGATGATTCCCCGGCTCGCCGTGAGGCCATCAAGGCGCAGCTGGGCGACCTAGCAGCCGGCCTGGGCGCCGCGCTGGGCAAGGGGCAGCCCCTGTCCACCTTCCGTGGCCTGGAGGGCCGTACGGCGCTATCCACGGCGCGCGGCGCTGCCCGGGCGGCGGAACCCTTCGCCGAACTGCACAAGCGCCAGGCCCTCACCGGCCCTGCCACCGCCTTCCGCGCCTGGCGCGCGGCGCGGCAGGCAGGCCGGTTGGGCTGAACGCAGCGTTTCCGGGCACACACCATTGAGCCATTGGCCATGGCCCCCATCTCGGGGCGAACGGCCGGAAACGACCTTAAGTCCCAAGGAACCCCCGATGTACATCCAAGATTCCCCGACCCGCCTGCTCCCCGACGTTGCGTCGCAGGAGCACGCCCTGGCCATTGGCACGCTCGACTGGGTCGGCATGGATGGCATGGAAATGCCGGTCGCATTCGATGCCGGCGATGGCGATGTGCGTTCCACGGGTGCCCGCGTCGGCGCCTTCGTGAACCTCACCAGGCCGGAGAAGCGCGGCATTCATATGTCGCGCCTGTACCTGCTGGTGTCCGAAGCACTGTCGGCGGGCCCGCTCACCGTGGCGGGCATCCGCGCGCTGCTGGGCGAGTTCCTGTCGTCGCATGAAGGCCTGTCCGACCACGCCCGCATCACCATCGGCTTCGAGCACCTGGTTCGCCGCCGCGCGCTGCGCAGCGACAACAGCGGCTGGCGCGCCTATCCCATCACGATCGACGCCACGATGCGCGGCGATCAGTTCCATCTCGAAGTGACGACCGACGTGGTGTATTCCTCCACGTGTCCCGCATCGGCCGCACTGTCGCGTCAGCTTATCCAGGACAACTTCGTGAAGTCGTTCCCGGCCGACCAGGCGCTCGACCGCGAAACCATCCTGGCATGGCTCGGTACGGAGCAGGGCATCATCGCCACTCCGCACGCCCAGCGCAGCACGGCCACGATCCGCGTGGCGCCGAAGGGTGAGGGTGTGTTCAACCTGATCGGCATGATCGATAACGTGGAAGCGGCGCTGGGCACCCCGGTGCAGACCGCCGTGAAGCGTGCCGACGAGCAGGCGTTCGCACTCGCCAACGGCAGCAACCTCATGTTCTGCGAGGACGCCGCCCGCCGCATCCAGAAAACCCTGGAAGCCGATCCGGGCGTCGCCGATTTCCACGTGCGCGTGGCGCACCACGAAAGCCTGCATCCGCACGACGCCGTGGCCTTCGCCAGCAAGGCACGCTGACGAGTTACGGCGCTACCGGCTGGATCCCCGGCAACAACAGCGGATCCAGCCGTGTCCCGAACCAGTTGAAGCCCCAGTGTACATGCGGCCCGGTGGCACGCCCGGTTTTACCCGCGGCACCGATCACCTGCCCCTGGTGCACCCGTTGACCGACCTTCACATCGATCCGTGACAGGTGCAGGAAGTTTGATGACAGGCCGAAGCCGTGGTCGAGCAGCACGGTGCCACCGGTGAGATACAAATCCGGCTGCGCGAAGGTAATGATCCCATCGGCCGGTGCCTTCACCGGCGTGCCCTCGGGCACGGCGATATCCATGCCCGAATGAGGGGCCTTGGGATCACCGTTGTAGATGCGCTGGTTGCCGAAGCGGCCGCTGATGCGCCCGGTCACGGGCCAGATAAACCCATGATCGAAGTCCTCGCGGGCATCGTCACGGTTGCGCGCCGCGACGACGAGAGCCTGTTCGCGCTCGATCCGCGCAGCGATCTCCGGCGGCGGGTTCACTGTCTTCGGGGGAACACCTTCCACCCGCTCAATGGGCCAGTCGCGCGGGGTCACAGCCACACTGATGGCACGGCCGCCCACGGCTACGTTGATCGGGCCTTTTTCATCGCGGCCTGCGCCGAACACAAAGACACCATCGGCGCCCACGTGGACGGGCTTGCCGTTGACCCGCACGGCCGAGCCGGGCGGGGCATGGGCGATGATGAGGGCGCCCTGGGACATGGTTGTCGGGACGTCGGGGGTCGCTGCGCCCGCGGTGCCGGCGAACGTCAGCGCCGCCAGCCATCCCATCGCGCGCAAGCGCGCTCCTACACGGGGGCGGTCGTAGGAGCGTGCGTGCACGCGATGCGTGGGCATGGCGCCGTCGCAGTCCATTGCGAATTTCCTCATCGGTCGAACTCGAGGCGCTGGCCGCGGATGCTTTCATCGACCGTCTTGCCATCGAACACGCGCTGGCCGTTCACCCAGGTCGAGGCGATGCTGCTGCTGAAGGTGTAGCCCTCGAACGGCGACCAGCCACACTTGGAGAGCACTTCCTCGCGGGTCACCGTGTGCGGTTTGTTCGGGTCCACCAGGACCAGGTCCGCCGCATAGCCTTCGCGCAGGAAGCCGCGGTTCATCACGTTGAACAGCTTCGCCGGGTTGTGGCACACGGTTTCAACCACGCGCTCGAGGGTGAGCTTGCCCTCGGTCACGCGCTGCAGGGCACCCTGCAAGGCGAACTGCACCAGCGGCAGGCCCGACGGCGCCTTGTCGTACTTCTGTTCTTTCTCTTCGAGCAGGTGCGGGGCGTGGTCGGTGGCGAGCACGTCCAGGCGGCCCTCGGCCAGCGCCTTGATGATCGCCTCGCGGTCGGCCTCGTCCTTGATCGCCGGGTTGCACTTGATGAACGAGCCCTTCTCGTCGTAATCGGCCTTGCCGCCGAAGTGCAGGAAGTGCACGCAGGTCTCGGCGGTGATCCGCTTGCCCTCGATGGGGCCCGGCTCGAACAGGGCCAGCTCGTCGGCGGTGGAGATGTGCAGCACGTGCAGGCGGGTGTTGTGCTTTTTCGCCAGCGAAATGGCCAGTCGGGTCGACTTGATACAGGCCTCGCGCGAGCGGATGTGCGGGTGCTCCCACATGGGGATGTCCTCGCCGTACTTCTCGTGGGCCTTGGCCAGGTTCGCGTCGATCATCGGCGTGTCTTCGCAGTGCGTGATGATCGGCACGGGGGTGTCGCGGAAAATACCGTCCAGGGTCTCGGGGCTATCCACCAGCATGTTGCCGGTCGAGGCGCCCATGAACACCTTCACGCCCGGCGCCGCCTTGGGGTCCAGCGTGCGGATGTGCTCAAGGTTGTCGTTGCTGGCGCCCATGTAAAAGGCGTAGTTCACCACCGATTTTTCGGCCGCCAGCGTGTACTTGTACTCGAGGCTGTCGCGATCGAGCGCGGGCGCTTCGTGTTCGGCATTTCCATGAAGCTGGTAATGCCGCCGGCCGCGCAGGCGCGCGATTCCGTGGCGAGATCGGCCTTCTGGGTAAGGCCCGGTTCACGGAAATGCACCTGGTCATCGATCATGCCGGGCAACAGCAGCAGGCCGCTGGCGTCGATCACTTCTTCATCACGCTCTTTTTCCAATCCCTGCGCGATCTTCGCGATTTTTCCGTCGCGGATACGAACGTCAGCGACGAATCGCTGGTTTTCATTCACCAGTTCGGCGTTTTTGATCAACCAGGCATCAGTCATGGGTATGAGCTCCTTGGGCGCCGCAGCGGCGCAGGACAAAGTGGTCAGGGACGGGATCGTGGCCACCCTCGCAGAGGGGCTGGCAGCGCAGGATGCGCCAGCCGCCCAGTACCGAGCCCTTGAGCGGGCCGAACCGGGCTATGGAAATCCGCGTGTAATCGGAACAGGATGGATGGAACCGGCAATTGGCCCCTAGCAGCGGGCTAAGCCACCGCTTGTAAAGGGACAACAGGAATAGGAGGAGGCGGGTCACGTTCTCGAAAGGCCAGGTGGGTGCCGGCGTCGGGTATCTGACAGTATCCCAGAAGATAGGTTGCTGGGGTAACGCATCTGGGCTATAACACCCCGCCGCCACGGCCACCGAGGTGAAGGAAATGGCGAAAAACGCTCGTAGCTCCACCGTTGCCAAGGCTGCCGCCAAGAAGGGTGGGGCGGGTGACGCGACGAAGACCAGGACGGTTGCGGCCGGGGGCAAGGTGCCGGCGAAGACAGCGGTGCGCGCGGCGGCCAAGCCCGCAGCGAAAACCGCGGCGAAAACCGCGAAACCGGTGGCCAAGGCGGCCCCGAAGACATCCGCGGCACCCGCCAAGAAGGCGGCTGCGGCACCGGTGGCGAAACCTGCCGCCGCAAAGAAGGCGCCTGCCAAGGCAGCGCCCGTGACGAAGGCGGCGGCCCCCAAGGCGCCTGCCAAGCCCGCGGCAAAGGCGCCGGCCCCGAAGGCCGCACCCGCGCCCGCAAAGAAATCGGCCCCGGTGGCGGAACATTCCGCCGCCAAGGCCACTCCCAAGCAGCAGGTGAAGGCATCGCCGGCACCCGCGCCGGCGCCGGTGGCCAAGGCCGCCGCCCCCGCCACCGGACGCAAGGCGTCCGCGGTGGGTAGCGCTACCCCATCCAGTAACGAGAAGTCCGCGCACGCCAGCATGAACAGCACCACACTTGAAAACGGAATCACGCGCGAAGACGGCCGCTATGCACTGCCGGCTTCCACCATCATCGACCTGCCGAAGGGCTACAAGCCCGACGACAGCGAGGAATACATGAACCCGCGGCACCTGGCCTACTTCCGCAACAAGCTGAAGGATTGGCGGGAGCAGCTGGTCGAGGAATCGCGCCAGACCATGGATAACCTCCGCGAGGAAGTCCGTGATGTGGGCGACGAAGCCGAGCGCGCCACCCGCGAGACGGAAAACTCGCTGGAGCTCCGCACCCGCGACCGCTACCGCAAGCTCATCTCCAAGATCGACAAGGCCCTGCGCCGGATCGAGGAAGGCCGCTATGGGTTCTGCGAAGAGACCGACGAGGAAATCGGCGTCAGCCGCCTCGATGCGCGTCCCATCGCCACCCTTACGCTCGATGCGCAGGAGCGCCGCGAGCACCTGCAGAAGCAGATGGGCGACTAAGCCGCCGTATCGTTCCTGCCAACGCGAAACCCCGCCCGCAAGGCGGGGTTTTTCGTTTGCGCTCCCAGGAGACCCCATGTTCCCGCAACTGCAGAACCTGATCCTCAACACGGATAGCTACAAGGCGAGTCACTGGCTCCAGTACCCGCCCGGGACCGATGCGACGTTCTTCTATGTCGAGTCGCGCGGTGGCCTGTTCGACCGCACCTTGTTCTTCGGCCTCCAGGCCATCCTGAAAGCGTGGTTGGCCCACCCGGTAACCCATGCACAGGTGGACGAGGCGCGCGATTTCTTCGCCGCGCATGGCGAGCCCTTCAACGAGCCGGGCTGGCGGCACGTGGTCGATGCGCATGGCGGCCGCCTGCCGATGCGCATCCGCGCGGTGCCCGAGGGCAGCGTGGTGCCAACCCACCAGGCGCTGGTGACGATCGAATCGACCGACCCGCAGGCCGCCTGGGTACCCAGTTACCTCGAAACGCTTCTGCTGCGCCTGTGGTACCCGGTGACGGTGGCTACGCTGAGTTGGCAGGTAAAGCGTTGTATCGCCGCCTTCCTCGAAAAGACCAGTGATGATCCCGCCGGCCAGCTTCTCTTCAAGCTGCACGACTTTGGCGCACGTGGTGTTTCCAGCGCGGAATCTGCCGCGATCGGCGGGATGGCGCACCTGGTCAACTTCCGCGGTACGGATACCGTGCAGGGCGTGCTGGCGGCGAAAGCCTTCTACGGCGAGCCCATGGCGGGGTACTCCATCCCGGCCGCCGAGCACAGCACGATCACCAGCTGGGGGCGCGAACGCGAGGTCGATGCGTACCGCAACATGCTCCGCCAGTTCGCGAAGCCCGGTTCCCTCGTGGCCGTGGTGTCGGATAGCTACGACATCTTCCACGCGGTTCGCGAGCATTGGGGTAAGACGCTGCGGGAGGAGGTCATCGCCTCCGGGGCGACGCTCGTGGTCCGCCCGGATTCGGGCGACCCGGTCGAAGTCGTGCACCAGTGCGTGGCGCTGCTCGATGAGGCCTTCGGCAGCACGTTAAACGGCAAGGGCTACAAGGTGCTCAACCACGTGCGCGTCATCCAGGGCGATGGCGTGAACCCGCAGAGCATCCGCGCCATCCTGGAGCGCCTGACGGGCGCGGGCTACGCCACCGATAACATTGCCTTCGGCATGGGCGGCGCGTTGCTGCAGAAAGTGGACCGCGATACGCAGAAGTTCGCGTTGAAGTGCTCGGCCGCGCGTATCGATGGCCACTGGGTCGATGTGTTCAAGGCACCCGTGACGGACGCCGGCAAGTTCTCCCAGCGCGGGCGCCTTACCCTGACCCGCCACCGCGAATACGGCACCTGGAAGACGGTCCCGATTCCTGACGGTGTGGCGCGGGCCGAAGACATGCCGCTCGATCACGGCTGGGAACACGCCATGGAAACCGTGTGGGAAAATGGCGTGCTGGTGAGGGACCAGACATTCGAGGAAGTGAGAAGTAGGGCAGCCCTGTAGGAGCGCGCTCGCGCGCGATCCGCCGGCAGGCGGCACCCTGGGCCAGGAGCGTCGCGCGCAAGCGCGCTCCTACAGGGGGCTATGGATTACGCCAGCGCTTCCGCCGCGTAAGCCTTGATCCGCACGAGCATGGCGGCGAGGCCATTGGAGCGGGTGGGCGAAAGGTGCTTCGCCAGCCCGATGTCCTGGATATACGACGGCTGGGTATCCACGATCTCCTGCGCGGAACGATCGGAATAAACACGCAGTAGCAACGCGATCAGGCCCGACACAATGGCCGAATCACTGGTCGCTTCAAAGTGCATCTTCGAAGCGTCGCCGGAGCGGGTCAGCCACACCATCGACTGGCAGCCGTGCACGCGGTTCTCCTCGTTCTTCTCCGCATCGGGGAACGGCGGCAACTGCTTGCCCAGGTCGATCAGGTATTGGTACCGCTCGGTCCAGTCGCCGAAGAAGCCGAATTCCTCCGCGATGGCGGCCTGGGCCGCGGCGGCGGTGGGTTCCTGCGGATCTACGAGGTTGTTCATGCCTTCACCACACTCCAGCGCGTGCCCTGCGCACCGTCTTCAATGGCCACGCCCAGCGCCTTGAGCTGGTCGCGGATGGCGTCGGACCGGGCAAAATCCTTCGCCGCGCGGGCGGCGCGGCGTTCCTCGAGGAGGGCCTCCACCATGGCGGCGTCAACGGCATCGCCAGGGTTACCTTGCTGGAACCACGCTTCCGGATCCTGCTGAAGCAGGCCCAGCAGGGCGCCACCGTTGAGCAGGGCGGCCTTGGCCGCGATGCGCTCACCGCCCGTGGCGCGACGTGCCGCATCGGCCAGGTGTGAAAGCTCGGCCAGCGCCTGCGGGGTGTTGAGGTCGTCGCACAGCGCCGCTTCCACCGCGGCCGGCACCGAGAACTCGCCCGAGGGCACATCGGCCAGGTCACGTAGCACGCCATACCAGCCATCCAGCGTGCGTACCGACTGGGTGAGGGCGGCATCCG
>Ga0157369_10000508_pt1 | contig 51199 bp, 41 predicted proteins | sample C25metaG_FD_113461 | JGI IMG/M metagenome (GOLD analysis project Ga0157369, IMG submission 113461) | Corn rhizosphere microbial communities from Kellogg Biological Station, Michigan, USA - C2-5 metaG | ecosystem: Host-associated > Plants > Roots > Rhizosphere > Soil | place: USA: Michigan... | reverse complement strand
GTCCATCCAGATCTTCTCGGTCGGGGTGATCGGCATCCGTAGCTCCTGTCCGGCGGGCGTCCGGTCAGTATCTCAGGTCAAGCGGCCGGCGATGGCGTCACCGATGTCAGCCGTCGACCGAGCGCCTGCGGCTGCGCGCCCGACCAGGTCGGCGGCCGCTGCTGCCTCCACCCGAGAGGCGGCGGCCGTCCGGCCGACGTGGTCGAGCAGCATCGCCACGGACAGGATCGTGGCGGTGGGATCGGCGATCGCCTGGCCGGCGATGTCGGGAGCGCTGCCGTGCACGGGCTCGAACATGCTCGGCGCCGTGCCATCGACGTTGAGGTTGCCGCTCGCTGCCAGTCCGATGCCGCCGGCCACCGCGGCTCCGAGGTCGGTGACGATGTCGCCGAACAGGTTGTCGGTGACGACGACGTCGAAGCGGTGTGGTTGCGTGAGGAAGTAGAGGCAGGCCGCGTCGACGTGCGCGTAGTCGACCGCGACCTCCGGGAACTCGGCCGCGACCGCGTCGACGGTGCGCTGCCACAGCCCGCCCGCGTGCGTGAGCACGTTGGTCTTGTGCACCAGCGTCAGCTTGCCGCGCGGCCGCGCGGCCGCGCGGCGGAACGCGTCCCGCACGACCCGCTCGACGCCGTACCGCGTGTTCACGCTGTTCTCGGTCGCGACCTCCTGCGGCGTGCCGCCGCGCAGGAGCCCGCCGACGCCGGCGTACGGACCCTCGGTGCCCTCGCGTACGACGACCATGTCGATGCGTTCCGGCGTGACATCCGCGAGGGGTGTCGCGACGCCGGGATAGAGCTTGACCGGGCGCAGGTTGACCGCATGCTCGAACGCGAAGCGCAGCCGCAGCAGCAGCCCGCGTTCGAGGACGCCGGAGGGGACTGTCGGGTCGCCCACCGCGCCGAGCAGGATCGCGTCGTGCTCGCGCAGCTCGGCGAGGACGCTGTCCGGAAGCGTCTCGCCGGTGCGGTGCCAGCGGGCCGCGCCGAGGTCGTACGACGTGGTCTCGACCTTCGGCCCGCCGCTGATCGCGCCGAGCACCTTGAGCCCCTCGGCGACGACCTCGGTGCCGATGCCGTCGCCGGGAATGACCGCGAGCCGCAGCATGTCCATGCCGAGCGAGGTTAGTCGGTGCGCCGCGTTGACTGTGACGTTGTGTGTCTGTGCGAGGCCTGTCACTGACACACAACGTCACACTCAACCCAGAAAGCGCGAGCAGGAAAAGCCGCAGGGCTCCCGGACCTTGCGGTCCGGGAGCCCTGGCGGGTGTTGCGAGGTAACTAGCTGGCGACCACGGTCACCGAGCCGGTGCTGCCGAGCAGCACACCGCTTCCGCTGTAGACCGCCTTGAACACATGCGTGCCCTTGGTGAGCTTGGCGGTGCCGTACAGCCGGCTGCCGACGTAGCTGAACGTGCCCAGCTTCTTCGCGCCGTCCCAGAACGTCACGGTCCCGGACACCGGAGCCTTGCCCGGTGCGACGACCGCGGTCAGCGCCTTGAGCGTGACCGTCGTCCCGGCCTTCACCTTCAGCGCCGACGACGTGAGCGTCGTCTTGGTCGACGCCTTCTTGACCGTCAGCGTGAGCGGGTTGCTCGCCGACGAGCCGAAGGTGCCGTCACCGGCGTACTTCGCGGTCAGGCTGTGCGTCCCGACCGTGCGGGTCGGGAGCGCCAGCGTGACCGCACCGCTGGTGAGCGTGCCGTGCGCGATGAGCGTCGTACCGTCGAACACCTGCACCGAGCCCGTGGGCGTGCCGGCACCGGCGGCGAGCGCGGCGACATGAACCGTCGCCGAGTTCGCCTGCCCGTACACCGCCGGGTTGTGCGCGACCGTCAGCGTCGTCTGCGATCCGTTGCGGATCGAGACCACCTGGGCACGGTTGCCGTCGGCGTTGTCGTGGTGGAACACCAGCAGACCCTGCGCGGCATCCGCAGCCGACGATGCGGTCTTCTGCACGTCGAGCTGCACGCCGCCCTGGTCATCGAGCAGCGTCGTGCAGTAGATCGCCACCGAGCAGATGAAGCCCGTGTCATTGGTGTTGCCGGCCCACAGCTCCGGCTGAGCGAGGTCGACCGACATGAGCGACTGCCCGGAGGCCGGGTCACCGATGGAGTCGGTGAAGCCCGAGGACTCCGTGAACGCGTCCACCAGGTAGCTCAGGCGAGTACCGCCCGGGACCGCCGGGTTGATGACGCCGTTCTGCTGCAGGAAGCTCAGCCACACCGGCATCGTCAGCACGTCGGAGTCGAAGACGTTCGTGTCGTCCACCCCGTCGTAGCTGTTGTTGATCGGCTCGACGTCCGCGATCGGGTTGTCGTTGGCGTCGAGCTTCGCGGTCCCGTTCGGGTTCAGGATGATGGTCTCGGCCACGAACTGGTCGAGGCCGGTGAGCCGGGTGTTGAACGTGACGGCGACCGGGTCACCGTTGCCGTTCAGCATCAGGACGTCGTACTCCTCGTAGTTCGACGGCGTCCGCCACGGGCCCTGGGTTGCGATACCGAAGTACCCCTGGGCACCGTCGTCGACCGCGGTCGCCGCGTCCGCCGCGCTACCTGTAGTGAGGTACGCCGGCACGTCCGAGCTGAAGCCGACGTACTTCAGGTCGCCGGCCTTGTCGTCACCGAACGGCACGCAACCGGTGATCTGCGTCGCAGAACACGCCGGCATCGCGCCGCTGCTGCCCTGCAGCTCGAACACGTCGGCCACCGACCGGCGGTTCTTGTCCGTCGGGTCGACGCCGGGGTTGCTGACACCGTTGCCGGCGAGCGTCAGCACGCCACCGCCGCTGCCGTTGAGCGACAGCGAGGAGGCCTGCGTCGTGGTCGACGCCGGTCGCGGCGCCGCGTAGACCGGCACCCGCAGCTGGCCGAGGTGAGCCTCGTCGGCGGTGGGCGCGAACGGCGTGAGCAGCACGCGGCCGCTCGCGTCCGGCACGAACGACGGCTGGCCGTACGGCCCCGACAGGGCGGCCTGGCCGTCGTCCACCCGCGACTGCTCCGGACGGGACAGCAGCTGGGTCGGGTCGACCGTCAGCGTGACCGTGACGTTCTGCGACTGGCCCGGAGCCAGCGAGAGCTCCGACGGCGACACCGTGTACGTCGCACCCGGGTTGTCGTCGATCGCCTCGTACGACGCCGCGTACTGCACCGTCTGCACGGCGCGGTAGTTGGTCACCTTGATGGTGCGCGAGAAGCTCTGTGTCGTCGCCGCGTCGACCGTGCCGAACGACACGCTGACCGCGCCGGAACCGTCGTTGACCATGGCGAGCGTCTGGTTCGACGTCGCCTTGTCGGCCTGCACACGACCCGCACCGACTCGTTCGGGCGACAGGTTCGCGCCCGGGCAGGTCGTCTCGTCCGGCACGTTGTTGGTCAGCGTGCGCGGCGAGTCGCAGACGTCCTGGCCCGCGGTGTTCATGATCGAGGCCTTGATCTGCTCCGGCGTCCACGACGGGTGCGCGGCCTTGACCAGCGCGGCCACGCCGGCGACGTGCGGCGTCGCCATCGAGGTACCGCTGTCGGTCAGGCCGTCCGTGCCCGTGCCCATGCCGGCCGAGAAGACCGTGACACCGGGCGCCGTGACATCCGGCTTGACGTTGCCGGCCTCACCGATGCCGCGCGAGCTGAAGCTGGCGACGGTGTCGGTGGTCTGCGGGTGCACCAGGGAACCCTGGTTGTGCAGCGCGTTGGTCAGCGTGACGGTCACGGTGTGCGACGCGGCGAGCTCGGCGTTGATCGCCGTACCCGCGTCCTTGGTGATGAGCATCGACGGGATCGACGCGGCACCGGTGATGCCGGCGGAGAACTCGTTCTGGTCGTCGAAGAAGACCGCGCCGATCGCACCGGCGTTGAACACGTTGTTCGTCCGGCCGGCCGAGCCGCACCGGCGGTTCGCCGAGTTGTCCGTCCAGTAGAGGTAGGCGATCTTGCCGGCGAGGCTGTCCGCCGGAAGCGCGTTGCAACCGTCGATCGGGTTGCTCACGCTGGCCGGCTGGGTGAGGTCGCCGGTGGTCTGCAGATCACCGGAGACCGGCGCCGAGTTGGCCCAGTCGAACGCGACCGACTGCTCGCCGGGGTAGTTGCCGGCGATGGTGTTCGGCGCATCGACCTCGAGGGCGTCGACGATGTCCTGCGAGTCGTCGCTCGCGGCGACGCCGATCGCGCGCACCGCGTTGCCCGGCGAGCCACCGACGTCGAACAGGTCACCGCCGTTGCCGGACGCGGCCACGACCGTGACACCGGCGAGGGACGCGTTGTTGGTCGCGACCGCGTCGGGGTCCTCGGACGAGGCGTAGTCGGCACCGAGCGACATGTTCACGACGTCGAGGTGGTCCGACAGGTCGCCGTCGCCGTTGGGGTCGGCGGCCCAGTCGAGGGCCTCGGTGATGACGTTGGTCGAGCCGCTGCAGCCGAAGATCTTCAGCGCGTACAGCGACGCGCCGGGAGCGACACCCGGGCCGATGTGGAACTGCGACTCGTCGATCGCGGCGTTGTAGGCACCGGTGTAGGTCGAGCCGTTCTTCAGCACGCCGAGGCCCGCCGTCGTACCGGCGACGTGGGTGCCGTGGCTGTTGCAGTCGAGCGGGTTCGGGTCCGGCTGCGGGACGTCCTTGCTCGCCACCGACGCGTCGTACGCGTCACCGACGAAGTCGTAGCCGCCGACGACCTTGCTGCCGTCGAAGCCGCCGCCGAACGTGTCCGGCGGGGTCGCGTCGTTCGTCACCGCGTCGTCGTACGCCGCGGTCGTGCCCTCGCCGCCGAAGTCGGCATGCGTGTAGTCGATGCCCGTGTCGATGATGCCGATGCGGACGTTCTTGCCGGTCGCGACGCTGGTGCCGGTGTTGCCGGAGTTCCAGACCGCCGGCGCGCCGATGAGCGGCACGGTCACCGAGTTGTCGACGTGCTTGTTGATCAGCTTGTGAACCGCCAGCACGCCGGGCAGGCGCGACAGCGCGCGCAGCCGGCCGGCGGTGGTGTGCACGGCGATGCCGTTGTAGAGCACGTGGGTGCGGTAGAGCACCGTCGCGCGCGTCGCGGGCGCGCCGAACGACGACGCCACGCGCTCCTGCTGCGCCTCATCCGTCGCGGCCTGCGCCTTGTTGGCGTCGGTCCGGGCGGCGGTCGACGTCGCGCCGGACGCGGGGTGCGCCCACGCGGCGACCGACGGCTCACCGGTCATCTGGATCATCACGTCGACGTTCGTGTCGCCGTGCAGGCGCGCGAGCGCCGAGTCGAGTTGCGGCGCCGCGTGCGTCGCGCTGACCTTGTGGGTGCCGGCAAGGCCGGTACGGTGCGTGTCCGCCTGCGCCGGCGTGAGGCCGAGCAGTGGCGTCATCGACGCCCCGACGACAGCGGCCGCTGACAGCTGGATCATCCAGCGCCCCCGCGGCGACCGCCCTCCGAAGAGTACGTTCACTGATTCTCTCCCGACGGGCCGATGACCATGCCCATCGGCGCGCGGCAACCGCTCGGCCCCCGCTTGGTCCACCCGTGTCCGGGCCGGACGCTATGACGCCGCCCGCACCCCGCGCCGGAGAACCCGAAAACTCACTCGGGCGTCCCGCACCCCACGGTCGCGCAGGTAAGGCGAAACAGCACGCCGGGAGAGTTCGCGTCTACTCGTCGGTGTCGGCCGGCGACGGCGAGTTGTCCTGCCAGTCGAGCGAGCGCTGAACGGCCTCGCGGGCCTCGTCGTAGGTGTTGTCCTGCACGGTGTTCACCCCCGTCCGCGGTTGATCGCGCTCACGAGCGCGCGCAGCGACGCGGTCGTGATGCTCGGATGGATGCCACAGCCCCACAGCACGCGATCGCCGACGGCGACCTCGAGGTACGACGCGGCCTGCGCCTCCTCGCCGGCGCTAGTCGCGTGCTCGTGGTAGTCGAGGACGCGCGCGTCGACGCCGATCGAGGCGAGCGCGTGCACCAGCGCGGCGATCGGGCCGTTGCCCTCGCCCTCGATCGTGTGCCGCTGCCCGTCGTACGTGACCTCGGCCGTGATCCGGTCGGTGTCGCCGGAGACGACGGAGTAGTGCACGAGATCGAGCGGCGCCTCACGGCCCAGGTAGCTCGCCTCGAACAGCTCCCAGATGCGCCGCGGCGAGATCTCGCCGCCGCGCGCGTCGGCCTCCTCCTGCACGATGCGGGAGAACTCGATCTGCATGCGCCGGGGGACGTCGAGCCGGTAGTCGTTCTTCAGCACGTAGGCGACGCCGCCCTTGCCGGACTGCGAGTTGACCCGGATGACGGCCTCGTAGCTGCGGCCGACGTCCTTCGGATCGATCGGCAGGTACGGCACGCCCCACGCGAAGTCGTCGACCGGTACGCCGGCGTTCTTCGCGTCGTTCTCGAGCGCCTCGAACCCCTTCTTGATCGCGTCCTGATGCGAGCCGGAGAACGCGGTGTAGACGAGGTCGCCGCCGTACGGATGGCGCGGGTGCACGGGGAGCTGATTGCAGTGCTCGACGGTACGGCGGACCTCGTCGATGTCGGTGAAGTCGATGCCCGGGTCGACACCTTGGCTGAACAGGTTGAGCGCGAGCGTGACGAGGCAGACGTTGCCGGTGCGCTCGCCGTTGCCGAACAGGCAGCCCTCGACCCGGTCGGCGCCGGCCATGACGCCCTGCTCGGCCGCGGCGACCGCAGTGCCCCGGTCGTTGTGCGGGTGCAGGCTCAGGATCACCGAGTCGCGGCGCGAGATGTGGCGGTGGAACCACTCGATCTGATCGGCGTAGACGTTGGGTGTCGCCATCTCGACGGTCGCCGGCAGGTTGAGCACGACCTTGTTGTCCGGCGTGGGCTGCCACACGTCCATGACCGCGTCGCAGACCTCGACGGCGTAGTCGAGCTCGGTGCCGGTGAACGACTCCGGGCTGTACTGGTAGCGAACGGTCGTCTCGGGGCCGAGCATCGACTCGGCGTACTTCTGGCACCACCGCGCGCCGCTGACCGCGACGTCCTTGACGCCGTCCTTGTCGAGGCCGAACACGACCCGGCGCTGCAGCGTCGACGTTGAGTTGTAGAGGTGCAGCAGCGCGGTGCCGCGGAAGCCGACCAGCGACTCGACGGTGCGCTCGATCAGCTCCTCGCGGGCCTGCGTGAGGACCTGGATCGTGACATTCGGCGGGACCGCATCCGTCTCGACCAGGGAGCGGATGAAGTCGAAGTCGGTCTGGCTCGCGGCCGGGAAGCCGACCTCGATCTCGGTGTAGCCGATCCGCACCAGCAGGTCGAACATCCGCCGCTTGCGCTCGGCGTCCATCGGGTCGATCAGCGCCTGGTTGCCGTCACGCAGGTCGACGCTGCACCACTGCGGCGGCGCCGTGATGACCTGCGACGGCCAGGTGCGGTCGGCCAGCGGGATGGGCGCGAACGGGGCGTAACGCGATGCCTTCGGCATGCCGGTCATGGGGAAACCGCTCCTGGTGGGTTCGAAGATCGAGAGACCGGCATGCCAGACCCCGCAGCGGGGGCCGGTCGGTCTCGGCCCGCTACGGGCGGCTAAGGAGCAGTACTCGACGCATCGTGGGCCAGCCTAAGCAGTGACCCCGGGGGTTGTCTCGCCGTCCGCGAACTTCGTCTCGATTGCCGAGACGCCTAGAGGCCGAAGAGGCCTAGACGCCGTTGAGGATCTCGGCCCGGCGGCGGTCGAAGTCGCCTTCGGTGATGAGCCCCTGCTCGTGCAGGTGCTTGAGCTCCTCGAGCCGCGACTCGGTCGTCCGCCGCGAGCTCGGCGGGTCGAGGTGGCCGATCGGCGGCTCGTCCGGCTCCTGCGGCTGCGGGCGCAGGCTGGCGGCGAGGTAGGTCGCGGCCAGCCCGTCCCGGCCGCTGAGCACCGCCGCGGTCGCCGCGTCGTCGGGGTTGAGCCCGGCCTCGCGTGCGATCCGGCGCGCGGTGCTGACCCGCCACGAGAACGAGACGATTCCGCCGACGATCGCGAGGATGAAGAAGATCACGAAGACGCCCGGGATGCTGCCGCCGCCCGGGTCGCTCGACGGGAAATCGTCGGCGTACGCCGGCGCACCCGCGAGCAGGAAGGCGACGGCGATGGCGAAGACGGCACCTGAGCGTCGGATCACATGCGCAAGGGTAGGGCGAATCTCACCGCCGCGCGAGGGAGGTCGTCAGCCCGGCCGGGTGCGGGATACACCAACCGGCGGGGCATGAGCCGGCCTCTTACGATCGGCGCGACAAGAAGCTCAACGCGAGAAGTCTGCGGAGCGCACACGGAGGTGCCGGGTGACGTGCTCGGGGCACCGCCGCCGGCTGGCACCGAACGCGCTGCTTCTCGTTGCCGTCATGCTTGCGGGATGCGGAGCTAACCATGCGAAGTCCGCTGCTGATGGCACCGCGACGCGGTCAACGCCCGTACCGACGCTCGGCAAGATCTGGGGCCCCTACCAGATCGGGTATGGAACTGTTCGTCCAACGACGATCTTCAACGGCGGGGACCCGACTGGGCAGGTTACCGGCGTGAGGTGGCGCTCGTGGGGGGAGGACACGGCCACCGGTACGGGAAGTGGCGTCTGGGTTCCGCCGAGCAATGATCCTGCTGTCGGCGTGGGTACCGACTCTCAGGATGTACCCGCCACCGTCGTTGCTTTCCGGCTGGGATGGTGCGGGAAGGCATACATGTACAGGGCAATCGAGTGGTACTTCCCGAGCAAAGGCGAGAAGTTCGATCCACACGAGTACATCGACATCTGCCAGGGCGACTACGTTCCGAGTCCAACCTTCGCGCCAAGTTGATCCGTCGCCACGCACCGGGCTCGATTGCATGCCCGACCGAGTGCAGGAGCTGGCCCCGGCCGCAACCACGATCCAGGTTGTCAACCACACGGCCGATGTCCGCGAGCCATCCGGCGTTTCCGCCGCAGCCGCGAGACGGCGTTGACCGTGCCGAGCAGCAGCGCGAACGCCCCGAGCACCCCGAGCACGACCGGGAGCGAGTACGCGAAGCCGGCCGGGACATGGTCGACCGGGCGCGGTGGCTTGAATTCGACCACCCATGCTCCGTCGTCGTACGTGCAGATCATGTTCGGGCTGAGGCACTCCGCCGGCGCGGGCGGAGTCGCGACCGGGCTCGGCGACGGCGCCGCCGCGTACGACGGAGCGGCGCCGAAGAGCAGCGCGCCGGCCAGCGCGACCGCGGCGATCCAGCGGGGTGTCACAGCACGCCGGCTAAGCAAGGAAATCGCGCACCGCGGCAGCGAACGCAGCCGGCTCGTCGACCCACGGGTAGTGCCCGGCGCCAGCGACCGTGACGCGACGCGCGTTCGCGAACCGCCCGGCGACGCGGTCCCCGACGACCGCCCCGGTCAGCCCGTCGCGGTCGCCTACGACGACGAGCACCGGGCATTCGACCGCGGCCAGCCCGTCGAGCATCGGCGTGTAGTCGTAACCCGGGCCGGGGTCGAAGCCGGCCCAGGCCCGCAGCGACATCTGGCTCTCCGTCCCGGCCGCGTGCTGCTGCGCCGCCTCGTCCCACCGGCCGTAGGCGAACGGCCGCGCGGCGCGTTCGAGCTCGCGGCGCACCCCGCCCGGCAGGTCGCCGGAGTCCAGCAACGCCAGCGCCTCCGCGGCCTCGGCGTACCACGGCTCGCCCGCGCGGGCCGCGTGGATCGAGGGCAGGTCGTGCATGTCGTCGCCGGTGCGCCGGCCCGGCGGCGTCACGAACACGAGCGCGGCCGCGTCCTTCGGGTGCGCCGCCGCCCACGCCATCGCGACGAGGCAGCCGGCCGAGTGCGCGAGCACGACCGGCCGGTCGATCCCGAGCGCGAGGCGTACGGCGTCGATGTCGTCGGCGAGGCGCGGGAACGCCAGCGAGTCGCGGTCGGCCGGCAGCTCCGACCGGCCGGTGCCGCGATTGTCCAGCAACAGCAACGAAAACGTCGCGTCGAGGCCGCCGAGGTCACCGAGGTACGCCGACGCCCGGCCCGGGCCGCCGGGCACGCACAACACCGAAGGACCTTCGCCGCGGCGATGCACCGCGAGTCGCGTCCCGTCGGCCGCGGTGACGTACGTCGAAGAACTCATCCGTCCCCGAGGTCGACCGCACGGGCCGAGGTCGCGCCGATGCGGTGCGCGATCTCCGACAGCGCGGCCGGCGGGATCGCGGAGTCGGTCGTCAGGACCATCAATGTCTCGCCGCCGATCTCGCGCCGGCTGACCTGCATGCCGGCGATGTTCACGCCGGCGTCGCCGAGGATCTGGCCGACGACACCGACGACGCCGGGGCGGTCGCCGTACCGGAAGAACGCGAGATGTTCGGCGAGCACGACGTCGATGTCGAAGCCGTCGACCTCCGCGAGCTTCTCGACGTGCCGCGGCCCGGAGAGGGTGCCGCTGACCGCGACTTCTTCACCGCTGGCGAGGGTGCCGCGGACGGTCACGAGGTTGCGGTGCTCCGGGCTGTCCTCGCTGGTTTCGAGCGCCAGCTCGACGCCGCGCTCGGCCGCGTGCAGCGGCGCGTTCACGAACGTCACCGGATCCTCGACGACATCGGCGAACACGCCTTTCAGCGCGGAGAGCTGGAGCACCGACACGTCGTACGCCGCGATCTCGCCGCGTACCTCGACCGTGAGCCGCGACGCGACGCCGGCCGCGAGCGCGGTGAAGACGCGGCCGAGCTTCTCCGCGAGCGGCAGCCCGGGGCGGATCTCCTCGGCGACGACGCCCCCCGCCTGCACGTTGACCGCGTCCGGGACGAACTCGCCCATCAGCGCGAGCTTCACGCTGCGCGCGACCGCGAGCCCGGCCTTGTCCTGCGCCTCTGCCGTCGACGCGCCGAGGTGCGGCGTCGCGACGACCGTCTCGTAACCGAACAGCGGCGAGTCGGTGCACGGCTCGGTCGCGTAGACGTCGAGACCGGCGCCGCCGATGCGGCCTTCCTTGAGCGCCTGCGCGAGCGCGTGCTCGTCCAGCAGGCCGCCGCGCGCCGCGTTGATGACAATGGCGTCGGGCTTGCACAGCGCGAGCTCGCGCTCGCCGATCAGCCCCACCGTCTCGGGTGTCTTCGGCAGGTGGATCGAGATGAAGTCGCTCTCCCGCAACAACTCGTCCAAGGGCACGAGCCGTACGCCGATCTGCGCCGCACGCGCCGCCGGGACGTACGGGTCGTAGGCGAGCAGCCGCGTCCCGAACGCGCTCATGCGTTGCGCGAACAGCACGCCGATGCGGCCGAGGCCGACGACACCGACGGTCTTGTCGGTGATCTCGACGCCGGTGAACTTGTTCCGCTTCCACTCCCCCGCGCGCAGGCTCGCCGCGGCCTGCGGCACCCGGCGGGCGACCGCGAGCAGCAGCGCGACGGCGTGCTCGGCGGCGCTGACGATGTTGGACGTCGGCGCATTGACGACGAGGACGCCCTTCGCGGTCGCGGCCGGAACGTCGACGTTGTCGAGCCCGACGCCGGCCCGCGCGACGACCTTCAGCCGCGGCGCGACGGCCAGCGCGTCGGCGTCGATCTGTGTCGCGCTGCGGACGATGACGGCGTCCGCCTCGGCGAGCGCGGGCAGCAGCGCGGCGCGATCCGCGCCGTCGACGGAACGTACGTCGAAGTCGCTCGCGAGCACCTCGAGCGCGCTCGGCGCGAGCTCCTCCGCGACGAGGACGACGGGTCGGCTCATGCAGCCGAGGTTATCGTCCCGATCACCGGCCCAGATTCAGCGACGGCGCCGCAGCCTGCGGTCGCCGACCGTGATGCTGAGGACGAGGTAGAGCCCGCCGACCGCGGCCACCATGAACAGCACGAACGCCACCGCCGGGTAGCCGGCCACCCGCGCGCTCGTCTTGACGTTGGACAGCAGCGCGGCGCCGACGATCAGCGCGGCGAGGACGAGGCCGGTCGCGATCCGGTTGGCCATCCGGTGCAGCCCGCGCAGGAACGCGGTCTCGTCGAAGGCGTCGACCCGCAGCTCGAACTTGCCGCTGGAAAGCGCGTCCATCGCCCGGTTGACCCGGCCGGGCAGCTGCTCGGCGAAGTCGCGCGCCTCCATCGCCGCGTTGAGCATCCCGGACAACGACGGGGTCATCCCGCCGCGGGCGAGGTCGACCGCGCGGCTCTGCACGATCTCCAGCGGCGCGACGTCCGGGTCGAGTATGCGCGCGACGTGGTCGAGGTTGAGCAGCGCCTTGCCGACCATCGACAGCTCCGGCGGCGGCCGCAGCCCGGCCGCGCCGCAGACCCGGGTCAGGTCGAGCACCAGCCGGCCGGCGTCGAGCTGGCCGACCGTCGCGACGGCGTCGCGCTCGACCAGCTCGGCGACATCGGCGGTGAACCTGCGCTGGTCGCAGTCGGTCATCGGTGTCGACATCGACGCCGCGATCCGCGCGACCTCCTCGCCGCGCCGTTCGCCGACCGCGAGCAGCAGCCGGATCAGCCGCTCGCGCATCTCCGGCGTCACCCGCGCGACCATCCCGAGGTCGATCAGCCCGAGCCGGCCGTCCTCGGTCAGCAACACGTTGCCCGGATGCGGATCGGCGTGGAAGAACCCCTCGACGAGGATCTGGTCGAGGTAGGCGTCGAACAGCTCGCGCGCGAGCTCGTGCCCGTCGATGTCGAGCCGGAACAGCGGCGACAGCTCGGTGACCTTGCGCCCGCGGACGCGCTCCATCGTCAGCACGCGGCCGGTGGTGAAGTCGTCGTACGGCGCGGGGACGACGAGGCGCTCGCGGCCGGCGACGATCTCGCGGAGCCGGACGAGGTTGCTCGCCTCCTTGCGGTAGTCGAGCTCGTCCAGCAACGAGCGGCGGAACTGCCCGAGCAGGTCGGTGACGGCGAACAGCCGGCCCTGCGCCGTGTGGTTCTCCACCCGTTCGGCGAGCGACTCGAGCACTTCGAGGTCGTCGAATACCTGGCGCCGGATGCCGGGCCGTTGCACCTTCACCACGACCGGCCGGCCACCGCGGAGCACCGCGGCGTGCACCTGGCCGAGCGACGCCGCCGCCATCGGCTCTTCGTCGAACTCGTCGTACATCTTCGACAGCCGTACGCCGAGCTCGTCTTCGACGACGTCGCGCGCGACCTCGAACGGGAACGGTTCGAGTGAGTCCTGCAGCCGGGCCAGCCCGTCGAGGTAGGGCTGCGGCAGCAGGTCGGCGCGGGTGCTGAGCAGCTGGCCGAGCTTGATGAACGTCGGGCCGAGATGTTCGAGGTCGGCGGCCAGCTCGACGCCCTTGGCCCGCGCGTCGGCGAACTCCGGGCTGCCGGTCTCGAGGTCTTCGGCGAGTGCCGCGTCGAGGCCCGCCTGGCGGACGAGGTCGGACCGCCCGTACTTCAGCAGCAGCCGACCGATGTCGCGGTAGCGGCCGAGGTGACGGGACGCGGACAGCAGGCTCACGCGGCTGGCATTCCCCGTGGCCCCCTCGTGATCACCCGTCCGGGGTCATCCGTTCGGTCAGCCTTGGTCGCCCGAGCGGGCCAGGTTGTCCCGGTTTCCTTGAGATGTCCGTTCTGTACGCCGAGAGTCGCCCTGTGCGGACACCGTCGAGGCTCATGGCTCACCTCGCGGTCATCGGCGCAGGTCTCGTGGCGGCGGCACTGCATTCCAGCGCCGCCACCACGGGACCGCCGCCCGCAGCGTCGACGTACCAGCCGCCGCTAGTGACGCCACAGGCAGCGCCGGCCGCGGAGGTTCACACGATGCCCGCGCCCAGCCGGGCCGCGAAGGCAGCGGCGGCGCCGCGCCGGATCGTGGCGGCGAAGACGCAGCGCCCCCGGCCCGCGCCGGTGACGCCCAGCCGGACGGCAGCGCGCAGCACGACGACCGTGGCGACGCCGACGTTCCGGGAGGCGCTCGACGCCGCGATCGCGCGGATCCCGACGTACCGGCCCGGCGCGGCCGAGTGGATCGTGAGCCGCGCGTACGCCTTCTGGGGCACCGCCGACTGGTACCACGACGTGCTCTACGTCTCCCCCGACGTCCCGCGGAGCAAGCTGTACGACGTCGCCGTGCACGAGTGGAGCCACGAGCTGTCGGTCCTCGACTACGGCGGTGACGTCGCCCGGGCGACGGCCGCGATGAACGCGTGGTTCGGCGGCAGCGGCCTGACCGGGCCGGAGCGCGCGGCCGACTGCATGGCCGTCCTGCAGGGCGCGCGATGGACGCACTACACGACGTGCACCGACGCGCGGTGGCGGCTCGGCGCGGCCCGCCTCGTCGCCGGCCAGCGGCTCTAGCGCGAGCGAGCCGCGGCGGGGCGCGACTTCCGCTGAGTTGTCAGCACGTGATGCGGCTCTAGCCACCTGTCCTGCTGACAACTCCGTCGTCGTTCGCTAGGCCCCGGTGCCGAGGAACGCGAACGTCGCGGTCGCGGCGTTGTCCGCGGCAAGCTGGCGGTAGTAGAAGAACTGCGCCGGGAAGCCGGGGAGCATCAGCGGGTCGCCGCCGCCGTCGGACACACCGCGGAACGCGATGAACTTGGCCCCGAGCCGGGCCGCCTCCAGCGCTACGGCGGCGGACTCCTCATCCGACGCGACGCTGCTCGGGCTGGTCGTCGACGAGGTGAAGTAACCGGTAAAGAACGACGGGTCGGCGAACGGCACGAGACCGGGCGCGAACGCCGCGCCGTCCCGGGTCGCGTTGGTCTGTGCCGCGCACGGCGTGCAGCCGAAGACGTCGCCGCCGCCCGGGACGCACGGCAGCGCGCGGCCGGAGAACGGATCGGTCGTCACGCCCAGGCCGCCGACCTCGAGCTTCGGCCTATGCGTGACCGGGACCGTCGTCACCGCGTCCGGGCTGGTGACGCACCCGCACGCGGGGTCGCCGGCCGGAGCCGTCGTACGCAACAGCGGATTCACGGACGACACGACCCGCCTCGCGGCGGCGAGCATCCGGCCGTCGACCCAAGCGATGCCGACGCCGTGCGCGTACTCGTATGCCCACCGGTCCGGTACGACGACGCTGCCGATGTAGTCGCCGCCTGCGACGCCGGAGAACACGACCTCGCGGATGGCCGAGCCGTGGCCGCAGCGGAACGCGTCGAACGCGGCGTCGGTCGCCCGCTGGGCATTCACCGGGCCGATGCCGGTCATCGTGACGACGATGCTGTCGCCGCGGAAACCGCCGACGTAGTAGTCGTGCCCGGCGATCGTCTGCGTCGCGAGCTTCTTCTCGGGTTCGAGTGCGGCGTACCGGGCCAGCACGGCGCTCAGCTCGACCGGCATGGCGGAGAGCACGAGCACCCGCGGGGCACACAGCGGCGCCGGCGGCGGCGGCTTCTTCTTGGCGGTCTTGGCGTCAGCGCTGCCGGCCGCGACCACGGCGGCGGCCAGCACGAGCGCGAGGAGTGACGCGAGGCAGCGGCGCATGCGGCCACCTTCGGCACGGCATGCGGAACTCCTCCGTGCCGCCGCCCTTCAGTCCGGGCGGTCAGTCCCGCTGGATCCAGGACATCAGCCCGCGCAGCTTGCCACCGACCTCCTCGATCTGGTGCGCCTCGCCCTCCGCGCGGTACTTCGCGAACTGCGGCCGGCCGGCGTCGTCCTCGGCGATCCACTCGCGGGCGAACGACCCGTCCTGGATCTCGCCGAGGATGCGCTTCATCTCCTGCTTGGTCGCGTCGGTGACCACCCGCGGCCCGCGCGTGTAGTCGCCGTACTCGGCGGTGTCGGAGATCGACCAGCGCATCTTCGCCATGCCGCCCTCGTACATCAGGTCGACGATGAGCTTGAGCTCGTGCAGGCACTCGAAGTAGGCGACCTCGGGCTGGTAGCCGGCCTCGACCAGCGTCTCGAACCCGGCCTGCACCAGCGCGGTCGCGCCGCCGCAGAGCACCGCCTGCTCGCCGAACAGGTCGGTCTCGGTCTCCTCGGTGAACGTCGTCTTGAGCGCGCCGGCGCGGGTGCCGCCGATGCCCTTCGCGTAGGACAGGGCGAGCTGCAGGGCGGTGCCGGTCGCGTCCTGCTCGACCGCGACGAGACACGGCACGCCGCGCCCGTCGACGTACTGCCGGCGGACGAGATGGCCGGGCCCCTTCGGCGCGACCATCGCGACGTCGACGCCGTCCGGCGGCGTGATGTAGTCGAAGCGGATGTTGAAGCCGTGCGCGAAGAACAGCGCGTCGCCGTCGTTGAGGTTCGGCTCGATCGCCTCGGTGTAGAGGGTGCGCTGCGCGGTGTCCGGCGCGAGCACCATCACGAGGTCGGCCTCCGCGCAGGCGTCGTACGGCGAGAGCACCCGCAACCCCTCGGCCTCCGCGGCGGCACGCGACTTCGAGCCCTCCGGCAGGCCGATGCGCACGTCGACGCCCGAGTCGCGCAGCGACAGCGCGTGCGCGTGACCCTGCGAGCCGTAGCCGAGTACGGCGACCTTGCGGGCCTGGATCAGCGACAGGTCGGCGTCGTCGTCGTAATAGATGTCGGTCATGTGCTTACGCGGTCCTCTCGACGGGGCGCAACGTGTTGCGGTCGGTGATGGAACGGGCGCCGCGGCCGACCGCGACCAGCCCGGATTGCACGAGTTCCTTGATACCGAACGGTTCGAGCACGCGGATCAGCGCCTCGAGCTTGTCGGTGGTCCCGGTCGCCTCGATCGTGACCGCGTCGGGCGCGACGTCGACCACCTTCGCGCGGAACAGCTGCACGGTCTCGAGCACGTGCGAGCGCGTGGTGAGGTCGGCCTTCACCTTGACGAGCAGCAGCTCGCGCAGCACCGAGTCGTCGGGATCCAGCTCCACGATCTTCAGCACGTTGATGAGCTTGTTGAGCTGCTTCGTCACCTGCTCCAGCGGGAGTTCCTCGACGTTGACGACGATCGTCATGCGCGAGATCTCGTCGTGCTCGGTCGGGCCAACGGCGAGTGAGTCGATGTTGAAGCCGCGCCGCGAGAACAGCCCGGCGACGCGCGCGAGCACACCCGGCTTGTTCTCCACGAGCACGGACAACGTGTGCTTGCTCATGAGTCGCTCACGACCTCTCCCATCTCGTAGTCGAAGTCGGGCGCGATGTCGCGGGCGATCTTGATGTCGTCGTTGGACGTGCCGGCCGCGACCATCGGCCACACCATCGCGTCCTTGCCGACGACGAAGTCGACCACGACGGGCATGTCGTCGATCGACATCGCCTTCTCGATGGTCGCGTCGACGTCGTCCGCGCTCTCGCACCGCAGTCCGACGCAGCCCATCGCGTCGGCGAGCTTCACGAAGTCGGGGAGGTACTGCGGCCGGTCGCGCTTCAGGTCGGTGTTGGAGTAGCGCCCTTCATAGAACAGCGTCTGCCACTGCCGGACCATGCCGAGCGAACCGTTGTTGATGACCGCGACCTTGATCGGGATGCCCTCGATCGCGCAGGTCGTCAGCTCTTGGTTCGTCATCTGGAAGCAGCCGTCGCCGTCGATCGCCCACACGAGCGCGTCCGGCCGGCCGACCTTCGCCCCCATCGCCGCCGGCACCGCGAAGCCCATGGTGCCGAGGCCGCCGGAGTTGATCCAGGTGTACGGCTTCTCGTAGGACACGAACTGGCTGGCCCACATCTGGTGCTGCCCGACGCCGGCGACGTACACCGCGTCCGGGCCGGCGATGCGGCCGAGCCGCTCCACGACGTACTGCGGCGCGAGCGCGCCGTCAGCCGGCTCGTCGTACCCCAACGGATACGTACGGCGCCATCCGTCGCACTGCCGCCACCACGCGGCGTAGTCCGGGGCGCGGCCCTCCGCGATCTCGGTGCGCACCGCGGCGGCGAGGTCGGTGAGGACGTCGCGCGCGTCGCCGACGATCGGGATGTCGGCGACCCGGTTCTTGGAGATCTCGGCCGGATCGATGTCGGCGTGGATCACCGTCGCGCCGGGCGCGAACGTCGACAGCTTGCCGGTGACCCGGTCGTCGAAGCGCGTGCCGATCGCGATGATGAGGTCGCACTTCTGCAGCGCGGTCACGGCCGCGACCGAGCCGTGCATGCCGGGCATGCCGAGGTGCTGGGGGTGCGAGTCGGGGAAGGCGCCGCGCGCCATCAGCGTCGTGATGACCGGCGCGCCGACGAGCTCGGCGAACGCGTGCAGCTCTTGTGCGGCCCGTGCTTTGAGGATGCCGCCGCCGGCGTAGAGGACCGGCCGCTTCGCCTCGACGATCGCCCGCGCGGCTTCGCGCATCTGCTTGCCGTGCGGGCGCGCAATGGGCCGGTAGCCGGGGACGTGCATCTCCACCGGCCAGTTGAACGTCGTCTGCGCCTGCAACGCGTCCTTCGCGATGTCGACCAGTACCGGGCCGGGCCGTCCGGTCGCGGCGATGTGGAACGCCTCCGCCAAGACGCGCGGGATGTCGGCCGCGTCCTGCACCAGGAAGTTGTGCTTCGTGATCGGCATCGTGATGCCGCAGATGTCGGCCTCCTGGAACGCGTCCGTGCCGATGGCCTTGGACGGGACCTGGCCGGTGATCGCGACGATCGGCACCGAGTCCATGTAGGCGTCGGCGATCGGCGTGACGAGGTTGGTCGCGCCCGGGCCGCTCGTCGCCATGCACACGCCGACCCGGCCGGTCGCCTGCGCGTAGCCCGTGGCCGCGTGGCCCGCGCCCTGCTCATGGCGGACGAGCAGGTGGCGCACCTTCTTCGAGTCGAACAGCGGGTCGTACGCCGGCAGGATGGCGCCGCCGGGGATGCCGAACACGACGTCGACGTCGAGGTGCTCCAACGCGCGGACGAGCGCCTGGGCTCCGGTGGTGGTCAAGCGTTTCCTCCCAACAAAAAACCCCCACGTGCGGAGCACGGAGGGGCGAGCGCGCGAGCTGTCAGGTCAGCTCACACGCTCCGGCGTACGACGGTCGTCAGCACGTGGACACCGTCGCAAACTGTTGCAAGCGCTGTCAAGCTGAAGAGACGGCCGTCTCACTGTTCGAGACGTGCTCTTGCCGGGTCGACTGCGACGTTGTGTGTCGATCCCACCCCGTGCACTGACACAGTTCGTCGCAGTCGCCGTCGTACGGCCGGAGAGCCGGCCGTCCGTGAGCAGCAGCACGTCCTTGCCGCAACCCGCACCTTTGATCGCGCCGAGGGGCCGGCATGATCGGCAGCCGGCTGGGTATGTCCAGGATCTCACGAGCCGAGGCCTGTCCGGCCCCTCGCATCCCGCGGCCCGTCCCTCTCGACGACGGGTACTGCCATGAATTCACGCACGCTGCCGTCTCTCCAGGCCACGAACGGACACCGGCCTCAGCCGCCGGGTGCCGCGGCCCCGAATGGTGCGAAGAGCACCAACGGGTTCCCGGCCGGCCCCCGGCGCCGGCTGGGCGCGTTGCACAACTGGATGGCCCCGGAAGCGGGTGAGCCGGACGGCGTCGAGAGGCGCCCGGCGCCCACACGGAACGTCGCGGAGGTCGTCCCGGAAGAGGCCGACGGCACCCTCGGCCGGGGCGCTGGCCGTGAGCAGATCCAGAGCGAGCTCGAACGAGCGCGCCGGCAGGGCCTCCCGCTCGCGATCGTCTTCTTCGACGTCGACGCCTCGAATCGGGTCGACGACGCGGACGGGCACGGCAGCCGGGAGGAACTGCTCGCAGCCGCGGGGACAGCACTCCACAGAAGCCTTCGCCGCTACGACCTCGTTGTCCGTTGGGGCGCCGAAGAGTTCGTCTGCGCCATCCCTGGCAAGTCGTCGCCCGCGGCAGCTGCGCGCATCGGGGAGATCGCGACCTCGCTTGAGCGGGACTTTCCTGGCGCTGTCATGAGCCCCGGGCATTCACAGCTGGAGGAGGGCGACACCTTGGACGAGGTCGTCCAGCGAGCCCGTCGCGACTCGTCCCGGCGCCGAGCGCCAGCACAGACCGCCGACACAACCAACCCCCCGGCCGCCTCCGTGCCTTCGGTGTCGTGCTTCGGGTGCGGCGGCCGAGTGGCGTTGGACGACTTCGTCCTGGACGTCGTCGCCATGCGCCGGTACGCCGACTGCGCGGGGTGCGGTGCCACCACCGTGATCCACCTCGACGCAGGATGCGGCGGTTAGCTACTGGCGTTCGCGCATGTGCGCCGATTCTTGTGGCTCGATCGGGTGGTTCTGTAAGTGATGCGACCCAATCCGCCAGTTCCGGTCACCGCACCCTGATGCTGTAACTACGGCGCATTCGGCGCTGGGTATCAAACGCTTCGACGTCGGGCGGCGCTCTGGCGGGCGCGACAGGCGTGCCGGACGCGTCAACCGGAAGTAGAGGACGCAGTGAAGCTTCAACGTATTGGTGTCTTTACCGTCGCGGCGCTGTTGGGTGGCGCCGGACTTTCTCCATACGCCTACGCAGGCGGCACATCGGGCGGCACGGCCGGTCTTGCTTGCGTGGTCCAAGGCAGCGCGAGCAACACCTGCGTCGTCAAGTCGAACACTGCAACGATCAATCAGGTCGACGTCGGTGCAGGTGAGCTTGTCTACGTGACCAACAACGCGATCGGCGGCCTGCCGCTCGCAAGCGTCACGCAGCTCGGATTCACGTACACGAGCTCCGTTGGTGCGGTCTCGCCGCGAATCAACATCCCGGTGCACGGCAGTGCGCCGTACGTCTTCATCGAGGGAGCCACCTGTAACGACGGCGCCGGCCACGTCAGCGTGCTGACCAATCCCGTCTGCTCGGTGCAATACAACGGTGCCGTGTATCCGAACTGGGCGACGTTCGTGTCCACCAACGGCAACGTGCTGGTGGTCGCCAACAGCGACAACCAGCCGTACATCATCGTCGACGTTCCGGGCCGCGCGACCATCAGCAACGTGCAGCTCGGCAAGCCGCTCTCAGGCAAACAGAAGTAACCCGTCGAGCGAAGGCCCCGGCCAAGTGGCCGGGGCCTTCGCGCGTTCGCGGTTCGTGCGGGACTCGACGCTCAGCCGCAGACGGCGCCGGTGCTCGCCGACCCGACCAGCTTCGCGTACTTCGCCAGCACGCCGGTCTTGTAGCGCGGCTCCGGTGGCGACCATGACGCGCGCCGCGCGGCCAGTTCGGCCTCGTCGACCAGCAGGTCGAGCGTGCCCGCCTCCACGTCGAGCCGGATCACGTCGCCGTCGCGGACCAACGCGATCGGCCCGCCGTCGGCGGCCTCCGGCGCGACGTGGCCGATGCACAGCCCCGTCGTACCGCCGGAGAACCGGCCGTCCCTGAGCAGCAGCACGTCCTTGCCGAACCCGGCACCCTTGATCGCGCCGGTGACCGCGAGCATCTCGCGCATGCCGGGGCCGCCGCGCGGGCCCTCGTAGCGGATCACGACGACGTCGCCGGGCGCGAGGTCGCCGCGGGTGACGGCGTCCATCGCCGGCGCCTCGGTGTCGAACACCCGCGCGCGTCCCTCGAACGTCGTCCGGTCGAAGCCGGCGGTCTTGACAACCGCACCCTCCGGCGCGAGCGATCCGTGCAGGATCGTGATGCCGCCGGTCGCATGCAACGGCGACGTCATTGCGTGGATCACGTCGCCGTCGGGCGCGGCCGACGCAGCGACGTCGGCGAGGTTCTCCGCCACCGTCTTGCCGGTGACCGTGAGGGCGTCGCCGTGCAACAACCCCGCGTCGAGCAGCAACCGCATCACGACGGGCACACCGCCGACCCGATCCACGTCGGCCATCACGAACCGCCCGAACGGCTTCACGTCGGCGAGGTGCGGCGTGCGCGCGCCGACGCGGGCGAAGTCGTCCAGCGTCAACTCGACCTGCGCCTCGCGCGCGATCGCGAGCAGGTGGAGTACGGCGTTGGTCGATCCGCCGAGCGCCATCACGACCGCGATCGCGTTCTCGAACGCCGGCTTGGTCAGCACGTCGCGCGCCGTGATCCCGTTGCGCAACATCGATACGACGGCCGCGCCGGACCGCACCGCGTAGTCGTCGCGCCGCCGGTCGACCGCCATCGGCGACGCGCTGCCCGGCAGCGACATGCCGAGCGCCTCGGCGGCCGCGGCCATCGTGTTCGCGGTGTACATGCCGGCGCACGCGCCCTCGCCGGGACACGTGTTGCGTTCCATCGCGTCGAGCTCGTCGCGCGAGAGCCGGCCGAGCGCGCACGCGCCCACGCCTTCGAACATGTCGATGATCGTGAGGTCGCGGTCGTCGTACCGGCCGGGCAACGACGACCCGGCGTAGAGGAACACCGAGGCGAGGTCGAGCCGCGCGGCCGCCATCAGCATGCCGGGCAACGACTTGTCGCAACCGGCGAGCAGCACCGATCCGTCGAGCCGCTCGGCGAACATCACCGTCTCGACGGAATCGGCGATGACCTCGCGGCTGACGAGCGACGCGTGCATCCCCTCGTGGCCCATCGAGATGCCGTCCGACACCGAGATCGTGCCGAACTCCATCGGCATGCCGCCGGCCTCGCGGACCCCGACCTTCGCCGCCTTCGCGAGCCGGTCGAGCGAGAGGTTGCACGGCGTGATCTCGTTCCACGACGACGCGACGCCGATCTGCGGCTTGTCCCAGTCGTCGTCGGTGAAGCCGACCGCGCGCAGCATCGCCCGCGCCGGCGCGCGCTCGACGCCGTCGGTGACTTCGCGGCTGCGCGGCTTGAGGTCCGTCATGCGTCCGCCGCGGTCATCGTGAACCCGTGCGTGCGCAGCCGATCCACGAGCGGCCGGCCGATCGCGGTTGCGGGGGTGAGTACGCCGGCGCGCTGCGGCAGGCTGTCGCCGTCGAACGCAAGCGCGAGCGCGGACTGCCCGAACATCACCGAGGTCGCGGCGTACCCGGGGTCGCCGTTCGCCGCGACGACCGCGCGCAGCCGCCGGCCGCCGTCGGTGCGCGCCGTGATCTCCACGCGGAACCGGCCGTTACGACGGGTCTTCTCCGACGGTCCTTCGCCCGGCTTGGGCAGCACCCGGTCGAGCAGCGAGCGCGTCGGCCCCGTCGACATCAGCCCGACGAAGCCGGCGAGCCCGGCGGTCAGCCCGGCCGCGGCTACCGGCGCGGCCGGCCCGCGGAACGCCATCACCTCGCGGTAGCGGAGCTCCCGGCCGTACCCCCAGTCGAGCAGCGCGTTCGTGCGCCGTACGACGCGGGTGTTCGACGGCGCCATGACGAATGGCGCGAGCCACGCGCGGAGGTCGGCGTCGTGCACGACGCTGCGCAGGTCGCGCTCGGAACCCCAATCCGGCTTCGCCTTGTCCGGCTCGAGCTGGCGCGCCGGGCTCAGCGCGTACGGATCCTCGAGAATCCGCGCGGCCTCCGGGTCACTCGCGACCTCGGCGAGCGTGCGCCGCATCGAGTCGAACGTCCCGCCGGACAGGCCGCCGCGCAGCTCGGTCACCGCGAGCGTCGTGTCGGTGAGCGCGTCGTCGCCGGCGAGCTCGTGCAACAGCAGTACTCCGAGGTCGGACGGGATCGAGTCGAAGCCGCACGCGTGCACGATCCGCGCGCCCGAGGCGGCGGCGACATCGTGCAGTTTGTCCGCGGTCCGGCGCATGAACAGCACCTCGCCGGTGAGGTCCGCGTAGTGCGTGCCCGCCTCGGCGCACGCCTCGACCAGGGGAACGCCGTACGCGAGGTACGGACCGACCGTGGTGGCGACGACCGTCGTACGGCGGGCGAGCGCCATGAGCGCAGCGGGATCGTGCGCGTCGGCGGCGAGGAGCGGCCACTCGCGGGCGCGTTCCGGCAACGATGCGCGGGCCGACTCGAGCTTGCTCGCCGACCGGCCGGCCAGCGCGATGCGCGCGCCGTCCGGCGCGGTCGCGGCGAGGTGCTCCGCGGTCAGCTTGCCGACGAAACCGGTGGCGCCGTAGAGGACGACGTCGAACTCGCGCGCGTTGCTCATGCGAGCATCCTCTCTCGTGGGGAAATTCCGCTTCGACAGTGCCGACGGCACGAGCGTGATGGGCTGGCGCAACGAACCCGAATCGCCGGGCGATGCGCCGCCGGTCGTCATCTCCAACGGCCTCGGCACCGGGCCGGCGGCGTGGCCGCACCTCATCCGCGACGACAGCGGCTTCCGCGTCATCACGTGGTACTACCGCGGCACCGGCGGCGGCGACCGGCCGGTCGACGAGTCACGCGTCCGGATCGAAGACCACGTGGACGACCTGCTCGCGCTGATGGATCACGAGGGCATCGACCGCGCGTTGATCGCCTGCTGGTCGCTGGGCGTGAACGTCGGCTTCGAGTTCGCCCGGGCGCACCCGGATCGCGTGGCCGGGCTGCTCGCGGTGGCCGGCGTTCCCGGCGGCACGTTCCGCGCGATGTTCGGGCCGCTCGGCGTGCCGCGGCGGTTCCGGCACGACCTCGGCGTCGCCGCGGCGAAGCTCGGCCGCCGCATCGGCCCGCAGCTGTCGTGGGTGTCGTCGCACATCCCGGTGAACCGGCTGACCAGCCGCGCGATCAGCCACAGCGGCTTCGTGTTGCCGGGCGCGACGCCGGAGCGATTGATGCCGGCGCTGCTGGAGTTCCGCGAGCACGACTTCCGCTGGTACTTCACCCTCGCCGTCGGCGCCGCCGACCACCACCCGATGGACCTCTCGTTCGTCACCGCGCCGGTGACGCTCGTGGCCGGTCGCTACGACGTGCTGACGTCGATGCACTCGATGATCGACGCGGCCGCGCAGATCCCGCACGCCGAGCTGCACGTGCTGCCCGGCTCGCACTTCCTGCCGCTGGAGTTCCCGGCCGAGATCACCCGAGAGTTGCGTTTGCTGGCGGCGCGACGAACACCTGACGCGACACCGAAGGGATCCACTTCCGGACGCCGTTGACCATGACCGGCCGCTCGATGAACAGCATGTAGGGGCCGGGCGGCACGACCGACGCGCCCGGTACGGCGACGCGAATTCCGTCGTCGCTGCGGCCGGTGATGCGCAGCTCGACGCTCCGCTGGTCGCCGTCGGTGAGGTGGGTCATCGCCGGGTCGCGGACGAGCACGACCTTGCCGATCGAACGCGCGTCGTCGGTCTCGACCGTGAGCGCCGCGTTGTTCGGCGTGGTCGAGCGGACGTCGTCGATGCGCGGCCGCGGCCCGTACGACAGGTACGGCGGCGAGTAGATCTGGAACGTCGAGTCAGCCTCGGCGCTCGACAGACCGAGGACGTTGTGACCGGTGTCGTCCTGGAAGCCGTACGCCGTCGCGATCGGCGCGTGCCCGCCGATGAGCACGCGACCGTCCGGCAGCAGGATCGCGGTGTTGTGGTAGGTCCGGCCGTGCGACGCGTCGAGCGACGGGCCGGCGGTCGACGTACCGGCCGCGGGGTCGAGCAGCTCGGTCTGCATCACCGGCGAGCCGGAGCCGGGTACGTCGACCTCGTCGCGGTCCGCGCCGTTGGTCACGAAGACCTCGCCGTCGGGCAGGACGACGGCCGAGCCGTACCACCGGCGGTTGAGCAACGCCGGGCCGTTCGCGCTCGTCAACGCATCACCGTGGGCGGTGTCGATCGTGTTGATGGTGGTCGAGTTGTCGCCGAGGTAGCCGCCCGGCGTCAGGCCGACGACGCCGCCGCCGTTGAGGACGCGCGCGGTCGTGTAGGAACCGTCGGCGTTCGGGGTCAGCGGGAGCATGACGTCGAACCCGGAGCCGCGGAACCCGAGCGGGATGTTGTCGACCAGCGGCAGGCCGTTCGGGGTGTCGGCCGCGAGGTCGCGCCACGCCTGCGTCGCCGGGTCGTAGACCTTCGCGTGCAGCCAGGAGGCCTCGTCGTACGCCTCGCCCGCCGGGTTGAACGTCTGCCCGGCGGCGTCGTAGTAGACGTGGCCGTCGGGCAGCAGGTGCAGCCGCGCGAACAGCGGCAGCGACTGCTGCGACGCGTCGGCGAGCGTCGGGTCGGTGCCCGCGAGCGCGCTGTGGTTCAGCGTCCACTTCTGCGTGTGCGGGTCGTACGTCTCGGTCTGCACGACGTTGCGACCGCTGTCGAACGGCGAACGGCCGTCGGTGTAGAGCGGCTTGATGAGCTTGGTGACGCCGCTCGCGATGAACACATGGCCGTCGGGAAGCGTGACCATCGTCGGATACCACCGGCCGACGTTGAGGTCGCCGCCCTTGATGTTGCGCCACGAGTTCGTCGCCGGGTCGAAGATGCGGGTGGCCTTCAGGCCCTGCAATTCGGAGACGCCGTAGCTCTTGCCGGTCGTCGGATCGGTGACGCCCGGCTCGAGGTAGTAGCCGGTGCCGCCGGCGGCCATGACGGTGCCGTCGGCGAGCTGGACGAGCGGCGAGCAGAACAGGTCGTAGTTGTTGCCGGGGCTGTCGACGATGCCGGGGCCGCCGGGCACGAGCGGGTTGGGCGGCTCGGCGAGTGTGCCGTTGCCGTCGGCCGCCTGGTTGCCGGGGATGGCGAACGTCGCGCCGCTGCCGGCGAAGCTCGCGACCCGGCTCTGGTCGTTCTGCGCGACGTCACCGAACTCCGCGACGACGCTCGCGTCGACGTTGTTCATCCCTTCGAGCCCGTCCCAGAACAGCACCTTGCCGTTCGCGAGGACCGCGGCCGCCATCGCGGCCGGCGGGCAGCGGTAGCCGTCGGTGGGCCGGTACTTCGCGGTGAAGCAACCGGCCCGCGCGCCCTGCCCGATGACCGGCGACAGCGTGCCCACCGCGGTCGTGTCGGCGCCCGCCGGGAAGACCATCGGCGACACGGTGGCCGCGAGGCCGACGGTGAGAGCGAGACGCAGCGAGCGGCGGGACATGGCGGCCTCGATTCGGGACGGCGATTCTCCTGTCGCCCCTTCAACGGGCCGGCGGGCGATTCCTCCCACGCCGTCGCGCACGGAACCGGACATTGCCGGACAGCGCGACGATCAAGGAATCGAGATCACGCACTCCAGCGAGTAGGCGGTGATGCGGGTCGAGGTGTCGAGATTCGTCGGCACGAAGGTGCAGACGCCGCTGATCGTTCCGTTGGTGAATCCGGGGGCCGAGCCGGTGAAGGTGTATTCGGCGACGTTGCTCCGGATGAAGGATCCGCTGATTGCCGAAGTGAGCGCTCCGACGCAGTTTCCGGTGAAGTCTCCGATTCCGGTGGCGAATGTCTCGGACGAGCCCCCGGTCCACGTACAGGTCTCGATGCCGTGGGTCGTGGTGTTCGTCGTCGTCGTCACGATGACGCCGGTCCCGGCGAAGGTGAACGTTTCGTTGTTCGGCGAAATCGTGATCCCCGGGCTGACCGTCCCTTGTCCCGCCAGCACCATGACGCCGGTGTCGGCGGATGCCCCGGTCGGTGCGAGCACCCCGATCCCCACGACGGTTGCGACGAGACCAACCATGACCGCGATGCGGTTCCTCATCAGCGCGCTCCCTCGGACGACCGGACCCGGCGCGCGCACTCGGCGCGTCTGACGGAGGTACGGCGTTGCACGCCGTTGCGTTACTCGACGGGGTGCGCTCAGGCGCCGCCGAGGCGCTCCAACAGCAGCTCGCGGGCGCGCTTGGCGTCGGCGGAGCCGCCGGTCGACTTCATGACCGCGCCGACCAGCGGGCCGAGCGCGCCCTGGTTGCCGTCGCGCACCTTGCTCGCGACATCGGGGTTCGCGGCGATCGCGGCGTCGACGGCCGCGACCAGCTCGTCCTCACCTGCGACCTTCCACCCGTGCGCCTCGATGACCGCGTCCGGCTCCCCCTCGCCGGCCAGCACCGCCTCGACAACCTGGCGGGCGAGCTTGTTGGTCAGCGTGCCGTCGTCCTCCAGCGCACTGACCCGCGCGACCTGCGCCGGCGTGATCGCCAGCGACATCGCCTCGACGCCGGCGTCGTTCGCCCGGCCGACGAGGTAGCCGAGCCACCAGCCGCGCGCCTTGCCGGGCGCGGCACCGGCCGCGATCGTCTCGCGGACGAGGTCGACCACGCCCGCGTTCGTCATCTGCGTCAGTTCCAGCTCGGTGAAGCCGTGCTCGGTCGCGAATTGCTTGCGCGCGACGCTCGGCGGCTCCGGCAGCGTCGTACGCAACTGCTCGACCCAGTCCGCGGCGGGCGCGAGCGGGACCAGGTCGGGCTCGGGGAAGTAGCGGTAGTCCTGCGCCTCTTCCTTGCTCCGCCCCGGGCTCGTGGTCCCGCTGTCTTCGTGGAAGTGCCGCGTCTCCTGGACGATTCGCTCACCCGCGTCGAGCCGCGAGGCCTGCCGCTCGACCTCGTAGCGCACGGCGCGCTCGACGCTGCGCAGCGAGTTGACGTTCTTCGTCTCGCTGCGGGTGCCGAATTGCGTGGCACCGCGCGGCATCAGCGACACGTTCACGTCGCAGCGCAGCGAGCCCTGCTCCATCCGTACGTCGGATACGCCGAGGCCGCGGAGCAGGTCGCGCAGCTCGGTGACGTACGCGCGGGCGACCGCCGCGGCCTTGTGCCCGATGCCGGCGATCGGCTTCGTCACGATCTCGACCAGCGGGATGCCGGCGCGGTTGTAGTCGACCAGCGAATGCGTCGCACCGTGGATGCGTCCGGTCGAGCCGCCGACGTGCATCGACTTGCCGGTGTCCTCTTCGAGGTGCACCCGCTCGATCTCGATCCGGAACGTCTCCCCGTCGACGTCGACGTCGAGGTAGCCGTCGATGCACAGCGGCTCGTCGTACTGCGAGACCTGGAAGTTCTTCGGCATGTCCGGATAGAAGTAGTTCTTGCGCGCGAACCGGCACCACTCGGCGATGCGGCAGTGCAGCGCCAGCCCGATCCGCACGGTGTAGTCGATCGCGGCGCCGTTGGTCACCGGCAGGCTTCCGGGCAGGCCGAGGCACACCGGGCACACCTGCGTGTTGGGGTCCGCGCCGAACGCGGTCGAGCAGCCGCAGAACAGCTTCGTCACCGTGCCGAGCTCGACATGCGTCTCGAGCCCCAGCACCGGGTCGTAGCGGTCGAGCACGTCGTCGTACGGCGGCAGGGTCGCGGTCACAGCCGGGGCGCTTTCTCGAGCAGCTTGTCGGATCCGAGCGCGGCCTCGACCGCGGCGGCGACGCGGTACATCCGGTCGTCGGCCTGCACCGGCGCCATGATCTGCAGCCCAACCGGCAACCCGTCGTCGGACAGGCCGCACGGCACCGAAAGTCCCGGACCGCCGTAGAGGTTCGACGGGATCGTGCAGAGGTCGGCGAGGTACATCGCCATCGGATCGTCGACCCGCTCCCCCAGCGTGAACGCGGTCGTCGGCGTCGTCGGTGAGACGAGCACGTCGACCCGCTCGAACGCCGAGGCGAAGTCGCGGGTGATCAGCGTGCGCACCTTCTGCGCCTGGCCGTAGTAGGCGTCGTAGTAGCCGGCCGACAGCGCGTACGTGCCGAGGATGATGCGCCGCTTGACCTCGGCGCCGAACCCCGCGTCGCGAGTAGCGGCCATGACCTCCTCGGCCGACGCGTCGCCGTCGTCGCCGACGCGAAGGCCGTAACGCATCGCGTCGTAACGGGCGAGGTTGCTCGACGCCTCCGACGGCGCGATGAGGTAGTAGGCGGGCAGCGCGTAGTCGAAGTGCGGGCAGGAGACCTCTTCGATCGAAGCGCCGAGTTTTTCCAGCAGCGCAACGGATTCTTCGAAGCGCGCGAGCACACCGGGCTGGTAGCCGTCGCCCTTGAACTGCGTGACCACGCCGATGCGCATGCCGGTCACGTCGGCCTGCCGTGCCGCCTCAACCACCGGCGGCACCGGAGCATCGATCGAGGTCGAGTCGCGCGGATCGTGACCGCCGATGACCTCGTGCAGCAGCGCCGCGTCGAGCACCGTGCGCGCACACGGGCCGGCTTGGTCGAGCGAGGACGAGAACGCGATCAGGCCGTAGCGCGAGACCCCGCCGTACGTCGGCTTCGCGCCGACCGTTCCGGTGACCGCGGCCGGCTGCCGGATCGAGCCGCCGGTGTCGGTGCCGATGCCGAGCGGTGCCTGGTACGACGCGACCGCGGCGCTCGAACCGCCGCCGGAGCCGCCGGGCGTCCGGGTCAGGTCCCACGGGTTGCGGCTCGGCCCGTACGCCGAGTGCTCGGTCGACGAGCCCATCGCGAACTCGTCCATGTTGGTCTTGCCGAGAACGACGATCCCGGCCGCGCGCATCCGCTCCACGATCGTCGCGTCGTACGGAGGAATCCAGCCTTCGAGGATGCGCGACCCGGCGGTGGTCGGGACGCCCTTGGTGACGATGACGTCCTTGAGCGCGAGCGGGACGCCCGCCAGCGGGCCGGTGATCTCGCCGGCGTCGACGCGGCGGGCCTGCGCGAGCGCGCCCCCGGTGTCGACGTGCAGGAAGGCGTGCACCTTCTCGTCGACCTCGGCGATGCGGGCGAGATGAGCCTGCGCGACCTCGACCGCGGACACCTCGCGGCTCGCGATCCGCGCGGCGAGCTCGGTCGCCGTCGCGGTCAGGAGCTCGTTCACGCTTCCTCGTCCAGGATGCGCGGGACGCGGAACCGGCCGTCCTCCGCGGCCGGCGCGGCGGCGAGCGCGGCCTCGGCGCCGAGCGACGGCACCAGCTCGTCCGGCCGGTAGACGTTGGTGAGGTCGAGCGAGTGCGACGTCGGCGGGATGTCGGCGGCCGCGACCTCCTGCACCCGCGCCACCGCGCCGAGGATGACGTCGAGCTGGGCCGCGAGCGCGTCGAGCTCGTCGTCGGTCATGGCGATGCGTGCCAGCCGAGCGAGATGCGCAACGTCATCGCGGGTGATGGCGGTCGTCACGCCGTCATCGTAGGGGTTTCGACAAACGGTTAGGCCAGCGCGCTGCGGCGTTCGCCCGGGTCCTGCGCCGGGACCGTGGCGTTGCGGCTGGCCGCCTGCCGTTCGTAGTCGGCCAGCCAGGACGTGACCATGTCAGCGGGCATCGCCTTCGCGAGGTACCAGCCCTGCGCGGCGTCGCAGCCGTAGACCGAGAGCCGGTCCCACGACTCCTGCGTCTCGACGCCCTCGGCGACGACCCGCAGGCCGAGCGCGGAGGCGAGGTCGATGATCGAGCGGACGATCGCCGCGTCGTCTTCGTTGACGTCCATCCGCAACACGAACGAGCGGTCGATCTTCACCTCGCTCACCGGCAGCCGCTTGAGGTGCACGAGCGAGGAGTAGCCGGTGCCGAAGTCGTCGAGCGAGACGCCGACACCGACGTCGGCGAGCGACAGCAACGTCGTCGCGGCGCGCGCGGGGTCGGCCATGAGGACGCTCTCGGTGACCTCGATCATCAGCGCGCGCGGCGGCACACCGTGCTCATCGAGGCGCTCGCGCAGGAAGTCGGCGAAGTCGCGGTCGTAGAGGTCGCGCGCGCACACGTTGACCGCGGCCTGGACGCGCAGCCCGGACTTCCACCACTCCGCGAGCTGCGTGAGCGCGGTGTCCACGACGAACTGCGTGATCGCGCGCATGAGGCCGGTCTGCTCGGCCAGCGGGATGAACTCGTCCGGCGGCACCATGCCGCGCTCCGGGTGCCGCCAGCGCAGCAGCGCCTCGACACCGACGACGTCTCCGGTGCGCAGGTCCGCCTTCGGCTGGAAGTGCAGTTCAAGCTCGCGGTTCTCCAACGCGTTGCGCAGCTCGGCGAGCATGCCGAGGCGGATCGTGGAGTGCCGGTCGGTCTCGGAGGAGTAGATCTCGATGCCGGTGCCACGTTCCTTCGCGACGTACATCGCGACGTCCGCGCGCTGCAGCAGCGTCTCGAAGTCGTGGCCGTGATCCGGGTGCAGCGCGATGCCGATCGACGCCTCGATCTCGAACGACATCCCGTCGTGGCGGAACGGCTCGGCGAGCGCGGCGCGGACGCGTTCGGCGACCTCGACGGCGTTCTCCCAGTGGCCGACGTCGGTGACCAGCAACGCGAACTCGTCACCGCCGAGCCGCGCGACCGTGTCCTCGGGACGTACGACGGCGGCGAGCCGCTCGCCGACGAGCTGCAGCAGCGCGTCGCCGACGGGGTGGCCGAGGGTGTCGTTGATCTCCTTGAACCGGTCGAGGTCGAGCAGGAACAGCGCGACGCCGAGGTTGAACTCGTCCGCGGTCTCGATCCGCGAGCGCGCGTCCTGGATGAGCAGCTTGCGGTTGGGCAGGCCGGTCAGCGAGTCGTGCAGCGCCTGGCGCTCGCGCTCCAGCGACATCGCCGCGGTCGCGTAGACGGCGAACAGCGGCAGCACGAGCAACGGCACCAGCGCCGGCCCCTGCTCCATGACCACCACGATGATCGGCGCGAGCGCGAGCAACGCACCGGTCGAGGAGACGTGGTAGGCCCAGCTGTCGAAGAACTGGTCGCGCAGCCGGTTGTGGTCGTGCAGCCACAGCGCAACAGAGACAAGGCTCGTGTTCGCGAGGAAGTAGAGCCCGCCGGCGAGGACGACGGCCGGCAGGACACTGCCGGTGACGGCGAGCGGATGGCTCGGGCTCGGTGTGTAGCCGAACATCCAGAGACCGGTGGCGGCGAGCGCGTACGACAGGCAGTACTGCGCGACGTTGAACGCCGTACGCCACGGCGCTTTGCGCCGCACGATGTCGGCGATGATCGTGGCGACCGACTGCATCAGCAGCGCGGGCGCGAGACCCCAGTGCAGCAGCAACGCGAAGACGAACGCCGTGGAGATGTTGACGCCATTGGCGTCCGGCGAGCCGGCGGTCATCAACGGCCTAAGCTCACCAAGCAGCAGCAGCGCCGCGACGACGATGAACGTCGTACCCATGAGGGCGAACGAGTGCCCGCCGAGCGAGTTCAGCTGGAGGCTGACCACGGTCGCGCCGGCGGCGATCACGGTGCCGACGTAGGACCAGAATTTGGTCGCACCGCGACGTGGCGCAAGGTTGCGCGCCGCGTCCTCGGTCGACATGACACCTCCGTCGCATGGCGAATCCGGGCTGATTCACCCCGATGGCGTATCGGCGGAGGCCTCCGAGACCTTGAGCGCGGCGTCCGCTCCGTGCTCCAAAAGGGCGATCAGGCCAGTTTCGTCCAGAATTGGTACGCCGAGTTGCACGGCTTTGTCGTACTTGCTGCCGGGCGAGTCGCCGACGATGACGAACGACGTCTTCTTGCTGACCGATCCGCTGACCTTTCCGCCGCGTTCCTGCACGGCGGCCGCGGCCGCGTCCCGGCTGTGCGTCGGCAGCGTGCCGGTGATGACGACGGTGATGCCCGCGAGCGGCCCAGGGCCTGATGCCTGGCCGGAGTCCTCGAGCTGCGCGCCGCCGGCGCGGACGCGTTCGACGACCGCGCGGTGCCGCTCGTCGGCGAACCAGTCGACGACGGCTGCGGCGATCGTCGGCCCGACACCTTCGACCGCGGCGAGCGCGTCGACCGGTGCGGCGGCAATGGCATCCAGAGAGCGGAACTCGCGAGCCAGCGCCTGCGCCGCGGTCGGGCCGACATGACGGATCGACAGGCCGACGAGCAGCCGCCAGAGCGGCCGGTGCCGCGCCGCCTCGATGCCGGTGAGGATCTGCTCGATCTTCTTCGGGCCGAACCCGCGCAGCCCCTCGAACGACTCGGGTGCGAGGTGGAACACGTCCCCGATGTCGTGCAGCCGGCCTTCTTCGAGCAGCACGGCGGCGGTCTCGTAGCCGAGCCCGTCGATGTCGAGCGCGCCGCGGCCGGCGAAGTGGAACACGGACTCGCGCAGTTGCGCCGGGCACGACACGGTGTTGGGGCAGCGCGTGTCGGCCTCGCCCTCGGGCCGGACCAGCGTCGTCCCGCACGCCGGGCACTTCTTCGGCATGACGAACGGCTTCGCGCCGGCCGGTCGCAACGCGAGCACCGGCCCGACCACCTCGGGGATCACGTCGCCGGCTCGGCGCACGATCACGGTGTCGCCGACGCGGACGTCCTTGCGCTTGACCTCGTCCTCGTTGTGCAGCGTGGCCGTACTGACCGTCACACCGCCGACATGCACCGGTTCGAGACGCGCGAACGGCGTCGCTCGCCCGGTGCGGCCGACATTGACGTCGATCGCCACGAGCTCCGTGTTGACCTCTTCCGGCGGGTACTTCCACGCCACCGCCCATCGCGGCGCCTTCGACGTCGATCCGAGCCGGCCTTGCAGCCCGAAGTCGTCCACCTTGATGACGACGCCGTCGATGTCGTGCTCGACGTCGTGGCGATGCTCGCCCCAGTGGGCGACGTAGTCGCGGACGCCGTCGAGCGAGTCGACGACCTTGTACCGCGACGACACCGGCAGGCCGAGGTCGCGCAGCGCGTCGTACGCCGCGGACTGCGAGGGGACGTCGAAGCCGCGGCGCGCGCCGAGGCCGTGCACGGTCATGGCGAGCGGCCGGCTCGCGGTGACTCGTGGATCCTTCTGCCGCAACGATCCCGCGGCCGCGTTGCGCGGGTTGGCGAACGGCGTGCGGCCTTCGTCACCGAGCCGTTCGTTGAGCTTCGCGAACGCCTCGGTCGGCAGGAACACCTCGCCGCGCACTTCGAGCAGTTCGGGTACGGCGGATCCGTCGAGCGTGTTGGGCACCGAGGCGATCGTCCGGACGTTGAGCGTCACGTCTTCGCCGGTGATGCCGTCGCCGCGGGTCGCGGCGCGCACGAGCCGGCCGTTCTCGTAGACGAGGTCCACCGCGAGGCCGTCGATCTTCAGCTCGCACAACCACTTCGGCACCGGCACCTCGCGGGTCGCACGGGCCGCCCACGCGTCGAACTCCTCGTCGGAGAACACGTTGTCGAGGCTCATCAACCGTTCGAGATGGGTGACCGCGCGGAAGTCGGTCGACAGCGATTCCATGACCCGCTGTGTGGGCGAGTCCGGGGTCCGGAGATCCGGGAACTGGTCCTCGAGCGCGGACAGCTCCTGCATCTTCGCGTCGTACTCCGCGTCCGACGCCGACGGCTGCGCGAGCACGTAGTAGCGGTAGGCGAGGTCCTCGATCTCCTGGGCGAGGGCGGCGTGCCGTTGCCGTGGATCGCCACTCGACGTCACGGCGACACCGCTTCCGGTGCCTCGGCGATCACGTGCGCGGACTGGCGGACGAGGCGAAGCGCGGTCCGCGCCCAGCCCTCCGACGCACCGGCGAGCCCGCAGGCCGGCGTGAGCACGACGGTCTCCGTCAGGCGTTCGGGCGCGAAACCGAGGTCGCGCCACAGCCGCCGTACCGGCGCGACGACGTCGCGGACCGCCGGCGGGACACCCGGACCGAGCGCGGGTACGACGCCGAGCCACAGCTTCCGGCCGGCCTCGACGTGCTCGCCGACGGCGTCGTGGTCGAGCCGCGCGACGGCGAGGTCGACACTGACCGCGGCCGCGCCGGCCTCGCGGAGCAGCCGCAACGGCACGTCGGCGGCGCAGCAGTGCACGACGACATCCACGTCCGCCTCGGCGACGACCGCTTTCAGCGCGTCGCGGACGGTCGCCGGATCGACCGCGCGGATGTTGCCGAACCCGCTCGCGGTCGGCACCGACCCGGCGATGACGGCGGGCAGCGCCGGCTCGTCGATCTGCAGGACGAGCCGCGCGTGCGGCGTGCGCCGTACGACCTCGGCGAGATGAAGGCGCACGGTCTCGGCGAGCGAGGCGACGACGTCGCGGGTCGCGCCGGGGTCGGCGAGCACCGGGCCGCGCGCCGTCTGCAGGGTCGCGGCGAGCGTCCACGGCCCGGCGAGCTGCACCTTCAGCGGGCCGTCGTGCGCGCCGGCGATCGGGACCAGCGCGTCGAGGTCGCGCTCGAGGTACTCGGCCGCGCGCCGCTCGTCGATGCCCGGCCGGGCGACCAGCCGCCAGCCCGACGGCTGCAGGTCGACGTGCAGGTCGGCGAGCGCCCCCGCCGTACGCCCGATCATGTCCGCGCCGGGCCCGCGGCCGGGCAATTCGGGCAGGTGCGGCAGGTCGGGCAGCTCGCCGAAGACGAGACCCAGCGCGGCGTCGATGTCCTCGCCGGGCAGCGAGCCGATGCCGGTGGCGGTCATTGACCCGAGCCTAGTAAGCCGGTTGCGCCGGGGTCACCGGGTTGTCGCCCGCTGTTCACCCCGCCGCCGGCAGGACCGGCGGGGCGGGACGCCGAAGAAGAGACGTGTGCGCCGAAAGACTTCCGTCCTCCTTTCCCTGACCGCCCTCGCGGCTGCCGTCGCCGCCGCGCCGATCGCGGCCAGCGGTGCCCGGCACGTGCCCACGACGAGCGGCCCGGCGAGCCCGGCGCTCGGCATCAAGCACGTGTTCGTCATCGTCATCGAGAACGAGGGCTACGCGAAGACGTTCGCGCAGAACCCGAACCCCTACCTCGGCAAGACGCTGCAGACGCAGGGCACGGTGCTCACGCAGTACTACGGCATCGGCCACGAGTCGAACCCCAACTACCTCGCGATGATGTCGGGCCAGGCGCCGAACCCGCTGACGCAGAGCGACTGCCAGAGCTACGTCGACTTCGAGCCGTCGCCGGCGGTGTTCGACCCGCGCGGCAACGGCCAGGCGGTCGGGCAGGGCTGCGTCTTCCCGTCGAACGTCAAGACGCTCGCCGACCAGCTCGCCGCGAAGCACGTGTCGTGGCGCGGCTACATGGGCGACATGGGCAACGACCTCAGCCGCGAGGCCGACCGTTGCGGCCAGCCGTCGTTCTCCGCCGGCACCGGCTTCCGGGACGGCACGCAGAGCGCGTCGGCGACGGACCAGTACGCCGCGCGGCACAACCCGTTCGTCTACTTCCACTCGCTGGTCGACACCGGCGCGTGCGAGCGCAACGTCGTGCCGCTGACGCACCTCGCCGGCGACCTCGGCCGTACGTCGACCACGCCGCAGTTCTCGTTCATCGTGCCGAACCTGTGCGACGACGGGCACGACGCGCCGTGCACCGGCAAGGACGCGACCGGCTCGAACGCGGGCGGCCTCACCTCCGTCGACCACTTCCTCTCGACGTACGTGCCGAAGATCGAGGCGTCGCCCGCGTTTCAGAAGGACGGGCTGCTGCTGATCCTCGCCGACGAGTCGGACGGGCAGGACGCGACGAGCTGCTGCGGCGAGACGTTCGGCCCCAACTCGCCGTTCCCGGGCATCTACCCGGAGAGCGGCAACGGCCAGGGCGGTGGCCTGGTCGGCGCGCTCGCCATCGGCCGCTGCGTCCGCGCCGGAGCGAAGGACGCGACGCCGTACAACCACTACTCGCTGCTGCGCTCGCTCGAGGACTTGTACGGCGTGCGCACGGGTGGCGCCGACGGCAAGGGCCACCTCGGGATGGCCGGTGCGACCGGCCTCGCATCGTTCGGTCCGGACCTGTTCTCGTCCTGTTCCCACTAGCGAAGACTCGAGGTTGACGTGTCGCCCCTGACCCGACGGCAACTCCTCCTCGCCGGTGCCGCGACCGCGGCGTCGGCGGCGGCCGGGCGCGCGTTCGGCGCACCGCGGACCGGTCCCGCGTCCGTCCCGACCGGGCAGCTGCCGCGGCCGTCGGCGAGCGGCATCGAGCAGATCGTCGTGGTCTGCATGGAGAACCGCTCGTTCGACCACTACCTCGGTTGGCTGCCCGGTGCGAACGGGCGGCAGGCCGGGTTGTCGTATCCCGACGACAAGGGCGTGATGCACCCGACGCATCACCTCACCGAGTGGCAAGGCTGCTCGTTCAACGATCCAGATCACTCGTACGAGGGCGGCCGGGTCCAGCTCAACGGCGGCGCATGCGACGGTTTCCGCAAGGGCTCCAACGACGACTTCGCGCTGGGCTACTACACGAAGGACGACCTGCCGCTGTACTCGAAGTTCGTCGAGCAGACGACGGTGTTCGACCAGTGGTTCGCGTCGATCCTGTCCTCGACGTACCCGAACCGGTTCTACACGCACGCCGCGCGCACCGACCGGATCGACAACGCGACGCGCACGACGTCATTGCCGACGATCTGGGATCGGCTCTCGGCGGCCGGCGTGCCCGCGACGTACTACTTCAGCGACCTGCCGTTCCTCGTGCTGTGGGGCGAGAAGTACGTCGGCATCTCGCGGCACGTCGACACGTTTTTCGCCGATGCGCTGGCCGGTCGGCTGGCGCCGTTCAGCTACCTCGACCCGTACTTCCTCGGCGAGGACCAAGGCGGATCGAACGACGACCACCCGCACGCGGACATCCGTCGCGGGCAGGCGTTCCTGTCACTCGTCGCGACCGCGATCGCGAACTCGCCGCAGTGGAAGAGCACCGCGCTGGTCATCACGTACGACGAGTGGGGCGGGTTCTTCGACCACGTCGTACCGCCGGTGCTGCCGGACGATCACGTCACGGTGGGGTCGGAGTACGACCACTCGCAGGCAGGCTTCCGGGTGCCGTCGTTCGTGTTCTCGCCGTTCGCGCGCCGCGGCGGGATCGACCATCACCTGTACGACCACACCTCGATCCTGAAGTTCGTGGAGTGGCGGTTCGGGCTCGGCGCGCTGTCGGCGCGCGACCGCTCGGCGCGCAACCTCGCCCACGCGCTCGACTTCGCGAAGCCCGACTTCTCGGTGCCGGCGGTACCGCTGGTGACCGACCCGGGGCCGCACGTGTGCGGCGCGCCGAGCGGCCCGATGGCGCTCGAGGAGCCGTTCTGGCTGGGCCTCAAGGAGAAGGCCTACGGGATGCCCGGCTGGCGGCAGCTGCTGTAGTCGGTCCGTCGAGGCCGTTGTGGATGCGTGCTGCGGAATTGTCGGCGGCGCTCCTTAGCGTCTGAGGCGTGTCCCTCTCCGGTCTCACCGAGCCTCACGACGATGAGCGATTCCTCGACGCGTCGTGCCTTCCGGCCCACGACTGGCCGGCGTGGACGGAGGCGGACGAGGTTGCGCTGACGGCCGTGTTGGTCGCGGGCGATCCGTTGCAGCGGGCGGAGCCGTCTGCGGCGACGATCGTGGCCGACGCCGAGGTCGCGCCGGTCGATCGCGCGATGCTCTGTGGGCTGGCCGGCGTCGACGTCGAGGCGCTGGACGACGCGGGCCTCGTGTCGTTCGCGGTGGCGTGGACTCGCGTCGCCAACCACGCCGCGGCGCAGGTTGCGAGGGCAGTGGCGCGGTTTCACGCGCGGGTGGATCGCGGCGAGCTGCTGAGCGCGTCCGCATTGACCTCGGCCGAGTTCTCCGCGGCGCTGCGGCTCGGCTCCGGCGGCGCCGACCGGTTGGTCGCGACCGCGACCGCGTTGTCGACGCGCCTCCCGGACACGTTGGCCGCCGTCGAGAGCGGCGAGGTCTCGTGGCCGAAGGCGACGGTGTTGGCCGAGCGGACGGCCGTGCTCCCGCCCGCTCTAGCGCGGCGGGTCGAGGAGCTCGTGCTGCCCGCGGCGCCGTCTCGTACTCCCGCCCGCCACGCAGAAGCCGTACGGCGGGCCGTCGACCGCATCGATCCGGCCGGACTGGCCGAGCGCCGGCGACGCGCCGAGGCGGACATCGCGCTGATCCGCAGCCACGTCGGCGACGGGATGGGCGAGCTGTTCGCGCGGCTGCGCAGCGAGGACCTCGACACGATCTGGACCGGAGCCGACGCGTGGGCGCGGCGTACGAAGGCGGCGGGCGATGCACGGACGCTCGATCAGCTTCGGGTCGCCGCGCTCGTGCGGTGGGCGTCGTCGTTCCTGAGCCACGGCGACTCGGCGATCTGTGACGAGACCTGCGACCCGCGCGAGGTGGTCAGTGCCGCGGCCACCGATGCCGCCGCCGAACGGGCAGACCTCGCCTCGCCGCCGCGCGCGCATCCGCCCCGACGGCATGGGCGGCCCGTCACCGTACGCGCGTTGTGGGACCTGCGCAGCCTCGTCGGTCTCGACGCGAGACCGGCCGAACTGGCCGACTCCGGCGCAACTCTCGACCCCGACGCGATGCGCGAGATGGTCGCCGGCGGGGCCGAGATGCGACGGCTGCTGATCGACGAGGCAACCGGCGAGATGCTCGATCTCGGGTCCCGGAGCTACGCGCTGCCGCCGGTGGATGACTCCGCTCATGCCGCGCCGGTCGAGTTGCAGGTCGTCGTCATGACGGATGACTGGGCGCGACTGCAGGCCGGAGTCGATGCGGAGCTTTGTGCAGCGGTCGAGGCGGCGCCACGGCCGATCCGCGCGATGCTCTCCGCGCCGGTCACAGCCGCGGCGCTCGACACCACGCCGCAGGCCTACCCCGCGCCGGCCGCGCTCGCCGACTTCGTCGCGACCCGCGACCGGCACCCGACGAATCCGTGCGCAGGGCGGAGCGCCGCGAGCGCCGCCGACCTCGACCATGTGCGACCGGTGCGCGACGGCGGCGAGACCGTGCGCAGCAATCTGACGTCATCGACCCGTCGCTGGCATCGACTGCGCACCATCGGTGGCTGGAGTCTGCAGCGCCTCGGTCGCGGCTGGCTGTGGACCAGCCCGCTAGGGCGTACGACGATCACCGGACCGTACGACTACCGGCTGGGACCGTAGCGTTCGGTCGGCAGCGCGCCGGCCGCCGGACCTGCGCTGCGGCGGACCGGTCAGCGACGACCGCGTCCAGAGGCGCGTGACGTTCTGGCCGACGCCTTCTTCGCCGCGGACCTCGTAGCGGATGCTCTCGTGACCGCGGTCTTCGACCCGGTCGCTCTCGTAGCCGACGCTCTTGTAGCCGACGCTCTTGTGACGGCTGGCGCTTTTCGCGTGCTCTTGCGCGCCGGTGTCACTCTCAACCCGGCCGTCTTGGCGACCCCGCGTTTCGCGGGTCCTGCCTTCTTCGCGGCGGCCTTCTTCGACGCCGTATTAGTGGTGCCGAGGCTGCGCTTGGCAGCGCCCTTTCTCGGTGCCGCCGCCGTCGTCTTGGCGCCCGTCCTCGCGGACGTCGACTTCTTCGCCGTGGGCTTCTTGGCGGTGGCCTTCTTCGCAGTGGGTCCAGCCGAGGATCGCTTAGTGGACGTGGTTCGCGACGTCTGTGCGGCAGCGGCACGCGATGAGGCGCCGCGTCGCGGCGCAGCGGCACGTCGCGGGGCCGGCGCCGTTGCCACGGGGGACTTGGCGGGCTCATCGTCGTCGTGGTCGGCGGCGGCGTCGTCACCCTCAGGGTCGGCGTCGTCCGCCTCGACTTCGTCGTCGAGGTACTCGACGTCCGCGACCTCGTCCTCGACGTCCTCCAGCTCGGCAACCTCGACCGGAGCTTCGCTCGGCCGCGTGGACCGGCTCGCCGACCGCGCACCGGGCCGCGAAAGCCAGTCGAGGTCGGCGCGCAGGGTGGCGATCAACTCGGCGCGGTCCGCGGTTGCCGAGCGGACGGCCAGGCTGTATCGGCTGAAGATGTCGAGATCGGTCAGTTCCACCCGGTCGTTGTCGGCCATGGGCCTGAGCCTACGAGTTAGCTATGCCTCGCCGCCGGGAGAGCCACCGGGAGCCCGACGGCGCCCGACGGCGCCCACCGAATTGTGGACGACAGCTACCGCTCGGCGCGTTCGATCGTCGCCGATCCGAGCACGCGGTCGCCGTCATACAACGCCGCCGTTTGACCGCTCGCGATCCCGCGGGCCGGCGACTCCAACTGCAACCGGAGACCCGCACCGTCCGGCAGCGACGACACCAAAGCGGCGACGGTCTCGCCATGCGCGCGCATCTGCACCTGCGCGCGCAGCGGGACATCAGGCGACGCAACCGACGGCGTCTCAACGCAGCACCACGTCGGCGCGCCGGTCACCACCGTCTGCACCTCCAGTTCCGCGGCCGTCCCGACGGTGACGGTTCGCGTCACCGGCGAGACGTCGAGCACATAGCGAGGCTGACCGTCGGCGGCCGGCCGGCCGATGCGCAACCCGCGACGCTGCCCAACCGTGAACGCGTACGCCCCGTCGTGCGCGCCCACGACAGCACCCGAAGAGCTGTCGACGATCGGGCCGGGCTGCTCGCCGAGCTGCGCGCGCAACCAACCGGCCGTGTCACCGTCCGCGATGAAGCACACGTCGTGGCTGTCCGGCTTGTCCGCGACGGCCAGCCCGCGCGCCTGCGCCTCCCGCCGTACGTCGGGCTTCGTCGTGCCGCCCAACGGGAACATCGCGCGCGCGAGCTGCCACGGCGCGAGTACGGCGAGCACGTACGACTGGTCCTTGCCAACATCGACAGCGCGCCACAACGAGCGCCCGGACGCGCCTTCGACCAGCCGCGCGTAATGGCCGGTGCAGACCGCATCGAACCCGAGCGCCACCGCACGGTCGAGCACCGCGGCGAACTTGATCCGCTCGTTGCAGCGGATGCACGGGTTCGGAGTCCGTCCGGCGGCATACTCCGCCACGAAGTCGTCAACGACCTCGCGGCCGAAGCGCTGGGCGACGTCCCACACGTAGAAGGGAACGCCGAGAACGTCCGCCGCCCGCCGCGCGTCGCGCGCGTCCTCGAGCGAGCAACATCCGCGCGCACCACTGCGCGCCGCCGCCGGCGTGGACGACAACGCGAGGTGTACGGCGGTGACGTCGTGGCCGGCATCGACCGCCCGCGCGGCGGCGACCGCCGAGTCGACACCACCGGAGAGCGCGGCGAGAACCTTCATCGCGACGACGACCACGTCACTACAGACACCGTCACTGCGCGGCCGATCGGGCCCGCTCGACCACGGGACCGATCGCGCCGACCAGCGCATCGACGTCGGCGGACGTCGACGTATGCCCGAGGCTGAACCGCAACGACCCGCGCGCCCGTGCCTCGTCGTGGCCCATCGCCAGCAAGACGTGGCTCGGCCGGGCGACACCGGCGGAGCACGCCGACCCGGTCGAACACTCGATGTCGCGCGCGTCGAGCAGCATCAGCAACGCGTCGCCCTCGCAGCCCGGGAAGGAGAAGTGCGCGTTGCCCGGCAGCCGCCGGTCGAGGGCGAACACCGCGTCACCGTTGAGCTGCGCATCGGGCACGGCCGCGACGACACCGGCGACCAGCCCGTCCCGCAACGACGACAGCCGCTCGGCCCGCTCCGGCTGCTCCTTCACCGCGATCTCGACCGCGGTCGCGAGCGCCGCGACCGCCGGCACGTCGAGCGTCCCGGATCGCACGTCGCGCTCCTGGCCGCCGCCGTGCAGCACCGGCGCCACCTCGACGTCGCGGCCGAGCAGCAGCGCACCGGCGCCCAGCGGCCCGCCGAACTTGTGGCCCGTCACCGTCAGCGCATCGACGCCGCTCGCGCCGAAGTCGACCGGCAGCTGGCCCACCGCCTGAACCGCATCGGTATGCATCGGCACCCCAAACGAATGCGCGATCTCGGCGAGCTCGGCGATCGGCTGCACCGTGCCGACCTCGTTGTTGGCCCACATCACACTGACCAGCGCGACCTCGTCCGGCGCATCCTCGATCGCGGCGGCCAGGGTCGACGGCGCGACCCGCCCGTCGACGGAGACGTCGAGCCAGACGACCTCGGCGCCCTCGTGCGCGGCCAGCCACAACGCCGTGTCGAGCACCGCGTGATGCTCGACCGCGGACACCAGCACCCGGCGCCGCCGCGGGTCGGCCGCGTGACGCGACCAGAACAGGCCCTTGACCGCGAGGTTGTCCGCCTCGGTGCCGCCGCTGGTCAGGACGACCTCGCTCGGCCGCGCGCCCAGCGCCGCCGCGATCGTCTCCCGCGACTCCTCCACGACCCGGCGGGCCCGGCGGCCGGCGGCGTGCAGGGACGACGCATTGCCGACCTGCCGCAGCAGGCCGGTCATCGTGTCCGCCGCGGCCGGCAGCATCGGTGTCGTCGCCGCGTGGTCGAGGTACGCCATCACCGCCAGCCTAACCGCCGAAGGCGAACGGAAATCGGCTCAGACGAGCTCCGGCCGCGACCACGGCTCCCCGTGCACGTACGTCGCGAGCCACGCCCACACCGTCTCGTACCAGACCCGCGCGTTGCCGGGGCGCAGCACCCAGTGGCCCTCGTCCGGGAAGTAGAGGTACTTCGACTCGACCCCGCTGCGCTGCAGGTCCCACCACAGCCGCAGCCCCTCGCCGATCGGCACCCGGTAGTCGCGGTCGCCGTGGATGACCAGCATCGGCGTACGGATCTCGGCGACATACCGGTGCGGCGACCACTGCTCGTAGCGTTCCGGCTTGTCGTGCGGCAGCCCCCACTCGCGCGCCCAGTACGCCGGGTTGTCGGTCGTGCCCTGGAACTGATCGAGCGCCCAGAGGCTCGCGTGCGTGACGATGCAGCGGAACCGGTCGGTGTGCCCGGCGACCCAGTTGGCCATGTAGCCGCCGTACGACCCGCCCATCGCCGCGGTCTTCGTCTCGTCGATGTCGGCGCGCTTCACGACTGCGTCGGTGACGCTCATCAGATCGGTGTACGGCGTACCGCCCCACTGCCCCCACCCGCGCTCGATCATCGACCGCCCGTAGCCCGTCGACAGCGCCGGGTCGGGCAGCAGTACGGCGTACCCCTTCGCGACCATGAGCCACGGGTTCCACCGCCAGGCCCACGCGTTCCAGGAGTTGAGCGGGCCACCGTGGATCCAGAGCAGCATGGGCGCGGGCGACTCCGCGCTCGCGCCCGGCGGCAGCGCCAGCCATGCGTGCACCGAGACGCCGTCGTCGGCGGCGACGGTGAGCTCCTCCAGCCGGCCCGGGATCTCGACCGCGCCCGGTGCGGGCAGCTCCTCCGCGTCAACCGGCATGTCCGCACCGCGCAACGGCAGCCGGACCGGCCGCGGCGGCGAGTCGATCGCGTCGCGCAGCGCGTAGATCCATGCGCCGTCCGGGCTGACGCACAGCTCGGCGAAGTGCCCGGTCGCGGTCAGCCGCGTGACCGTGTCCGACGACAGATCGACCCGGAAGATCGGGTGGTGGCCGTGGTCGTCGGAGGTGACGAACAGTGCCGTGTCGTCGTGCGACCACGCGATCCCGGCGGGCCACAGATCCGCGGCCTCGCCGACCGCACGGCCGGTGCCGGTCTCGAGGTCGATCACCCACACCATCGGCAGCAGCGGTTCGTCGTACGTCGAGTCGACCACGCGAACGCACGCGACGTGACGCCCGTCGTGCGACACGACCGGGTCGGCGAACACGGCACCGGGTTCGGCCGCGAGCACGCGTCGCGCGCCGCTGGCCGTATCAAGAGCGACGAGTTGCGAGCGCGGGAAACCCGGCTCGTCGGGAACCGCCCAGCCGGCGATGACGGTGCGCCCGTCCGGCGTGAGGGCGAAGTGCTGCTCGTCCAGCGCGCGGCCCGGTGCCGGGGTCAGGTCGACCGGCTCCGCCTCGCCGTCGGCGGGCACCGCGGCGGCCAGCAGCCGCAGCTCGCCCGGCCCGAGATCGTGGTCCCAGTAGCGCACCGGCGACGCGTCGTGCAGCACCGCGGAGACCTTGAGATCCTTGCGATTCTTGCGCCGCTCCTCGTCGGCCGCGAGGTCGGCGGCGCCGGGCAGCGTCTCCGCCGCGACGACGACCGTGCGGGCATCGCGAGCGGTCGCCACGCCGGCGATTCCACCCGGGCGGGACATCGCCTTGCGCGCCTCGCCGCCGCCGGCGTCGAGCACCCACAGCGCCGGCGGGTCGTCGTCGCCGCCGCGCTTCGACACGAACACCAGCGAGCCGTCGGGCAGGAACTCCGCGCCCGACTCGCCCTTCTCCGAATACGTCAGCCGCCGCGCCGGTCGCTTCCCCGCCGGGTCGACCTCCCACAGCGCGTTGACGTACGCGTTGCCGTCGTCGTTGAGGGTCGCGATCGTCGCGATCAGCCGGGTGCCGTCCGGCGACAGCCGCAGGCTGCCGACGCGCGGGACGGCGTAGTAGTCGCTGAGGTCGTCGAATGCTGCCACGCCGGGCACGCTACGCCAGCCGGCGGCGTCAGACACCACTTACCTACGGAGCAACATCCGTCGCGTCAGGTGGTCGCCAGGCAGGCCGGCGAGTTCGCCGCCCTCGGCGAGGACGAGCTGCGACGGCAGCATCCCGGCGGCCGCGCGGATGTCGGCCGCGGCACCCACGGTTGCCTCGCCGGGATCCCCGGCGGGAGCGAGATGTACGACGACCTGCTGCCGGCCGTCGCGCGTGCGCCCGCCGACGACGACGCGCCAGTCGGTGAGGTCGGCCCGCCCGGCGAGCGCCCCCGCCACGGCGCGCAGGTCGAGCGGCCGGCCCGCGTCCGTGCCGACGACGAGAGCGCCGCGCCGTACGCCGACGACCCGCGGCACCCGCCGCTCGCACGCCGGGCACGGCGCCACGTCGACCGCCGCGACGAGGTCGCCGGTACGCCAGCGGAGCACCGCGCTGCCGCGCAGGCCGAGTTGCGTGAGCACCAGCTCGCCCGCGGCCGCCGGCTCGCCGGTCTCCGCGTCGACGGCCTGGACGAGGTCGTGGTCCGGGTACGTGTGCAGGCCGGTGCCGCCGGCCGAGGGCCGGCACTCCGCCCAGATCAACCGTCCGCCGGACGGCACGTGCACCGCGAGCACGACGGCGTCGCCGGCCGCGCCGGCTTCGGCGAGCGCCCGCCGGGCCGCCGCGCGCTCGTCGTCGCTCGGCGCGCCGACCAGCAGCAGCGTGCGCAGTTGAGGCATCGCCGCACCGGCATCGCGGAGAGCGCTCAGCAGCTCGGCCGCGGCCGGGGCGGCGACCGCAAGCACGGTCGGCGGCGCGAGCAGCGCGGTCTCCGCGACGTCCGCCGGATCGGCACCGGGGAACAGCGCGGGCGCGCCGGCGCCGAGCGCCGCGTAGTGCAACGCGACCTGCTCCACCGAGCCGTGCGGCAGGGCGGCGATCAGGGCGTCGTCGGCCGTCGCCCCGATGACCGACCACATCCGCGCGCCGGTGCGCGCGAGCACGTCGAGGTCGCCCCGCGTCGACGCGACCGGGTAGCGGAAGCCGAGACCGGTCCAGCCGTACGACGTCGCGCGGGTCTCGCGGGCGACGATGCGCGGGTAGTCGCGCGAGCGGGTCACCTTCTTGCGCAGCGCGCGCCGTAGCGTCGGGCCCGACGTGTGCAGCGCGAAGTGCTTCTCGCCGCCGTGCAGCACCAGCGCGGCCATCGCGGCCGGGTCACCGGCCGGGCTGACATCGCGCTCGCCGACCGCCGGAACCGACGCGAGCTTGTCGACGGACGTGACCGTCGACGCCGCGCGGCCGATGTCGGCGAACCGCTTCTTCCAGTAGGCCGATCCCGCGGCGACCGCACGGACCTGCTCGCGCACGAGCTGGTCCGCCAGCCGCTGCCGGGCTTTGTCGCCCAACCGATCCCACGCCACGCGAAGACCCTAGTCGCAACGAGACACGGGCTACGACGACGCGCGCTTCTCGATCTCCTCGGTGAGCTGCGGTACGACGTTGAACAGGTCGCCGACGATGCCGAAGTCGACCAGCTCGAAGATCGGCGCCTCCGGGTCCTTGTTGACCGCGACGATCGTCTTCGACGTCTGCATGCCGGCCCGGTGCTGGATCGCGCCGGAGATGCCGATCGCCATGTAGAGCTGCGGCGACACGGTCTTGCCGGTCTGCCCGACCTGGTTGGTGTGCGGGTACCAGCCGGCGTCGGTCGCGGCGCGCGACGCACCCACCGCCGCACCGAGCGAGTCGGCCAGCTTCTCGATCAGCGCGAAGTTGGAGCCTTCGCCGAGACCGCGGCCACCGGAGACGACGATCGCGGCCTCCGTGAGCTCCGGCCGGCCACCCTTCTTCTCGGTGATCCGGTCGAGCACCTTGGCCTTCTTCGCCGCGTCCGACAGCGTGACGCTGACCTGCTCCTCGGCACCGGCCGCGGGCGCGGGCTCCGGCGCGGTCGAGTTGGGCCGCACCGTGATGATCGGCGTACCGCGGCTCACCGACGACGTCACGTTGAACGCGCCACCGAAGATGCTCTGGCGCGCGACGAACCCGTCCTCGACGCCGACCGCGTCGGTGATGACACCGGAGTCGAGCTTGACCGCGAGCCGGCCGGCGACCTCTTTGCCTTCCGGCGTACTCGGGATCAGCACGGCCGCCGGCGAGGCGGAGCCGACGATCTGCGCGAGCACCTCGGCCTTCGGCGCGACGAGATAGGAGTCGAGCTCGCCGTCACCCGCGACGTAGATCTTCGCCGCGCCGTACTCAGCCAGCTTCTCCTTCGCGTTGTCGGCGCCGTTGCCGACGAAGACCGCCGACGGCTCGCCGAGCGAGCGGGCGAGGGTCAGCAGTTCGAGCGTGACCTTCTTCGGCGCACCGTCGACGTGCTCGACGAGAACGAGTACCTCAGCCATCAGACGTGTGCTCCCTAGATGAACTTCTGCGACGCGAGGAACTCGGCGAGCTTCGTGCCGCCGTCACCCTCGTCCTTGACGATCTGACCGGCCTGCTTCGGCGGTCGCGCGGCGACGTCGGCGACCGCGGTCGCGGAGCCGCCGAGACCCACCTTGTCGGCCTCGATGCCGGCGTCGGCCAGCGTGAGCGTGGTGAGCGGCTTCTTCTTCGCCGCCATGATCCCCTTGAACGACGGGTAGCGCGGTTCGTTGATCTTCTCGACGACCGAGATGACCGCGGGCGTCGGCGCCTCGACCACGTCGTACCCGGTGTCGGTCAGCCGCTCGATCTTCACCGTGCCGCCGCCGACCTCGACCTTGCGCGCGAACGTCAGCTGCGCCGCGCCGAGCCGCTCGGCCAGCATCGCCGGTACGACGCTCATCCGCGCGTCCGTCGACTCGACGCCGAGGATGACGAGGTCGTGCTCGATCGTGCCGAGCGCCTTGGCCAGCGCGTATGACGTCGCGAGCGCGTCGGAGCCGTGCAGGCCGGGGTCGACCAGGTGCACGGCCTTGTCGGCACCCATCGACAGCGCCTTGCGGATCGTCTCGACCGACTTGTCCGGCCCCATCGTGAGGACGGTGACTTCGCCGCCACTCGCTTCCTTGATCCGCAGGGCCTCTTCGACGGCGTACTCGTCGAGCTCGTTCATGACGCCGTCGACGCTTTCGCGGTCGACGGTTCTGTCGGTGGCGCTGAGCTTCTTCTCAGCCCACGTGTCGGGGACCTGCTTCACGCAGACGACGATGTTCATGGCCGGCGGCCGACCTCTCTTCTTGCTTCTGGCCTGGTTGCTGTGAGCCCTATGTTACCCGTCAGTACGACGGGCAACCTCGCCGAGGTACCGCTCGGCCGTGGCTAGCTCGGCGACGATATCGGCCGCGCTCCGCTGCCGCGCGACGAGCCCCGCCGCCTGCCCCGCCCACACCGCCGGCGTGTCCATCGGCTCCGGGTTCGCGCGCAGCTCTTCCTCGCGCCCGTGCCACTTGTCGGCGTACGGATGGTTCAGCGCGCGGCCGCCGAACTCGGCCGGCCAGCCGGCGCCGCGGCCGATGTCGAGCACCGTCGTGTACGTCGTGTCCGCGAGGCCGGCCGCCGCGATCGCCTGCTTCGCCGGGTCCGGTGTCGAGGCCTCGGTCGCGACCGTGAACGCGGTGCCGACCCACGCGCCCGCGGCCCCGGCGGCGAGCACCGCGGCCAGTCCGCGGCCGGTCGCGATCCCGCCGGCGGCGAGCACCGGTACGTCGACTGCGGCGTCGAGCACGGCCTGCAGCAACGGCAACGTCGCGACCTCGTTGCGTCCGTGACCGCCGCCCTCGCCGCCGCGTACGACGATCACGTCGACGCCGATCGCGAGTGCGGCGCGCGCGTCGTCGAGGGTTCCCACCTGTGTCGCGACGAGCTTGCCGGCGGCCTGCGCGCGCTCGACGTACGGCGCGTACGGCCCGTAGGACACCGAGATCAGCGCGGCGTCGGACTCGATCGCGACGTCGAGCGGCTCGTCGTTCTTCTCCAGCAGCCAGGCGAGCAGCCCGACGCCGTACGACCGGCCGCTCGCACTCGCGGTCGCGAGCTCGGCGCGCAGTTGGTCGGCGCTGCCGGCCGCGAAGCCGACCGTGCCGAGCCCGCCGGCGGCGCTGACCGCCGCCGCGAGCGCGCCGCCGGAGACACCGGCCATCGGTGCCGAGACCACCGGTACGTCGAGGCCGAACGTGTTGGTCAACCAGGTACGGATCACGCCGTGCATCCTGCCAGGGCGGTCACGGCACACTGGTCGCCATGCGTCGTGGGCATTTGCGGTACCTCGTCGCGATCTCGTCGCTGTTGCTCGCCGGCTGCGGCGGCGCCGCATCGCCCGCGGGCAGCTCGACGCATCAGGCGGCCCGCCTCGTCGGGTTGTGGCGGGTCGTGAGCTTGCGGGAGGCGTTCCCCGGCGAGCTTCCCGCGACGGTCCGTATCGGCGCGACGTTCGACGACTTCATGGTCGTCCGGAAGTGCGGCGTTGTCGCCGGCATGTGGCGGGCGACCGACGGCGGCGCGTTCACCGCGGAGATCCCACTCACGGGTAGGGCGTGCAGCTCCGGCCTTGTCGAACCACCGTGGGTCACGCTCGCCTGGGCCTATCGCTTCGCCGGCGACCGCCTTCAGATCCTCAACGAGGACGGCACTGTGCAGGCCACCCTGGTGCGGACGAGCAAGCTGGGCGTCGAGAAGGACGCCGTCGTCACGCCGTCGCCGAGCGCCGATCTGGTCGACCACCTGCGCACACCGGCGGCCGTGCCGCACGGCATGGGTCCCGTCACCAAGCCGAACCAGATCGCTGGCCTCTGGACGCTGCCGAACGCGGCCGACCCGCACCAGCACAACGTGTCATTCCTGATCAACGACTACTTGGGCTTGCTGGAAAACTGCGCCCTGCGCGGCCACTTTTCATACGACCGGGCCGGGGTCTTCGTCGCGACCGGAACGCCTGAAGGCGCTGGCTGCGCGACGTCACGCGTGCTGCAGTGGATCCGCACCGCGACCCGGCTTGCGCTGGACCACGACAAGCTCGCGTTCATCGATCGCGACGGTCACGTGCTCGGGGAGCTCGTGCGGGTCCCGTAGTCGCCGGAGCGCAAGACGCGGTGGCGACCCGCCCAGCTGGGTCGCCACCGCGTCGCTTGCGCGCCGCCGCTTCCGTCAGGCGGCGGCGGAGGCCAACGTGCGCTGCGTGCCGAGCTCGGCACCGCAGCACGTCGTCGCCGTGAAACTCTGGTTGTCGCACCCGTCGCCGACACAGCCGCTCGCGCCGCAGCCGGCGCAGTCGAACAGGTCGTTGTTGCAGGCGCTTCCGTCGAACAGTCGTCCGTCACAGTGGCGCATGGTGTCCTTCTTTCCGTCGGACTTGCCGTTGCGTTGTGTCTGACGCCGTTGTCAGAGCTTCGTCGCCGTACCTGGCTTTAGTGGAACTGCTCTTCCTCGGTGCTGCCCTTGAGCGCGAGCGTCTCGGCCTGCGGGTCGATGGCCGTCGCGACGAGGTCGAAGTAACCGGCGCCGACCTCGCGCTGGTGCTTCGTCGCCGTGTAGCCGTTCTTCTCCGCCGCGAACTCCTTCTCCTGAAGCTCGACGTACGCCGACATGTCGTTGGCGGCGTAGCCCTGCGCCAGCTCGAACATCGAGTAGTTCAGCGCGTGGAAGCCGGCGAGAGTGATGAACTGGAACTTGTAGCCCATCGCGCCGAGCTCGCGCTGGAACTTCGCGATCGTGTCGTCGTCGAGCGCGGCCTTCCAGTTGAACGACGGCGAGCAGTTGTAGGCGAGCAGCTGGTCCGGG
>Ga0157369_10000507_pt1 | contig 51275 bp, 45 predicted proteins | sample C25metaG_FD_113461 | JGI IMG/M metagenome (GOLD analysis project Ga0157369, IMG submission 113461) | Corn rhizosphere microbial communities from Kellogg Biological Station, Michigan, USA - C2-5 metaG | ecosystem: Host-associated > Plants > Roots > Rhizosphere > Soil | place: USA: Michigan... | reverse complement strand
GCTAAGCGAAAATATCTCTATTGCCCTGCAGGCCATTGGTGGTAACCGCTTGCGTACTTCGCTCACTGCATTAATTATCGCCATAGGCATCATGGCGCTGGTTGGTATTCTTACAGCCATTGAGGGTATCAAAAAATTCACTAACGATACCTTTTCCAGCATGGGCGCCAATTCATTTACCATCCGTACCAAGGGAACGGGTATTAGATTTGGTGGCGGGGGCCATTCAAAGGCCTACCCCGGAATTAGGTACGACGAAGCCATCCGATTTAAAAAATTATTTAAGCTGCCTGCCACTGTTTCGGTGACTACCACCGCCAGTGGCGCGGCTACCTTAAAATATGGAAGCGAAAAAACCAATCCGAATATCGCCGTTTTAGGGGCCGATGAGAATTACCTGGCCACGGGGGGATATAAGCTTGATCTTGGCCGCAACTTTTCGACTTTTGATCTGGAACATGGAGCCAACGTAGTAATTATTGGATACGATGTGCGCAGGAAACTCTTTAAGGACAGCGATCCGATTAGTAAAGTGATCCTGATAGGGCCTAATACCTTCCGGGTTATCGGCGCCTGTGCCACCAAAGGGGCGAGTGCCGGCTTTGGCGGCGATAAGCAAGTCATTATTCCCATTTTTAAAGCGAAGCAAATAACAACCAGCACCAACCCTACCTACACCATCTCTGTGATGGTAGCCAGCGCGCAACAACTCGATGAAACCATAGGCGAGGCAACCTCCCTCTTCAGAAACATCCGGGAGATACCTATTAGCCGGGAAGATAATTTTGAGATAACGCGCAGTGATTCTGTTCAGCAACAGCTAGGCACTCAAATGTCAACCATCAAGTGGGCAGGCTTTGGTGTGGCCCTGATCACCTTAATAGGTGCGGCAATTGGCTTGATGAACATTATGCTGGTATCAGTAACCGAGCGCACACGGGAAATTGGCGTGCGAAAAGCGATAGGTGCCACGCCCGCTATTATCCGTAAACAGTTTTTGATCGAAGCCATTGTAATTTGCCTTATTGGCTGTGCCGGAGGCATTATATTGGGTATGGTTATCGGCAACCTGGTTGCCATTAAAATAAGCGGAAGCTTTATTGTGCCCTGGCAGTGGATGTTTGTAGCCGTACTGATGTGTACCCTAATCGGGCTGATCTCGGGATTTTATCCAGCAAAAAAGGCTTCAAAACTCGATCCGGTTGAAGCCTTAAGGTATGAATAATGTTAATCTGAAAATTAAAGCAGCATTGAATTTTTGATGGGATAGTCTGTAAGCAACTTCTCTACGTAAGGCAATTTTAACGCATGTTTAAACGCCTTAGCATGCCGCTCATGGTGCATATCGCTCGACATAAATTCGTAAAGACATAGGTCTATCAGTTGTTCTGCCAGCTTTTGTGTAGCGCCACCATAATAACCCGTCAACGATATGGTATTTAATTGAAAATCACATCCCCAATCATGGAAGTTACGAAACTCATCAATTGAAAGATAGGTATACCTTTCGGGATGGGCCAATATGGGTTTGTATCCCATATCCTTCATTTTTTGTATTACCTGCACCGCATTTGGCGGTTTGTTGATAAATGATAATTCAAAAAGTACGTAATTATCGCCCATGGTAAAGGCTTTGCCTTCTTCAATTCGAGCCTCAAACAGCTCGTCAAAAAAGTGCTCGGCAGCAGCCTCTACTTGTATGTCTATTTGTTCGGCCGCCAGTCTTTCCCTCAGCATAGTTAAGGCATTGCCTATACTCTCGGGCGTATTTCTAAAATAATCAGCCATAACGTGCGGCGTAGCAATGATCTTCTTGATGCCAACATCCATCATGCTTTTGACCAGCCTCAGAGACTCCTCAACAGTTTGCGCACCATCATCTATTCCGGGCAGCACATGCGAATGCATGTCTACCTTTATAGCATCATAACTTAAATTCAACGCGGGCCGCTCATCGGGCTTCTTTCTTTTAAAAATACTGAACATTATCTATTAGCGTATTGCTCCTGATAATATTGCTGGTAATGGCCAGAAGTTACATCATTAAGCCACTCTTCATTGGCGAGGTACCAATCAACGGTCTTTTCCAAACCTTCCTCAAAAGTTATGCTCGGTGTCCAGCCAAGTTCATTTTTTAGCTTGGTAGCGTCTATGGCATAACGGAGATCGTGTCCGGCCCTGTCGGTAACAAAAGTGATAAGCTTTTCAGACTCACCTTCCGTTCTTCCCAGTTTCTTATCAAGTATCTTACATAACAACCTGATCAAATCGATGTTTTTCCACTCGTTATGACCACCGATATTATACGTTTCGCCGGTTTTAGCCTCGTGGAAAATCAGTTCGATAGCTCGTGCATGGTCTTCAACCCAAAGCCAATCGCGCACATTCTCGCCCTTACCGTAAACTGGCACCGGCTTGTTCGATTTGATATTATGGATGGCAAGCGGAATCAGCTTTTCGGGAAAATGGTATGAACCATAGTTATTTGAGCAGTTTGAAATTACGGTGTCTAAACCATAGGTATCATGATACGCCCGCACGAAATGATCAGACGAAGCTTTAGAAGCAGAGTATGGCGAATGCGGATCATAATGAGTTTCCTCAGTAAACATGCCGTTTTCACCTAAAGTTCCGTAAACTTCGTCGGTTGATACGTGATAGAACCGGGTTTGATCATAGCGGCCTTTCCACAAATTACGGGCAGCGTTGAGCAGATTAACCGTACCAATCACATTGGTTTTTACAAACTCCAGCGGATCGAGGATAGAACGGTCAACATGAGACTCGGCAGCCAGGTGGATCACCGCATCTGGTTGGATCTCGTTAAACAGCTCTTCCACAAAAGCAGTGTCTACAATATCCCCTTTTACAAACTGATAATTCGGCTCGTTTTCAATATCCTTTAAATTGGCAAGGTTACCAGCATAGGTAAGCTTGTCAAGATTGATGATCGAATATTCTGGATGATTTTTAACAAAACGCCTCACCACATGCGAGCCGATAAAACCGGCGCCGCCCGTAATAATAATTTTCTTCATGTTACAACCGTCGGATTACAATTATAAAGGATTCTGATTGATGTACTTTTCCCAGGCCCAGGCCGATGACATCATCTCATCCAGGCCCAATTCAGCTTTCCAACCCAATTTTTCAGTGGATTTAGTCACGTCTCCCCAAACCTGTTCAACATCCCCCTCACGGCGCGGGCCGATCTCATATTTAAACTTAACGCCAGTAGCTTGCTCAAAAGCACGGATCACTTCCAGAACAGAGTTACCACGGCCGGTGCCGATATTGAAAACATCGTAACCTTTAAAAGACTCCTTCTCCATCAGTTTAAGCGCAGCTACGTGAGCCTTTGCCAAATCCACTACATGAATATAATCGCGAACGCAACTTCCATCAGGCGTATTGTAATCATCGCCAAAAACAGTCAGTTTCTCGCGTTTGCCAATAGCGGTTTGGGTAATAAATGGTACAAGGTTTTGAGGCACACCCAATGGCAGCTCGCCAATAAGGGCCGACTCATGCGCACCTACCGGGTTAAAATAGCGCAGTGAAACCACTTTATAGCTGCTACCTTCTGAAGCGATCATATCGCGCAGAATTTCTTCGGCTACTTGCTTGGTGTTGCCATAAGGAGATTGGGCCGGTTTTACCGGAGCATTTTCGGTTACCGGTAAATGATCGGGCTGGCCGTATACGGTACAACTGGAGGAAAATACAAAGTTTACAGGCTTGCTATAATATGCATTTAGCAGATTTATCAGCGAGAAGAAGTTGTTGCGATAGTATTTAATTGGCAGTTTTACCGACTCGCCAACGGCTTTAAAAGCCGCGAAGTGAATAATGCCTTCAATATCAGGCTGGGCGGTAGCCAGATTATTTACTACACGTTCATCGCAAAGGTCCAGCTGGTGAAAAACGGGTCTAAACCCGATGATCTTTGTAAGCTGGTCCAGAATCTGAATGTTTGAATTGGAAAGGTCGTCCACAATAATTGGTTCATAACCTGCATTTACCAATTCAACAACAGTATGCGAACCAATAAATCCTAATCCGCCTGTAACTAGTATTTTCCCCATCAGTATATGTTATTTGTTATAATTGCTAAAATCTTTGTGTCGGATTTCGTGCTCCGGCAGGGTCTTGAAATATTCGTAAGTTATTTTCAAACCTTCGCTTCGTGATACTTTAGGTTCCCAGCCTAAAATGGCTCTGGCTTTGGTAATATCCGGTCTGCGCTGCTTCGGATCGTCCGTTGGTAAAGGTAAGCTAATTAATTCTTGATCGGTACCTGTAAGTTTTATAATTTCTTCACCAAACTCACGGATCGTGATCTCGTCAGGGTTACCGATGTTCATCGGCTGAACGTAATCGCTAAACAGCAAACGGTAGATACCTTCAATCAGGTCATCAACGTAACAGAAAGACCTGGTTTGAGAGCCATCGCCAAATACGGTAAGCGGCTCGCCTCTTAGCGCCTGACCAATGAATGCAGGCAGCACCCGCCCGTCATTTAAACGCATACGTGGACCATAAGTGTTAAAAATCCGCACAATACGGGTTTCAACGCCATGGAAGGTATGATAAGCCATGGTCATGGCTTCCTGGAAACGTTTTGCTTCGTCATAAACGCCGCGAGGTCCAACAGGGTTTACGTTACCCCAATATTCTTCTGGCTGCGGATTAATGTTAGGATCGCCATAAACTTCAGAAGTTGATGCGATCAGCATCCGTGCCTTTTTAGCTCTTGCCAGACCAAGCAGGTTATGCGTACCTAAAGATCCTACTTTTAGTGTTTGAATAGGAATTTTAAGGTAATCAATAGGGCTTGCCGGAGATGCAAAATGAAGAATATAGTTTAACTCTCCCGGAACATGCACAAACTTGGAAACATCGTGGTTATAAAACTCGAAGTTTTCCAGTTTAAATAAATGCTCAATGTTCCGAAGGTCACCGGTAATTAGGTTATCCATGCCGATAACATGGAAACCTTCTTTAATAAAGCGGTCGCACAGATGCGAACCCAGAAAACCGGCAGCGCCGGTAATCAATATCCTTTGACGTGCCATTAGCTAACCACCTTTCTGCCTATGCTGTTATAATAATATCCGCAATCGATCATTTTTTGAAGGTCGTACAAGTTACGGCCATCAAAAACCACCTTAGTTTTTAGCAATTTTTCGAGTTTATCAAAATCAGGTGTTCTGAACACTGACCATTCAGTCACGATCAACAATGCGTCCGCATTTTGCAAGGCGTCGTATTGATCTTCGGCATAAGTAACCTTATCACCGATCAGCTTTTTCACGTTTTCCATGGCCTCAGGGTCAAAAACGGTTACCGTTGCACCGGCAGCCAATAAATCCTCAATAATGTATAAAGCAGGGGCTTCACGGATATCGTCAGTTTCAGGTTTAAAGGCAAGGCCCCACATGGCAAAATGCTTACCTTTTAAATCTCCGTTATAGTATTTCTTTACTTTTTCAACCAGTACGTGTTTCTGTAACTCATTAACTTCCATTACAGAGTTAAGGATCTTGAAATCATACTTATTTTCTTCGGCTGATTTTGCAAGCGCTTGAACGTCTTTAGGGAAACAGCTACCGCCATAACCAATACCTGCAAACAGGAAGCGACGACCAATACGCTCGTCAGCACCGATACCTTTTCTAACCATGTCAACGTCAGCTCCTACCAATTCGCACATGTTAGCAATCTCGTTCATGAAAGAGATCTTAGTTGCCAGGAAAGAGTTAGCGGCATATTTAGTTAATTCTGATGAACGCTCATCCATAAAGATAACCGGGTTACCCTGACGTACATATGGGCCATAAAGTTCGCCCATTAACTTACGGGCACGCTCATCTAAAGTACCAACCACTACACGGTCTGGTTTCATAAAGTCTTCAACGGCTACTCCCTCGCGCAAAAACTCGGGGTTAGAAACCACTGCAAACTCTACGTCAGTATTTTCTTTCAAAACTGCTGTCACCTTATCCGCAGTACCAACTGGTACTGTTGATTTGGTTACAATCACTTTATAGCTCTTGATCAGCTTGGCAATATCCTTTGCGGCACCTAATACATAGCTTAGGTCAGCAGCGCCATCGCCTCCCGGAGGAGTAGGCAAAGCGAGGAAAATAATTTTTGCTTCTTCAATCGCTTCTGCAAGATTTGTAGTGAAGTGTAACCTCTCCTGTTGGATGTTACGGTGAAACAATTGTTCAAGTCCCGGTTCGTAGATCGGCAACCGGCCTTCCTGCATCATTTTTACTTTTTGTTCGTTAATGTCGACACAGACAACTGTATTACCAGTTTCGGCCAAACAGGTTCCGGTTACTAAACCGACGTAACCAGTTCCAACAACAGCAATTTTCATAAGTTTTTATCTCTATTATTATTAATTTTACGCGCAACGAAGATAATAATTTCTTTTTTTTCAAAAATGCTGCTTATCTATAATATTGGTGTTCTGTTATATTATATAATTATTAAATCAGCATCGCTATTTAATAAAAAAGCGGCGTTATGGATCCGTGGCAGAAACAACCAAACCATAAAAAAGTTTGAAAAAAGTATTTGGTTCCATTTTGCTTCATTGGGCGAATTTGAACAGGGCCGCCCTGTACTTGAACAACTAAGGAAACGTTATCCTGAAAAAAAAATCATTATTACTTTTTTTTCGCCCTCCGGCTACGAGATCAGAAAAAACACACCGCTTGCCGATGCCGTCTATTATCTCCCGGTTGATACCGCCAATAATGCCCAAGCCTTCATTGAAAGCATTGATCCCGAGCTGGCCATATTCACCAAATATGAATACTGGTACCACTATTTTAATGAGTTGAACAAAAATAGTGTCCCATTATACGTTATTTCAAGCATTTTTAGAAAAGATCAGGTTTTTTTTAAGTGGTACGGCTCTCTACACAGAAAGATGCTCACTATGGTGACCCATTTTTTTGTACAGGATGATAACTCAAAACAGCTTTTAGCTTCGCTCAACTTAAACAACGTTACAATAAGTGGCGATACCCGTTTTGACCGCGTTTGGGATAACGCGATGCAGCCTAAACCACTACCGGTAATTGCCGAATTTAAAGGCAGCCGCAAAGTATTCGTGGCCGGCAGTACCTGGCCGCCTGATGAAAAGCTGATCGCTCCCCTCATCAATCAATATCCCGACTGGAAATTCATCTTCGCGCCCCATGAGATCGGCCCTGAAAAAATTAAAGGACTCGAGGAAACGCTGAACGGTTGCGAGGTGATCAAGTTTTCTGAAATTATTGGTGAACAAACACCATTAAACAAGTATCAAGTACTGATCATTGACAACATCGGCATGCTTTCGTCTCTTTACCAGTATGGCGAAGTGGCTTATATAGGAGGAGGCTTTGGCGCGGGTATTCACAATACGCTGGAGGCTGCAGCCTTCGGCCTACCGGTAATATTCGGACCTAAATACGAGAAATTTAAGGAAGCAAGGGATCTTGTTGCACTTAAAGCAGGCTTCAGCATTAATACCCCGGAAGAACTGGCAAAAGCAGCGCAACTAATTATGGCGGATGTTGAATATCATGCTTTCGCCAGCGAGAAGATCCGGCAGTATGTAAAAGATAATACGGGAGCAACCGGCAAGATCATTAGCCACATTAGTACGGTGTGACTTCGCCTGTCAGATCTCTCCGCGTCTCCTTTTCGTACTTAACGGTTTAATCTTTACCACAGAGATCGGTAAGAAGATGCCGAGAAAACTAAGGGAAATAAGTTTATTTATTCAGTACAATCTGCTCCAGGGCATCAATCCACAAGGGTGAATCATTGAGACTTTCTACCAGCTGTACATGCTCCCCTCCGTGATTTTTGAACTCGGTATTATATTCTTCCGACACCTCATAAACAGTTTCAAGGCAATCAGCCACAAAAGCCGGACAAAATACCAGTAACCGCTTTTTACCTTCAGTGGCAAGCTTTGCAATCACTTCGCTGGTATAGGGCTTCACCCATGGGTCATTACCCAGGCGTGACTGAAAACAAACGGTATATTTTTCACGTGCAAGGCCCAGCTCTTGCGCAATGAGTCTCGCCGTATCATGCGACTGGGCCGAATAGCAAAACTTGTTTACATCAGTTAAAGTATTACAGCACCCATCCTTTTTTAAACACCAATTGTGGGTATGGTCGCACTTAACCAGCTGTCGCTCGGGCAAACCATGAAAACTAAACAGCACATGATCAAAATTTTCTATCCCATACTTTTTGCTGTTCTCAGCAAAGGTTTTGATCATGAGCGGGTTGTCATGAAACGAATTCACGAAAGAAATATTGGGTATCGTTTGCCAATCTTTAACCAAACGCATTACCTTTTCAATAACAGATCCGGTACTTGCTGATGCATATTGCGGAAAAAGCGGAACAACCCTGATATCCTGCACCAGGTTTGCTTTCAATTTATCAAGTGCGGCTTCAATAGAAGGGGTTTGATAACGCATGGCCAACTCAACCTGGTAGTCATCGCCCAGTTTATCCTGAAGCATTTTTTGCTGTAAAAGGCTATAGTATAACAAAGGCGAGCCACTATCTTCTGACCATATTTCCTGGTATAACTTAGCTGATTTAGGGCTACGGAATGGTGTAATAATACCTTTAACTAAAAAGGTGCGAACCACAGGATTAACATCAATTACTCTGCCATCCATCAAAAACTCGTTCAGGTACTTGCGTACATCTGTAGTCGAGGGACTGTCAGGCGTCCCTAAGTTGACCAATAAAACTCCTTTTTTACCCATAAATCAGACCGCAAATGTAAAATAAAGTTTGTTGCCTGTAAGAGATGGAATATCAGCAAAATGTTATTTTTAAGAAAGGCTTGCAATGTCGATTCCTTGCGCTCGTTTGCAACGAGTGCTTAATAGGGTCAAGGGATTGCATCCCCTTTTATGGCGATGCAATCGTCGGTCTAGCGTAAGCACTCGTTTCAAACGAACGCAAGGAATATTTTCCAAATCGTCTTTCGTAATCCGTAATTCGAATCATTTCGTTTTCCACAGTAACCACCAGGGCGTTCCCGGCGAAGCATGGTGCTCATAATGATAACCGAAGAAATAACACGACAAGAAAGCGAGTACATGGTTCTTTTTCTGTGTACGCGACTGGTACTGATTATCGTGTTCGCCTTTATGCGGCTGATACGTACCGAAATAAAACAACTGGACGGTACTGAGCAATGACGGTACTACCCAAAAGAGGATCAGGTTAGGTTGTGGTATCCATATTTTGAGAATGTTAAACAAGATAGCCATCCATACCACTTGCCATATTGAAAGATAATTGCGGATAAAGCGAAAATACCAGCTTATAAAGCTACCCTCGTGATAATCCGGGTCACGTTCGGTATGTACCTCCTTATGATGTAAATGGTGTTTCGTATACAGTTGCGGGTACAGGAAGGCCGCATAGAAGAAAGTGCAGAGGTAGCCCACCAGGTTATTGACAGACTTGTTGGAAGACACGGTGCCATGCATGGCATCATGAGCGGTGATAAAGAGCCCTGTATACAGGTGCATTTGTAGCAATATAAACAGGTACAGCAAAGGATTTTGCCACCTCACCTGCCACTGCATGAGCAACACGGCAGAAGTAATCCACCCGCCTATCACTATCGAGGCTATCACTACTCCGGTTATGCTGCGTTGCTTCATCATACCGGATCAACAAATCAATAGGATTCCAGTTCGCTCTTTACATCCTGCATCAGCCACATGGGAGTTGACGTAGCGCCTGCTATACCCACTTTATCACCCGAAGCGAACATGGATGAGTTAAGTTCGTCTACGGAAGAAACGAAGTAGGTATTAGGATTATGCTTTTTGCAAACTTCATACAGCACCTTGCCGTTTGATGATTTTTTGCCCGAAACAAACACAATCTTGTCAAACTGGGCCGCAAACTTAGGCAGGTCCTTATCACGGTTAGAAACTTGCCGGCAGATCGTATCATTAGCCTTCACCTCGTAACCGCGACTAATCAGTTCTTCCTTGATCGCGTAAAACTTATCGGTACTTTTGGTAGTCTGGCTATACAGGGTAAATTTTGCAGGCAAGTCCATAGCGTTCAGCTCGGCAATATCCTGGAAAACGCGAGCCTCATTATTAGTTTGCCCCTGTAGGCCGATCACCTCTGCATGGCCATGCTTACCGAAAATCAGAATCTGTTCACTGCTGTCAAAAGAAGTCTTAATGCGGTTCTGCAGTTTCAACACCACCGGGCAGGAAGCATCTATAAGCGTAATATTATTCTCCAGCGCCAAACGGTAAGTTTCCGGCGCTTCGCCGTGGGCACGGATCAATACTTTCTCGTTGCTTAGCGACTTCAGGTCATCATGGTTGATAATGCGCAAACCTTTGGCCTTTAAACGCGCCACCTCCTCGTCGTTGTGCACAATATCGCCCAGGCAATACAGATAGCCCTGTTCATCCAATATCTCCTCCGCCATATCAATAGCATAAACCACCCCGAAACAAAACCCCGAATCCTGGTCAATGGTAACCTGTAAGTTATACGCTCCCATAATGCAAAGTTACATAATGGACCGCTGATTTTTGTGATGAAATGATTGCGTTGATTTTATTTGAGGGAAGGATTACACTGATTGGTTGGAGATTGCACCGATTATTGTTTGGACCGATGATTTCTATATTGCGTTGATGACATTGATTTTTCGTTGCCGCTTCTATTTTTTGTCATTGCGATGAGCCGGGAAGGATGAGCGGTAGAGCTAAGAAGCAATCTCTTTACCGGCCACTAAAATGATGCCTATTAGCAGAATATAAAAATCAGTGTCTGGGCGTTTCCCTTCGGGTCGGGCTATCCACTCATACGCCTGCAAGCCTTAAGCGCAATGGCCGGTATCCGTTTCCATCCCTAACGCCTAAGAGAGCTTATGGGTTAAATTAACTTTCCCTTGCGCATTTATTTATAATTTAATAGCTTACCACTTCATTTAAAACCTAAATACCATGATTATTGCTTTTTGTATTCTTATGTCCATTGTTTGTGCTGTTATTGGCTCAAAAAGAAGGGTTGGTGCAGTCGGAGGCTTCTTCCTCGGCTTGTTTCTATCGGTTATCGGCCTTATTATTGTTTTGAGTTCACGCAGACTTGAAGATGATGCCAGAGATAAGATTATTGTTCAAAATGTAACAGCTACCCAGCCTGCTCCAAAAACGTCCACTGCCGAAGAACTTCAAAAGTTAGCGGACCTACGGTCTACTGATGCGATAAGTCAGGAGGAATATGACTCGTTAAAAGCAAAACTTATCAACTCTTAGCAACACTTAACGATCGATTACCTGATTTTGTCGTTTAGTTAATATAAGATTTCGCCTTGTCGATGCGGCAATTAGCGAGGTCTTATATTCTCTTCAGCATCACAGGCACTTTCGATCCGGCTCAAGCTGCTTTAAATTAGCATACCCTCGCTTCCGTTATTGCTGGCACCCAATCCAGCAAGCTATTAATCTTCACATTCATTCAACTATCGCAGATTGAAATAGCAGGCCCAAACGAGTCGGATTTCTTGGTAAAATGACGCTACGATTTCATCATGAATTACTTCGTCGTTTTAATTACCTTTAATTAAAACAGACGCGCAAACACACACCCATGAAAAAACTGAAATTCCCCTCACTGTTGGCTTTAATTATCACGACGCTTATATGCGCCGCCGCATCGGCTCAAAATAAGGATGCCTATGTTTATAAACCACAGTCTCAGGAGTTATATAAGACTATTGTCCATATGGACAGCGTTTATTTTAATGCTTACAACACCTGTAACATGGAGGAGCAGGCGGCCATTTATGCAGACAGCATAGAGTTTTACCACGACAAGGGTGGGTTGGAGACCTCAAAGCAGGCTCTCTTAAACGCCATAAAGCAGAACATTTGCGGTAAAGTAACGAGGGTACTGGTAAAAGGGAGCATTGAGGTTTATCCCATTGCAGGCTACGGCGCGGTGGAGATCGGCCTGCACCGGTTTATTAATCATGAGGAAAATAATTCAGAATCTAAGCCAGATAAGTTTATTGTGGTCTGGCGTTACAGGAATGATAAATGGCAGATTACTCGGGTAATCAGCTTGCATTGATATGGGGCGAGCCTTTCTATTCGATAATATTTCTCCCTACCGGTCGAAATGACAAATGGTTGTGGCGGTATCAGACCTCTGACCTCTATTCATCCGACTTCGGCTTGAAATTTTTAGCGTTGAAGCGAGGTTTATAAACCGGCTTTTTATTCTCGAGATCTGCAATACCCTCTTCAGGTGATAGGTACTTATTTTCGCGTTCCGGGCTGCCGTATTGTTCTTGTGCCTGCTCTTTGTCCTTTTCAAACTGCGGTGTTTCGGGTTGTGCTTCAGCTTGAGATTCGCTTTCAGCGGTAGCGGCCTGTTGTTCCACGGCGGCATTAACTTCGGGCGTTACGGTTGCGCTTCCGGGTTCGCTGCCTTTTTCTTCGGCCTCTTTGGACTTGTTGGTTACGCCGGCCTTAAACCGTGGTTTGAAACCTTTTGGAGCTGAAGAAGCGCCAGTGGGTTTTTCATCGGACTGATTTTCTTTTAATGGCGAAATGGCGTCGGCATCCTCTGCTGTTGTTTGCTGGTCAGAAACAAACTTGGTTTGCGGAGCCTCCGTTGTCGGCTTAGTAACTCCGGACTTAAATCTTGGCTTAAAGCCCATCTTAGGCACTTCGGTAGAAGATTGGGTTGTAGCTTCGGGTTGAGTTGCTGACTCTTCGATTGGCTTTTCCTCAGGTTTCTCTTTCTCAGGCGTTGCTGCTAGCTTAGTTACTCCTGCTTTAAATCGTGGTTTGAAACCCATTTTAGGTGCATCGGTCGGAACAGGTGATCGTTCTGCATCAGGTGCAGATTCTGCTGATTGCTCTTCCAACTTTTCTTCGGCAGACGGTTGAGCCGGTTTAGTTACCCCTGCCTTGAAGCGAGGTTTAAAGCCCATTTTAGGTGCTTCAGCTGGCGTAGCAGTAAGTTCGTCTGCCTCAGGTGCTGGCTCTTTTGATTTTTCTTCCGCCTTTTCAGTAGGTTCTGCCGGCTTGGTTACCCCTGCTTTAAACCGAGGCTTAAACCCTATTTTAGGCATATTTTCGGCAGTCGAAGGGGTACTTTCGGCAGTAGTAGCCGGTTCCTTTGGTTCTGCCGACTGTGCAGTTTCCTCCTTTGGTTCTGCTGGCTTGGGCATTTCCGGCTTAAATCGAGGTTTAAAACCGGCCGGAGCTACTGCCTTTTCAGCGGGTTCGGCAGCAGGTGTTTGTACCCTGGCCTTAGCCGTATGTACCGCCGGTTCGCTAAGCATCTCCGTAATGGTTTGCTCGGCAAGGCGGTTTTCCATCCGCAATTTTTCGGTCTTAACTTCCGGAGGCAGCGGATAAACCCGCCTCAGCTTATTGAACCAGAACTTTTTGGTATGGTCGAAGCTTTTCTCGCCCATGGCCTCATAATGTTCCTTAAATTCAGCGAACAATCCGGGGTCGCCCTGGTTTAGGGTTTCCAGGTTGATCTTCTTCTTTTTAAAAAACTCCTCAAAAGTCATGATGCTGTGGTTTGTGATCTATACCACAATATTTAGTCCTAATTTTTCCCAGTACAAACCATTGGCGGTTTGAACCCATTGATTGCGCTCCTCTTCGCTTGCATTTTGCAAGGCAGGGAAGAACGCCAAAGGGAAAACCTGCTGCTCCCCATCGGGCAAGTCAACCAGCATCATATCATTTTGAAATGATACCTTAATATTTCGTTGTTGTTTCCGTGAGGTGAATAGCGGCATGGTGATATAATTTACTTGTCATTGCGAGGAGGAACGACGAAGCAATCTCTAAGGACGGGATTGCTTCGCTACCGCTCGCGATGACATTAACGTTTTACTCTGCCATATTATGATAAACGGCCTGAACATCGTCGTCCTCTTCCAAACGGTCGATCAGTTTCAATACGTCTGCGGCTTGCTCTTCGCTCACATCAGTGGTGGATTGCGCAATACGCTCTAGTTTGGCCTGTTTAACTTCAATACCTTTTTCTTCTAAGGTCTTCTGCATTTTACCGAAATCTTCAAATGCAGTATGAATTACAGCAACATCGTTACCTTCCTCATTGGTTTCCACAAAAAGATCTTCCAATCCGGCATCAATCAGTTCAAACTCCAGTTCTTCCAAATCCAGATCCTTAGGATCGAAACGAAAAACAGATTTACGGCTGAAAACAAAGTCAAGTGATCCGGTTTTACCTAAAGTACCACCCACTTTAGTAAAGTAACTACGTACATTGGCTACAGTACGGTTGGTATTATCAGTAGCAGTTTCAACCAATACCGCTACACCGTGAGGCGCATAGCCTTCGTACACAATTTCCTCGTAATCTTTTTCATCCTTGCTCGAAGCACGTTTAATAGCAGCCTCCACGCGGTCCTTCGGCATATTTACAGACTTGGCATTCTGGATAGCAGTACGCAGGCGTGCGTTCGACTCCGGATTTGGTCCGCCGGCTTTTACTGCCATGGCAATTTCCTTACCTAAACGGGTAAATTGAACAGCCATTTTAGCCCAGCGCTTAAATTTTCTTTCTTTACGAAATTCAAATGCTCTTCCCATTGTATCGGTTATTGTTTACTTAGCGTTTGATTACTAAGCTATTGTTAGTTATTACGTTATTGTGTTAATGGGTATTTAGGGTATCCAGTTATTGGGTTATTAAGTGTAATAATCTCCTTTTTTCTAATCACCAATCTCTACCTCAAATGCCCTTTTAAATTATCCAGCATTTCGGCCACCAATTTAGGCATATCGTATGCTAATTTCCAACCCCAGTCCTGCTGAGCTACCCTGTCGTCTATGGATGATGGCCAGCCGTCGGCAATTGCCTGGCGCGGATCGTTCTCCACGTAGCTGATGCTGAATTGAGGGATATGTCTTTTAATCTCCTCAGCAAGCTGTGCTGGTGTAAAGCTAATGCCGCCCAAATTGTAGCTCGACCGCACGGTTAATTTTTCTGCCGGTGCATCCATCAACTCTATAGTTGCCCGGATCGCATCGTCCATATACATCATGGGCAACGCCGTATTGGCCGACAGGAAGCTTTCATACTTCCCGGCTTTTAACGCCTGGATGAAGATATGAATAGCGTAGTCGGTAGTGCCACCGCCAGGGGCCGCTTTCCAACTGATCAGTCCCGGATACCGGATGCTGCGAATATCCAATCCGTATTTTTCAAAATAATACTCGCACCATCTTTCGCCTGCCAGTTTGCTGAAGCCATAAACCGTATTAGGGTCCATTACGCAATACTGGGGCGCATTATCCTTTGGCGAATGCGGACCGAAAACAGCTATGGAACTTGGCCAAAAAACTTTTTTTACCCCAAATTCTATTGCCAGATCAAGTACCTGGATAAGACCGTTCATATTAAGGTCCCAGGCCATTTTAGGTTTTTGTTCACCAACTGCCGATAATATCGCAGCAAGCAGATATACCTGTGTGGGCCGGTGTTTGTTAAAAACGTGGTGCATGTTTTCCTTATCCAGCACGTTCACAAACTCAAACGGTCCGCTGTTTTTAATTGCAGAGACCGGATTATTAATGTCTGACGCAATTACTCTCTCTTCACCAAGTCTACCCCGCAATGCCGTAACCAGTTCTGTCCCCACCTGGCCGTTGGCTCCAATTACTAAGATTTTTTCGCCCATGCAAAAAATTCTGCTTTTAAGGTGCAAATGTATGAATTTGGTTGATTAGTTAAGCGGTGGATTGAGTTGATTGGTTAAGTGGTTGATTAAGTTAAGTGGTTGATTAGTTGGATTGGTTTAAGTAGTTGATTCAGTTCGGTATTTAAAAGGATGACATTACCTCCTCAAAAACTGTTTACGAATCACAAGAAACACAACCACTCACTCAATCAACTTCATCAACCACTCACCACTCAGAGATAAAAAATGAACCCCACATCATCAACCAGTCAACTACTTAACCTGAAAATGATTATATTTGTCGCTCAGGTTTAATAATTTATATATTTTAATTTAAAAAATGAAAGTCGCAGTTGTAGGTGCCACAGGGTTAGTGGGCACTAAAATGTTGCAGGTTCTTGAGGAACGCAACTTCCCGGTAACAGAATTAATTCCGGTTGCTTCAGAGAAAAGTGTAGGTAAAGAAGTTACATTTAAGGGTAAGCAATATAAGGTAGTTTCTGTGAAGGATGCGATAAAACAGAAGCCTGATCTGGCTTTATTTTCAGCCGGCGGAAGTACTTCTTTAGAGCAAGCACCTTTGTTTGCCGAGGCAGGCGTTACCGTAGTTGATAACTCATCAGCATGGCGCATGGACCCTACCAAGAAACTGGTAGTTCCGGAAGTTAATGCCGATGTGTTAACCGCTGAAGACAAGATCATTGCTAATCCAAATTGCTCAACTATACAAATGGTAGTGGCTTTAAAACCACTGCACGATAAATATAAGATCAAACGTGTGGTAGTATCAACCTACCAGTCTGTAACCGGTACCGGCGTTAAGGCGGTTGACCAGTTATTTAATGAGCGTAAAGGCATTGAAGGTCCAAAAGCTTATCCATACCAGATCGACTTGAACGTTCTTCCTCACATCGACGTATTCCAGGATAATGGTTACACCAAGGAAGAAATGAAGATGATCAAAGAAACTCAAAAGATCATGGGTGATGACAGCATTAAGGTAACAGCTACTACCGTACGTATTCCGGTAATTGGCGGTCACTCAGAATCTGTGAACATTGAGTTTGAGAACGAGTTTGAGCTAAACGATGTACGTGAAGTATTGAGCAATGCTCCTGGCGTGGTATTGGTTGACGACGTAGCCAACCTAAAGTATCCAATGCCATTAGAAGCACACGAAAAAGACGAAGTATTTGTAGGCCGCCTGCGTCGCGACGAGAGTCAGCCTAAAACACTGAATGCCTGGATCGTGTCAGACAACCTGCGCAAAGGCGCTGCAACAAATGCTGTACAAATCGCTGAGTATTTGGTTGCGAAGAATCTGATCGGTCAGGGTGTAGAGGCGTAAGCCCCTAGCCCCCTGAAGGGGGAACTTTAATTCCGATTTAATTGAGCTTGATAGCTTCACAAAATTAAATATGCAAACCCTGTAAGTAACATACTTACAGGGTTTGTTGTTATATTAGCATTATGAACGAAATTTTCTTTTTGGTCGAGGAGGCGTTGGAAGGTGGTTATACTGCAAAAGCTATAGGTGAATCCATTTTTACAGAAGGGGATACGATGGATCAGCTTAAAGCTAATATTCGCGAAGCGGTGCAGTGCCATTTTGAAGAGGGTGCAGTTCCTAAAATTATAAGGCTTCATTTTGTTAAAGAAGAAATTATAACTGTCTAACAAGATTTCATGTCACCACGAAGCCCAAGAAATGTTTCCGGGCAGGAACTGATTAAACTATTAGAGAAACTTGGATACCAGATTATAAGTCAAAAAGGAAGTCATATCAGATTATCTTGTGTTAAAAAGGGTAATACTCATCATATCACTATTCCCAACCATGATCCTTTAAAACTCGGTACTTTAAACAGTATTTTAAGTGAAGTGAGTGCTTTTTTACAAATAAGTAAGGAAGAGTTAATCGACCAATTATAACTATCTCTCTAGGAAAAAATAAGTATTCCAGGATTTTAAGAGCTTAGTTTTCAAATGAGCGCCGGCCCGACAGAAAAGCGGGCCGTGCGGTGGCCATGAGCGAGGAAGCTTTTTTCTGTCTTGATTTTTTGGTTACTTTTGGATCAAGCCAAAAGTAACAGCCTCCGCGGCAATTGAGCGGACTGGCTTTGTGTTACCACTACTGCCGTTTATCGTGCAGTAATAAACATCAAAAGCATTTTGGCAATACCAAATGTTATGATCTCATTCGCTCACCGTGTTTTTATAGAAGTAGCGGCCAATCTCAGTTTCAGCAAGGCAGCGCAGGTATTGTTTGTTACCCAACCTGCTATCAGCAAGCACATTAAGGCGCTTGAGGACCAGTACAAGGTACCCTTGTTTGAGCGCAAGGGCAACAGCATCATTTTAACCGAAGCCGGTAAAAAGCTAAACGAATATCTGAAACAGGCTACCGATATTGAGCGGAAGATTGAGTATGAGCTTTCGGTATTAAGTAATCTTTCCAATGCAGCCGGCCATTTGCGGCTGGGAGCCAGCACAACCATTGCATTGTATATTTTACCGCCTATACTTTCAGGTTTCCAACGCGAATATCCCAATGTGGGAGTGCAATTAGTCAACCGTAATTCAGAATATATCCTCAACGCCCTGCTTACACACGAAGTGGATATCGGCATTATTGAGGTAGAGAATAAACTAACAACAGTTTCATACCGCCATTTTATGAGCGATGAGGTGATACCCGTTTGCTCGGCTAAAAGTCCGCTGGCGGGTAGATCACTTACTATTAAACAACTACTCAAAACACCTGTAGCATTGCGCGAGCGTGGTTCGGGTACGCTGGATGCTTTGCTTAAAGCATTATCGGAGCACCACGTAAAGCCGTCGGACCTAAACGTTAAAATACGCCTCGGCGGAACAGAAGCGCTAAAGAACTTCCTGCTGGCCGACCAGTGTCTGGGCTTTATGCCCCGACCTTCCATAACCGGCCAGTTAGCAAAGGGCGACCTGGTTGAAGTACCGGTTGAAGGCCTTAAAATTACCCGCGATTTTTATTTCATCCGCCGTAAAGGAACCGAAGACTTTGGATTGACAGGGAACTTTATGAATTATGCGTTGGAGCATCTCACCTAAATTCAACCTCACCCCGACCCTCTCGAAAGAAACCCCTCCTAAATCCTCCCCGAGGGGGAGGACTTGGACGTTATATTCTAACCTTGATGTCTCTCTCTCCTTTGGAGAGGGCCGGGGTGAGGTTCTTCGGGGAGGATTTAGGAGGGGTTTCTGTGAAGAAGACCGGGTTGAGTTTTTTTCACAATTTCAAAACATTCCCATTTTATCACTGTAGCTTATTTTATTAATCGACCAATTACATTATTTAACTATAAGCTATTATGGCAAGTTTGAGTAATAAAAAAGTTGCTATCCTAACTGAAGAAGGATTTGAGCAGGTGGAGTTAACCAGTCCGAAACAGGCTTTGGAAGCCGCCGGAGCTACGGTTCATATTATTTCACCTAAAACCGGTAAGATCAAAGCCTGGGATAAAGATCATTGGGGCATTGAAGTTGAAGTAGATAAACAATTAACTGACGCAAATCCGGAAGATTACGATGCCTTGGTATTACCGGGTGGCGTTTTAAATCCTGATAAATTGCGCCAGAATAAAGAAGCGATTTCATTTGCGTCTTCATTTCTGGAAGAGGGTAAACCAGTGGCCGCTATCTGTCACGGCCCCCAATTGCTGATTGAGACCGGCATGATTAAAGACAAAACATTGACTTCTTATCCGTCATTACATACTGATCTGGTCAACGCAGGGGCTAACTGGGTCGACCAGGAAGTAGTGGTAGATAACGGCTTGATGACCAGTCGCACTCCCGCCGATTTGGACGCTTTTAACAAAAAAGCAATAGAAGAGATTTCTGAAGGCATGCATGATGCCGCTTAATATTTTTTGTTCATTGAGGGAAGCCGGTTCTGACGCATTTGTCGGGCCGGCTTTTTTATTATGCTCCGAAATGATACTCCCGTGAATATGGAAGCCGAAAACTATCTTTGCTTCTGTGTCAAACCGCAAAGCCATTGTTATAGGAGCCGGAATTGCCGGCATAGCTACGTCGATAAGGTTGGCGGTAAAAGGCTATCGGGTAGAAGTATTTGAAGCGAACGCTTATCCCGGTGGCAAACTTTCCGAGTTTGAGCAAAACGATTATCGCTTTGACGGAGGACCCAGTTTGTTTACGATGCCGCAGTATGTTGATGAGCTTTTTAAACTGGCAGGGAAGAATCCTGTGAACCATTTTACCTATCGTAAGCTTGATGTTGTCTGCAAGTATTTTTATCCCGATGGCACTCAACTTAATGCGTATGCGGAGCCAGAAAAATTGGCCGGTGAAATAACGCTGAAAACAGGCGAAGCCCCTGAAAATATCAAGCGGTTTCTTGCAAACAGTAAAAAGATCTACAAGATCACCAATCATGTTTTTCTGGAGCAATCCCTCCACAGGTTCAAGACCTATCTAAGCTTCAATACCTTTAAATCAATTCTGAACTTGCCGGGCATAGACGCGTTTAGGAGTATGCATACGGCTAATACTTCCTTTTTTAGGGATAAGAGGTTGATACAATTTTATGATCGGTATGCTACCTACAATGGGTCCAATCCTTATCAGGCACCTGCAACGCTAAACGTTATTCCCCATCTGGAACAACATTTCGGTGCCTGGTTTCCAGATAAGGGCATGTATAGCATCACGACAAGCTTAGTGGAACTGGCTCAATCCCACGGCGTGGTTTTTAATTATAATTCGCCCGCTGAAGAAATAGTGTTGGAAGACAAACGGGCCACAGGCGTAAAAGTAAATGGTGAGGTAGTTCATGCTGACGTCATTGTCTCCAATATGGATGTGTGGTTTACTTACCAAAAATTATTGAGCAAACATTCTCATTTAAAACCACAAAAGATCTTAAACCAGGAACGAAGCAGTTCGGCGCTGATATTCTACTGGGGCATCAAGCGGCAGTTTCCCGAACTCGATCTGCATAATATCTTTTTCAGTGCCGATTACAAGGCCGAGTTTAAGACCATATGGCAGGAGCAACGTATTTGCGATGATCCGACTTTATATGTTAATATCTCCTCCAAATTAAAACCAGATGATGCTCCTCCCGGATGCGAAAACTGGTTTGTGATGATCAATGTACCCGCTAACAAAGGGCAGGACTGGAACGCACTAATTGCCGAGGCCAGAAAAAACATTATTAAAAAGGTGTCGTTGGCACTAAAAATCAACATAGAAGAACTGATTGTCTGTGAGCAGATGCTCGATCCTCGAAGCATAGAAAGCAAAACATCTTCATGGCAGGGCTCTTTATATGGCAACAGCTCTAACAGCCGTTACGCAGCATTTCTGAGGCATGCGAACCGTTCATCAAAAATTAAAAACCTTTATTTCTGCGGTGGAAGCGTCCACCCCGGGGGAGGAATACCCCTTGCGCTCCTCTCCGCAAAGATTGTAGCGGACTGGATTGGGTAAATGCGAGGGCGAAAGTTTAAATGCGAAATCGCTGCTTACTGTAAAGGATTAGCAGCTGTCTTCTGACACTACCCGTGTCACTAACATCAACTTTCTCAAAAATTCGGAATTGATAATCATCATTTAATAAATTCGAAATCGAAAATCCGAACTCGGAAATCAACATGGTTCGCTCAGCAAAAAACTCGTTCATTCGCTGGTTCTTCCATCGATATATTCTCCGAATAGTGGGGCGAAACTTTCATGCGGTTAATTTTAATCAGATTGAGACCAATTCAGATAAGTCAATTTTGCTTCTGGCTAACCATTATAGTTGGTGGGATGGCTTTTTGCTGTATTACATCAACGCACGCCTGTTTAAGCGTAAAATTCATATGATGGTACATGATCAAACGCTTCAACAACATCTTTACTTTAAGGCTATTGGCGCTTATCCCATCAAAAAAAAATCGAAAGAAATCTTTAAGTCGCTGGAGTATACAACTCAATTACTTGCAGATCCGGAGAATCTTGTTGTTATCTTTCCACAAGGTAAAATTTATTCTAACTTTATAAACTCGGTGAATTTTGAGAAAGGTATTGGCCAGGTTATAAACAAAGCCGCTCAGAGCTTTCAATTGATATTTGCAGTTTCTTTTATTGAACACCTGCAACATAAAAAGGCAAGTGTGAACGTTTATCTCAAAAACATCGGAACCAATTGTACAAACCTGACTGAAGTTAACCAGGCTTTTCAGGAGCATTATCAAGCAGCTAAAACAGAACAAACAAAAACCATTATATAAGTGATCATTCTGCTATCTGTAATCTTCTTTTTCCTCATTTTACGCTTTGCAGTAACACTTTTTAATTTTATTTCTGTTCCAAAACTTCGCCGTGTAACACACCATTACGATGATAAGGTCTCTATCCTGATCCCTGCACGTAATGAAGCAACCACCATATTAACACTGCTTAATTCTATAGCCCAACAAGATTACCAGAACTACGAAGTGATTATTCTGGACGATGACTCCACTGACCGGACCTTTGATGTATGTGAACAGTTTGCGGCTGATAATCCTCAATTTAAAGTTGTAAGGGGCGAGCCGTTACCTCGCGGCTGGCTGGGGAAAAATTACGCCTGCTACCAACTCGCGCACCTGGCTACCGGCAGCTACCTGCTGTTCCTGGACGCCGATGAGAAGGTTTACCGCGGACTAATCAACAGTGCCGTACACCGCATGAGGGCAAACGGCCTTACACTGCTCAGCCTTTTTACCGACCAGGAAATGGTTACTACGGGCGAAAATCTGGTTGTGCCACTCATGCACTTTGTGTTGCTAAATCTGTTGCCGATAAGGCTCATCTACCTGTCCAAAAACTACGCTTTTGCTGCTGCCAGCGGGCAGTTTATGATGTTCGACGCACAGATTTACAGCCAATATCAGTGGCATAATATGGCTCGGGATAAAGTAGTGGAGGATATAGAGATCATGAAAATGGTGAAGCTTGAAAAGCTGCGGGGCGAAGCCCTACTGGCCAACGGCATGATCACCTGCCGCATGTACTCCGGCTATGCAGACGCTATTAATGGCTTCAGTAAGAATTTTTTGGCGCCTTTTAATTATAATATTCCTACGTTCCTTTTTTATCTGGTGGTACTGATTGGCGGGCCGCTGGTTGTGCTCACCACCTTAAATATTCAGCTTATTTTCTTTATGCTGAGCCTGATCATCATGAGCCGAACCATGATCTCGTTCCTGTCAGGCCAAAAGGCATGGCTTAACACCCTTTTGCATCCATTACAGATGATAAGCCTAACGGTAATTGCTTACTTTGCCATACAAAAGCAACTCACTAAAACAAGTACATGGAAAGGCCGCCGCGTTTAAGTCCGCCAATTGCTATCGGTATAATTATTCTTTTCCATGTAGTCGGTTTATTCGGATTTTTTGTACCGACATTTAGGCCCTGGTTTATTCGTGTAGTACCTTTTCATATCCTGCTGATGTTTGTAGTGGTACTGCTAAGTCAACCACGGCTTACCCAGCGACTGATCTGGTTTTTGCTGCTGGTTTACTTCCTCGGCTATACAGCCGAGTGGATAGGCGTGCATAAAAGCTGGATCTTCGGCAACTATGCTTATGGGGAAACTCTAGGGTTGAAATTATCAGACATCCCGTTAATCATCGGCGTTAATTGGTTTTTACTGGTTTTGGGCGCTGCGGTTACCACACAATATGCAGGCATTAAAAGTGCCTGGATAAGGGTGCCGCTCGGTGCGCTGCTCCTGGTACTGCTTGATCTGCTTATTGAACCGGTAGCTATCCGGTTCGACTACTGGCATTGGGCGGACAATATTATTCCGTTTAAAAACTATGTCGGCTGGTTTATTTTGAGTGGAGCGATGCTGGCATTCTTCGAAGCTTTTGGGTTGAAGAAGCAGAACATTGTACCTATGATATTAATATTGGTACAGTTTTTATTTTTTGGGGCACTACATTTTGCCTAATACAGGATTATTGTAAATTTATTCACCATACTTATCATACAAAATGAAACGACTTTTATTCCTTTTTTCTTTCCTGGTTTTGTTCGCATCATTTACACCGCCCAAAAACGACTACGGTGTTTTATTAAGATCAGGTGAAAAAGTACTTTATGCGTTTACCTTAAAGTCTGGAAAGACAGCTGTAGTAGCTACTCAGGAGGATAATAATTACATTGTTTACCGGTTCGGATCTAAAGACAATGTGGAATTGCAGTATCCGGCAGACGTCGACGAAACATCATGGCAAGCTTTTCATTTCGACGGCTATCACCGGGGCGGAGCCAATAACGATCCCGTAGAGGAATATTCTCTTTCATTTAAAAACGGTAATGCAACTTATAAGATCTTTTATTCTGACTACAAAGCGGAGCACGACAAACAAACAGCCATATTTGTGGGCATAAACGGAAAAACAATAAAGCTACAGGGCATACCGCACTCAATTAAAGGCAGCCTTGGCAATTTAATGTATATGGAAGACCTGATACATAATTATTATTGGGACGACGACGATCAATAGCCTCATCTTCGTTTGTCGCGCCGTTGTTGTGTCAACCACAACTTTAACTATAGTCAACACGAATTCCAAAGCTTGCTCCTTGTTGGCGACAACACCCGACACGGCCGGGGAGGGGAACATAATCAGCGGCATCAACCTGATCACAAAAATCAACAGTCCAAACAATAATCGGTGCAATCTTCAAGGTATCAGCGCAATCCCTCCTCAAATAACAATCAGCGGTCCCACTTTCCGCAAGAATCGGGTTTTCCCACGCCCGTTTTACCGGTAAATTTGTTGTATAGTTTAAGCAAATGGAAACATTGGAAATGAATAACTACAGCCGGATAGCTAAAGCCATTGAGTTTATTAAACTCAACTTTAAGGCGCAGCCTGAGCTGAATGAGATTGCGGAAAGCGTGAATTTAAGTCCGTTTCACTTTCAGCGATTGTTTACCGAATGGGCGGGTGTATCGCCTAAAAAATTTTTGCAATACCTCAGTGTGGAATATGCCAAGGACCGCTTGCGGGAACAGGCTACCTTGTCTGACGCAGCGTTTGAAACCGGACTTTCCGGTACTTCCCGTTTGCATGATCTCTTCATCACAATTGAGGGTATGACGCCAGGCGAATACAAGAACGGTGGACAAGAGTTAATTATCAACTATAGCTTTGCAGAAACGCCTTTTGGCCAAATCATTGTGGCTTCTACAGCTAAAGGTATCTGCTCGCTCGCCTTTGCAGATGATCGTGCGCAGGCACTCGCCGATCTGAAAGGCCAGTTCCCTAATGCTTTATACCAAGAAAAAACGGACGAAACCCAACAAAACGCCATACGTATTTTCAAGCAGGATTGGAACCAGCATGCCAATATTAAACTACATTTAAAAGGCACGCCTTTTCAGCTTAAGGTATGGGAAGCACTGCTTAAGATACCTGCAGGCGGACTTACCACCTATGCCGGCATTTGTAATCGTATCGAAAACCCTAATGCATCACGAGCAGTAGGATCGGCTATCGGTAGTAATCCCGTTGCTTTTCTCATTCCATGCCATCGTGTGATCCGCTCTACAGGGGAAATTGGCCAGTACCACTGGGGCGCTACCCGCAAAAATCTGATGATTGGTTGGGAGGCATCACAAACGTTAAAAGAAACTGAAGATTAAAGAGAATGGAAGTCATTAACACCCGGATAGCAAATTGTAATTGGCAGGAAATAATCACACAACTGCATGGCCACGGCTACGCCCTTTTACCAGCTTTTTTAGATAACGATGCATGTGCGGCGCTCATTGGTTTGTATAACGATGGACAACATTATCGCAAAACGGTGAACATGGAGCGATACCGTTTCGGGCGGGGCGAATACAAGTACTTTACTTATCCCCTTCCTCCATTAATTCAGCAGATCCGTGAATTAGTTTATCCTCACATTGCGAATGTAGCGAATACCTGGATGGAGGTCTTAAATCTTAAAGAGCACTTCCCGGATCATTTTACTGAACTACAGCAAAGATGCCACGAGCATGGGCAAGATAAGCCGACCATACTTATCCTTAAATATGGTAGCGGTGGTTATAACACACTTCACCAGGATTTATATGGCGAAGTTTACTTTCCCCTGCAACTGGTAATGTTTCTGAACGAGCCGGAGAAGGATTATACAGGAGGTGAGTTTGTGCTAATTGAGCAGACGCCGAGGGCTCAGTCGAGAGCTATCGTATTAAAGCCCAAGCTGGGAGATATGCTCATCTTTACTACCAACTTCAGGCCGGTAAAAGGAAGCCGCGGTTATTACCGCGTTAATATGAAACATGGCGTAAGTGAGGTGCGTAGCGGCCAGCGGTATACGCTTGGCATTATTTTTCACGATGCTTTAACTTAATTTGATGTTAAGTCATGCTTCTTTAACAGATGCTGAAGTGAGGGCGCTCATTCGGCAAAAAAAAATCGCCTTTGCCGGAAACGGCAAGCTAAAAATATATGGCTTATTGAAATGCAACTCTGGCAAACGCATGAAACGCCAAAACCGCATTTTTTTTGCTACTGAACAGGAGGCTGGCGAAGTGGGCTACCGCCCCTGCGGACACTGCATGCGCGAGGCTTACCAAAAATGGAAAAATGGATTTATTTAATAGTAGAGATATAGATTTTAATTATTTGCCTTATGATGGAACAGTTAATTACTATGGCCTGGTGACGAGTGCAGATAAAGCCCACAGTTACCTTACGACGCTGTTGGAACACATCGCCTGGAAAAATGACGAGGCCCGCATTTTCGGCAAGCTTTTTATTACTAAACGAAAAGCTGCCTGGTACGGCGATGACGCGTACGCCTATTCCTACTCAAATGCAACAAAGCAGGCTTTACCGTGGACTCCGGAATTAATCGAGCTTAAAACGTTAGTGGAAGAGCGAACCGGAACCACCTTTAACTCCTGTCTGCTAAATCTCTATCATAACGGTGATGAAGGTATGGCCTGGCACAGTGACGACGAAGCATCGCTGGGTAAGAATACTACGATTGCATCACTCAGCTTTGGTGCAGAAAGGAAATTTATGTTCAGGCATAAGCAAACCAAGCAAACTGTGTCTCTCATACTGCAATCAGGCAGCTTGCTCGTTATGAAGGGTACTACACAAACAAACTGGCTGCACAGCCTGCCCAAAACCAAAAAAGTAACTACACCGAGGGTTAATTTAACCTTCAGGACGATTGTAGTGTAGGAGCCGTTTCGCGATCAGGCTCGGCGGTCGCAGTTATTTCGGCAGCAGAAGTAACAGCATAATTTGCTCTCAAAGTGCGCCACAATATTGAAGGGGAAAATAAGATAAGAGACGGAGCTATGAGTCCCATTACTTTCAAAAACGCTTTACAAACCTTTTCATCCCTGTTGGTGGCCCGGTGAACCAGTGATACATATTTGTTAATGAGGTTTATGGCGAAAGGCCTTGTACCGGTTGTCTCGGCAAAGCGGAAGTCTTCGCCTGTCGACATTTCCCATAGCTTATTTTTTATCTTTACTATGCGTTTAAAATACGTTTTCGCTAACCGGCGCTCGTCTACATTTTGCCCCATCAACTTATCCAGTTCCACTGCCTGCAATCCCACGGATGCCATGCCTTGACCGTAAACCGGGTTAAAGCTCGAAATAGCGTCGCCTAGTATCAGAAGGCCTAAAGGGAACCTTCGCATTTTTTCATAATTCTTCTTAATACTTATTGGATAGCGGTATTGAATAATGTCGCTAATGGGTTGGCAGGTGCTGGCAATATCATAAATATTGGGATTGGGCAAGGTTTTTAGAAAATCCAGAAATTCATCTTCCTCAGTAGCAGCCTTTTCGCCGTGCCAGCCACCTACAGAGATAATCCACCGGTTACCTTCTATCGGAAACACTGCGCCGTTCCGGCGTTCGGCCGGCGCTTCCGGAGTGCAGGCCATCCAGGTGCGGGAGCGAAAATCGTCAGGATCGCGTTGATAAAGACGGGTGGTATAGGTGACATTAATCTTTACTTCATCTACCGGAACCTCACCGTAACCCATTTCCTTAAGCCACTGCGGCGTTCGCGAACCACGCCCAGAGCAGTCAACTACTAAATCTGCTTCAATATTGCCGGGCAACACACCCTCCTTCCCCTCGACAATCACGCCGCTTATTTTTTGCTGATCGGGCTGGTATAGATAATCTTTCACCGTTGTGTTGTCGATCAGCATGATATTAGGTACCGATAATACGCGCTCCCGCACGAGGTACTCTAACAGCGGGCGCGAGAGCGAAACACCTGGAATTCCCAAGAAAACATTCTTCTTAAATCCTCCATGCGTATACCAGTTCATGGATGTGCCAAAATCGTTCACTACGCCGCCATGATCATGTATTTCCTCTATCAGCCCCGGGAAATAAGTTGAAAGGATATGCAGTGCAGTCGGAAGTAAACCATGAAGATGCCGCGTGTGGGATTGGCCCTTTCGGGATTCGGGACAGTGATGTACTTTATCCTTTTCAACGACGGTTACTTGCAGATAATGACTACTCAGTACTTTTGCCGTCATTAAACCCGCAAAACTACCTCCTAAAACAATGGCGTGTCGTTTAAGTGGTTTAGTGGAAGATTCCATTTTGTCCTTTTAATTGTGGGGTACAACAACTTACTTAAAGCTATCACATTAAAATGACATAATAAACAGCGATGGTTTGATTGTGCCGAGATTGTGTCGACTGGTGGAGGATGAAGGAAGAAGTCAGAGGGCGGAGAGCCGATTCCGAGCGGCGGTTGTCTATTAAAAAGTGATGGGACATGGATATTACTTTGTTAATCCATGTCCCATCATATTAAATTACAGCCACTAAACCAGTTTGGCTATGTGTATGGAAATCATTTTTTGTGCTCAAAAAGCCAGGGAATCAGATCGGGCTCTTTAAAGGCGTCATCCCAGCTGTTATGGTTATCGTTGGGATAGAGCGTAAATTTGGGATCGCCGCCCGCTGCTTTTATCGCCTCAACCATTACCATAGAATGTTCAGGAGGAACCACATCGTCTTTGGCTCCATGGAAAATCCATAGCGGAACCTTTTTGGCATATATCTTTGCATTGGCCGAATTATCGCCGCCACAAATAGCAAAAGCTGCCGCAAAAGTTTTTGGCCTGCGACGCAAAATTTCATAAGTACCCATACCGCCCATAGACAGGCCGCCAACATACACTTGGTGCTTATTGATGTAAGGCTTATCCATCAGCTGATCAATTAAACCCAGCAGATCAGTCATTGCTTTGGTCGGCTGGCCGCCTTCCATAAAGTCGAACTTACGCTTACCGGCAGAATCAGTCTTTATCTGCACATTCGACCAGGAATCGTCTTTAGGACATTGAGGAAACACAACAAAGGCCTGGTATTGCTCCCTGATATCGGGCTTTAAAAACAGATCGCCGCCATGGCTCAACTGCACTTCGTTGTCTTTTCCGCGCTCCCCTGAGCCATGCAGCACAATAATCAAGGGATATTTGCGCGAAGGATCAAAGTTGTAGGGGAAGAGAATGCGGTATGGCATGGTGTCGCCCTTGGCAATATAAGTGCCGTGGTCATAAGTATCTTTAGTCTGGGCTTCTCCCAAAAAAGGAAATGCCAAGCTGATTAAGCTTAGCACTCCAAAAATCATCATATATTTTTTAATCATGGTGTGAGCTTAAACCCTGCTTCCTGCACATCACGTGAGTTAGGACCGGTGAAAACTTTAAAGTCGCCTGGCTCACTGGTATACTTCATGTTGATGTCGTAAAACTTAAGGTCTTCGTTGGTTAACACAAATGTAACCGTTTTTGATTCACCCTTATGCAGAAAAATCTTCTGAAAGCCCCTCAGTTGTTTAACCGGACGAGTAACCGAACCCACCAAATCCCGGATATATAATTGCACCACTTCTTCGCCATCGTAATTGCCGGTATTAGTTACCGTAACATTTACATGGAGTTGATCCGTCGGCCTTATCGTAGCTTTATCTAACGTTGGCTTTGAATAGCTAAACGTGGTATAACTCAAACCATAGCCAAACGGATATAGCGGATCATTAGGCGAATCGAGGTACTTGGAAGTATACTTGTTATTAGGATCAGCAGGCCGGCCGGTATTTTTGGCACCGTAATAAACCGGTATTTGGCCCACATTACGAGGGAACGACATGGTTAGCTTACCGGCAGGATTATAAGCCCCGAAAAGTACATCGGCAATAGCGTTACCGGCCTCCGTACCTGCAAACCAGGTTTCCAGAATCGCCGGAAAATGTGCGTTCTCCCACTCTAAGGTTAACGGGCGGCCGTTCATCAATACCAATACAACAGGTTTACCCAGGGCATAAATCTCGCTCATTAAGCGCCGCTGATTTTCGGGTATATTGATATTGGTTTTGCTGGTGGCTTCACCGGTCATGCCTTGCGACTCGCCTACTGTCAGCACAATAACGTCCGCCTTTCTTGCAGTTTCCAGTGCGGCTTTCAACAGCTCATCCGGGTTGTCAATAACCAAGTTACCTCCCTGATCGTTCATCTGTTTGATCATGGATTGATCATCCGTTATATTCGCGCCTTTGGCATAGAGGATAGTGGCGTTACTGCCTGCTGCGGCTTTCATGCCTTCCAGAACAGGCACCGATTTGGTCCAATCGCCTGCGCCAGACCAGTTGCCGATCATATCGCGTTTATCATCTGCCAGCGGACCGATCAATGCAATAGTGCCCGATTTCTTAAGTGGCAGCACTTGTTGATCGTTTTTCAGCAATACAAATGATTCGGCCGCTATGTGGCGTGCGGCATTGAGGTTTCCCTGGCTCATGATCTCAGTCTTAGCCCTATCCTCATTGCAATATTTGTACGGATCAGCAAAAAGTCCGAGTTTATATTTAGCCTCTAAGATCCGGCGCACTGCTTCGTCAATGGTTTTAACGGTAACTTTGCCTTCGGCTACGGATTGTTTGAGGTAGTTATGAAAAACGGCACCCTGCATGTCCATATCAATTCCGGCATTGATAGCCGCTTCGCCTGCCTCCTTTTCATTGGCTACGTTACCATGCTGAACCATCTCTACAATGGCAGTGTAGTCGGTTACCACAAAGCCTTTAAAGCCCCATTGTTTTTTCAGCACATCATCAACCAACCATTTATTAGCAGTTGAGGGAATGCCGTTGATCTCGTTAAATGAGGTCATGAAGGTTCCTACACCGGCATCTACCGCAGCCTTAAACGGCGGAAAATAAGTTTCCCATAAACTGCGGTTGCTAATGTCTACGGTATTATAATCACGGCCGGCAGTTACTGCACCATACGCCGCAAAGTGCTTGGCGCAGGCCATCACGGTAGTACCATCATAAGCCCTGCCCTGGAAACCTTTTACACGCGCCGCTGCTATTTTGCTGCCCAGCCACACATCCTCACCTGCGCCTTCCGCCACCCGGCCCCAGCGCGGATCGCGAGCTATGTCAACCATTGGCGCAAACGTCCAGTGCAAGCCATCGGCTGAAGCTTCTTTAGCGGCAATGGATGCGCTCTTTTCCATCGCTGCCAGGTCCCAGCTGCAGCTCTCACCCAGCGGAATAGGGAAAATGGTTTTATGACCGTGGATCACATCGTAACCAAAAATGAGCGGAATCTTTAAACGCGTATGTTCCACAGCCATCTGCTGAAGCTGCCGGGTATATGCCGGCGTATAGGCATTAAATATCGACCCAACCAAACCCTTCTGAATATCGTCCCGGTATCCCGAACGCATGGTTGGCCCTGTTGAGGCCATGTCGCTGGTGTATTGGGTAAGCTGACCAATCTTTTCGTCCAGCGTCATTTTGCTGATAAGGTTATTTACAAACTGCTCCATTTTGGCGTCGCCCGCAGATCTTTGCTGCGCCATCACCGTCCCCGAAAAGAGGCCGATTGCCATGAGCGCTATTTTTTTCTTTGAAAACATATTGATGTCGAGATGTATAATACTTTTAGTTATTCAATGCGGGGCTTTGAAAGCCGAGTTTCCTGAGGCCGCCTTTTACCTCGGGGCAGCTCATAAATAATTTCCAGAGTAAGCCTGTACGATAATTTTCAATCATGGCAACAATCGGCCCCTGATCTATAGCGAGGTATGATTTAGCGTACCAGCCCTGTGTTTCATTAAAGGCATCTACAAAACCATATTCGCCCCAAATCTTGTCGCCCAGATCATAGTAGAAATGACGCAACGCTTTCATCGAATATTCGGGCGTGTAGGGAAACGCTGATAAAGCTGCTGTTGGTGCAATAACGCCTACATCATTGGTTGGCGAGCTCGCTGTATAGCCGCCGTTAATATCACTGGCCGTAAGTCCCCAGCAATCGGGACCATAGCCTTTGAATTTCTTTGGGTTATCCACGCAGTAATCGTGGTTGATGAGCGTGTGATTTACGTTCTGCTCCCAGTAATCTGCATATTCATCTTTTAAGCCTTTTGGGTTTAAGCCCATAAAGGAATACTGTGAAAAGAACAGCGGACCGCCGTAGTCAAATCCTAATGGTAAAACATGTCCGTAAAAAGTCCTTCCATTTTTAAAGAAATCGCTTTGCGCCCAGCCTCTGTGATATACGTCGTTGGCAATTGGATAGCGTTGACCGGATGCTGCGAGGACGTACACAATCATACACTCATTAAAGCCGTGAATAGGAAAGTTCATGGCCCATCCATTATTTGGCGACCAGTGCCAGTAGATAGCGTCGCGACCGCCCTGGGTAAACCAGTTCCATTCAATATCGTTCCACATCCAGTTAATCTTATCACGCACTTCACGCTCTTTGGGATTATCGGCATTAAAATACTGGCGGGCACATAACAGGCCCTCAAAAAGATAGGAAGTTTCCACAATATCAGCGCCGTCGTCCTTGCGGCCAAAACGGATCACTTTGCCGGTGCTGCCATTTAACCAATGCGGGAAAACACCGTGAAAAGCATCGGCCTTCCATAAAAAATTAACGATCTTCAGCATACGGTCAACCGCCTCCTCGCGGGTGATCCAGTTGCGGCTGGTCGCCACTACAATGTCCATAATGCCGAAGCCCGACCCGCCGGTAGTTACTACTTCGTTGCCATAGTCATAGGCTACGTTACTACGCTCACGGGCCAAGCCACTTTCCGGATGGGCGAAGTCCCAGAAATAGCGAAAAGTTTGCCGTTGAACCACATCAAGCAGCGCACTATCCGACAGTCCTTTGATAATGCCCACCGGTTTGATGCCTTCACTTGTATTTTTACCCTTTGCCGGTTTATGTTGTGCAAAAGCTGTTGTTGTCAATAAAATTAAAGAAGATATGTAGAGTAGCTTTTTCATTTCCAATTCAATTAAAGGTTTGGTCCCTGGAAACCCAGGTTCTTCATTCCCGTTTTCACTTCCGGGCAACTCATAAACAAGTTCCAGAGCAGGCCGCTCCGGTAATTCTCAATCATTACGATGATCGGTCCCTGATCTATTGCCAGATAAGAATCGGCAAACCAGGCATCGTTAAGGCTAAAAGCATCAGTAAAGCCATATTGCCCCCAGATCTTATCACCAAGTTTATAGTAAAAGAAACGAAGCGCCTGCATGGACTGGGTAGGTGTATAAGGCAGCGATGAGATAGCTGCCGTTGGGGCAATTACGCCTACATCATTAGTTGGCGAACTCGCAGTATAGCCTCCATTTATATCGCTTGCAGTTAATCCCCAACAATTGTCGCTGTAGCCGTAATAGCCTTTTGGGTTGGCTTTACAGTAGTTAAAGTTGATGAGCGCATGATTGGTATTTTGTGTTTGATAATTAGCATATTGGTCGGTCAAACCGGTTGGATTGATGCCAAGGAAAGAATAATGTGCAAAAAAAAGCGGACCGCCATAGGCCGGCCCCAGCGGCAGTTGAATATTGAAATAACTGTTGCCGTTTTTCATGGCGCCATTTTGCGCCCAGCCGTTGTCATAAACTAATTTCGGTACGGCATGTGTGGTTGACGAAGCGGCAAGCACATAGGTAATGAGGGCCTCGTTCCAGCCGTTGATCTGCATATTGCTGCTCCAGCCATAATTAGGGCTCCAATGCCAGTACAAGGTATTTTGCCCGTTCTGGAGGAACCAGTTCCACTCTACGCCGTTCCATAAGGTATTAATGTCATTACGCAGATTGGTTTCGTCGGCGTTGGTGGCGTTAAAATATTGTCTCGCGGTTAAAAGGCCCTGCATCAGGTAAGCGGTTTCTACCAGGTCGGCGCCATCATCCTGCTGACTAAACGGAACAACTACGCCAGTGGCTCCATTTAACCAGTGCGGAAAAGCGCCATGAAACTTTTGTGCGGTATTTTTCAGGAAACCGACGATCTTCTGCATCCTAGTCAAACCATCCGCGCGGCTTATAAATTGCCTGTTCACCCCTGCAACGATAGCCATAATGCCAAAGCCGGAACCGCCTGTGGTAACTACGTCACCAGAAGTATTTCGTTCTCGGGCTAACCCCGAAACCGGATGACCAAAGTCCCAGAAATATTTAAACGTTTGCTGTTGCACCAGAGTAAGCAGCTGATCATCACTAATAGTAGGAAACTTATTAGTTGAATCAATAGCAGTAGTGAGCTGAACCGTTACAGCACTAAGCAGGCTGGCATTAGCTGTTGATTTAAGATCAGTAGAGATATTGAGCGTGTATTTGGTTATGGGTTGTAAAGCTGAAGGGATAATAACAAGCGTATTATCATTATCCTCAAAAGAGGTTGTAAAAGTAGCTGTAGTGCCTGCAGCACTTTTTATAGATACGCTATTAGCTACCGAAGCCTGATTAACCGCCGCAGAAAAGGAAACTTTAACAACCGGCGATGATTTTAAATTATAATAGCTAAACCCGTTGGAAACCAGGTTAACCTTAAGACCGGTAAAGGTAAAGGAAGCCGGTGGATTAGAATGAACTTGTGATTGCGTATCCTTTTTACAGGCGTACAATGCACAGGCTAAAATTAAAATGATATTAAAGGTAATATTTCTCATGCCAGACCTATTCACGCAGCATCATTGGCCGGGTTAAAATGAGGGGGCCCATAAAGCGGGCCACCCTCTTTAATTAATCAACTGTTATCTTCCTGCCAGTTCGAGGTTATATAAGGCGTTAACCTCGTTTTTACTGAGCGGTATGCTATAGAAACGAGCCTGGTCCTCAACACCGGTAACATAACTGGCCCATCCCTGCGATGTGGCTCCGCCGGTAAGTGATGGATTGGTTTGAAACTGCAAGGTTCCGAACACCATCTTGGTAGCACCAGACCAATCAAGCGGAGCAAAACCTGTCGGGGTAACGGTACCCGCAACATTACCATTGTAATAAACGGTGATCACTCCTGCCGTGTCATCATAAGTAACGGCAATTTGTATCCAGGTACCCCAGGGCTTGCTTACACTGTAACCACCGGCCCAACCGTCGGCGCCCTTAATACCGGTTGCCCGGTTATAAACGTGCACTTTGAGCACACCAGTAGTTGCAGTACCACCATTATCAAAAAAGATATCAAGCGTTCCCCAAAAATTTGGATCATCGGCTATGCTGAGCAGACCAACGGCTCCGGTGGTATTTTGCGGCATGTTTACCCAGGTACTCACGGTAAAGCTATGCAGGCTTTTAATAGCAGCCGGTACATCAGAAATAACATATCCGTTGTTGGCACCCTGTAAACCCTGCCCCTTAACGCCGGCAGCAAAACTGGTTCCGGTAGCGGTGCCGGTTGTTGATGATAAACTGTCTTTTAAATTGCCACTGAAGGGCCAGTAGGCTACCAGCTTATCAGGATGGATGTCCTTTGAGTTGGTATAGCCAAAATATGATGGCGGCGGTTTGGGCGGAGCATAGCTTTTAGCATTAAATTCTTTCTGACATGATGAAAGCGTTAATCCTGAAGCAGCTACAAATGCCAATGCCGCTGTAAACTTATGTCGTAATGTGTTCATTGTAATAATTTTTAAGAATTAATAACCAGGATTTTGAGTTAACACACCTGCACTATTATCAATTTCATTTTGCGGAATAGGCCACACCTCATTTTTGTTGGCTTTCCACCCACGCGGACCGAAGATTTGCGCTGCACGCCCCTGGCGGATCACGTCGAAGTAGCGGTCAAATTCCATGGCCAGCTCCACTCGGCGCTCCTGCCAGATGGCGTTACGTAGCGCGGTTTGGTCAGTTGTAGTAATCTTGGGTAAAATATTGGGATCGGTATTGGGCTTGCTCTGACGTGCGCGTGCCCTTACCATTTCTAATGATGCCAACGCCTGTGCGGTTTGGCCAAGCTCATTGGCAGCCTCAGCGTTCATCAGTAACACATCAGCATAGCGCAGCACAATAAAATCCTGCTGACAGCCTTCGTTGAAGCCTGATACATATTGGCTGAAAGGCACATAAGATTTTTGGTTGTACATTGGATTATCACCGGCTGCTGGGATAACATCGCCTTCCGGCGTAGTTTCGCCTCTAAAAATGATCGTAGCGTCACGACGAGGATCACCGGGTTCATAAGCAGCCGCCAGATCCGGGCTTGGAACGTTAAAGCCCCATCCGCCACCGGTAACTCCTCTTACTCCCTGCACCTGTGAGTACTGAGAATTTGATGCAGCTGGATTGTTAGGGATCAACATACACTGTATTTCAAAGATCGACTCCTGGTTGTTCTTGTTATTGGTGCGGAACAACTGCTCGTAATCTGGGAACAAGGAGTAACCCAAACCCATTACCTGATTGGTATAGTTGAGTACATCGCTCCATTTTTTCTGGTACATAGCCACCTTTGCGTGTAAAGCAAGCGCAGCCCCTTTGGTAGCATGGCCTACATCCACGGCTGAATAGCTTTGTGGCAATACGGAGGCGGCGTCGGTAAGGTCCTGCTCAATGGCTGCCCAAACCTGTGCCTTAGGGGTACGCGGAATATTGTACTCGTTGGCCGCTTTAGGTACATGCAAACGCAGCGGCACATCGCCAAAAGCTCTTACTAACCTAAAATAGGCGTAGGCACGGATAAACTTTGCTTCGGCCAGGTAACGGTTCTTTAGCGTACCGTCCATATTGATGTTCGGAACGTTATCCAGTATTTGGTTAGCAAAGTTGATAATTTGATACTTGCCGGCCCAAAAGTCAGAAAGCTGACCTTCGCTTGAATTAGCCGTAAAAAAATGGAAATCATTCATAAAAGATGCGTCGGTAGGCGTACTACCTTTTTCCACATCATCTGATCCCATGCTTTCAACCGCAATAGGGGCAAAAGCAATGTTCTTCCATTCGTGCAGGTCGGCATACATTGCATTTACGGCAGATGTAGCATCATCCTGAGTCCTCCAAAAAGTTGCGGCCGTCTGGTTACCCGCGGGATTTAAATTCAGCCAGGTCTTTTTACAGCTTTGAAATATAGTTAATGAGGCCAGTAAGCTGACTCCCAGCAAACCACGCATCAATATTTTGTCGTTTTTCATTTTTATTTATTAAAAAGTAACGTTCACACCAAAGTTATAAGTAGCATATAACGGATATACGTTAGCATCTATACCCATATTACCAGCACTGCCGCCAACCTCCGGACTAAAGCCTTTGTAGCCGAAGATGTTGATAGGGTTTTGTGCATTGGCATACAACCGGATCTTTTGAATGCCCCAGCTCTTTAAGGTATTAGCAGGGAAAGTATAGCCAAACTGCGCATTTCGAACGCGGAAATAAGCACCGCTTTCTACAAGGAAGGAGTTTGGATAAGAGTTAGCACTTGAACCGATGTTTACTGATGGATAGGTATTTGAAGTACCCGGACCATGCCAACGGTGTGCATAAAAATCCTGCGTAAAATTCTCATTGCCATATCGATAAGCGATATTTGCGTTATAAACACTTACATCTGCCCGACCTTGAAAATCTAACTGCAAATCAAAACTCTTATAAGAAAAATAGGTATTGAAACCATAAGTGTATTTAGGATTAGGATTACCTAAAACCACCCTATCGCGCGGATCGATTTTACCATCTCCATTGGTATCCTGGTAAATAAAATCGCCGGGGAGAGCGGTAGGCTGCGTTCCTATTTGAGTGACCTGTTGTTGTGTTTGGTAAACGCCAACCACTTTATAGCCATAAAACTCGCCAATCGGTTCGCCTACAATAGTACGGGTAGCGAGGTAGCCATTGGGTAAACCGTTACCGCCCTTATAAATTGCGTTACGGCCTGTAACCACACCCAATACTTTGTTGTCATTAATACCTAAATTAGCAGAAACAGAGTAATTAAAATCTTTGCTTGGCTGATCTTTCCAGGTTAGCAGGAACTCGTACCCTTTGTTTCCTATAGTTGCCTGATTACCTACAATGCTTCCGGAATTCGTACCGACTGATAATAGTATAGGGATATCAAAAATTGCTGCCTCTGTTTTACGATCGTAATAATCTGCTTCAAATGACAAATGATTATGGATGAGGCTTCCCTCTATACCAAAGTCTGTTCCGTTACTTTTTTCCCAGTAGGTAGCCGGGGGAACTACAGTATTAATACTTCTACCCTGATAAGGTTGCTGAGGATTACCAAAAATAGCAGTGAGATAAGGATCGGCTGAAACGACTGGTATGGATGTATTATAAGGGACGGTTGAATTTCCTAATCTACCCCAACTGGCGCGCAGTTTTAAATTATCAAAGACATGCTGATCCTTCATGAAATCCTCATTGGTGATCACCCATCCGCCTCCTATTGCAGGGAACCAGCCATAGGGATGTGGATAAAACTGAGAAGCACCATCATGACGAATAGATGCGTTCAGTAGGTACTTATCTTTATAAGCATATTGTATCCGCGCAAACTCTGACAATTGTCTATTATAGATCTGTTGCCCGGGATCGGCATAATAAGTCACATTAGCATTTCCAGGAAACGATGAATGTAGATCGCCCGTTGCTGCATTTGGTACCCCATTAGCCTGACCATTAAGTTCATAGGTGTGGAAGTTATAAGCACTATAGCCTAATAATGCGGTAATACTATGACCATTGGTTTTATAATCATAGGTCAAAGTATTTTCCCAATTCCAGTTATGAGTATTTGTATGGGTTAGGCTGAGTGCAGTTGTGTTGCTGGTTTGCGCTACTGTAGCCGAATACATTGGTGTAAAGTTTCTTGCTTCTGCCTGGCCAATGTCTATCCCAAAACTACTACGTAACTTAAAGTGGTTAAGGAACGATAACTCGCCGTAAACGTTACCTGTAAGCCGCTCATTGTAGCTTTTTTGGTTGAAGAAATCGAGCGTTGCCTCGGGGTTATAGTTATTACCATTACCCAGGTTGTAATCATTAGGATCACCGTATTTACCGGTATTATAGAATACAGGTAGCACCGGAGCAGCACCGTATAGCTGGTGGAAGATGCCGCCTGGTACGTCCCGGGAGTTGCTATGTAATCCATTAGCATTATAACCTAATTTTAATGATTTCAGTACCTGGAAATCATTAGATAAATGGAGCGTATAGCGCTTGTAGTTATTGGTTTTTACTAAGCCATCTTGATCAAGGTAACCAAACGAATAGTTATAAGTAACCTTGTCGCTACCCCCGCTGAGAGAAATCTCATGATTGGTTACCAGTGCATTTCTAAGGATCTGCCCATACCAGTCGGTACCATTTCCATAACTTGACGGGTTAGCAAATGGAGTTGGTGAAACATTATTGTAGGTGTAAAGCTCGTTAATAGCGGTTGCATATTCTGTCGCATTGGCCATTTTGACCTCATTTGTTGCAGCCTGCCAGCCCACATAACCATTATAGTTAATTACCGCTTTACCCTTTTTCCCTCTATTAGTAGTAATTACAATTACACCGTTAGCTGCCCTAACGCCGTATATTGCAGTGCTCGAAGCATCCTTCAGCACTGAAATACTCTCAATATCCTGTGGATTAAGGAAGCTGATCTCGTTATACCAAACGCCATCGACAACGAAAAGCGGGCTGGTGCCACCGTAAAAAGTACCCAGACCACGAATGGAAATTTGTGGTGATGCGCCAGGGGAACCGCTGTTAGTTATATCTACGCCTGCAACTTTACCTTGTAACGCACCTACCGCGTTTACTGACGCCTGCTTAGCAATATCAGCCCCTTTTACAGTTGCAATAGATCCGGTAACGTCAACCTTTCTCTGTGTACCATAACCTACTACAATAACCTGCTGCAGCTCGTTGGTTGAGGTTTGTATTTTAACATCAATAGTGGTGCGGCCCCCTACGGGAACATCTAAAGTGTTATAGCCGATAAAGCTAAATCTAAGGACAGCCGTTGCGGGTACAGAGAGCGTATAACCACCGTCTCCGCCTGTTTGTGTTCCTATTGTTGCTCCTCTTACTGTAACACTTACTCCCGGCATACTCTCGCCAGTTGTGGCATCGGTTACCTTACCATGTACGGTAAGATTTTGCGCCAATGCAGTATTAACAAAAAAGAAACACAATAGTACTAACCCTGAGAGTGTAAAAGTTCTCTTCATAATAATAAATGATTTTTTAGGGTTGAATAATTAATTGGTTTTGAGTGTTCGAAGTTGGACAGATAATTGATCTTAAGCAAAAAAAGCTCCTCTACATTATTACATCACCTATAACTCACCTGCTCAAATGTTGTTTTTAACTTTTTATAACTACTTAACTATAAGATATTTGAACCACATTTAGTGTAAATATTACATACTACAAGCTACCCCATCCCACCACACATCCCTTAAGAGGGTATGAGAGGTAATGATGTAGTAATATTTTGGCAGTTAAGCCAATTTGAGATACTTTGCCCGTGCCTATGGCAACACGCAAGCGACTAAAAAAGAGTTTAACGGATGAGCAAATAGAGTTAAAAGAGTAGCAAGAAAAGTAGAAAGATAAAAATCATCAGTGTTACACAAATGTTAGTGCTGAATTAAGCTGATATATCATAGCACCCAATACACTAACTACCGTCAAGTAAACAGAAAGTTTCAGAAATTATAGCTCCATCAAAAACTCGACAAGATTCTTATCATGTTCGAGGTTGAGTTTCTTGCGGAGGCGATAGCGGCGGATCTCTACGCCACGGAGAGTGATATTAAGCAACGAGGCCATTTCCTTACTGCTCATATTCATGCGGAGGTAAGCGCATAATTTAAGATCGTTGGGCACAAGGTCTGGGTGTTGTGCTTTTAGTTTTTTAAAGAAGTTTTCGTGCGCCTCATTAAAGCTGGTTTCAAAGATGTTCCAGTCGCGGTCATCACTCATGCCCTCATCAATAACCTTTTGTATCCGGCGCAGTTGTTCTTCTGAAAGTCTTTTACCATTGTCATCCTTTAGCTGCAAAATCTCAGAACTGATCTTCTGCAGCAATTCGTTTTTGTAAACGATATTCATGGCCGAATTAGCCAGTTCGCGGCTCTTGCTGGCCAGATCCGTCTGTAGCTGCTCATTTCTGAGTTTAACCAGCTGCTGCTCACGTTTAATGGCTTCCTGCTTCAAAAACTCTTCCTTTTCGTGTTGAAGCTTTTGCTGTAAATGCAGCTGGTGTTTCCGCAATTTGAGTCGGTAGTAATACCGTACTCCGTAGTACAGCAGCACCACTAGTAATGCATAGCAGAACATAGCGATTGTGCCGGCATACCAGGGCGCTAAAATGGTAAAGCTAAATTCGGTAACGGGCGAAACCACGCCGTCATTAATACGGGCCCTTACTTTAAACTTGTAAGTACCCTGGCCCAAGTTGGTAAACTCATTTTGCGTTTGCGCCGACCAGTCAGACCATTGCCTTGAGTATCCCTCTAAATAATACTGGTAACGGATCTTGGCCTGCCTGTAATAAGGTAAGGAATAGGTAATGCGCAGGTTATTTTCCGCAAAAGGTATTTCAACGCCTGAGCCCGCCCCATTTTCATTCATCACAGTGGCCTTGCCGGTAATGTTTTCCACCTCTCTGATCAATACCGGTGGCAGCGTTGTGCGGCTATTCACCAACGCATCTTCGTCGTTAAAGATCACAAAACCATCGTCAACGCTGATTAAGTAAATAGAACTGTTGATTCTGCTGATATTCTCATAATTCTGAACCATCCGGCCGTTAAGTACACTAAAACGATTAGAATCAATAGTGAGCCGGCCGGGGAATGACAAATCAGCAAGGGCCACCCTGCCATGATTGATAAACCAATATTTATGGCCCTCGGCAGGAATGATTTTATTCGCAGTAGAAAAGCTTCCGAGTTTGCTGTTGAGTTGCTTGTATTTCTCAAAGCGGTCGGCTATATCGTCATAAACATAGAACCCTGAATCAGACGAAAAAACAATGCGACTATCGAGGTTAAAGACGTTAATGTTATAGCTCCCAGGCAGGCCGAAACGCTGGTCATAATATTTTACAGCAGTTGCCCGCTTTAAATCGACACTAAGGCTGATGCGATAAATGCCCTTATAGGCATGGCTCACCCAGATCTGCCCTTTGTTATCTTGTTCTACATATCTGGATGGCTGGTCGAAACCACTAATCTTATAACCAAACGCCCAATTGCGCCCGGCATCTTTGCGGTAAACTACCAAACCGGTATAAGTACCTTGTATAAGCTGATCCTTATTGAAGTTTTTGATGGTCCAACCACCATTCACATCAGAGATTCTGCTGATGGCGCTGCCGTTTACCTGATAAGTGCCATTGTTGTGTCCGCAAAGCAGACGGCCATCAAACAGCGACAGGTCCCATACCTGCCCCTGTGAGCCAGGAATGAGCTTAAAATCAAATGACTGAAAAAGACGGCTATTGCCACCTGCCTGCCAGTCGCTGTAAAAAAGGCCCTGGTTAGTACCAAGATAAATTTTACTATCGTGAATAAGACTGGAATAAACCGTTCCGAAGTGGCCGGTTTTATCGAAATAAAAATACAGCGGTGAATTGAGTTCAATGCGGTCAATACCATTATCCAGGCCCGCCCACAGGTTCAGTTCGCTGTCGGTATATAAACTGAGCACCGTATTATTCTGCAGTCCGCTCGACTTATTGATCTGCTGAACAAGGTTACCGCCGGCATCAACAATAATTACCCCATTTAAAATGGTGCCAAATGCAAAATATTTACCTCCTACTACCGCGCCGTTGTTCAGTTGGTAAGTTTTCAAAAAATCATTCGCCTGATTAACCCACGGGCTGATCTTTACCCCATCGTAAATAAACAAGCCGTTTTTCGCCGTTCCTATTAGAAATTGACCCGACTTAAAGGGTAGGATGCTGAGCACGCCGGTATTGCCCAACACTTCACTGCCGGGAATGGGCTTCAAATGATCGTCAATAAGCTCCGATAAACCTGCATTGATCTGCTCCACAAAGTACCGGCTGCCTGTTTTAAATAAGAAGAGATAGGGCTGCAGCGCCTTTACTACCTTGATATGATTGTTTTGCAGAATATAAATTGAGCCGAAGGTTTGAAACAGAATACGATTGTGGTCAATATAGATCTTCCAAACTTCTTCATTAAGCGGGTATTTAGCTGGAATGAGCTTCGTTAGTGAGTGATAGACCAGTTTTCCCCGATTGTTATGCTGCCAGTAACCAAACTCGCCAAAGCCCCCGCTGTAAATTTTCCCCTTGCCATCGGCCACTACCGACCGCACTATTAAACCATTAGGCATGCGGTAAGATTGCCAGTACTTGCCGTCGAATGACAATAATCCCTCAGAATTACCAAAGTACATAATGCCATGCTCGTCACGGGTAACCGCCCAGTTCTGGTTTCCTGATTGGTACAGCGCTTTGGTATAATTTTGCACATAGGGTACGCCAATGCTTTTTATATCGGCCGCGTAGCCGCGTACAATACAGCAAACAAAAAGCATCAATAGAATAGCTCTGCGCATGAAGATGGCCCTATAGGGGTATTTGTAGTTTAATTGGTCAGTTAAAAATACATTTTGTTATTAAAAACATAAAGCTTACCGTTTAAGATAAGCTTTATATTCTTTATAACACAAGAACTGCTCCTTATTCAGCCAGTTCTATCTTTTTACCTTTTACGTTGACAGGCTGCGGAACCTTTACATAATAGCCGGTACCGTCATAAACACGCTTGCGGGGATGCGACTTGCAGGCATCGCTACAACAACCATCTAATTCCCAACCGCACTCTTCGCACTGGGTAAAGTGTTCATTACACTCCGGATTAGCACAGTTGATCATTTTATCAGTGGCCTTTCCGCAATTGTAACATTTGGAGATCACCACCGGATTTACGGAGTTAACCTCTACCGCTAACCGGTTATCAAAAACATAGCATTTGCCTTCAAAATCTTTACCGCCCGCTTCCTTACCGTATTTAATAATGCCGCCGTGCAGTTGGTAAACATCTTCAAAGCCTTCGTGCAGCAACAAGGCCGATGCCTTCTCGCATTTAATACCGCCGGTGCAATAGGTTAAAATCCTTTTGCCTTTGTATTGTGCCAGCTCGTTGATCTTCTCCGGAAAATCGCGGAAGTTTTCGATGTCCAACGTTATGGCATTCTTGAACTTGCCAAGAGAATGCTCATAGTTGGACCGAACATCCAGGATTACCACGTCGTCGCGGTCCTTCATTTCCATAAAATCCTTTGGCTCCAGGTGCTTGCCTGTTTTAACCTGAGGATTAATGATATGCGGATCACGCAGACCAGAGTGAACAATCTCCTCCTTATAGCGAACATGCATCTTTACAAAAGACGGCTCGTCCACTTCATCGATCTTAAATTCGGTAGCGGCAAAACGAGGATCAGCATGCACGGTGTCCATGTAGCTTTTACAAGCCTCTGGGGTACCTGAAACAGTGCCGTTAAGCCCCTCATCGGCCACAATAATACGTCCTACTAAACCCAGATCTTTACAAAATTTAAGATGGTCGGCAGCAAATTGCTCCCCATCTGCTATTGTCGAATAACAATAATAGAGTAGTGTTTGATACTTTGCCATAAATACATTGATGCTGGTGCAAACAGCGTTAAATGCGGTGCAAAGATAGGGGTTTGATTTCGAATTTTCGATTTCGGATGTTTTTAAATGCGAAAGTTGGGGTCGTCTTGAACTGGAATTTATCGGATTTTAAGAATAGACAGAATTAACCTTGTCAAATAGCGGACTACCATCATAATTATGCTACAAAAATCAAATCCGAAATCGAAATTCCGACATCCGAAATCGTCCCCCCTTTAGGGGGCCAGGGGGCTTATTTGATTCCATAGAATATCCTCAGCCCATTAACCACCCTATGATTGCCGGCATAGGCCACGCCGTAGTCCACACGGAAGAAGAAGCGTTTAAGGCCCACGTAGAACTCAGAGTAGTTTTGGCGGCCGGTTTGCTCGGTGAGGTAGTTAAAACCTACTATTTCTTCGAGTTTTAAAGCCCGGATACCAGGGATCTTGTTGAGGAAGAAACCCGAGAAATTATGCTCGTAGTGTGCCTCAATAAAGGCCCTGTCGGTACTGTAAGTATAAAAAGGCAGGAAGTGGAAGTTGCCAATATCAGGATTAAACACCGTTCCCTGGTTACCCAGAAAGTGGTTGTAATCCATAAAATACAGACTTTTGTGATTAAAGAAATCACCTACGGTAAGCCGGTAGGCCGATGCGCCCCACAAACCAAACAGCAAGCGATCATCATAAATATCTATCGAACCGAAGTCATAATTTACGTCGGAACCTAAAACGCCGTTGATTCCTTTACGATAATTAAGCCTGAGGTTTGGATAAATAGTAGGTTCATAAAAGCGACCATCGGGCCGGTCGATATAGCGCTGGTCAAAGGTAAAAGTAAGCGAGGTTCTGAAAGTCAAAGCCTGGTTATCAGGGAAAAGTGGCGTGTGGTCGTCTGCCGGGGCTTTTGGATCAACCAAAGGATTATTGGATGTATAATGAGCCTGGGAATTAAAAATATGGTTAAAGGAAATATTATAAAGCTGTTGCCGGTTGGCATATGATAATTGCGCAAACCATAATATGCCGTTAGCCAGTTCGCGCTGATATGCCAGCAGGCCCCATTGGGTATGATAATATTTAACATAGTTGCTTCCGCCCAACAGGGTGCTCAACGTGTTGAAGAATAACGACCGGGTACCAGCATTGCTCAGATCAAAGATATCGCTGCCGAAACTGGCGTACCAATAGCCCTGGTTTATGGGATCAAAATTATAGGTAGCATGAATGTTAGCATCAAAACGCTTGGCAGCAAAACCATATTTTACATCCGGACTAATGGTGAACGACCGCCCGTAGGTGAGCGCTTTGGTATAATCGACATTTAAATTCAGACCATATCCCTCAACAGTATTGTAAAAGATGGTCTCATAAAGCGGATGCACATGGAATACGTCGTGCTTTTCCCGGTCAAAATTATTGTAGCCAAAGAGTACGTAGGGCAAAAAGGTAAAGGAGTTTTTTGCCCGCTGTAAAGAATCCTGGTATTGAGGTGTAGCTTTATGCGCGGCAACGCTATCTTTAAAGCGGTAATCTCTCAGTTCCTGGTGTGTAAGCGGAACGGGGCGGTTACGCGTCCAATAGGCGTTACCTTTATGGTTGGCATCGCTGTCAATACGCATCACCTGGCCGTTAAAGAAATGCTGCGGAAAATCTACATTGATCTTATAGTTGTTGTAGACCGCCAAATAGTAGCCGTTAAACTTAAAGCCCAACACATTACCTTCAAAGGTATATTGCATAGACTCCGGCATCCAGTAATTATCCTGTACCGGCACAAATTGCTGACTGATCTTGAGGGTATCTACAAAATTGAGGTTGTTATCTTTAGTGAGATAAAGGTCTACAGAATAAATGCGCCAGTCGCCCTCGAGTATGTAGATAAACCCACGGTAAACCGGGTCGTGTTTGCGTTTGGGGATTACTTCTATCCTATCAATGGTATGGCCATTCTCTACAGAAACGCCCAAAAGCTTATACTGATAGTACGTCATGGCATTATCCGCAACCGGCGAAATGAAGCCGCGCGGACTGAGACCATGAATTTCAAACATGTTCTTGTAGAAGTTTGCTTTCAGATCTGAAGCCTTGTTGAAGCTAAACGCTGTATTCTCACCAGCTACTTTTGAGGCAATCATAAACTCGCGGACTTTATCAGGCGCTTCAAAATTAAATTCAGACAACGACTCAGACTGGTATAGAATACCCTTACCCGTTGAATCAAGCTCAAGTACATGAGCAACATCTTTGCCTACCAGTTTCTTTGGGGCCTTAATAAGGTGCTGTACGCCTTTTACATAGGCGGCACAAGTGTAACTTTTTATTTCGTCGAGATAATCCTTGCGTTTGGCAATCACCTGCTTCATAATATCATGAGCAGGATCATCTTTGGAGGCTTTTACCGTTACCGGCTTTAATTCAAACACTTGTGCAATCAGCTTTACATCATGCCTTTCATCCTGATTGCCAATGGTGATCTTTTCTGTTCTTTCCACATAGCCAACATTGCGGTAAACCACATTGTAAGTACCCGGATTAAGTTTAAACTGATAAAGGCCGTCTTCGTTGGATACGGTACCATAAGTGGTATTTCGAATATATACGGAAGTAAAACTTACGGGATTGCCCTTCTGATCGGTAATACGCCCCGACAATAAATAGGTCTGGGCTTTTACGGGCAGCGCAAAGTAGAGAACAAATATGAGTACGAGATATTTCGGCATATAATAATGTCTGTAGAATAATATTTGCGACCTAAATGTTTGTTTTGACATTCATTTTTTGTAAGACATCGCATCCGAATGCAAAATGATGGTTAATTTTACCGCCGTAAAATGGTTTGATTATGTACGAAACGCTAAAGCCGGTATTACAACAGGAGCTTGCAGAAATTGAAAAGGCAGGCCTGTATAAAAAAGAAAGAATCATCATTTCGCCGCAGGGAGCTGAGATTGAAGTAGAAGGCGGTAAAAAAGTGATTAACTTCTGTGCCAACAACTACCTGGGGCTGTCATCCAATCCTAAGGTTATCGAGGCTGCGAAGGCAACGATCGATGCGCACGGTTATGGCATGTCGTCTGTGCGCTTTATTTGTGGTACGCAAGACATCCACAAGGAACTGGAAAGAAAAATATCCGAGTTTCTGGGTACAGAAGACACCATATTGTATGCTGCGGCCTTCGATGCAAACGGTGGAGTTTTTGAACCATTGTTTAACGAGCAGGATGCGATTATTTCTGACGAGCTTAACCACGCCTCCATCATTGACGGCGTTCGTCTGTGCAAGGCCCAGCGTTTACGATATAAGCACGATGACATGGCGGACCTGGAAGAAAAGCTAAAAGCGTCTCAGGATCTGCGCCACCGCATCATTGTAACCGACGGCGCTTTCTCTATGGATGGCACCATCGCCCAGTTAGATAAGATCTGTGACCTCGCCGATAAATACAAGGCACTTGTGATGATAGACGAAAGCCATTGCAGCGGTTTTATGGGTAAAACCGGCCGCGGTACGCATGAGTATTTTGGTGTAATGGATCGCATTGATATTATTACCGGAACCCTTGGTAAAGCCTTGGGCGGTGCATCCGGCGGTTTTACGTCCGGTCGGAAAGAGATTATTGATATGCTGCGTCAGCGTTCGCGTCCATATCTATTCTCTAATACCCTTGCCCCTGCTATTGTTGGCGGTTCCATCGCGGTACTAAATATGCTGAGCGAAACAACCCAGCTGCGCGATAAGCTAGAAAGCAACACCAAATACTTCCGCCAAAAAATGACGGAAGCTGGCTTTGATATTAAGCCAGGTGTGCACCCCATTGTACCTGTGATGTTGTATGAAGCTCAATTGGCCCAGGAGTTTGCAGCTAGGATGCTTAATGAAGGTATCTATGTGATCGGTTTCTATTACCCGGTAGTACCGCAGGGCAAGGCACGGATCAGGGTGCAATTATCCGCCGCCCATGAGCAAGAACACCTGGATAAAGCCATTGCTGCTTTTACCAAAGTGGGCAAAGAACTGGGCGTGCTGAAATAATCACGTACACATTTTGTATATTTGTACGTATAGTAGTTATTATTAACATGGCAAAGCTGACTTTGAATATTGATCCTGACACTATAGAAATTGCAAAAAAAATTGCTAAGCAAAAACACACAAGCATTTCTAAAATCGTTCAATCGTACTTAAAAAGTATTTCCAGACAGGAAGACAGACAAATAACAGAGGTTAAGGATCTGGCACCTGAGGTGATTTCATTAACTGGTTTACTCAAGAATGCGAAATTACCCGACGATTACGATTACAGACAACCTTACAGAGAACATTTAGAGAAGAAATATGGTCTCTAAAATTTTTGTAGATAGTGACGTACTCTTGGACCTGTTCCTGTCGAGAGAGCCTCATTTAGAATACACTCAGGAATTACTTAGTTTACGCGATCCGGCGATACAGTTTTTTACATCCTCAGTTATTATTAATAACCTCTATTATTTTATTGCAAAAGAACTGGGTAAACAAACAGCAAAAACGTCTATTAGCGCCTTGCTTAAATTATTGAATGTTTTACCGGTAACTCAAAACACTATTAAGTCAGCATTGGGAAGTGAATTCGTAGATTTCGAAGATGCCCTCCAGTACTTTACTGCCGCTGAACATTCATGCCAGCGTATTATAACAAGAAATTTAAAACATTATAAGAAATCTTACATTCCGGCGCTTACCGCTCAGGATTTTCTTAAAACATTATAGAATAGAATGGAAGAACAACTTTCTCAATACACGGCGGAGATCAATGCCTTTTCACCAGCTAATGCTGACGAATTGGAGACCTTCCGTATCAAATACCTCGGTTCAAAAGGAATTATTAAAGATCTTTTTGAGCAGTTTAAAACAGTAAGTCCGGAAGAAAAACGGATCCTGGGTAAAGTGCTTAACCAGTTTAAGCAACTAACTGAAGCACGCTATGCGGAATTAAAGGAGCAATTTGAATCGGCCGCCGATACTTTAAAATCAGACCAAGATCTTACTTTACCTGGCGAAGGCTTTGCGGTAGGCTCTCGCCACCCGCTTTCATTGGTGCGGAACGAGATTATCGACATTTTTAAGCGTCTTGGTTTCGTAGTGGCCGAAGGTCCGGAAATTGAGGACGATTGGCACAATTTCTCGTCGCTTAATTTCCCAGAGGAGCATCCAGCGCGTGATATGCAGGATACCTTCTTTATCAAAAAAAACAATGGTAAAGACGATATCGCCCTACGTACACACACCTCTTCGGTACAGGTAAGGATGATGGAGAATGGTAAACCGCCGTTCCGTGCTATTATGCCGGGCCGTGTTTACCGTAATGAGGCTATTTCTGCCCGTGCACACTGTTTCTTTCACCAGGTTGAAGGTTTATATATTGACGAGAACGTATCATTTGCCGATTTAAAGCAAACGTTATATCACTTTGTGCAGGAGCTTTATGGCGAGGGCACTAAAGTACGTTTCCGGCCGTCATACTTTCCGTTCACGGAACCTTCGGCAGAAATGGATGTATCTTGCAGTATCTGTAAAGGCGCGGGCTGTAATATGTGTAAACACACCGGCTGGGTTGAAATTTTGGGCTGCGGTATGGTTGACCCGAACGTTCTTGAAAACTGCGGTATTGACAGTAAAAAGTATACCGGTTTTGCTTTTGGTATGGGAATTGAACGAATTGCTAATCTGAAATATGTGATCAGGGATCTGCGTTTATTCTCTGAGAACGATGTTCGGTTCCTGAACCAGTTTAAAACAGAACTGATATGATAAAACGGTGGGGGTTGATGATATTGATTGCGATAAGCGCAATTTCGTGCGGTAAAGACAGCAGCAATGTACCAAGTGTTTCTGTTGATTTTGAAGCGCCGTTAACAGACCCCCGCCTTAGCAAATTAAACTCTCCGGGTGGCGCAGTAATGGTGAGTGGTTATGGAGTGGCCGGGTTGATCATCTATCACGAACCAGATGGCACTTATGCGGCTTATGATCGCTGCAGCAGCTATCAACCTCAAAACAAATGCGCTGTTACCCTGGATAATACCGGATTTACCGTAACCGACCCCTGCAGCGGATCAAAATTTTCTTTGCTTGATGGTACCCCTACCAAAGGACCGGCAACAAAGTCATTACGGGTTTATACGGTATCTGTGAGTAATTTTCAGATATTTGTCACAAATTAATAAATGGAAGCTGACAAAATTAAAGAAAGCATTAAGCGGGCAGCGCAGGAATTGTTCCGCAAATTTGGTTACCACAAGACAAGCGTCAACGAGATTGCTAAAAAAGCCAAAATTGCCAAAGCTACCATTTATAAGTATTTCGACAGTAAGGAAGATGTGCTCCATGCCCTGCTGATGGACTACATCAAAGTTAGTGTTGATGACCTGATTAATACCAACACCCCGGATATGGATGAGGAAGCCCACCTGAGCAACCTCATTATGAAAACCTGCCGACTCTCTTACACCGTTTGTAATGAATTTATTGGCTGGGACTTTATCCG
>Ga0157369_10000504_pt1 | contig 51436 bp, 49 predicted proteins | sample C25metaG_FD_113461 | JGI IMG/M metagenome (GOLD analysis project Ga0157369, IMG submission 113461) | Corn rhizosphere microbial communities from Kellogg Biological Station, Michigan, USA - C2-5 metaG | ecosystem: Host-associated > Plants > Roots > Rhizosphere > Soil | place: USA: Michigan... | reverse complement strand
TGGCAAGCAGGTATTTCATGGTCGTCCCTGGTGGTGGCCCTTTGCCGATGGTTGAGCGGTGGCCATCGGCGGTCAAGGGACGAAGGTCACGCCGCAAGACCCGGATAGCCTGGGCGCGGACGCGGGCGGACGATAGCGCCATCCCCAACGGAGGCAACCCCATGGCTTACCGCATCCGCGGCATCGATCCCACCCCGTTTCTTTCGCTCTATGGGCGTGACGAGGCGGAGCTGAAACAGCGTGGCGTTTTGCGCACGGTGGCAGGCGACGATACCGGCTATCCGGAGCGCATTGAACTGCGCAACGCCCGTCGCGGTGAATGCCTGCTGCTATTGAACTTCACCCACCAGCCAGCCGCGGGCCCGTACCACGCAAGCCACGCCGTGTTCGTTCGCGAAGGTGCCACCGAGGCAGCGCAGCTGTTCGACGAAGTGCCTGACGTGATGGCCAGGCGGATGATCTCGTTGCGTGCCTTCAACGCCGACCACCTGATCGACCACGCCGCCCTGGTGGATGGCCGTCAGCTGGATGAAGCGATCCGGCGCATGCTGGGCACCGCCAGCGTGGCCTATGTGCACGCCCATTACGCCGCGTACGGCTGTTTCGCCGGCTACATCGACCGGGCCTGAGCGGCGGCGTATAACGGTGGGCATGGAACCCAGCGCCCCATGCCCCATCTGCAACAGCACCGGCCAGGTCACCTACGTCGATGAAGACGTCGGCTGCCAGGTGACCCTGCCGTGCTGGGCGTGCGCGCCGAAGGCTGAGACCTCGCTGGGCCAGCCAGCCCCCGACGCACCCTGGCTATAAAGAGCCGCCGTTATAGGAGCGCGCTTGCGCGCGATGGGGGGTACGGCAAGACCCATCGCGCGCAAGCGCGCTCCTACAACCGCCGGTGCCCGTGCCAGGCAACCGCGTGCCTCTACAGCTTGTAATTGATACCAAACATGATCGTGCGGCCGTAGGTGTCGAACTCCAGCGGTCGCTGGATCTTCACATTGTTCGGCAACGCCGAGGTCTGCGCGGTCTTGTATGGCGAATCGGTGAGGTTGTTGACCTGTAGCAGCACGCTCAGGCCGCTGTACGTACCTTCCTGGAATTCATAGCCGATCTGCATATCGGTCTGCTTGTCGGCCAGCACGGTGTTGTAACCGAGCTGATCGAACAGCGCGACCGCTTCGCCCGTGAACGATGAACGGTAACGCTCGGCGATGCGGAACGACCAGCCGTACTTTTCGTAGTACAACGCCAGGTTGGCCACCTTGCGCGACAGGCCGGGCAGGGTGCTCGGGCTGCCGGGAATCGTCGATACGGCGCTGACCGGCAGCGTGCTGTTGGTGAGCGAGAAGTTAGCCTGCGCACCGAAGCCGTCGAGCCACGAGGCGATCAGGCCGCCTTCGATACCGCCTTGCAGTTCCAGGCCCTTGATCTTGCCGCCGCTGCCGTTTTGCGGCGTGGTGAACGAGCCACGCGTGCTGGTCGGCGTGAGCGTGGGGTTATCGTTGACGTACTTCGAGAAGTCGTAATCGAGCACCGTCTCGTTGTAGATGTAGTTCAGCAGGTTCTTGTTGAACACCGCGGCGGCCACGTAGCTCGCTTTGCCGAAGTACTTCTCCCAGCTCAGGTCCGCGCCCACCGCGACATACGGCTTCAGCTTCGGGTTACCACCGCTGCCGGACCACAGCACCTGGCCGGCGGCCGGGCCGTCGGTCACTTCGGCCACGCCTGCGGAGGTCGCGACCTTCTCGTCATCGATACGGCCGCGAACCATGGACTTGGCCAGGCCAAAGCGCAGGTACTGGTTCTCGCCCACTTCGCCCACGACGTTCAGGCTGGGCAGCACCTTGGTGTAACGCGTGCCATCGGAGATGCGGCCGACCAGCGTATCGCCGTTGGTCTGCAGGGCGGTCGACGACTGATCGGTGCGCACGGCCTGCACGCCCAGGTTGCCGGTGATGGGCACGCCGCCCAGGCTCGTATCCAGGTTGAACTTGATGTACGCCACCGGCACCTTCTCGCGCACGGTGTAGTTGCGGCTCCAGTCCGACTGGCCGTTGCGCTGGGTGAGGTAGAACTGGCTGCCCAGCGCATCGTTGACGTTGTAGTTCACGATGCCGGGAATGCCGCCATAGCTGAGATCCGTAATACCGCTCAGGAACGACGGATCGATCGGCATGCCGTAGCCCGGTACATAGCTGCTTGAATCCGAGCCGTTACCATTGAGCCACGCAAAGAACACATCCGCCGACTTGGTCTTGCGCCGGTCGGAGTAGTTCGCACCCAGGGTGAAGTCGCTGAAGATCCAGCCCACCGGATGGGTCACTTCCAGGCGGAACGCCTTGATCGTGTCCTTCTGCTTGTCGTACTCCGCACGGCCGTTATAGCCGTAGTTGTTCGGGTCGGTGAACTGGACGACCGAAGGATCCGCGAAGTTCGTGCCTGGAGTGAAATCCGGGAAGTGCTCATGCACCGGGGTTGCGAAGTCCGTGCCACTGGTTTCCTGGCCGGGCAGGCCGGCAAACAGGTAGGCATCGTGCAGGCGGCGCTTGGCCATGGAGTACGACGCATCGGCGTTGATCATCCAGCCGTTGCCGAAGTCGTACTGGTTGTTCCAGCCCGCGGAGAACAGGTTGTCCTTCTCCTTCGTGTATTCGTTCTGCAGGATCGCCTTCAGCCCATCAATGTGGCCGGTGGTGACCAGCGGGTAGGGCAGGGTCGGCTCCAGGCCCACGTTCGAATACGACACGTTGTCGTAAGGGCTGCTCGACCACTGCACGCCGTTGAGGTTCGTTTTCTGGTCGAACGTGGAGTAGTACAGATCCAGCGTGGAGTGGTAGTGGTCGTCCGGCGCCCACTCCAGCACGGTCATGATGCCGTTGCGCAGCTGGTTCTCGGATTTGGCACGCAGTTGCATGCCTTCCTGCGAAAGCACGTTATCCGGCAGGCCGGGCGTATGCGGTGCACCCCAGTTATTCTCCGCGCCCTGCGAGCCGTTGTTCAGGCTCCACCACCATGCCTGGTACTGCTTCTCCTGGATCGGCGAATCCAGCTGGGCCACGCCCACGGCCAGGCCGAGGGTGTGGTCGAAGAACTGGTCGATGTACGAGAAGCTGGCACGGTGGCCGGTATCGCCCACGCCGCTGCCGTGGTTGAGGTTGCCGTTATCCGTGGTCTCGCCACGCAGGTTCACCGCAATGGCGCGCTTGGGCAGGTCGAGCGGGCGGATGGTGTGCAGGTCGACCGTGCCTGAGAGGCCCTGGCCGATCAGCGCCGCATCGGGCGTCTTGTACACGGCCACGCCGCTGATCAGCTCGGAGGGGTATTGGTCAAAGTCCACACCACGGTTTTCACCGATGGTGGCCTGCTCGCGGCCGTTCAGCGTGGTGCCGACGAAATCGGGCGACAGACCGCGGATCGAAATCTGGTTGGCGCGGCCATCGACGCGTTGGGTGGCCAGGCCGGGCACGCGGGCCAGGCTCTCGGCGATGCTGCTATCAGGTAGCTTGCCGATGTCTTCAGCTGAGATGGCCTCGATGATGTTGCCGGAGTTCCGCTTGGCGTTCAGCGAGTTCTGGATCGAGGCCTGGATACCGGTCACAACCACGGCATCGAGGTTGCTCACGCCATCGCTGCTGGTCGGCTTCGGGGCCTTTTTCGCCTTTTCATCTTTTGCCGATTTTGCATTGGCGTCGGTGGGCGCCGTGCTGGGGTTCTGCTGGGGCTGGGTTTGGGCCTGGTCCTGCGCCCAGGTGGTGCCGGAAGCCAGCAGCAGCGCCATGGCGCACGCCGTGGCCAGTGGGCGCGCGCGCAGCGCAGGCACAGCGTGGCCCCGCTTCGAATGGCGACGATTCATTGATTTCCCCGCGTCTTGTGACGTTGTTTTTAGATGTGGCGAACGCCCCTCGCGCTCGCGGCGGGGAGGATGGGCGAGTGCCATACGGCTGTCATCTGGCAACGCAGCAGATTCGTGCGAAACGTTCAGTTTTCACGGACGACGCATCGCAAGAAGTTGCGATATCCATCCCAAAAGACACAGGCGTCTTGTGCATGGCTGCGGCTAGCATCGGCATGACATCCACCGGGGAGGGGAACCCAATGCACGTTCGTACACTCGCAGCGCTCGCCGGTTTGCTGGCCGCCGCACCGGCCATCGCCGCCGATTCAGATCAGGCCGTGCTGGCCCCGTTCCAGGCCTTCCTCGATGGCATGGCCAAGTACGACCAGGCCGCCATGCGCGCGGTCGTTCAGCCCGATGGCAGCGTCGCCCTGCTGCGCAAGGACAAGGTCGTGCGCAACACGCTCTCCGGTTTCATCGACCACATCAAGCCCGGCATGGACAGCATCGAGGAGCGGATCTACGAGCCGCTCGTACGCGTGGACGATAACCTCGCCATCATCTGGGCGCGTTACGACTTCCGCTTGAACGGCAAGGTCGTGCATTGCGGCACCGACCTGGTGCACCTGGTGAAGCAGGATGGGAAATGGGTGATCGCGGGGATTGCGGATAACAGTCGGGATGATTGTCCGGCGAAGTAAGGTGGGGCGAGGGCAATCGAATCGCGCTTGCGCGCGATTCACGCCGCCGGATCGCTTATTCCACCGCCGCTGGCCTGCGCAACCCAAACAAGCGCGAAATATTGACCTGCAGATTCAAGCCATACACCAGCAGGTTCTTCGGCACCGTCCTGGTGGCCGGGATGCCCGAGTTATCCGGGTGGATGTAGTACTGGATCGTGGGCATCAGCGTGATGCCCGGCACCGGTTTCCATCCGTAGTTCAGCTCGAACGTCACCTGGTTGGGGTTGTTCTTGCCGTGCCCGCCCGCCTTGATGCGCGCATCGTTGAGGTAGGCCTCCTCGGCATCGGTCATGCGGAAATACGATACGTTCAGGCCGATCGTATCGGTCGGCCGGGCGGCGAACGGCCCGGTCAGCACGAAGCCGGTGTAAATCTGCCGGCGCATGATCTCGTCGGTTTCCAGCTGGTGGGCAATGCCGGCGAACACATCCAGGTTGCGTGACGAGCCCGGGCTGGGTCGCCACACGATGCGATCGGCCATGAGGTACACGCCCGAGCGGTTGGAATCCGCCTCACGCGCCGTGCCACCGTAACGGCCCTTCGAGCGGCCGGCGGCGTTGTAGTAAGGATCGGTGAGCGGCGCCGTGCTCAGGTAGCCACCGGCCTTGATCTCGAAACCGTACGGGTTCTCCGCCGGATCCATCTTCACCCAGCCCCATTCCACGGGGAAGGTCACGCCGTTCGCATTGGCGATCGAGAAATCCAGGCCGTTGCTTGCGGACGTCGTGGGATTCACCTCGTACGCGCCCGCCTCGATATACGAATGCGGGGTGAGCTTGTAGTTCACGTTCAATGCCCACGTCGCTGAAGGCAACAAGCTGTAGCCGGCTTCGGAGTTGATCAGCCGTGGGACGCCGCAGGTCGTGCCAGACATGAACTGGCAGTTGGTGGCCAGGTGCGCGTAGTACGCCGTGGTGCCGAGGCGACCGAACATGATGTCGAGTTTGTTGGCGAGGAACTTCTGCTCCCACGCGAACAGGCCCAGGTGCCAGCGCGGATACTCGTTCTTGTAGATGTACTGCTGCTTGGCGAACGTGCCGGTCACGTCGTGATTCAAGCCATTGCCGTAATCGCGGTACACCGTGAAATGGAAGCTGCCACCGGTGATGCCGAGCAGCTTCTGCATATCGAAATCGGCGCCGATATTGAACTGGCCGACGTTGGTGCGGCCCTGGTCCACGCCGCCGCGAGGATTGGTCGCGTACTGGTTGATCAGGTTGGCGCGGATGAACACGCCATCGGCGGCGAGCTTCTGCATGGCGTCGAGCGAGCCGCTGGCGGGCGTGGCCGCGTCATCCTGTGCGGCGAAGGTGTTAGTGGCAACGAGGCAGCAAAGTGCCCCCAAGCCCACGGCTTTCCAGCCGAAGGTTTTGCGATGGAGCGTCATGAGTCGTCCCCTCCCCGGGCAGACTTGGGTGTGGTGGATCAGGCGGGCCGGTAGCCCTGGCTGAGTTCTTCCTCGAGGCGTTCGGTATCGACGGCCTTCTCCCATTTGCCGACGACCAGGGTGGCGACACAGTTGCCCGCGATGTTGGTGAACACGAAGGCGGACGAGAGGATGCGGTGCACGCCAAGGATCAGCGCGATGCTGCCGACCGGAATGGTCTTGGTGGCGGCCAGGGTCATGGCGAGCACGGCGATGGCCGATCCCGCCACGCCAGCGCCACCCTTGGAGGTGACCAGCAGCACCAGCAGCAGCCCGAGTTGCTGTTCCCAGCCCAGCGCAGTACCCGTGGCCTGGGCAAGGAACACGGCGACCGCGGCGAAATACAGGCAGGTGCCATCGTGGTTGAAGCTGTACGCGGTAGGCAGTACCAGGCCGACCACTGATTCCTGCACGCCGAGCCGGGTGAGCTTGGCGGTGAGCTGCGGGAACACGCTTTCCGACGAACTCGTGCCAATCACCAGGACCAGTTCCTCACGCACATAGCGCATCAGCTTCCACAGGCTGAAGCCCGACCAGCGCGCGATCGGCCAGAGCACGATCACGAAGAAGATGGCGCAGGTGAGGAAGAACTCGCCGATGAGCGCCGCCAGGGGCACGAGGGTCTGCAAGCCGAACTTCGCCACCGTAAAGGCGATGGCACCAAACGCGGCGATCGGCGCGATCTTCATGGCGATGCGGATCACCCAGAACAGCGCCTGCGACACCAGGTGAACCACATCGAGCACCGGCTTGGCGCGATCACCCAGCGATGCCAGGCCACACGCGAACAGCACCGAGAACACCAGGATCTGCAGGATCTCGCCTTGCGCGAACGCTTCCACGGCGGATTTCGGCACCAGGTTCAGCAGGAACTCGCCGAAGCTCATGTTCGCGGCAGGGTGCACCTTGTCAGCGGATGAATGCAGCGCGGCGGGATCGATGTGCATACCCACGCCGGGTTTCAGGATGTTGATGGTGACCAGGCCGATGACCAGCGCGAAGGTCGTGACGATCTCGAAATACACGATCGCCTTGATCGCGATGCGGCCTACCTTGCCCAGGTCGCGCACGCTGGCGATGCCGTGGGTGACGGTGCAGAAGATGATGAGGCCCACCACCATCTGGATCAGGCGGATGAACACATCGCCCAGCGGCTTCAGCTGTTCACCCACATCGGGCGCCAGCGCGCCCACGAGCACGCCAAGTGCCATGCCCAGCAGCACCTGGAAGGTCAGGTCCTCGTAGAAGCGGCGCTTGCGCACGGGGCGCGGGGTGTCTTGCATTGCGGGTTTAGCGGTCATCCGGGGTTCCGTGGCGTGGAGGTCAATCGCCGTCATGGCCGAGCAGCTCCATGGCGGGGGCGAACACCTCGTCGACGCTTAAGCTGCGCGGCAACAGGTCCTGGCGCAGGCAGGCTTCGATGGTGTACGCCACTGGATCGCGTAGCGCCGTGAAGCCGAAGCGGTACGGTACGGGCTTGGCTGCCGCCGTCGCGGCGTGGCTAGCGGATTCCTTGAGCAGGCGGTAAGCGGCGCGCACCGCATCCGGGCTGGCCTGGCAGGCGGCCTGGCTGGCCGCGACCATGTGGTTGATCGGCATGAAACCGTGCGTTGTCCACCATGCGGCATCGCGCGTTTCGGCATCGGCCACCAGGGGTGCAAAGCCCGGTTCCTTCGGCAGATCGTTGCCGAAAATCGCCGCGGCCACGTCACCGCTGCGCAGCATATCGGTGAGCGTCTTGTCTTTGGAGGTATGCGACACGAACGGCGGATCCTGGTATTCGGCCACATGCGCCGGGTCCTGCGTGATCCATTCGACGGCCTTCACATCGACACCAAAGTCCTCGTAGAGATGGTGACGCACCCACATGCCCGTGGTCTGGGTGTAGGCACGCACGGTCACGCGTTTGCCGCCCAGCGTTTCTGGTGCCGGAATACCATTCGCTTCCCAGCCCACGATGCAGCCGCGCTGGAAACGCGAGGCGACCACGGCGGGCAGGAGGATCAAGGGCGCACCATAGGCGATCGCCTGCAACGCCGTCACGATGGCCAGCTCACACACATCGTAGGCGGCGTCGCGCACCATGGGCGCGAACGCCTTGTGCACGGGCGATACATCAACGAAGTCGAGTGCCACACCGGCATGCGTCAGCGTGCCTTGCTTCAGCGCCTGTGTGTGCGGGTAAGTGCCCAGTACGGTACGGAGCGTGGGCGTGCTCATGCGGCGGCACCTGCACGGGCGAACGGGTAGAGCATCTTTGCGGTGCCGTGGCCGATCGCGACCTGTTCGGCTTCGCCCAGATCACCCAGTACCGTGCGTGCCTGCGCCGCCAGGCTGGCCAGCGTGCCGGCGGCGGCGGGGAAGTTGGAGCCCCAGGCGATACGACCGGCACCGAACGTGGCAAGGATCGCGGCAAGGAAATCCTTCGGCGTCGATTCGCCTTGCGCTGCGGCCTCGAGCGTGCGGTTGGTGAGCTTAAGGAACACACCCGGGTACTGCGCCATATCAAACAGCGCCTGTGCCGCGGAATACGGCTTGCCGCCCGTGAGGTCGGGGCGGGCGCAGTGATCGAGTAACACGCGCACCTTCGGGAAGCGCGTCAACAGCTCGCGCAACACCGGCAGGCCATCCATGGTCATCTGCAGGCACACCGGAATGCCAAGGGCCTCGGCATGTGCCCACGCCGGGTAGGAATCCGGGTGGCCCAGCCACGTGGCCTGGCCCGGCATGGTGCTGCCGGTGGTGAACAGGCGGAAGCCGTACAGGCCCTGGCCTTGCCAGTAGTCGATGCGTTCGACGGCATCCGGCGCCATGGCATCGATCGAGTACACGCCCACGAAACGGTCGCGATGGGCACGCACGGTCTCGGCGACATAGCGGTTGTCGTGGCCGTACACCGTGGAAGCCTGGACCACCACGGCGCGTTCGATCCCGGCGGCATCCATGGCGTGCAGCAGGCCATCCGCATCGACCGGGCGCTCGCGCGACCACTCCGATTGCTTGCCGCCGATGGGGTCGGTCGGGTAGGTGGCCGTATCCGGCGAAATCACGTGGGTGTGGGTGTCGAACAGGATCACGGGAGCCTCATGGTATGGGGTTGGCGCAAGGCAGCTATTCGCATTCGCTATCGATAATTGTTGCAGTGCAAAAACGGCAAGCTCGCGGGTCGGGGTGAAATATGCGCCGTACTGCCATCTACGCCAAATTCGAATTACGATCAGGCTATCGAAAAAGGTTAATGATATGGATCAGAAGGTGTTCGGCCTGAACCTGCGCCACCTGGATGCCGTGCTGGCGGTGGCCCGTGCGGGCACGATGAGCGGTGCCGCCGTGGCGGTGAATCTTTCGCAGCCGGCGCTTGCGCATGCGGTGGCGAAGATGGAGCGCGTGCTGGATGCGCGGCTGTTCGATCGTCACGCCGCGGGTGTAGAACTCACCGAAGCCGGCCGCCGCTTCGTGCGGCGCGTGGATGTGGCGTTGCGACTGCTCGTGCGCGGCATCCGCCGCATTCGGCGTGGTGCGCGTGGGCAGGCGCTGGCTCATGTGGAACGGCGGATTACCATGGCGCAACTACGGGCGTTGATCGCCGTCGTGGGTACCAGCAGTTATGCCGCCGCCGCAGAGGACGTGGGTGTGTCCGAGCCTGCCTTGCACCGCGCGATGCGCGAACTGCAGGAAGTGACCGGTGTGCCGCTGTTGGTGCGCGTGGGCCGATCCATTCGCCCGACCGATGCGGCGACGAACCTGGTGCATTACGTGCGCCTTATGCTGGCCGAGCTGGGTGCGGCGATCGAGGAAATTGGCGGTGGCGACGATGCGGGTATCGGATTTATCCGGATCGGCGTGCTGCCGGTGGCGCGTGCTCATTTCCTTCCGCAGCTCCTGTCGACGTTCGCCGCTGAGTACCCGGGTGCCGCGGTTGAAGTGATCGAAGGCCCGTACCTGGAACTGCTTGCGCGCCTGCGCCAGGGCGATATGGATCTGTTGATCGGTTCGGAGCGGCAGACCGTGCCAGCGCGCGATGTCGTCCAGGAAGGTCTATTCGACGACGAGCTCGTGATCGTGGGGCGCGCAGGGCATCCGCTGCGCGGTGGGCGGCTTACAACGCCCGCGCTGCTGCGTTACCCGTGGGTCGTGCCCGCGCGCGGCGTGCCACTGCGACTCAACTGGGAACGCATGTTCCATGTACGCGGCGTGGAGCCGCCGCCGATCCGCCTGCAATGCGCCTCGGTGCTGATCATGCGCGGGATGATGCTGGCAGGGGATTGGCTGACCTTGATGTCACGCGACCAGTTCCTGCTGGAGAGCCGGGCAGGGCACCTGGTGGAGATCGGCTCGCCGGGGAAGGATTTCTGGCGACGGATTGCCATGACCCGGCGCACGGAGTGGATGCCTACGCCATTGCAGGGGCGGTTCGTGAGTCTGCTGCGGAAGATGGCGGCGGAGAAGGCGGCGGGTCGGCCAAACCTTATCCCTTACCCACATCCACAATCGCCTTAACAAACGCCTCCGGCGCCTCCTGCGGCAGGTTATGCCCAATGCCGCCGTCCACATTCCGGTGCTCATACTTGCCGGTGAACTTCGACTTGTACGCCGCCGGATCCGGATGCGGCGCTCCATTGGCATCACCTTCCATCGTGATCGTGGGAATGCCAATCGTGGGCCCCGTCGCCAGTTTCTTCTCGTACTCGTCGTATCTGGCCTCACCCTCGGCTAGCCCCATGCGCCAGCGGTAGTTATGGATGGTGATGGCGACGTGGTCAGGGTTGTCGAAGGCGGCGGCGGTGCGATCGTACGTGGCGTCATCGAACTGCCATTTCGGTGAGGCGAGCTGCCAGATCAGTTTGTTGAAGTCGTGGCGGTTTGCCTCGTAGCCGAGCTTGCCGCGCTCGGTGGCGAAGTAGAACTGGTACCACCATTGCAACTCGGCCTTCGGTGGCAAGGGCTTCTTGCCTGCCTCCTGGCTGCCGATGAGGTAGCCGCTGACCGAGACCAGCGCCTTGCAACGCTCAGGCCACAGGACGGCCATGATATCGGCGGTGCGCGCACCCCAATCGAAACCAGCGACGGTGGCCTTCCTGATCTTCAGGGCATCAAGCAAGGCCATGGCATCCAGAGCGATCGCTGATGGCTGGCCGTTGCGCATGGTGCCTTCCTCAAGGAAACGTGTGCTGCCGTAACCGCGCAGGAATGGCACGATCACGCGATAGCCTTTCTCTACAAGCGCGGGCGCAACCTCCGCGAACGCGTAGATGTCATACGGCCAGCCGTGCAGCAACAGCACGGCGGGGTGCCGCGCCTTGCCCATGTCGACATAGCCCACATCAAGCACGCCTGCGTGGATCTGTTTCACGGGCCCGAACGTGGCAGGGGCGCTTTTCTCTTTGTCGGCCGCGCTCGTTGCTGCAAGGACCGATGAGGAGGTTGCTACGGCGCGCTGCCCCAGGGCCGCCGCGGCCAGGGACGTGCCGGCCATCGCGAGAAAGCGGCGGCGCAGCGGATCGGTGTCGATAGGCATGACGGGCTCCAGGGCGTTGGATAGCTGCCATGGCGAAGGAGCATGCACCCCTGAAATTTCCGTGGCTTGCACTGGCCTGCCTTCGCGTACCGCGCGCAGCGAATCTTTAGCGCACCCTTAACCCAACCGTCACGGAATCCGGTGCGAAATCCATGGGCCTCACCAACGGGTGTGAGCGTTCAGGAGCGCAACGCATGAGTACACCCCGAAGGGTCGCCATCGTCACGGGCGCGTCGCAGGGCATCGGTGCCGGGCTGGTGTCCGCCTTCCGCCAGCAGGGCTACCAGGTCATCGCGAATTCGCGGTCTATTCCGCCATCGGATGATCCCGAGATCCATGCGGTGCCCGGCGATATCGGCGATCGCGATGTGGCCGAGCGTGTGATCAGTGAAGGCCTTGGGCGGTTTGGCCGCATCGATACGCTGGTGAACAACGCCGGCATCTTCGTCGCCAAGCCGTTTGTCGAGTACACGGTGGATGATTACAACAGCGTGCTCTCGGTCAATGTGAGCGGCTTCTTCCACATCACCCAGGCGGCGGTGCGGCAGATGCTGGCCCAGGGCACGGGGCACATCATCAACATCACCACTACGCTGGTGGACCACGCGGTGGATGGCATTCCTTCTGTACTCGCGTCGCTGACCAAGGGCGGCATCGCGGCCGCGACCAAGTCGTTGGCTATCGAGTACGCCAAGCGCGGCATCCGTGCCAATGCCGTTTCGCCCGGTGTCATCAAGACCCCCATGCATTCACCGGATACCTGGGAAGCGCTGGCCGGGCTGCATCCCGTGCACCGCATGGGCGAAATCAAGGACATCGTCGATGCCGTGCTCTATCTCGATGGGGCGCAGTTCGTCACCGGCGAGATCCTCCACGTGGATGGCGGGCAGAGCGCCGGCCACTAACGGCCAAAGGAAGCCATGCGATGCCGATCGTCACCATCCAGGTTACCCGCGAAGGTGCCGGCCCCGGGCGGGATAGCGTAACGCCGGAAGAGAAGGCCGAGCTGATCAAGGGCGTGAGCGAGCTGCTGCTGCGGGTCTTGAACAAGCCGCTGGTCTCCACGTTCGTCGTGATCCAGGAGGTGCCGCTGGAGAACTGGGGTTGGGGCGGATTGCCCGCCCTCGAGTTCCGCCGGCAACACCCGGATGGGCTGAAGTAGTGGCGTAGCTATCGCGCGCAAGCGCGCTCCTACAAGAGCCTGCGCAGGTCTTGTGTAGGAGCGCGCTTGCGCGCGATAGGTGCTAGCCCAGACGCTTGATAGCCTCAGCCACCCCCGCGCCATACTCCGCATGGCACGCCGTGCAGTTATCGATATGCCGCTGCACCACCGGTGCCGAGGCACCCTTGATCGCACGTGCGGTGTTCTCGAACATCACCTTGCGCTGTGCCGGCGACATCATTTCAAACAGCTTGCGCGGCTGCGAGAAGTAATCCGTATCCTCGCGGTGGTTCCAGCGCGCAGCGGCGCCTTCCACGCTCAGCGGCGGCTCGCTGAAGTCCGGCTGCGGCTGCAGGGCGCCGCGGCTGTTCGGGGCGTAGCTGGTGGTATCGCTGCGTGCCGCATCCAGGCGCATGGCGCCATCGCGGTGGTAGCTGTGCACCGGGCACTTCGGCGCGTTCACCGGGATCTGCGCGTAGTTCACGCCCAGGCGGTAGCGCTGGGTATCACCGTACGAGAACAGGCGGCCCTGCAGCATCTTGTCCGGCGAGAAGCCGATGCCCGGCACGATGACGGCGGGCGAGAACGCGGCCTGCTCGATGTCCTGGAAGAAGTTCTCCGGGTTCCGGTTGAGCTCCATCACGCCCACCTCAATCAGCGGGTAATCACCGTGCGGCCACACCTTGGTCAGGTCGAACGGGTTGTACGGGGTCTTGGACGCCTCGGCTTCCGGCATGATCTGCACATACAGCGTCCAGCGCGGGAAATCGCCGCCCTCGATCGCGTTGAACAGGTCGCGCTGGTGGGTCTCGCGGTCACCAGCGATCGCCTGGCCAGCTTCTTCATCGGTGAAGTTCTGGATGCCCTGCTGGGTCTTGAAGGTGAACTTCACCCAGAAGCGCTCGTTGTTCGCATTGATGAAGCTGTAGGTGTGGCTGCCAAAGCCATGCATGTGCCGGAATGAGCGCGGGATGCCACGCTCGCTCATCACGATCGTGACCTGGTGCAGCGCCTCGGGAAGGTTGGTCCAGTAATCCAAGTTGTTATCGGCCGAGCGCAGGCCGGTGCGCGGGTCGCGCTTGATGGCGTGGTTCAGGTCCGGGAACTTCAGCGGGTCGCGGATGAAGAACACCGGCGTGTTGTTGCCCACCAGGTCCCAGTTGCCCTCTTCGGTGTAGAACTTCAGCGCGAAGCCGCGGATATCGCGCTCGGCATCGGCCGCGCCGCGCTCGCCGGCCACGCTGGAGAAGCGCGCCACCATCTCGGTTTTCTTGCCCACCTCGGAGAAGATCTTCGCCCGGGTGTAGCGGGTGATGTCGTGGGTAACGGTGAAGGTGCCGAACGCGCCGGCGCCCTTGGCGTGCATGCGGCGCTCCGGGATCACCTCGCGATCGAAGTGGGCCAGCTTCTCCAGGAACCACACATCCTGCAGAAGGGCCGGGCCACGCGGGCCAGCGGTCATGGTGTTGTCATCGTCCGGCACCGGCGCGCCAAAGACGGTCGTGAGCTTGCTCATGGGTTTTCCTAAGAAGAGAGGTGGGTACGCCCGGGTCGCATCACGTTAGGGAGCTAGCGGCACGATGTGAAATTCAAAGTTCTTTTCGCGCCGATAGCTTGTAACTATGGATTGCCCTTTCGTTCTCGCGATCGCTCAGGTCGGCCAGCCGTTGCCGAGGATGCAGTGGACGAAGTCGCCGCGGTGGAAATGCGGTTCCTTGTGCGCCATGACGTCGGCCTTGACGTTGCCGAAGGTGGTCTCCGGCTTGTTGCGCACGCCGATGTAGAACGCATCGATGATGCCGTGCTTGAACGCGGGGCCACGCGGGTGTGCTTCGGCGACGAGTTCGCGCTCGTGGGTGTGTACGGTATCGAAGCCCAGGCCCAGCACATCCATCTCCACGCCGGCCGTAACCAGTGCGATCTCCGGCTTCATGTGCTGCGGGATGCCAGGGGTGGTGTGCAGGGCGATGGAGGCCCATACGGTATCGACCTGTTCCGGGCTGATGCCTCGGGCGAGCAGGAAGTCGCGGGCGACATTCGCGCCATCCACTTCAAAGCGTTCGGTCTTGCTCGAATACTCGGGCACCAGGCCCATGTCGTGGAACATCGCACCGGCGTAGAGCAGCTCGGGGTCGAATTTCAGCCCCTTGGCCTTGCCGGTCAGGGCGCCGAAGAAGAACACGCGGCGCGAGTGGTGGTACAGCAGATCGCTCTCGGTATCGCGCACCAGCTGGGTAATCTCGCGCGCCAGGGCGCTATCCGGAACAACAATGCCTGCGATGGTGGTTGCCATGGTGGTGCCCTCTGGGTGAGTTGGTAGGCACCATTTCACGGCTAAAGCGCGCTGGCAGGATAAGCATCGGAGTATCGAATCCAGCCAAAACACATCCGGACCGGACACCCTGTAGGAGCGCGCTTGCGCGCGATGGGTCCTCGCGGCACCCCTTCATAGCCCCTGTAGGAGCGCGCTTGCGCGCGATTGGGGGTTACCGCAAGCCCCCATCGCGCGCGAGCGCGCTCCTACACAAAGCCGGTGGCTTAACGCTTCAGCTTCCGGTCCAGGAAGTCGCCGATCAGCGGCATGATCTCGTCGCCCTTGTCTTCCAGGGCGAAGTGGCCGGTCGGGAACAGGTGGAACTCCAGGTCCTTCAGGTCACGCTTGTACGGGTGGGCGCCATCGGCGGGGAAGATGGTGTCGCGCTCGCCCCAGGTGATCAGGGTGGGCGGCTGGTGTTCGCGGAACAGGCGCTGCACTTCCGGGTACAGCGGGACGTTCTTGCGGTAGTCGTACATCACGTCCATCTGCACATCTTCGTTGCCCGGGCGATCGAGCAGGAACTGGTCGTGCACCCAGTTATCCGGCGAGATGCGGGTCTTGTCATCCACGCCATCGGTGTACTGGAAGATCGTGGTATCCAGCTTCACCAGCCAGCGCAGCGCATCGCGGCTCTTGGCGGCGCCATCGGCCCAGTACACCTTGATCGGATCCCAGAACGCCTTCAGGCCTTCTTCGTAGGCGTTACCGTTCTGGATGATCAGCGCGGTCGTCTTTTCCGGGTTCTTCAGGAACAGCTGCCAGCCAACCGGGGCGCCGTAATCCATGACATACATGGCGTACTTGTCGACCTTCAGGCGCTCGAGCAGCGTACGCACCAGGTTGCCGAAATTCTCGAAGCTGTAGTGGTAATCCTTCACATCCGGCGCATCGCTCTCGCCGTAGCCCGGGTAATCCGGCGCGATCACGCGGTAGCGGTTGGCCAGGTACGGGATGAGGTTGCGGAACATGTGCGAGGAGGTCGGGAAGCCGTGCAGCAGCAGGACGACAGGCGCATCGGCGGGGCCGGCTTCGCGGTAGGCGATCTTCAGGCCGTCGATCTGTTCGCTGCGGTAGGAAACGACGACAGGTTTGGCTTGGGTGGTCATGGCGGTTCTCCGGTAAACGGGTGGGTTACAGGGTGTGGTTCGTGACGGGCGGGTTGAACGGTGATGCATCGAGGTACTGCCATTCCGCCTGGGGAATGGCGTCACGGAGGATCCAGCGGTCGACGTGGAACTCCAGGAAGCGGTGGGTGCCGCCGGTTTCATCGGCGGGGTCGGCCTGGTCCCACTGCAGGCACACCGTGCCGGTGAGCTGCAGCAGGCGGCCGTTGGCGAAATCGGGAATGCACAGGCCGGCGTGCGGGTTAAGTTCGAAGTTGCCCCAGGTGTTGAACATGCTGTTGCCGGGGTAATCGGGGATGCGCAGGGTGCGTTCGTCCACGATCTGCACGAAGCCCTGGTCGCCGCCGCGGTGCGATACGTCGGCGCCGCTTTCGGCGTGATGGCTGGCGATGAACAGGGTGTCAGCCTGGCGGATGATCGATTCCACGGTCCCGCGAAGGACCATGCCCGAGGCCGTCATCAGGCCCGCGCCGCGCTCGCCCAGGGAGCGCAACTGGCGGCGCTGGATGTACTTGGGGCAGTTCGGGTAGGCCTCGCGAGTGGTGACCTCGATGCCGGTGTCATCTCGGCGCGTCACCGTGCCATTGACGCGGTAACGGCGGCGCGTACCGAGTTCGATAAACAGCATGCCGACCTCTTTGTTCCGGGCGATGTTGGTCCACAGGGGCTCATCGGCATCGCGGCAGGTCATGGGCACATCCACGGCGATGGCGCTGCCATCGGCGGTATGCGCAAAGCCCGGCTTACCGAAGAGAAGCGACGCCCAGACATCGCCAGCCGCACCGATGCTGCCCATGGCGACCATGAACTGATTGGCGATAAATGGCCGGGCACCCCCAATCACGCTATCGCTCACCATCACGACGTTGCGGGCGGCGATACCCGCCTCACCGGCACGTACCTGTACCGTGCGTTCGCCTTCGTGGAAGTGGTGCTTGCGGCTCATGGGGTGGTCCTCGTTTCGATGGGTCCATTCTTCGAAAACGGGGTGGTGCCGGGAACGAGGCGGCTCGCAATTGACCGTTGCGCGTGGCGAAACGAGCGGGGTGTGTGGCGGCGAGCGTTCGGCCGGCTACCCGTTGTGGCGCAACCCCTTCCGGGGAATAATCGCGAAATAATCCCGCCGGGGATCAACGCACCATTTCGCCGGACGCAACGCCATGGACCAGCTGCACCTGATGAAAGTGTTCGTGGCCGTGGGCGAGGAGGAGAGCTTCGCCGCTGCCTCGCGCCGCATTGACCTGTCACCGGCCGCGGTCACCCGGGCCATCGCGGCGTTGGAAGACGAGTTGGGCGTCAAGCTGCTGGCCCGCACCACGCGCAACGTGCGCCTGACCGAAGCTGGCCAGCGTTACCTGGATGACACGCGCAATATCCTCGCCAGCATTGCGGAGGCGAATGAGGCGGCCGCGGGCGTCAACGCCGCGCCGCGGGGCAATCTCTCCGTGACGGCATCGGTCCTGTTCGGGCGCACCTTCATCATGCCGTGCATCGTTCGCTACCTGCAGGATTTCCCCGCGGTGGATGTCTCGGCCTATTTCCTCGATCGCGTCGTGAACCTGGTCGATGAAGGCATGGACGTAGCGGTACGCATTGGCCACCTGCCGGATTCCAACCTGAAGGCGCTGCGCGTGGGGCAGGTGCGGCGCTTGCTGGTTGCATCGCCGGATTACCTGGCGCGGCATGGCACGCCCGAACACCCGGCGGATCTGCTGCGCCACACGGTGATCGCGTCGACCGGGCTATCGCCGCGCGTGGATTGGAAGTTCGGTGCCGTCGATGACCCAACGATGGTGCGGATGAAACCGCGGTTAACCGTTACCAGTAACGACGGCGCCATTGCGGCCGCCGTTTCCGGCCTTGGCGTGGCCCGGCTGCTTTCGTATCAGATCGGCGAGGAGCTCAGCGCGGGGCGGCTGAAGATCATCCTGGCGGACTACGAGGAGTCGCCGTGGCCGGTGCATATCCTGCACCGCGAGAGCAAATACGGTGCGTCGAAGGTCAGGCAGTTCATCGACCGCCTGGCAGAACACCTCCGCACACACCCTTATCTCGTGTAGGAGCGCGCTTGCGCGCGATCCCCGCCACCTCACAAATTCGCATGCACCGTAACAAACGCACCACGCGGCTGCCCGACATACCCACCCGCACCATTCGCCGCGATGATGTACCGCCGGTCGGTCACGTTGCGCACGTTGACGTCCACGCCCCAGGTTGGCTTATCGAAGCCGACCAGCATGTTCACCACGGCAAACCCCGGAACGGAATTGGCGTTGGTCAGGTCGCTGTAGCTCTTGTCCTGGTAGTTCACGCCGGCGCCCACGCGGAAGCCCTGCAAGCCACCTAGCGCAAAGTCGTAGGTTGTCCAGACATTCGCCAGCATGTCCGGTGCGCCCTGGGGGCGGTGGCCTTCGGAGGTGATGCCCTGCGGGTTATCGGTGATGTACGCGTTCTGGTGAGTCACGTTGGCCAGCAGGTGCCACTGGCTCGTTAGTGCCAGATCCGCCGAGGCTTCGGTGCCGCGGGTCTTCTGGCTGTCGAACAGCACCGCTTCCACGCCGTTTACCGTGGCGGCGGTGGCGACGTGGTCGCGCTTGACGTCGAAGGTAGCCACGTTTAGCACGACCCGGTCCGCCAGCCAGGCGAACTTGATGCCGGCTTCGTACTGAAGGGCAGATTCGGGTGCGCCGACGCCGTTCTGGGTGTTCTCGCCGTTGAAGTTGGTGAGGTGGCTGCGTGAGACGCCGACGTACGGCGCCATCCACGGGAGCACCTTGTACAGGGCCCCTACGTTCCAGCTCACTGGCGCGTCGTTACGCGAGTCCCCCTGGCCAGCCAGCAGCGGCTTCGCGTCGGTGCCGAGCCGGCCTGGCACGGTGATGCGGGGTGTCAGCGTGGTGTTCCACACATCCTGGCGTACACCTGCGCGGATCTTCAGCGCATCGGTGACGTCGATCTGGTCGGTGGCGTAAAGGCTGTAGTAACGGGCGCCAAGGCGGTCGTCGTCGCAGGAATGCTTGGCGTCGCAAAGGAAGCGTACGTCGTCCAGCGAGGTCTCTGGTGCCACGGGGGTGAAGGCATCGGGGATGTTCGGCAGATCGGCGGTTTGCCGTGTGGTGGAGAGCTTCTGCTGCTGGTACTCGAAGCCGGTGAGCAGGGTGTGCTGGAGCGACCCGATGGCGAAGTGCCACACGGGTTCGAACTGGTAATCGATGCTGCGGTCCTTGTCATCCTGCTCGCGCAGCTGGCGGTTCACGACCTGGCCGTTGGTCACCCTGGTGCTGGAGCTGTCGCCATTTACGATGGCATCCAGGCTGCGGTGCAGGAACGAAAAGCGGTTGTTGATCGTCAGGGTGTCGCTCAGTGTCCACTGATCATTGAACGTAGTGCGGAAGAAATCGGTGTGCGCGGCGACGAAGGGCGATGAGTACTTCGCGTTACGCGAGACATCGCGAATGGGCGTGCCGTTGAAGTAGATGAGGCCGTAGGAATCCGGCGTTTCGTGGATGTTGCGTGCATCGATGGCAAGGTCGGTGACGTGGTTGCCCCATTGCCAGCGCAAGGCCGGTCGCACTTCGCGGTCTCGGCTGGAGAGCTCGCGGAATCCGCTGACATGCGAGGCGGTGGTGTCTATGCGGTAGTCGAGGCCATCCACGCCCGTCGGGCCCGTGACGTACGCGGACCCGGTCAGTGCGCCATACGAGCCCGCCTGCAGGCTGCCGCCGTAGTGGAGCGTAGGGGCCGGGGTGTAGTGGACGATGTTGATAGTGCCGCCCGGCGGTCCGCTGCCGAACAATGCGGAGCCCGGGCCCTCGAGGATCTCGATGCGTTCCACGCCGTTGAGGGAATGCGACAGGCCGCTGAGCTGGTCGCCGTCGGAAAATCCGTCGCTGTAGATCTGGGCATTGAGGCCGCGGATGAGGAAGTGGTCGAAGTAGCCCTTCGAATCCTGGCCGCCAGCGTTAACGCCGCTGGCATTGGCAACGGCATCGCGCAGCATGTTGGCGCCTTGCTCGGAGAGCAGCGCGCGCGGGATAACCTGCACGCTGGCTGGCAGGTCTTCCAGTTTCGTGTCCGTTTTGCCCAGGGAGGGTTTCTCCTTGGGACTATTCATGCGGTTGTTTTCCTCGGGTCCAGTGGGCGCGATGGCCTGGACCGTGACCGGGGTGAGGTTCACGGTTTCCTGGGCGTGTACCGGGGTGTGATAGAGCGCGACTAGCAGGGCGAAAGAAAATGCGCTCAACTTCATGCAATGTTGCGACATGCGGCATCCTTGGTAGCCGGATAAAGGCCGGGCGCCAGTAGAAATGAGAACTACTAGCGTTTAGGTGCGCATGAGTGTCGGAATAAGCGCGGCAGGTTTTAAGCGCTCGGTGAAATAATGTTTAAGGGTGCCGGCTTGTCGGCACAGTCAATGGGGCTGGGGATCAATGGAACTAAGGAAGGTGTTGGCGCGGGTGGTCGTGTGGCTGATGCCGGCGGTTGCAGGGGGCGGTGTTGCGGCCGACGTTGCAGACAAGGCGTTTACGCCTGATGCAAACGTTCAGCGCGTGGCCGAGGCGTACGCCCAGGATGCCGTGGACTACGCGAACAAGCAGTTCGCTATCAAGCTCGACGGATCGGATGCGAGCATCGAGAATGTGGAGCGCGCCTTGGCGAAGATGCGCGCGTCCTACGTTAAGACCAACCCCAAGCCGACCGACGACCAGGTCATGTCGTTTGCCAAAGCCTTTGGCAGTTATATCGGCGAGGTGTACCGGCGTAACCACGGTGCTACATGGGGCATCGTTAGTCTCGGCGGCCAGAAGTACCCGGGGATGAAGTCAGCGGCTGGCGTGAGCTTCTGGCCGTGGGGGAGGGCGTTCGACCGGATTACGAAGGGCGATGAGGCCAATGTGGCGGATTATTATTCGGCGCTTGTTGCGGCAGAAAGAAAGCCGCGGTAGTCAAGAAGCAATCCGCTTGGCACTTCATCTGGCTCGAGTTTGGTGTCGAGGAAGTACGATTGGTGCGTTTGCTTAGAGGTAGGGTCATGATCTCAATAGGTGCTGTTTATCATGGGCCAGAGCTAAACGGTTCCGAGGTTAACCGTTTGATTATGCGGGCGAGTAAAGCGCTGAAAGATCACGGGGCTAGCCCGGCCCACGGAAAGCCCTGGGTGAACGCGGTTTTCGTTGTTTCAGGCTCGCTTGGGCATGCTGACTTTCAAAACCTTGAATTCGGCGACTACTCGAGGAAGAAGAGCGGCGTTGTAGTGAAAATCCCGATCTCAGTGAGGACAACACAGAAGGAAGGCCTTGCACGATTCATCGTCGACTCATTGCACGGAGCAAACGCGATGGCCTTCGAATTCTTTCGGCAGAAGGGTGAAAACTTCCCTCTTCGTGAGGCTGAGGAAGCTGTTGCTGCGGTTAGCAAACAATTGATATCAAGATGATTCCCTATGCCGAACGCAATTCAAAAATCCGACCAATGTATTGACCTTCATCTGTTTGCTGCGAAGAAGGCCTCTTGAATCGTGAGACTAGAGCGCGAGAAAAGATCCTCTATTGAATCGGCGTCAGAGGCAGATGTGCGAGCTGCAATCATGGGTCTACGCAGCTATGGTCCATCGTCTTTTGCTTCTTTGACCGATGCCGAAGGAAACTACCTGCAAGTTGCTGGTGGGGGTGTGACGTGCATGCTCGAACGCCGGGATGTCGTGGCGGGGCGCCATCTTCGTGGGTACAAGAATGAGCGAAGCAATGTCTTCCCGGATGGCACCACGCTGGTGTTTGGGGGTGGGCAGCTCCGGCTTCTCGCGGATGAGTGGTTCACTGCGGCGGAGGTTCTCGCGGTGTTCCTGCCGTTCCTGCGGTCAGAGCCGCCACCTCTGTGGATTCAGTGGCGTGATGTAACAACAACGTTAGAGCGTGGCGCCGCCGGCGAAAAAGGATGCCGCCGTGATTAGTCCCAAAGCCGCCCAGGCAACCGATCCGTAATCTCCTGCACCACCCACTCATTCCCGTCGGGATCGTTGAACGACAGGAACGATGAGTAGGTCTTCCGCTCCGGGTTCGGCCCATCCACGCGGTTGTGGTTCCCGCCGTGGTGGAACAAACCATCAGCGTCGTGGAACACCTCACTGGTTTCGATGCCGCGACGGCGCAGCTCATCGCGTACTGCCACCACATCATGCGCGACCAGGTGCAGCCCGCGAACCGAGCCCGGCGCGGCTTCCGTCATCTTGTCGCCAAAGTGCACCGAGCACCCCGATTGCGGCGGGGTGAACTGGATAACCCGGAAGCCTTTGTCGTTGGCGAAATCCGCATCCAGCCGCCAACCGAGGCGGCTGTAGAAATCCTTGGACCGGTCGGGGTCGGCCACCGGAATGACGACGATCTCGAAGGTGAGCGGGAAGGGGAAGGGCTCGTACGCGGCCATGACGGGGTCCCGGTGGGTGGAAAGCCCCACGATGTCGTGGCCGCGCTGCCGCGTCTTGGCGCCCTTTCCCCTGACGCCGGTGGCTCTTGTAGGAGCGCGCTCGCGCGCGATCCGGGTCTACCGCGAGCACCCTTCGCGCGCGAGCGCGCTCCTACAGGGGGTTTTCGCGGCGTGAGGGGTCGCGCGTGTGCAGGAACGAGGTCAGGGTGTCGGGGCTGGGGGTGATGCCGAGGGTGCGGAGCACCTGGCCTACGTTGCCGCGGTGGTAGGCGCCGTGTTGGGTAACGTGGTGGAGGATTTCGTCGCGGCTCATGCGGCCCTTCTGGCCGTCGGTGAACACGAAGGCCACTTCTTCGGCCAGGGCGTCGGCGGCGATCCCGGCGACATAGGCCTGGTACCACTGGTCCATGGCCGTCACCGCCTCGCGCAACGCGGCAAGGCTCGGCGTTTCCGGTGTGTTGGTCGCGGTCATGCCATGGGGTTCGCCGGTGAGGTGGCCCTTGAACACCCGGTCCACGACCAGCGCGTGGTTCAGCGTACGCCGGCACATCACGTTCTCTTCCGGGTGCGTGTCGGCAAAGCCGTCCAGCTTGTCGAGCAGGGCGGCGTTGGCGAAGGCTTTCTGGGCGAATAGTGCTGAGAGGGTGGCGTTAGGCATGGCGGGCTCGCGGGTCCAGGGGTTAAGGCGTTTCGGTACAAGGCCGGGTGGATGCCTGGCGTACGCTGCCAGGGCCAAAGATCGTGAAGCTAAGCATGGCCAGTACGATGGCGCCGAGGCCGCCGTAGAGCATAAGCCAGCCGAAGCCGTGCACCAGTGCATCGTGGGCGACGGAGGCAGGCGCACCTGCCATGGTGCCGGTGAGCGCGGATATATCGCCACCCGCGATGCGCTCGGCGGCTGCGCGCAGTTGCGCAGGGTCGGCTGCCTCACCAAGGGTCGCCTTCAAATACGCATGAATCCCTTCCACCAGCAGCAGCCCGAACACCGCGATGTTGATGGCCAGGGTAATCAGCCGCGCACTGATATCGATGCCCGAAGCCATGCCCGCGCGGTCGGGCGACACCGAGCCGGTGGTGGTGTTCGTGGTTGGCGAGTTGGTCAAGCCAATCCCAACGCCCGCGATGAGCGACCCCGGTAGCAGCGTCTTCCAGCTCGCGGCCTCAACGCCGGCACCCATGCGCATGGCAAGGAAGCCCACGCCCAGGGTCAGCAGACCAAGCGGAATGGCCACCCGCGCACCAAAGCGTGCGCGGATGAACTCCGCCACGGGCGGCATCAGCATGAACGGGATGGTGTACGCGAGCAGCAACGTGCCTGTGGTGGTCGCGTCGTAGCCAAGCCCGCTGGAGAAGTAGATCGGCAGGTAGATGATGAAGGGCCAGTAGCTGAAGTTCATGCCGATACCGCCCATGATTGCGCCCGAGAACGGACGAATGCGGAACACGGAGAAATCGAACATGGGGTGCGAGCTGACCCGCTCCGCCCACAGGAAGCCGGCAAAGGCGAGCAGCGAGGCAAGCCCGATAGCGACGCGCAGGCCACCACTCAGTTCACCACCTTGGGTAATCAGGTAGGAGAAGCCAAACACCGCAAGCGAAAGCGTGATGATGCCTGCGAGGTCGAGTTTGCCCGCTTCGGGATCACGCGATTCGGTGACGCCCACGCCGATGAACAGCAGCGCGATCACCGCCAACGGCACATGGACCAGGAACACCCACTGCCAATCCGCCAGTGCCACGATGAGCCCGCCGATCGCCGGGCCAAATCCCAGGCCGATACCCGAGATGACGCTCCAGGCCACGAAGGCGCGGCCGCGCGCCTTGCCATCCTGGAACTGATGCGACAGCACCGCGACGCTGCAGGTGAACATCGCGCCACCGGCCAGGCCCTGCAGGAAACGCGCGGCGATTAATGCGCCGGCACTCGTCGACAGTCCACAAAGCAGCGAGGCCACGCCAAAGGTGATCGTCGTGATTGCCATCACCCGCTTGCGGCCGAAGCGATCCGCCAACGTACCCGTTGCCATCAACACTGTCGTACAGGCGATGGTGTAGGCATTCATGATCCACTGCAGATCGCGGAAATCTGCACCGAGCACGTCCTTCAGTTTGGAAAGGACCACGGGCACGCTGGAAATCTCCAGGCCGAATAGCAAGGAGGCGAGGCAGACACCGATGAGTGCCAGCGTATTGCGCGAGACGGGTAGGGACATGGCGGGAGACCTTGGGAATGTGCCGCTGGCATCCTCCAGCGGCACGGAAAAACACAGACACGAAAATCAGGCGGCTACTACGTATGCATCGGTCGTGACGGCCTTCGCGTAGCCGAACTGCAGCGCGGCCATGAACGCGGCATGCACCATCTTCGCCGGCACATCCACGCCTTCGAACGAGAGATCGCGCGTGGCGCAGGCGTCGTGCACTACCGTGGTGACGAAGCCGAAATCATCCGAGGCGCGCGTTACCGCATCGATACACATGTGGCTCATGTTACCGATGACCACGACATCCGTCACACCCTTTTCGTCGAGGAAGGATTTCAGTCCTGTCTCGCGGTACGGGCTCATGAAATGCTTGATGATCAGTGTTTCGTCGGGAAGTTTGGGCGACGCGGATTCTTCCGCCTAACGCAACGGCATCTTCCGCCGTGAGTCGTTCTGCAAGGCAGGCGATCGGCCTAGCTTATGAATCCTCCGCATCCGGAGACATTCGCCCCCTTCGCGCCACCGCCCTTCCCGAGGATTTCCCCATGTATCGCAACGCTACGCTCAAACGTCTCGTCATGGCCGCCGCCTTCATTGCTGCCGCTCCCGCGGCCTTCGCCGCCACCAACGCCGAGCTTTATGCCGACACCAGCAAGGTCGTGCCGGTCACGGACCTGAAGTTCTACCAGAACAAGGAAGGCCTCACGATCGCCAACGGCTGGGGCGACCCCGCCAACGGCCCGCACAGCAACTACATCAAGATGGCCGGCGGCACCGCCAGTGGCGTACATACGCATAGCGAGTCGTACTACGGCGTCGTCATCGCCGGCGTCGTCGCCAATGAGCCCCCGGGTTCGAAGCAGGATCGCCCGCTCGCCCCTGGCTCGTACTGGTACCAGAAAGGCAACGAGCCGCACGTCACCAAGTGCATCTCGCAAACCGAGTGCATCTTCTTCGTTACCGCCAAGGGCGCGTTTGATTATCTGCCGGTGAAGTAACGGCAACGCCAAGGCCGCGCGTATCGCTACGCGCGGCCTTGGTTGAAACAGCGCCCCTGTAGGAGCGCGCTTGCGCGCGATCGGTGCTTGCGGCAAGACCCGATCGCGCGCAAGCGCGCTCCTACAACAGGCGGCTACAGCGTCGGTGCGGCCGGGAAATCTACCGGCACCTGCGTTACGGAGTGCAGGTAGTTGGTGATCGTCTTGTCGCCGATGGTGACGATCGTGTCGACCAGGTTCTCCTTGGTCCAGCCGGCGGCGAAGAAGGCGTCGAGCAGTGTGCCGTCGATCTTGCCGCGCTGCGACGCGATGGCCTTCACCAGGCGCGCCAGGGCATCGAGCTTCGGATCGAACGAGGCTGTGCCGCTGCGGATCTCGAGCACCTGTGCGTCGGTAAAGCCATTCATCTTGCCGATCATGGTGTGGGCGGCCACGCAGTATTCGCATTCATTGACCTGGCTGACCACGAGGTTCACCACCTCGCGTGCCTTGCCGGTGATGCTGCTTTTGGCGTTCTGCAGGGCGAGGTAGCTGCCGAGGGCGTTCTCGGAATGCGCGAGCGTGGCGTAGAGGTTCGGCACCATGCCGAGGCCTTTCTTCAAGGTATCGAACAGGGCCTGGTTGGCCGGGGAAACGTCGTCGCGGGTGGGTACGTTAATGCGGGACATAAGGGTGCTCCGTGGTGGGTTGAATGAAGGAAGGCGTTACTGCGCGGTGTAGCCGCCATCGACAGCGATGACCTGGCCGGTGAGATAACGGGCCTTGTTGCCGGCGACGAAGAGGATGGTCTGGGCGATCTCGTTGACCGTTGCGGCGCGGCGGGCAGGAATCGTGGCGAGGAAGCCGTTCTTGGCCTGCTCGTCGTTGCCGACGAAGCGATCGAGCATGTCGGTGGCGACCGGGCCGGGGGCAACGGCGTTCACGCGTACACCCACGGCGGCGCCTTCGAGCGCGACCGACTTGGTCATGCCTTCCACCGCATGCTTGCTGCCGACATACACCGAGGCGCCCGGCATGCCGACATGGCCGGCGATCGATGACACGTTGACGATGGAGCCGGCGCCCTGGGCCTGCATCACGCGCATTTCGTGCTTCAGGGAGAGCAACGTGCCAAGCACGTTGGTTGAGAAGGTGCTCTCGTAGTTGTCGGTGGTTTGCTCACTGACCGGGCCTAGCTGGCCTTCCGTGCCTGCGTTGTTGATCGCGATATCGAGGCGGCCGAAGCGGGCGACGGTCTGGTCGATCAGGCCGCGCACGTCGGCTTCGTGGCGCACATCGGCGCGGACGAATTCGGCCTCCGCACCCAGGCCACGAAGCTCGGCGGCAAGGGCATGGCCCACTTCTTCACGGCGGCCGCTCACGATCAGGCGGGCGCCATCGGCGGCGAAGGCGAGGGCGGTAGCGCGGCCAATGCCGGTGAGGGCGCCGGTAATCAGGACGACGGGGGTATTCATGGGTGGACTCCGTGGCTAGGTGGTGGATCGGTCGATGGGCAAACTTTGATCCATTCCGAGAGGTGCCACTAGCCAAGGAAAAGGCATATCATTCATGCCATGCAGGACTGAATGGGCCCGCGCCGTGGACAAGTTGCAAGCCATGCACACCTTCGTGCGCGTCGTAGAAGCAGGGAGTTTCTCGGCCGTGGCGAAGGAGCAAGGCGCCACCCAGAGCGCGATCAGCAAGCAGGTCGCGGCGCTCGAAAAGGAACTCAGCGCGAAGTTATTGGTTCGCACCACGCGCTCATTGGCGCTGACCGACGACGGAGAACGCTACTTCGAGCAGGCGCGCAGGCTGGTGGCCGACATTGCGGAAGCCGAAGCGACATTGGGCAGCGGCCAGCAGACCCTCAAGGGCACGCTACGTGTTGCTTCCTCGGTGGGCTTCGGCCGCCTGCGGCTCATGCCGCTGGTCCAGAGCTTCCTCGCCCAACACCCGGATCTGCGGATCGACCTGCGCCTGAGCGACGGCTACATCGATCTGGTCGAACGCGGCATCGATGTCGCCGTGCGCATCGGTGAACTGGCCGATAGCAGCCTGGTCGCAAGGCGTGTGGGTCACTCCGTGCGCGAGGTGCTCGCGCACCGCCACTACGTACGTGGGCTGCCCAAAGGCCTGAAGGCGCCGAAGCACCCAACGGATCTCACGCAGCACAACTGCATCGTCTACAACGGCACCGGCATGCGCAGCAGCTGGCGATTCGTCGCCGGTCCAGGCGCCGCCGAGCCGGTCGGCACCGAACATCGCGTGCCAGTATCGGGAAGCCTGCAAACCGACAGCAGTGAGGTCGTCCGCGCCGCGATCCTGTCCCGCATGGGCGTCTGCTACACACCCACCTGGCTGTTCGAAGAAGAAATCGCCGCTGGCGACGTGGTGAAGCTGCTGCCCGACTGGTCCATCCTGTCCCCGATCCACCTGGTCAGTCCGCAGGAAAGGCGGCATTCGGCGAAGGTGAGGGCGTTCATGGATCACGTAGCCGCCGCATTCGCGAAACCCTAACTGTAGGAGCGCGCTTGCGCGCGATGGTGTTTACGACGAGCACCCATCGCGCGCAAGCGCGCTCCTACAGAAGAGCAGGCAAGTGCTTGCCGCAGACCTTATCGCGCGCAAGCGCGCTCCTACACAAAGCCTCGCTAGTTTGTGCGCGTGAAATAATGCGTCCGCATCGCCGGTCGGCCATCGTTGTCGTAGTACGACACGATTTCGGTCATGGTCTTGCCGTCGGGTGCGGCGGTGTAGATGCGCGTCGAGGCGGGCACGCCACCTTTGCTCAAGCCCACGACCAGCACGTTGGGCTGCGGGTGTTCCCAAGCGGCGGCATCGGCTTCGGGGCTGCCTTCGACAGTGAACGATTTGCCGTCCACCGCCGAGACGCCTTTGGAGTGCACTTCCTGGCCCGGGGCGTAGACGATATCTACGCCCATCGACACACGATCCTTGCCGGCATCCGCGAACGTGATGGTCACGCTCTTCGGCCGTGCCTCAGGGGCCATGGGCAGGCGGGAGGTATCCACCGCCCATTTGCCCATCAGCGGCGCGGCGGCAGGCGCCGTGGCTGAAGCCGAAACACACAGGGCAAGCCCCGCGGCCAGTGTGGATGCCAGGAAAGCGTGCTTCATGCGACCTCCGTCAGTTCACGATCCGATCAGTGACTGGCCCATCATTGGCCAGGGTGTCCGGGCTGATCATACGGCCCTTGAGGCTGTCGAGGCGCAGGCCGTGGGTGCGGCACACATCGATGCCGTTGAGGTGTGCCACGCGTTGGTCGGCAAACGTGACCTGCATATCGCGCAAGCACGGGCCGTTCGGAAGCTGGAAGGCCATCGCGTTCAGGCCGCCCGTCAGCGAGCCGCCAAGGTCGACGGGCTGGAAGCTATCACTACCCGCGGGTGCAATCGCCAGAACGGCAACGCTATTGGCCGTGGCATTGACCAGATTGAACGGTGCGGATGTCTGACGTTCGCCATCCGCGCGCGGCGCCGTAGCGGCGCAGGCGGCGGATGCCAGGGTGACCAGAACGATGGCGAGGCAAGGCAGGGTCCGTGTCATGGGGAGGCTCCAGCGTGGGGGTGATGCCGGCCTGTGTGTGCCCGGCGGCCCCATCTGGCGCCCGCGCCCCGCTTCTGGAGAACGGTTTCGGGACGAATCGTCGTAGCGGCATGACCAATGGCAGGAACACCGCGATTCGCTTCCCACGCGCGAGCCACGGTGCCTAAGATGGCCCCGCTACTCCTCGCGGACCGCCCCGATGAACGTGCGCCTTGGCAACACCCAGATCGGCATGGGCCGCTACCTCGGGCTATGGGGCGTGGTGGCCCTGGTCTTCGCATGGCAGGGCTATATGCGCGATGACCTGCTGGGCCATACCTGGGATTTCATCGATTACATGCGCTGGTCGGCCATCCAGTGGTACACGTGGGCGGCACTCGCGCCGCTGGTGTTCCGGCTGGGCGAGCACTACCCCATACGTGTGCCCTTGCGGCTGGGTGAACTGTGGATTCCGCTGCTCGCCAGCCTGGGCATGACCGGGCTGGCGTTGCTCATCGGCGCGTTGGTATCGACCGTTACAGAACCGTCAGGCCTGGCGGAGCAGTGGCGGCAGTTCGTGGGCCAGCATGCGGCCACCGGGTTGCTCACCTGCTGGGCGCTGTTCGTGATCCAGCAGGCCATGCAGTTCCGCGAAGAGAAGGCGCGCCGCGAACTGGAAGCCACCCAGCTCGAAAGCGAACTCGCCCAGTCACGCCTGCAGGTGCTGCGCACACAGCTGCAGCCGCATTTCCTGTTCAATACCATGCACGCCATCGCCACGCTGCTGCATGAGGACGTGGACTCGGCGGAAGACATGCTGCTGCGCCTGAGTGATCTGCTGCGTGCCTTCCTCGAGGAGTGCCAGGGCCAGGAAATCACGCTGCAACAGGAACTCGTGCTGCTCGATCTCTACCTCGGCATCCAGCGCACCCGCTTCAAGGATCGACTTGATACGCGCATCTACGTGGCCCCCGACACGCTCGCCTGCGCGGTGCCCAGCCTCATCCTCCAGCCCATTGTCGAGAACGCCATCCGCCACGGCATCGGTGAGCGCGTGGGCAACGACTGCATCGAGATCGAAAGCCGCCGCGATGGCGACAGCCTCGTGATCGAAGTACGCAACCGCAACAGCGTGCTGCAGCCCGAGGGGTCCTCCACGGAAGGGCATGGCATCGGCCTGTCGAACACCCGCCTGCGCCTGAGCGAGCTGTATGGAAGCAAAGGCCAGGTCGAACTGCAGATGCTGTGGCCGCAAGGCGTGGCGTGCCGCCTACGCCTGCCGTACCAGGTGATCGACGAGGACGAGCCCGAGGTCGTCGACGCATGAAGCTCTCGGTGCTGGTCGTCGATGACGAGCCGATCGCCCGCCAGGCGGTGGTGCGGTTGCTCCGGGAAGATCCCGACGTAGCCCAGCTCAGCGAATGCGGCGATGGCGCCTCGGCCGTAGGTGCGATCCGCGCGGGATCACCCGACCTGGTGTTCCTGGATATCCAGATGCCGGCGATGTCCGGGCTGGATGTGGTGCGCACGGTCGGTTTCGAGCGCATGCCGGCCACGATTTTCGTCACGGCCTACGAGCACTATGCCGTGCGCGCGTTCGATGCGAACGCCGTGGATTACCTGGTGAAGCCATTCAACCGCGAGCGCTTCACCCATGCCCTGGCGCGGGCCAAGACGCGCCTGGCGACGGCGGGGCCCGCCGCCGAAGCCTCCGCGCGCATCATGCAGGCGCTAGATGCCTTGCGAAAACGCGATGACTACCTCGACCGCATCCCTATCCGCGAAAGCGAGCAGATCACGTTTGTGGATGTGAACGAGATCGTGTGGATCAAGGCCAGCCGTAACACGGTGCTGATCCACCTGGCGGACCGTGTGCACGAAATGCGCGAGACCATGGCCGGCCTCGTCGAGCGCCTCGATCCCAAACAGTTCGCCCGGGTGCACCGCTCGGCCATCGTCAACGTCCGCCGGGTACAAGCGGTGCACCCCTGGTTCAACGGTTACCACGTCCTCACCATGGATACCGGCCAGAAACTGCGCATGAGCCGCTACCAGCACGAAGCCTTCCTGAAGCTCGTGTCGGTCCGTCCAGAGCCCTAACGCCGGCGCGTCGCCCCTGCGAGCGCCCCGCATCGCTGCGGGCGCGACACCCCTGTAGGAGCGCGCTTGCGCGCGATAGACCAACGAAGCCATGAAGCCGCACCCGCCCACATTCACAACCCTCTAGCACCCCGGTTGTCATCCTGATCCTGTATCACAGTGCCACCCCAACCAGGATGCGACCCGTGCCCACCGCCATGGAACCGAATTTGCCCGTCGTCAAGCGCGCCCGCTTCACGGCGCTCGGCTTCTTCGATGTGGCCTATGCGGTGGACGTGGGAAAGGCGAGGGGGCTCTGTGCAGACTTGCCCGTAGAGACGGGCCTCGAAGGCCCGCTGACCTTCGACGTGCCGCCGCTCCGCCTGCAGTACGGCTCCGTCGACGTGATGGTGGGCGGCACGCCTCGCCGTGGTTCCGTCGGCGTGCGCCTCTACGATTTCGGCGCCATCGCCCTGGCCATCTCCTTCGACCTGGACGATCTCCCGTGGGCCCGCTTCACAGAGACCGCCCTGCAGATCGAAGAAGCCGTCGCCTTCGATAAGCCCTCAGCGCCATGGCTGTCGCTGCTCACCGAGGTCAAGGCCCGCTTCGCATCGGCCCTCGAGCGGCCCAACGAAGCCGGTATCCAGGAGGACTACCAGCTCATCGAGATCGATGCCTTCGAGGCGCCTCTCGGCGATGCCCTTCACCGCGCCATCGACCTCACGCCATTGCTGGCCGGCGATGCACGGCCGCTCTCGGAGAGCATGCGCGACACCCTTCTGAAGCACCGCTTCGGCTACCTCGCCGACGATTGCGTCATCGTGACCCGCGACCGTGCGTTGCTCTATCAGCCCAGCGGCGACGCCGGCGTCGCCTCCGTGCTCGAAGTTGCCAACGCCCAGCTGCTCGAACTCCGCTACTACAGCAATCTGCTCGACGACGAGCTGCCGCAGATGTACGACCTGGTCGACCGAACCCGCCGCGTGCCCGCGTTCTCGGCACCGAGCCAGCTCTCCCGCGTGGCGCGCCGCCTCTACACCGTGTGGGCCGAGGTCACTGAGCTGACCGAAAAGGTTGAGAACGCCCTTGAAGCGACGGGGCATCCGTACCTGGCGGAGGTTTACACGACGACGCTTGAGCTCTTTGGCGTGCCGGCGCTCGGCAGTGCTGTGGATCGGAAGCTCGAAATCGTCCGGGATACTTATGCTGCGTTGTACGACGAGGCTTCGGTGAGTCGTGCCGGTCTATTGGAGATGACTATCGTGGTATTGATCGCCGTCGAACTTGTGTTGGCTCTGGTGAAGTAGTACGGACCTGCCTTCACACGCGCACATTCATCAATTGACGTATGGTGGAGCGAACTCATTGGTCAGATCGCCGAATGGCTCTTCGAGTGCGCTAAAGCCGGCGTCGGTTAGTGCATCCAGGATTGAACGGTATCCGTCTGGGGTGTCAAGGCAGACCGAGTGCTCCACCGTCCAGGCGGCTTTCTGCATAGGCGGGGCGTAGTGGAGGAATACACGATCGCTGGAGCATTGGACGCTTTGATAGCCAAAGGCGGGTAGGGTCAGTGGCTTTCCATCTGGGCCAATGGTCGCGGCGAATTGCGCTGCAACACGGTGTGCTGCATCGTGAGTTTCAGCGTAATTAGGCGTATTTACGATCCACTGCCCCTGCGCATTTTTTTTCGGGTCCTTAACGACCAGAGCGCGGTCCGGCGTCATCAAGGGTACGTATTGTTCAGATCCATCCAGACGTAACGTGCTTAATGACATTCCGGCGAGAGCATCCCAGCGCACGACGATCTGGCGCCCGGGATTTAAATGAGGATTTCGGAATACGGTCTCGAAGAGGGCTGCTGCAGGGCTGGTTGCGACGTAAAACATGGCGCGGGGAGACACGCCGTGCGATGCGTCGCCGACAATCGCGAGTCGTGCTTTCGAAGAAGGGTTCGGCTCCAGTGGCGAGAGAACCTGACCTTCCCTTGCAGGATGGAAGGTCGGGTGCACGCGAAAGTAGAGGCGCGCGTCCATGCTCTCGGTGGCAACGACGTCGAGGAGGTTACCAGTAGTCATTGATGTCCGCCGTCGCTTCCGCGTTTGCCAAGGCAACAACGGCGTTCGGATTTGACCGAAATACATCGGCGGGTGTGCGCGATGCATCGCTCTGACCATCATCAAGGGCGCGCGCGCTTAGTGCGCTGGTTGCGCCATAGAGCCAGAAGGCGCGGCGCCAGCCACCTCGATCATCTTCATCGCCCATTCCGGGAATGGCCGCCAACGCCGCGAGAAGGGCGGGCATGGAGGGATGGGGCTGAAGGTTTTCGTCAAACTGAAAATCAGGGTATACGAAGGAGTTGTCCTTAAGGGACCAAACGCCGAAGAGTGCTCGTTCGGAGCGCCTCCGTGCTGCATATTGGGCTGCGTTTTCGGCAAGCGGTCCCAGCGCCTGGGCCAGTTGGGCGGCGGTGGGCCAGTTTCGGCCAAGCATGGTGTCGCGCAGGGCGAGTGTGCGAGCGCGAGCGTCCTCTTCGGGCGTCGGCTGCGAAAGCCTGGCATCGCCGACGATGGCGATTTTTCCGTTGTTCGCGGAGAGGCTGCTAACCAATGCCTTGAAAAGTTCTCTGAAAGTGGGCTGCGTTGCGCCGCCGCTCACTGCGATAAGGAGGTCCTGGCTGTCGGCGCCATGCGCCACGAAGTTTCGGAACGCCTCCGTGTTCTTGAGCTCGGCTGAGTGCGGAGCAATGTCCAGGAGCTCGGCCGCGCCTTCGTGCCAAAGTAGGTATTGTGTACTGCTGATGACCGCCGGCCAGTCCAGCGACCATCGAAGGGTGTCGAAATCGCGCCACATCCGACTAATCCTCGCTTCGAGATGCGATATGCCGGAGTCATTTGCATGGCCCGCTTCGGCCGCCGATGCGTCAGGGGCGTACATCCGAATACCGATTCGTTGATCGACTCGCTCGATATCGTCAATCCACACGGCGCGATACGACAAACGGTGCTCGGTCGCGTCGTATTCGACGCTGATGAGAGTGGCGACGTTCGCCATGGCAGAGGTCCATCGGTTGCACAGGTGTGTGCGCTGCATGTTGCGCTCCGTCGAAATGCTTATCAAGGTTGCTTCGATGACGACCCGGCTGGCAGATCGCATCGGAAGATGAGCATTGGGGGACAGGCGTCGAAACACGAGCCTCGAGATGGTTGGCGTGTGTGTCAACTTGTTTTGGATGCACATCCATCGTGCGTTCTCAGACGCCGAAACGAGAGGAAATTTCGGAGCGACGATCGCGCCACACTCAGCGTTAGGTGTATGAGCTCGGTGGCGGGCAGGCACTAGGGGCCGATATGAGCAGAAGATCCGCATGCAGCAACGCATGGCACATGCCGCAGCACGAATTGACGAAACGCAGTTTTGAGAAAAGTCGCGAAGCGACGCCTACACACGTTGTCCGTTCTTCTTACAGACAACGCCAACTCACATTTGCTACGTTCGTCTCGTTGCTCGCGCGCACCTAACCAACCCCGTGCGAGCAACCACCGCACGCGGCGGTGTAAGTCGCGAGCCAGCAGTGCTACCAACACCGCTGGCCCGCTAACCGCAACCAACTAGAGAAGAGTTGATTATGGCTATCCCCGATCATACGGCACCCGCACGCCCGCCGAATCCCCCCGGCGACACCTCAACGGTCAACGGGCCGCCTGCCTAAGCCGCAGGCACGATTGACGAACCGCAGTGACGCCTGGCTTTGAGGCAATTCTTGATCGAATGAGACACGCACCCTCCAAGGCGCACCGCCTCACAGCCGAACGTCGCCGCCACCACTTCATCAATCACGCCGCCCGGTGCCCGGGCACGGGCAGCCGGAGAACCCGCGAACCTATGGTCCGTGGCATGGCAGGTCCGCATGACTGTCATGCCACGTCAAAGCGCGGGATGAACGCACCAAGGAGAACACGATGATGACCACCATCGAGAACACACGGCCCGCTAACCACGACACCTCCGCCGACGAGCTGCTCAACGACGCCACCACCTGGCTGCAATACGCCCGCGGCGTCACACTTACCCTGGCCGATCTGATCCACGAGGCTGAAGAGGTCGATTGCCAGCATCTGGCCCTGTCGCTCGAAGCCATCGCCGCCATGACCCGCATGGGTACGCAGCAGCTCGGCGAAGCCAGGGCGCAAGCCCGCTGGGAAGCCATGGGCAGCATCGAGCCCACGGCATTTGAAGCAAACCACCGTGACACGCCACCCTTGGCAGGATTTGGCGGGATTTGACAGGCCAGTGACCGCACGCGGTGCTAGCGTTACAGGCTACGCCGCCCTCACGTCACCCCTCGGAGCGCCCCCATGGCACTGAAAGACCTGATCACCGATCCGCTTGGTTTCGGCACCGCGCCGCTCGGCAACATGTTCCGCGACATCCCCGAAGAAGAAGCCCAGGCCACCGTGGATGCCGCGTGGGACCACGGCATCCGCTACTACGACACCGCGCCGCTGTACGGCGCGGGGCTCGCCGAAATCCGCCTCGGCAAGGCGCTGGCAGGCCATGCCCGCGAGGATTACGTCATCAGCACCAAGGTCGGCCGCATCGTGCTCGATGAGGTCGAGGACGTGAACAGCCGCGACTTCGGCGAGAAAGGCGATGTGTTCCGCTACGGCCTGCCCAACAAGGTCGTGAACGATTACTCCGAAGACGCCACGCTGCGCTCCATCGAAGGCAGCCTCAAGCGCCTTGGCACCGATGTGATCGAGATCGCCTGGGTCCACGACGTGGCGCAGGATTTCTACGGCGACGAATGGCTCGCCCAGTTCGAGAGCGCACGCAAAGGCGCGTTCCGTGCGCTCGACCGCCTGCGCGATGAAGGCGTCATCAAGGCCTGGGGCCTTGGCGTCAACCGCGTGGAGCCCATCGAGATCCTGATGGAGCTGGAAGGGCCGCGCCCCGATGGCTTCCTGCTTGCCGGGCGCTACTCGCTGCTCGATCACAGCAAGGCCCTGCAACGCGTCATGCCGACGGCGCAGCGCGAAGGCCTGGGTATCGTCGTCGGCGGTCCGTACAGTTCCGGCGCGCTCGTGGGCGGCAAGCACTTCGAGTACGCCCCGGCCAGCCCGGAGATCCTGCACAAGGTGGCCCGTATTCGCGGCATTGCGGAAGCAAACGGCGTGAGCATGAAGGCTGCCGGCCTGCAGTTCAGCCTGGCCCATCCTGCCGTTGCCGCGGTCATCCCCGGGGCCAGCCATCCGGGCCGCATCGCCGAAGACAAGGACGCCATGCGCGAGCATGTGCCGCGTTCGTTCTGGCTCGAGCTGCGCAAGGAAGGCCTGGTGGCGCCTGATGCGCCGTTGCCGGGCGACGACTGACGGAAACGAGGCCCCGCTATAGCTGCAAGAACCCACGCTGGATCGCCAGCATGACGGCGTGGGTTCGGTCGCGGGCGTTGAGCTTGGAAAGGATGCTGCGCATCCGCGACTTCACCGTCTCCTCGGAGACAAACAGCTCACCGGCAATCATCTTGTTGCCGTGCCCCTGGGCCACCAGCGCGAGCACGGCGATCTCCTTGGACGTCAGCAGTTCCGTGCCCGCATACGCGGCCAGGTCGTGCGCGACATCGGGATCCATGACGTGGCGCCCCAACATGGAAGCCCGAATGGCACGGATGATCTCGTCCAGGCTGGATGACTTCAGCAGGTACGACGTGGCGCCGAGCATGAGTGCGCGCATGATCCGCGCATCGCCGGGGTAACTGGTCAGGACGATGATATTGGCGTCGGGAAACTCGCCACGAATGGCGCTGATCGCTTCGAGCCCATCCACATCAGGCATCTGCACGTCCATCAGGGCGACGCTGGGGCGCAGTTCGCGGAACCTCTCGATCGCCTCACGGCCGTTGGCCGCTTCGCCCGCCAGGGCCATATCCGCCTGGGTGGAGATGGCGGCGCGCAGGCCATGCCGCATGACCGGGTGGTCATCGGTGATCAGTACGCGAATCAGGCTGCCTGCGTTATCCGCGTCGCTCACGGTGGCGCTCCCCGCGCGTAATAACGCCACCGTGCATCGCGGGCGGTTCCCGGTCAATACCCAAGGGAGTGAAAGTGTGACCCTCCGCCATGGCGGCAAGGTCCAGCCCACAGGGGGTGGGGCTTTATGACGGGCTGGCCTACCGTTGAGGACGGGAAACTCCGTGGAGCATCGCCATGCCTGCAACGTCTCTGTTCGGTCCGTTCCGCCTTGAACCCTCACGCCGCACCCTCTACCGCGATGGCACCGCGGTGAAACTGGGTAGCCGCGCCTTCGATATCCTGGTGATGCTCGTGGAGCGGCGCGGTGGTGTTGTCACCCCGCGCGAACTCATGGCCGTCGCCTGGCAAGGCCTCGTCGTCGGCGAATCCAACGTACGCGTCCAGATCGCCAACCTGCGCCAGGCCCTTGGTCGCGAAGGCGAGGGTGCCGGTTACATCGCCAGCGTCCCGGGGCGCGGCTATACCTTCCTGGCCAGCGTCACCCGGCCGGTGGAGGCGACGGCTCCCGCGCCCGCGATTCCGAAACCCACCTGGCTGGCGGGTACGTGGTCGTGGCGCTGGGTCGGTTCGACGATCTGAGGCGGGAACGGGCAGGGGCTATGCCGCCGTGCCGCCCGCCACCGCCAGGGCCTCAAAGCGCATCCACCGCCTCGAGCGGGATGGGATTGCGCGTGGCCAGGTCGTTGATGCGGCCAAGATAGTCCTGGTAGTGCGGGCTTGCCCGGTGCGCCTCGGCGCCGGCGGTATCGACATACAGCTCGTCGATCACGAACACCCCTGGGGTCTCGCGGTGCCGCCACAGGTTGTAGTGCACGTTGCCCGGCTCGCCGCGCGAGGGCCCCGTCATGCCGCGAAGCAACGCTTCGAGTTCGCCGGCCTTGCCTTCTTTGGCAGTAAGGACGGCTATCACCTTTACTTGCTTCGACGACATGGCGGCACTTCCTTGGGGTGGCGAAAGCCTGCAGGTTAATCGACCTTGGCCAGCGCTTCAGCGATCGCCTTGCCGACGATGGTGCCGGAGGCCGGGTTTTGTCCGGTGATCAGGCGCCCGTCCACGATCAGGTGTGGCTGCCACGGGTCCACGCAGGTGTACTCGGCACCGGCTTCGCGCAGCACGCCTTCCAGGTCGAAATCGACATCGCGCGCGGCGTAACCATCCTCTTCAGCCTTGGAGAACGAGGTGAGCTTGCGGCCTTTGACGAACGGCGTGCCGTCCTCGAAACGCACCCCCAGGAAGGCGACCGGACCGTGGCACACCGCCGAGACGATCTTGCCGCCGTTCCAGGCTCGCAACACGGCCTGCTTCACGTAGCGATCCTTCGAAATATCCACCATGGGACCGAGGCCACCTGGGAAGAAGATCGCGTCGTAGTCGAGCACATCCACTTCGGAGAGCTTGCGGCTGCATTGCAGGCGGCGGAAGGCCGCACTCTCAAGGAACTTCTTCTGGGCCGGGTCCGAGCCGTCGTACCCATCGTGCGGAACAATGCCGCCGAGCGGCGAGGCAAATTCAACGGCGATGCCGGCTTCCTCCAGCTCCTCGAACGGATGGGCGATTTCCGGGAAGAAGAACCCGGTGGTTCGTTCGAAATTACCGATGACTGCCGTGTTGGTCGCAATGCAGAGAACGTGCTTGACGCGCATGGTGGTGGCTCCGTCGATGGGGTGGAAGGAAAGGGCGACGATCAGAAGGTCATCACCGCACGGCCGACGATGTCGCCGGTGCGCAACAGGTCGATGTACGTGTTGAGCTCGTCAAACGTGATCTTCTTGATCGTGTGCTTGATCTTGTCCTGCGCAGCGAGCGCCATGACCTCCATGAGATCGGCGTTGTTGCCCCAGAACGACCCGTGGAAGCTCTGCTCACGCGACACGCGTGGGAACAGCGGGATATCGATCCGATCGCCGACGAGGCCCACGTCCACGTAGTGGCCGCTGATGGAAAGCAGGCTCATGCCCAGCTGGATCATGGCCGGCGCACCGGTGCAGTCGATGATCGCGTCCAGTTCGCCCTGGCCGAACGCCTGGGTGAGGTCCTTCCTGATATCGGCTTCCGATTTACCCTTCACCGCGATGGTGTGGTCTACACCGTAATCGCGCGCCACGCCCAGCTTCTCTTCGCTACGCGCCAGGGCGACCACGCGTGCGCCGCCGCCGAGCAGGCGGGCATACTGCACGGCATACGCGCCCAGGCCACCGACACCCAGCACGCCGATGACCCGGTCGGGCCCGAGTGCACCGGCATCGCGCAGCTTGCGCACACCGCGGTAGGTGGTGAGGCCAGCATCGGTAAGCGGGGCCAGCTGTTCGAACGGAAGGTTCTTGCCCACCTTGATGACGTAGCGCACCGGCACCGGGATGAACTCGGCAAAGCCGCCCACGGGGCCGAAGCCCGGCCAGCGCACGTTCGGGCAGATCTGCGTATCGCCCACCTGGCAGTGCCGGCAGATGCCATCGCCCCAACCGGGCGCCACGACCACGTGATCCCCTTCCGAGATGCCCGCGCCCTTGGGTACCAGCGAGCCCATCTTTGCGATCACGCCGGTGATCTCGTGGCCGAGCGTGAGCGGCGGCTTCAGGTCCGCGTACGGGCGGAAGTAGCCATCGATCAGCTGCACATCCGAACGGCACATGCCACAGGCCTTCACCTGTACCAGCACCTCGTCCTCGGCGATATCAGGCACCGCGATGTCTTCCAGGACCAGGGGCTTGCCGTACTCATGCATGCGTGCCGCTTTCATGGTGTCTCACCTCGGGATGGATGGGGAAGGGATGTCACGCGAGTGCCGTGAGCGCGGCCTCGGCCACGGCGATGTCCTGTTCGACGGTGCCTGCGCTGGTGCCCACGGCACCGATGATCTGGCCCTCGTGGATGACCGGCATGCCGCCGCCGAAGATCACCACCGCGCCTTCGTTGCTGTTCTGGATGCCGTACAGCTGGCTGCCGGGCTGGGCTAGCCCGCTGAGGAACGCGGTGGTCTTGTCGAAGATGCGCGCGGTAAGGGCCTTGTGGATCGACAGGTCGATGCTGCCGATCAGCGCGCCGTCCTGGCGGACGAAGGCAAGCAGGCGGCCACCGGCATCCACGACGGCGATGTTGTAGGCGATGCCGAGTGACGTAGCCTTGGCTTCCGCGGCGGCGAGCATGGCTTTGGCATCGGCTAGCGTGAGTGTCTGGAACGAGCGTGGCATGGCCACCAACTCCACGGCGCAGGTGCATTCTGGTGTAACACGGCACCTGGCGAGCGCGCCTGTTAAGCGCGGTAAAACGACGGCGAACGATGCTAAACGCGTTACGTCAGCTCTTACTTCGCAGGCGCGGAGTCACTCGCCGGCGGTGCATGCAGCGTGCGTGCTTCATGGGCTGGCCGCGTGAACGGCGTGGGTTGCGGCCGCTGGAAATTGGCGAGCCCCGCCGTGGCCCAGTCAATGCCCGCGAGTTCGCGAGCGAAGCGATCGGCGTCGCGCCGGCGTACCGTTTCAGCGACTTCATCGGCTTCCACGCGGGGAACACCGAGTTCCACCAATGCCAGGCTGCCAAAGCGCAGCGCCGATTCGAAGGTTTCGCGCTGGTGAATCTTTACGCCAAGTGCGGCCATGCGCAGCGAATGTTCACGGTCGTACGTGCGCACCATCAGCGTCGCGGCGGGGTAGCGTTCCTTGGTGATATCGATGATGGTGTTCGCCGTGGTGCGTGAATCGACGCAGATGGCGATGATCTGCGCCTTCTCAGCGCCCGCGGCGTCCAGCACATCCAGCCGCGTGCCATCGCCGTAATAGATCTTGAAGCCGAACCCGGTCGCCGCTTCGATCATCTCGACATCGGTATCGATCACCGTGACATCCACATCGCGCGCCAGTAGCGATTGGCTCACTACCTGGCCGAAACGGCCAAAGCCGATCATGAGGATGCTGCCGGTGAGGCCGGGCGGTACATCGGTGGCATGCGGCACCACCGAGCGCGCAGGCAGGAAGCGGCGCGCTGTGGCATGCACGACCGGTGCGAGGGCCATGGAAAGCACGACGATCGCGGTAAAGCGTGCGTTGTCTTCCTGGCTCATGAGCCCGGTGGCCGCCGCGCCGGCATAAAGCACGAAGGCAAACTCACCGCCCAGGGGCATCAACAGCGCGCGGTCCAGCGCCTCTGCATGGCCATCCCCGAGCGCACGGCCCACGCCATAGATGGCGGCCATCTTGGCGGCCATCATGATCACCACGCCCAGCAGCACGGACAGCAGGTGTTCGCGCACGACATCCAGGTCCAGTGCCATGCCTACGCCCAGGAAGAACAGGCCCAGCAGCAGGCCGCGGAAGGGCTCGATGTCCGCCTCAAGCTGGTGGCGAAAGCTGGATTGGGAAAGCAGCACGCCGGCGAGGAACGCGCCCAGGGCCATGGACAGGCCGCCCAGTTGCATGAGCAGCGCGGCGCCCAGCACGACGAGCAGTGCGCCTGCACAAAGCACCTCGCGCACCTTTGAGCGGGCCAGTACGCGAAACAGCGGATCGAGCAGCCAGCGGCCGGCGATAAGCAACGCCAGCAGGCAGCCGATGCCGATCAGCGCCGATACCCACGGCACCCCGCTGGCGGCGCTTTCGTGCGCGGGCGACATCCAGGCGACCACGGCCAGCAGCGGCACGATGATCAGGTCTTCCAGCAGGAGAATCGCGACCACCTTCTGGCCCGAGGGCTGGTTCAGTTCGCCCGATTCGGCCAGCAACTGCATCACGATGGCGGTAGAGGTGAGTACGAAGCCCATGGCGCCCACGAAGGCGACGCGCGGCGGTGCGCCGAGCAGCCAGGCCACGAACGTGAGGGCGGCACCGCAGGCCACCAGCTGGATGAGGCCCAGGCCGTAGATCGTGCTGCGCAGCGCCCACAGGTGCGCGGGGCGCATTTCCAGCCCGATCACGAACAGGAACATGACCACGCCAAGCTCGGCCAGGCCGAGGATCGCCTCCGGGTCGGTGAACCAGCCCAGCACGAAGGGGCCCACCAGCACGCCAGCCACGAGGTAGCCGAGTACCGCGCCCAGCTTCAGCGCACGAAACAAAGGCACGACCAGCACGGCCGCGCCCAGCAAGGCCACGGCTTGCAACAGCTGGCTATTGGCGATGCCGGTCATGCCGCGATGCTATGCCGGCCGCGGATGCCGGGATTGCAAAAGTGCGCCAAGCCCCGTTAAGCCGCGCATGCCCCTTGCACCGGGCGCCCGTGGCCGTCACGCTGCGTGGGTGGGGCTTTGCCACGGGCAACGAGTACCGCGCATGCGAACCGCAATCACCTTGGGGCTGTTGCTGCTGATGGCGGCGGGTGCGCGCGCGAGCGATGAGTACGTCAACCCGATGTTCTGTTATCGCATCGTGCAACCGGCGGGCATCGCGAAGGTGATTCCGCGCGCCGATGGATCAGGCATCACCATGGAGTGGGGTACGCCGTGCCCCGGCCCCTCGTGCATCTCCATAGGCATCGCCGCGGGGTACCCGCGCGGCCCGGGCGATCTTCCCCACGCCCACGCCTATTACCGCTCGCAGGGTTGGGCCACCGGCGCGCCCGTGCGGCGCACGATTGCGGGCACGCGGTGGGTCCAATACGCGATGTCGCGTCGCGGGGCGGCCCTTACCCTTAGTGAGTTTTCGCGCGGGCGGGGCAAGGCCACGTATGTCGTCCTTGCGCAATACCCGGCGGATGCGGCGCCGCGCGCACGCCGCCAGGTGGCCGGCCTGCTGGCCTCGTGGCGCTGGTTGAGCGCGTGTCTCTAGCTGCGCGCAGGGCGGTTCGCGCGCCGGCGCAGGCAGCGCAGCGGCAAGGCCAGGGCGATACGGGTGCCCCGGGCGTTCGACTGGATCGATAGCGGCGCGCCGAGCGTGGTCGCGCGTTCGCGCATGCCGGCGATGCCCCAGTGGCCGGATTCCCGTGGATCGCCGTCTGCGGCATGGCCCATGCCGATGCCGTCATCCGCGATGGTGAGTTCGAGTGCCCTGCGTGTCGTCACGAGGCGTAACTCGATCCGCGCCGCGCTGGCGTGGCGGAATGCATTGACGAGGCTTTCCCGGCAGATCGCCAGGATATCTTCACCCACTTCGGGGTCGATATCCTGGTCCTCCACGTGCACCTCAATCGCCATCGACACCGCGGAAGCCTTCTCAAGGAGGTGCGCCAGCTCCTCCACCGCCGCCCCCAGTTTGCGCAACGAGGTGATGTTTGTGCGCAATTCACGCACCCGGTCGCGGCCTTCCACGATGAAATCGTTCGCTACCTTCAGCGTGCCCTGGATGCCTTCCTGCATGGGGTCGTCCTTCGGAATCGCGGAAGCTACCGCCTGGAAGCGCAGCATGATCCCGTAGATGGCCTGCAACAAAGTGTCGTGCAATTCCCGTGCAATCCGTTCGCGCTCCTCATGGCGCGCTTCCGATTGCAGGCGTACGGCGCGCGAGACGCTGCGGATGCGCCACACGTACGCGATGCCGATCAGTGCGAGCACCAGCAGTGCCTCGAGCGCGATGAACCACGCGGCTTGGTAAAAGCGTGGCGGGATGTCGATGGCGATGCGCGCGCCGCGTTCGTTCCACACGCCATCGTCGTTCGAGGCGATCGCGTTGAAGTGGTACGTGCCGGGTGAGAGGTTGGTGTAATACGCCTGTCGCCGCGTTCCGGCATCCACCCAGTCCTTGTCCTCGCCATCGAGCCGGTAACGGAAGCGCACGCGCGAGGGGGAGGTGAGGCTCACCGCGGTGTAGTCGATCTGCAGCGAACCATCGCCGGCAGGCAGACGCACGGGGCCCGCGGGATCGAGCACGCGGCCATCCGCCTGCACCCCGGTGATATAGACCGGCGGCGGGTTCGTGTTCCGCCGCTGCACCGAGGCGGCCAGCCAGTACAGCCCCTCGTTGGTCACCAGCCAGATCCGTCCGCTGTCATCCTGCTGCATGCTCGGCACGGGCTGGCCCTGGCGGGCAATGCCCTGGATGCCGTCGCGGAAATCGAACGGGCCCGCCTGCGGGCGGTAGCGCGGATTGGCGAATGCGCTTTCCAGTTCCGCTGCGGTGAAGTGCAGCGCACCGTGGCCGCCATTGATCCATACATCGCCGTTGGCGGCCTGGACAATCCCGGTGATCCCCATGAGCGCAGGGAAGTCACGATCGGTGAGCGATTGCATCTGGCCGCCGTGGTAGCGGGCAAGGCCGGTGCTTCCGCCGAAGTACACGTCGGTGTGGCTTGCCGTGATCGTCGCCAGGCTGCCGATATCCATGCCGTTGCGCTGGTCGTACAACGCTTCCCGGCCAGCCGGGCCCACGCCGAGCACTTCGCCGCCCGCATAGCCGAGCCAGAACGTTCCATCGGCCGCCATGGCGCCGGTGGTCGGATACCCCTTGGTTCCCTTCGTTTTCGGCGCCCATGGCTCCCAGCGATCGTTGCGGAACCGATGCACGCCCAGGCCCTCGATCGACGCCCACAGCTCGCCCGCCGCGCCTGCCGCGAGAAACTTGAGCCGCGATCCGTAGAGCCCATTAGGCAGCGGCACGGTCTCCAGGTGCCCATCGCGGTAGCGGTACAGGTCGTGGTAACCCACCACCCAGAGCACGCCATCGGCATCGAACAGAATGCTGAGGATGTCGGGAACCCCGGCAAGCACGGTGACCAGGTTATCGCCGTCCAGCCGGTACACCGTCTCCTGGTTGGATAGCCACAGTTGCCCGTGGCCATCGCGCGTGACGCTGGTATGCAGGCGCGCCTCGGGTCCGAAGTCGCGCAGCGCGCCTACGGGGCCACGGTGGTAACTATCAATGCCCGAGGCCGTACCGATCCACGCGTTGCCTTCGCGATCCACGATCACCGGCGTGGCGGTATTGGAAGTGAGGCCCTGTGGCGCGGTGAAGCTGCTGCTTACATCGTCGTCCGCGACGATGCCGGGGGTGCCGAGTTGATCGGGTGCCGCGACATGGAAGACCTTGCCGGTGCCCAGCCCGGTGGCCCACAGCCCGCCGTCATGGTCGAACGCCATGCGCAGCGCCGCGTGTACATCGGTGACCGGCAGGGAGGCGGCATCGGCCATCGTGGGGTGAGCGGCGGAAAGGCCGGACAGGGGGCGCGTTCCGTGCAACCGATCGGAAACCCACAGCGTGCCCTTGCCATCAAGCGCGAGCGTAGCGCCCGGGGCAAGCGCCACGTTGGTGGCTTTAAACGTCGCGGCGCCCCGTGGCAGGTAGACCAACTGGTTAACCGCCGCCACCCACAGCGTGCCCTCGGCATCGAACTGCGCCCAGTCGGCACGATCGGCGGCGTAACCCCAATCAGCACCGACCTTATGCCAGCGCGCGCCATCGAAGCGGCCCAGTCCCTGGCTGGTCGCGGCCCACAGGTCGCCATCAGGCCCTTCAGCGAACACCAGCACCCAGCCCGGTGGAAAGCCATCGGCTACGTCATAGGCATGCAATGCGCCATCCGCGATATACGCGGCACCGCCATCGTAGAAACCAACCCACAGGCCGCCGCGGGCGGTGAACTTCAATGCGGTGATATTGGCCGAGGGCAAGTGCTCCCCGGCGGGTGGTTGGTAGCGCGAGAAGGTCACGCCGTCGAAGCGGTAAAGACCCGTCCCCGAGCCAAGCCACAGGTAGCCATCAGGCGCCTGCGCGAGAGCGATGTTGGCTGGCGGCGCGCCATCGCGCGTGGTCCAGGCCTGGTGGACGAAGTTACCCGGCTGTAGCGCTCCCTTATCGGCAGCATGGGCCACGGCGGCGCACGCCAGTGCGACGGCGACCAGCATCCTGGGCAGTATTCGGCGAATCGAAATAAAGGCCATCGCAAGGGATTTAGCGGTGGCCCCTGGGAAAAGATTGGTAAATCCGTTCGGCCCTTACCCCGCGCGGAAGACGATCATCTTCTCCGCGGTCATCTCCTGCATGGTGTACGGAATGCCGCCCACCCCATGGCCGGAGACATGCCGGCCGGCGAAGGGCATCCAGTCCACGCGGAACGCGGTGTGGTCATTCACCATGACCGCCGAGGCGTCCAGCTGTTCGGCCGCCCGGAAGGCCGAACCCAGGTCGCGGGTGAAGATGCTGGACTGGAACGCCTCGGGCAGCGAGTTCGCCTCGCGGATGGCGTCGTCCAGGTCGGTGAAGCTGTAGACACACGTGAGCGGGCCGAATACTTCCAGCGTCGAGACCTTCGCGGTCTTCGGCGGATCCAGCAGGATGGTGGGGTACAGCGTGGTTTCACTCAGCCGGCCACCGCCGATCGGACGCGCGCCGGCTGCCACGGCCTCATCGATCCAGGCCTGTACGCGGTCGGCTTCCTTCGGCGTGATGAGTGGGCCGACCTCGGTTTCCGCCAGCAACGGGTCACCGGTACGCAAGGCCTGCACGCGGCGTGCGAAGCGGTCGGAGAAGTCCTGGCGCAGGCTTTCATGCACGTAGATGCGCTGGACCGACACACACACCTGGCCGGCATGGTAGTAACCACCCTTGGCCATCGGCTCGATCAGGCGTTCCATGTCGGCACTCTGGTCGATGATTACCGGCGCGACGCCGCCGTGCTCCAGCGCACAGCGTGCCCCCGGGGCGAGCTTCGAACGCAGGTGCCAGCCGACGCTGGCCGAGCCGATAAAGCTGAGGAATGCCACCCGTGGGTCGGCAACGAACGCCTCGGCGAGCTCGCGTGATTCGGGAAGGAACGCCTGCACCCAGCCGGGCGGCATGCCGGCTTCCTGGACCAACTGCACCATCTCCAGGCAGTTCAATGGCGTGGCTGCGGCGGGCTTGATGATCACTGGACACCCGGTGGCGATCGCGGGTGCGAGCTGGTGCACGATGAGGTTCAAAGGATGGTTGAAGGCGGAAATGGCCGCGACAACGCCAATCGGCTCGTTGATCGTCCACGCGCGGCGGTTCTCGCTGGAGGGCGTGACGCTCATGGGGATTTCCCGGCCGCCACGCGTACGCAGGGTTTCCGCCGCACCGCGCACACCATCGATCGCACGGTTCGTTTCCACCATGGCATCGGTGTAGGGTTTGCCACCTTCGCGCGCGATCTGCCGTGCAAAGTGCTCGCGCCTGCCTTCCATGAGTGCCGCAAGCTTATGCAGTACGTCGATGCGTTGGTGTGGTTTCAGCCATGCCGAGCGGTTGCGGAAAAGCCTGTGGGCCGTGTCGAGTTTCTTTTCGAGCGCGGCGGCATCGTCCGTCGGTACCTCGGTGATCGGTTGGCGATCGAATGCTTGCACGATGGTGAGCATGGCGAGCCCTCATGGGGGCGAAAACCCCGTGGCAGGCGAACAGGTTAGTCCCGCGTGGGCGCGCTCACGTGTTAAAGCCCGTGAGTTCTGGCTAAGCGGGCCGCCGGTCGGGGCGGGCGGGAATCACCAAGACGCGGCCCATTTCGCGCGCGCTGAATCCTCGGCTATCCGCCGCGTCCAGCGGCTCTTCGGGGAGTGAGTGCCGTGACACGTATCTCGTTGAAAGAAGCGCTTCTGAGTTCGGCCGTCGCGCTGGCGATGATGGCAGGCGCCGCCAGTGGGCCCGTGTGGGCGCAGGCGGCACCGAACCCAAACAGCCCGGTGGTGAAGATCAACGCCGCAGCGGCCACCGCGAAGATCGAAACGACGCCCCTGCGTGGCCCGCTCAGCATGCTGTCGGGCTCGGGCGGAAACATCACGGTGCTGACCGGCAAACAGGGCAAGCTCATGGTGGATGCGGGCATCGCCGTTTCGCGGCCACGGATCGAGGAGGCACTCACTGCGCTAGGCAAAGGGCCGGTCAAATACCTGATCAACACGCACTACCACTGGGACCACACTGACGGTAACCCCTGGGTGCATGAAGACGGCGCCACCATTATCGCCACTGCTGGCACCGTCAAGCGCGTAACCGCGACGACGCGCGTGGACGATTGGGACTACACCTTTACACCGCTGGCGAAGGGCGGCGTACCGACCGAAATCCTGAAGTCCAACAAGACCTACCATTTCGATGGCCAGACCGTGGAGGTGCGGCTGCTGGAGCCCTCGCACACCGACACCGATCTCTACGTTTACTTCAAGGAAGCGAACGTCGCTTCCTTGGGTGATCTGTTCTGGAACGGCGTGTATCCGTTCATCGATAACGAGAACGGCGGTGGCATCGACGGCATGATCAAGGCGGACGATGCCATCCTGGCGGCGCTGAACGATGATGTGGTGCTTGTTCCTGGGCACGGCCCGGTAGGGACGAAGAAGCAGTTGCAGGCGTTCCGCGACATGCTGGCCGGTATTCGCGACAACGTGGCGGCACTTAAAAAGCAGGGCAAATCACGCGATGAAGTGGTCGCGGCCAAGCCCACGGCGAAATACGACGATGTCTACGGCCACTTCGTCATCGGTCCGGATTTCTTCACCCGGATCGTTTACGACGGCTTGAAGTGACTGGCCACGCCCGCCCGCTCCGGCAGCACCTCGGTGATCCAGTCGAGGAACGCCCGGAGCCGGGCGTTGTTGCGACGATCAGCGGGGTACACGAGGTAGGCCGGTAAAGGCGCTGGCTGCCAATCGGCAAGCACCGACACCAGTTCGCCGCGCGCCAGGTGAGGGGCCGCGGCGAACGTAAAGGTCTGCACGATGCCCAGCCCTGCGACAGCGGCCGCGGTATGCGCGTTGCTCTCGTTCACCTCGACGGTGAGTGAGAGCCCCGCGTCGGCGTCGCGTTCGCCATCCGCAAAGCGCAGCGGGTGGGCACGGCCGGTGCGCGCGGAGAAGTAACCGACCACGTCGTGGCTATCGCGTACCAGGTCATCGGGATGCTGCGGCGTGCCGCGGCGGGCGAGGTAATCCGGCGAGGCGCAGGTCGTCCATGGCAGGTCCACGATGTGCCGGGCCACGAGGTTGGGGTCATCGGCCGTGCTGCGTATGGCGCAATCGATGCCCTCGCCGATGAGGTCCAGGGTGCGATCGGAGACACCCACCTGCAGGCGGATGCCTGGGTAGCGCTCACGGAACGCGGGCAGGGCAGGGATGATGAGGCCCGCGGCCACGGAGCCGCCGGTATCGATGCGCAAGGTGCCTGTCGGGCTGGCACTGCCCCTGGCCAGCGTGGTTTCGAAATCGTCTAGCTCGGCCAGCCAGTGGCGCGTGCGTTCGTAATACGCCGCGCCCTCGGCGGTCACGGAGACCCGGCGGGTCGTTCTCTCGAACAGCCGGACGCCCAGCTGGGCTTCCAGCATCTGCACGAGCTTGGTCACGGTGGATTTCGGCAGCCGCAGCCCGTCCGCGGCTTTGGCGAACCCGCCGGTTTCCACAACCCGGCCAAAAACGCGCATGGCGAGCAGATGGTCCAAGATTGTTTCTCCCTAGGGATAGTGAAATCGCTTTCGGATTATTTATCCGCGAATCGCGAATAGCCAGACTATCACCCATCGACCGCGCCGCGGTCACCGGAGCCAGACCATGCATACCCTCGCCAACAGCAACATCCACACCACCCGCCACGCCGGCAAGATCGCCCTGGTCACCGGCGGCAGCTCGGGCCTGGGCCTCGCCACCGCGGAGCGCCTTATCCGCGAAGGCGCCACCGTCTACATCACCGGCCGCCGCCAGGCCGAGCTCGATGCCGCCGCCGCGAAGACCGGCGCCATCGCCATCCAGGGTGATATCGCCGTGCCGGCCGACCTCGACCGCATCTTCGCCACGATCAAGGCGCGCAGCGGCAAGCTGGATATCCTGTTCGCCAACGCCGGCGGCGGTGAGTTCGCACCGCTGGGCCAGATCACCGAAGCCCAGTTCGACAAGTACTTCGGCATCAACGTGAAGGGCACGCTCTTCACGGTGCAGAAGGCACTGGAACTGATGGGCCCGGGCAGCGCCATCGTGCTCAACGGCTCCATGGTCTCGATCAAGGGCGCCCCGGCGTTCGGCGTCTACGCCGCCACCAAGGCCGCGCTCCGCTCGTTTGCCCGCACCTGGGCCAGCGACCTGAAGGGCCGCGATATCCGGGTGAACGTGGTGGCCCCGGGCACGATCGTCACCCCGGGTTACTCGACCGAGCTGGGCATGAGCGAGCAGCAGATCTCCGATTACGCCGCTTACGTGGCGGGCATCACCCCGCTGGGCCGCACGGGGGAGCCGGACGAAATCGCCAAGGCCGTGTCGTTCCTGGCCTCGGATGATGCGAGCTACATCACCGGCATCGAGCTGTTCGTCGATGGTGGCCAGGCGCAGATCTGATCACGTTGATCGGGTCAGCCCAGGCTGACTAGAAGGGCTACCTACGGCGCCTGCGTAATTGTACGCAGGCGCCGTTTTACGTGGCGCCCGAACATGCCCGCGGGGAACCGTGGTGTCTACCGGAGGAGCTGCGACATGGCAAAGCGCTTGTGGGCCGAGTTCTTCGGCACGTTCTGGCTGGTGTTCGGCGGTTGTGGCAGCGCCGTGTTCGCGGCGGCATTTCCTGAGCTTGGCATCGGCTTCGCCGGCGTGGCCCTGGCGTTTGGGCTCACCGTGCTCACGATGGCGTACGCGGTGGGGCATCTATCCGGCGGGCACTTCAATCCAGCGGTCACACTGGGTTGCTTAACCGGCGGACGCATCGCGGCGCGTGATGTGCTGCCTTACATCATCACGCAGGTTATCGGCGGTATCGCTGCCGGCGGCGTGTTGTACCTCATCGCCAGCGGCAAGCCCGGGTTCGATGTGACCCTGGGTTTCGCGACCAACGGGTATGGCGAGCATTCGCCGGGTGGTTATTCGATCGTTGCTGCGGCGGTCGCCGAGTTCGTGCTCACGGCGTTCTTCCTCATCGTGATCCTGGGCAGCACCTGCAAGCTCGCGGCGACCGGCTTCGCGCCGCTCACGATCGGCCTGGCGCTCACGCTGATCCACCTCATCTCGATTCCGATCACCAACACCTCGGTGAACCCGGCGCGCAGTACGGCGGTGGCGGTGTACCAGGGTGGCTGGGCGCTGGGGCAGCTGTGGTTTTTCTGGGTGATGCCGTTGCTGGGCGGTGCGGTGGGTGGCTGGATTCACCGGGCGTTGCTTGAGAACAAACGCGAGGAAGTGGTCTGAGCACCGGATTCAAG